>LWDU01042161.1_pt1 | contig 61963 bp, 68 predicted proteins | sample 727161 | NCBI WGS metagenome assembly LWDU01 (sample SAMN04566230, study PRJNA314399) | hydrothermal vent metagenome | isolation source: deep sea hydrothermal plume seawater | place: Mexico: Gulf of California, Guaymas Basin | collected 2004-07-11
ACTGTTACCTATGTACTTGTATTAATGTGTTACCGATGTGGGTGTATCGTACCCGGCCTTTCTTTTCGTTAGTTTTCTTTGGCCACGCAAAGAAAAGTGACTCGTCATTAGACGAAACCTAATATAGAAAAAGACTCACTCTCAAATAATAATTATAGGTTGTTATACAAATCCTTTAGTGTAGAAAGAATAACCCCTGCATCATCTCCTGTTTCCCATTCCTCATCTTCATTCATAACAATCACTTCAGTCTTAACACCAACGCCTGTGAGACTTAACTGATAAGGAATACCTTCATCATCGTCATCACCCCAAAATTTTAGCTTATCAAATAAACCTTCATCTTCTTCAGTCTTATGTTTGTAGTAAAGAATATTATAGGTGCCGCTTTCCTGGCTGCTTTCCTGAACAATATAACCAGCACGTTGAATCACTAGCTCGGTATCACGCCATGCACTGGTAAACTCTTCCGGAATAACCAGATAACTTTTTCCATCACCTGCATCTAGTACTTCGGATTGAGCTCTAAATGTTTTTTCTTCTTTAGGTTTTGAAGTAGTTGTACTGCTAGTGTCGGCAACACTTGTTGGAGCATCAAAAGTAGTACCATAAAAATGCAGACTTAGTTTACGGATCATTTTCTTTTCCAACTCCACATCGGCACTTGCTTCTAGCCAATCTCCTTCCGACAACTCTTGTCTTTCACTAGATAGAAATAAGATCGTATCACCCGTTTCACCTGGCTCGGTAAAAATTTTGAATCGATGTTTCTCGCCTTCACCATCTTTCCAACCTGTTTCTAACACACCTAACTCTGCATCATCCAGATCCAACACATAGCCTTTCTCTTTCCAGAACTGATGTAACTGTGGCCAGATATCAGCGTTGTCGCCTTGTAATGCTAACCATTGTTCACCATCAGCTTGGCCACCACCAAGTACGGCTCCACCAATTGATTTACGTGTGCCAGCAGCACGTTGTCTTTGGAATTCGCTTAAGGTATTAGCTTGTTCATCACTAGGAATTGCCGTTGCGTATTCACCTTCGGTGATCGTTAAATCAGGAGGCACTTCCAGTGTCGGCAGGTCTCGACTCTTATGATAGGTTTTGCGCTTATCCGTTAATACTTCATCCAAGTTCGGCAAGGATGAACAAGCAACAATGCTTAACGTACAAATGAGTAAAACCAAGTTTCTTAAAATTGACATAATATTAATTTATAACTCCTGCCTGTTTCATGGCATTAAGTAATTCTGTTTCTACTGATTCCGACATCCAGGTCATCGGCAGTCTAATTCCTGCTTGTATCAAACCTAATTTATGTACCGCCCATTTCACTGGTATTGGGTTTGATTCGACAAATAGTTTTTGATGCAAACCTAATAAGGTCTCATCAATTTTAGTTGCACCTTCAACATCTCCTTTTAATGCCAGCTCAATCATCTCATGCATCGCCTTCGGTGCTACATTGGCGGTAACCGAAATAGAACCATGACCACCTTGAAGAATAAAATCTTTGGTAGTTTCATCATCGCCACTCAATAATAGAAAGTCATCATATGTGCCTTCCTGAATTGGCTTTATTCTTGATAAATCTGCCGTCGCTTCTTTAACACCAATAATATTATCTACTGAAGCAAGTCGAATGATCGTTTCCGGCAACATGTCACAGGCTGTTCTGCCCGGTACATTATAAAGTATTTGCGGAATATTTACCGCCTCGGCAACCGCTTTGTGATGTTGGTACAAGCCTTCTTGTGTTGGCTTATTATAATAAGGTGTCACCAGTAAACAGGCATCGGCACCGACTTCCTTTGCGCTTTTAGTCAACGCAATTGCTTCGATAGTCGAATTTGCACCGGTACCAGCGATGACCGGAATCCGACCATTCACAATTTCGACCATTTCTTTAATCACCGCACAATGTTCTTTCTCTGTTAGCGTCGCCGATTCGCCTGTTGTGCCGACAGAGACGATCGCATCGGTACCCTGCTCGATATGAAATTCGAGTAATTTCTCTAATGCCTGATGATCAAGCTCAGTATCAGGACGAACCCCTGCCTGCATTGGGGTAACAACGGCAACCATACTTCCAGTAAACATATTTTTAGTAATTATGAGTAATTGGCAAAAACGTGTATGGTACTTAATGAAACGTCCCTATGACAAGGGCAATAAGCTTTTATAATTCCTAATAGGATGGCTTTACGTAAATGACACTAAAATCAGACTATTTTTACAATAATTACCTGAATATCCCTACAATTTAGTATGCAGAAATATCTCGTAGTCAGTGCCTTAATCGAAAATTCCAGCAAAATCATTCGCACATTCTCCAAATTACCTGAATCCAGCGGCTGCAATATTGTCGATAGCCAATTTAAAGTGCTAGGTCATCAGCTTTCATTGATGCTTTTTTTATCAGGAAGTTGGGACTCGATTGCTAAAATCGAAGCGATGTTGGCTAATCTGGAACAGCAGCACGACATCAAAATTCTGACGAATCGCACTGAAGTTGAAAGTTTGCAGGGTGATACTATGCCCTATGCCATTGATGTCGTTGGCATTGACCAAACGAGAATTATTTATGATATCGCCAATTTCATGTTGAGTAATGATTTGCGTATTCAGGAAATGGCATCACATACCTACGAGGCATCACATACCGCGGCGAAGATGTTTTCCCTGCATATGTTGGTAAGCATCCCTTTAGATACCTCTATTGCAGGCATGCGCGGCGATTTCATTGAATTTTGTGACCGCCTTAATCTTGATGCCATAATGGAACCTGTAAAATAAGGGTACTCCTAAAAATGCGCTTTTTTTATGATTGCTTCGTCAGCGCCGTACTCGAACCTTCATGTATTAGATATACACTCAGATTCTCCGTGCGTCGCTTCCTCGCACTCACAAAAAAATCACTATTTTTAGAAGTCCCCTAAGAAAATATTTATTACGAAAAATAAAATATACGAGCTATTATTAGATTATGAGCAAAGTCAGTATTGCGAAAAAAGTACCTGCATTTAGTTTGCCTGCAACTGGCGAACAAACCATCAAACTCTCGGATCTGAAAGGTAAAAATATTGTTCTGTATTTCTACCCAAAAGACAGTACCCCGGGTTGTACTCTGGAAGGTCAGGATTTTAGAGATAATATTCGCAAATTTAGTTCTCGCAACACCCGCATATTAGGTGTGTCGCGCGATAAATTATCTTCTCATGAACGATTTAAGGAAAAACAGAAATTTCCTTTCGATTTACTCTCGGACGAAGATGAAAAACTTTGTACGCTCTTTGATGTCATCAAAGAAAAAAATATGTATGGCAAAATACATATGGGTATAGAACGATCCACTTTTTTAATAGATGAAAAAGGCATCTTACGTAACGAATGGCGCAAGGTAAAAGTTAAAGGGCATATTGAAGAGGTTCTCGAAGCAGTTAAAAACTTATAATAAAAATGTTGAGGTAATCTAATGTCAGAAAAAGATCTCACTCGATTATTCGTATTAGATACGAATGTTTTAATGCATGACCCAGTCGCACTGTTCCGTTTTCAGGAGCATGATCTTTTCATCCCGATGGTGGTATTGGAAGAACTTGATGCTGGCAAAAAAGGCCTTTCCGAAGTAGCGCGAAACGTGCGTCAAGTCAGCCGCTTTATAGATGATATTATTAAAACCGCAGGAACGGATGATATTAATAATGGCCTGAAACTCACTTCAGCATTGCAAGTGAACGGAGACAGTGCTCCATGTGGTCGATTATTTTTACAAACACAAATTCTAGCGGACAGCTTGCCGGAAACTCTGCCAGGAAAAAATGCCGATAATTCTATACTCAGCACAACGCTTTCCTTACAAAAAAAATACCCGGACAAAGTCGTCACGCTGGTCTCCAAAGATATCAACTTACGTATCAAAGCACATGTTATTGGTATCCATACTGAAGATTACACCAGCGATAAAGTACTTGATGATGCTGACTTACTTTATACCGGCATTAATAAATTACCCGATGACTTTTGGGAGGCTAAATCTGATGCGCTTACTTCATGGCAAGAAGATTTACGTAGCTTGTATAAAATACAAGGCCAGCCGCTGGAGGAATGCTATCCCTATCAATGTTTATATTCTGAAGAAGGGGTCGGCTTTGAAGCACTGGTAAAAAAAACTGACAACGAAAGTACCACGCTAGTACACGCAACGGATTATAGAGAAGATAAAAAATCAGTCTGGGGTGTTAATGCAAAGAATCGTGAACAAAATTTTGCCTTAAACATGTTAATGGATCCCGATGTCGATTTGGTGACTATCCTTGGTGTTGCCGGGACGGGGAAAACCTTACTCTCTCTTGCAGCAGGTCTTGCACAAGTAATGGATCAGAAACTCTACCGCGAAATTATTATCACACGCGTCACCATTCCTGTTGGTGAAGATATAGGCTTTCTACCCGGAACCGAAGAAGAAAAAATGGCGCCGTGGATGGGAGCCTTGATGGATAACCTCGAAGTATTAACCAACACGGATAACAATGATGATTGGGAACGTGCCGTTACTTCGGATTTGTTATCCAAACGAATTAAAATACGTTCTCTCAATTTTATGCGAGGCCGCACCTTTCTAAACCGTTACATCATTGTCGATGAAGCGCAAAATCTGACGGCAAAGCAGATGAAAACCCTGATCACACGTACAGGCCCCGGAAGTAAAATGATTGTACTGGGTAATATTTCACAGATTGACACGCCTTATTTGACAGAAACGACGTCTGGTCTTACCTACGTCGTAGACCGATTTAAAAACTGGGGACATAGCGGGCATATTACCTTAATGCGCGGAGAACGCTCACGTTTGGCTGATTTCGCCAATGACGTGCTTTAAATATTTAAAATAACATTAGTCTAGATTAAAGTTCTGAGAGAAACTAAAATCGAACGCAGACCTATTAATCACCATTAATAACGCATAATAATAACAAAAAGCGAGAAAAAATATGAAACAACCCAATAAGACTACTTGGTTTAATTTACCTAGTCTCGGCCTATCTATCCGCATGCTTTTTACAGGCTATCTATTAACCATTGGTTTTGGTCTAGTTATGGCCGGCGCGCAAATCCTGCTGACACATGGCATGGCCGATGGAAAACTGGGTTTATCTGTTGATGACATTGTCTACAGTTATTATGGCAACCGCGGTAATAGCAAACTGGAAGCGAAACTAAACGGCTCAATGAAGGATAAGGCACCCGAAGATATTCGCGCAAAGATGATTCGCTGGGCCAGAGACGGTGCATCGGAAGAAGCATGGAAGACGGATGTTAAACCAGAAGTTGACCTCTATTGTGCTGGTTGTCATGGCAATATGCCCGGCTTACCTGCACTTACTAACTACGATGTCATGAAAGAAATCGCACAAGCTGATCAAGGTGCCTCGGTTGATTCCTTAACACGTGTCTCGCACATTCACCTGTTTGGTATCGCTTTTATCTTTTTCCTTATGGGTTTCATCTTTAGTTTTTCAGTAGGTATTCCAAAATGGCTAAAAGAAGTCACTATCTTGATGCCGTTTATCTTCCTGATACTCGATATCATTTCCTGGTGGTTGACCAAATGGCATCCAGGTTTTGCCTGGTTCACCATGATTGGCGGCGTCGGTTATTCATTGGCATCTAGCTTCATGTGGTTTACCTGTATGTACCAAATGTGGGTCATGCCATATAACGGCAAAGACTATTACATTAATACCTGGGAAGACTAACTCTCGATTTATCTCTGGTCGCGTTGGCACATGGCGCGACCAGACTTCTCTCCTGAATGTGCATTTATTTGCATTAAGAAATACTTGGGGTTGCCGCTATAAACACTGAATTGTCACTATTTATACTCGAGTCAAATCATGCAACAACATGCGTTTCAACAACCTCTGGATTCTCTTTCTTCGAAAGAACACGATTTTGAAAATGAATTAAAGCTGGCAGCTGATTTTCAACAAACGGTACTACCGACAATCATTGATGTTGATTATCTTGATATTGCCCTGATATATGAACCTTATGATTTGGTTTCCGGTGATGTTTATGATTTCATTTTAAATCGCGAACGCGAGCTTGCGATCTTCATCGGCGATGCGACTGGTCATGGCATATCTGCCGCATTAATGACGATGATGGTACATATTGCCATCGATAGTCTGACACCAAATCTAGCCACGGATAAATCTATACGCAAATTAAATCGTTTAATTTCCTCACGTAATACCGGTCGCTCGGTCACCGGTATCTTATTTCGAATTAGTCCCGATGGTCTAATGAACGTAACCCATGCAGGGCACCCTTCTATTATTGTTGCACCAGCAGATAACTCGGAACTGGTCATATTTAAAGAAGCCGGTTGTCCACTCGGATTATTTATAGATGAACCGGTAAAATACATTGAAGAGAGCTATCAATTACAGTCTGGCGACAAAATTATTGCCTACACTGATGGCCTGATCGAATGGCGTGATAATTTAAAAAATTCTTACGGCGCTGAACGTTTATTGACTTTTATAAGTGTACATCGAGCTCTTAATTGTACGTCGCTAATACAAGACATTTATAATGACGCGGAACAATTCGCCGCTAACCAAGCTAACAGTGATGACTTAACAATGCTGATTGCCGAATATCAATAAGCTCAAACTGTAAAATATTTTCAAGCTTATTTATGCCTATAACACTAGCTTATAGCCTCAAGGAACCTCTGATTAACTCATGAATCGATATTTTGCGATTAAAATATCTTGCTTCTGCGTTGCAAAACTTCGCAATAACCCTGCTATTACGCGCGTTTCACGCCTTGAATCAGGATATTTTAACCTGCAATCTATTTGACCCAGACTTAATCAGAGGTTCCTTAAATATTATTCCTAACTCACTAATATCACAGCAAATTAGAATCACCTTTCTACTGCTAATCTGCTTCGTCTCGCTATTCATAATAGTCATTCCAGATCACATGATAAAGTCAGTAAGCATGCTGGCTGGATATTGTAATAAGATTTAGTTAAAGTACTTCTAGCAACCGGTGAAGGTGGTTGCCCTTATTAACCAACATTTAGATCCTTAGTAATTTGTTAGCAAGGGATTAATTTATTGTTTCATCGTCAATGACGGTGAAGAGGGGAGCATTCCCTACAGATGAATTTTAAAAAATAAACGGGCAGAAAATCTGACCCTGAAAATAATTTCATTTAAACCTAGATATGAAGGAGTTAAAGATGGCAGAAGCAAAAGGATTAAGTAAACCTGTAAAGTTGAAAAGTGAACTGGCAGCTCTATTGGGCGCAACCGAACTTCCTAGAACAGAGATCACCAAAAAATTATGGGACTATGTTAAATGCAATAAGCTTCAAACTAAAACTGAAAATGGCAAAGCAGAGAACGCCGGCAAGTACATCGTCGCTGATGCTAAGTTATTATCTATATTCAAAAATACAAAATCTACAAGTAAGTCAGGCAAGCTCACAGACCTTACTAACATGAAAGAAGGCGAAACCATCAACATGATGCAGATGGCTGCTGTTGTTGGCGCAAACATAGAATAAGTTTACGCGTAGAGCCTGCATGAATGCAGGCTCTACATTAAATACTCAAAATCAGTACCCGCCCTACAGCATTCAATTTAAGCAGCTTAGCTTTTACCCGTTAGAGTCACATCATCACCTTCATGAACCGGCCAGACATTGATAAGCGCCTTTACTAAAGTTGCTAAAGGTATCGCAAAGAACACGCCCCAGAAACCCCAAAGACCACCGAATACCAGTATCGCAACAATAATAGCAACCGGATGTAAATTAACCGCTTCTGAGAAAAGAACCGGCACTAGTACATTACCATCTAAAAATTGGATGATGCCATAACTAACCATTAACCAAACAAAATCTGGTTCTAAACCCCATTGGAAATAGCCAACGAAAGCAATTGGTAAAGTAACCACTGCTGCACCGATATAAGGAATTAATACGGATAGACCGACAATCATCGCCAGTAATGACGCATAATTTAAACCTAAGATAGTAAAAACAATATAGGAAACACTACCAACAATAAGAATCTCATTAGACTTGCCACGTACATAGTTACCAATCTGCCCATCCATTTCCGTCCATATTTCATTAACCAATTTCCTTTCCTTTGGCAAAAATCGTCCCATCCAATCAAGGATAATTGCTTTATCTTTCAGAAAGAAAAAAATCATTAATGGCACTAGAATCAGATAAACCAACGCTGTAATAATTGCCGGTATAGAAGCCACAGAAATTGACAACACATTTTGCCCAAGATCAGTAAGCCCCCCTTGAATCGTCGAAATCAATTCCTCGATATATTCTTCCGAAATAAATTCTGGATATTGCTCAGGTAAACGCGAGAGCAATTTTTGACCATTGCTTATCATATCGGGCACTTCTTTAAAAAACTGGCTAACTTGTCTGGAAATAAGTGGCAATAATATAAGTAAGACAAACATCATAAATGCGACAAACATCATATAGACCAGATTAACGGCCCAAAACCGGGACATTTTTTTCTTCTGCAACTTAGCAATTGCACCTTCGAGCAAATAAGCGATAACTAGTGCCGCTAACAAAGGCGCAAGCATTTTTCCCATAGTTGCTAAGGTGACAATCCCCACAATCAGCAAAACGACTAATAATGATGCTTGGGGATCCGTAAAATAACGTCTATACCATCGGCTTAGAAAATCGAGCATATTTATATTCTTAATTAATTATTATACTACTCATGATAGCGGTATCTTATGCATTCGGCGAGATTCAAATACATATTATTGAATAAGAGCTAAAAACAAGTAGCTAAATAACACCTATGCCAGTTGATATTAAAAATAAACAACAACTATCAGACACTATAAAAGCCTGGGGATCTGAATTAGGTTTTCAACAGCTTGGCATTACGACGACAGCATTAGCTGAAGATGAAGCTCACCTAATCGACTGGCTTAAGCAAGGACGACACGGAGCCATGTCTTATATGGAATCACACGGCACCAAACGTAGTCGCCCTGAAGATCTTGTGCCCGGAACCCTGAGTGTTATCTCAGTAAGAATGGACTACATGCCACCTTCAAGTAAGCATCCTATGCAGGTATTAAATAATAATGAACTCGCATATATCTCGCGTTACGCCATGGGTCGTGACTATCACAAGTTAATGCGTCAACGCTTACAAAAGCTCGCCACTAAAATTGAAAAGGAAGTCGGCGATTTTGGTTATCGTTGTTTTACAGACAGCGCACCGGTTTTAGAAAAAGCATTGGCGCGTAATGCCGGATTAGGCTGGATTGGAAAACATAGCAATCTTATTAACCCGAAAGCAGGTTCATGGTTTTTCCTTGGTGAAATATATACTGACCTGCCACTTGAAATAGATAAGCCTTTTAGTGAACACCACTGTGGCAGCTGTAATGCATGTATTGATATTTGCCCGACTCAGGCTATTGTTGCGCCAATGCAGGTTGATGCTCGACGTTGCATATCATATTTAACTATTGAAATGCGCGAGTCTATTCCAGAAGAGTTTCGCAAAATGATAGGCAATAGAGTTTACGGTTGTGATGACTGCCAATTGATTTGTCCCTGGAACAAGTTTTCTAAAAATTCTGAAGAAGATGACTTCCGTGTACGACATGGTCTCGATTCACCAACACTAGTCGGATTATTTGCATGGACTGAAACAGAATTTTTAAAAAATACGGAAGGTTCAGCAATCAGAAGAATTGGTTATGAAGCCTGGTCAAGAAACATTGCTGTAGGTTTAGGTAATGCGCCCAGTACCAATGGAGTAATTAACGCGTTAAAGGAACGAGCCAACGATCCTTCTGCTTTAGTTCGCGAACATGCTACCTGGGCTATTGCACAGCATACTTAGCCCAACATGAATAATAACTATTGCACAGCATAATGACCCACTAATGAATAATACTATTGTTCTCCAGAAAACATCGTTTCTGTCTCAACATTAAAAACAGTGCCATCAACACTGAGAACACGTACTTTCATACCTACAGGCATATCTGAACCTCTTACCTTCCAGAATGAATCATCCACTTTAACTTTACCAACACCATTAATAATAGCTTCCTCCAGAGTAAAAAGTCGACCGACATATTGTTCGCCACGTCGATTTAAATTAGGTTCATCATTAACAACAGGGTTTTCTTTTTGATGTCGCTTATAAAGAATCAAAGTAACAACGGATAACACACCAAAGATTACCACTTGGATTAACAATGGCATATTAGGCACAGCAAATAAAAGCAATCCTACGACAAAAGCTGAGACACCCATCCATAAGAAATAAGCCATCGGCAAAACCATTTCAAGAATGATCATGACAACTGCAGCAACAAGCCAATACCAAAACTCAATTTGATCTAACCATTCCATATCATTACTCCTTAACTATTTCTTAAGTTTTATATCCTAAACCTGACCACCGGGTTTACTATCATCTTTGCCAAAGGTTTCTTTAGCAATCTCAGTAATACCGGCAATGGCGCCGATCACATTGCTTGCTTCCAATGGCATTAAGATAACCTTTTGATTCGGCGCAGAAGCAATATCCTTTAATGCCTCAATATATTTATTTGCAACAAAATAGTTAATCGCCTGAATATCCCCCGAGGCTATAGCGTCGGAAACATCCGCAGTAGCTTTTGCTTCAGCTTGGGCTAGACGTTCTCTTGCCTCAGCATCACGAAACGCAGATTCCTTGCGTCCTTCAGCTTCTAAAATTGCTGCTTGTTTTTCACCATCGGCGCGCAGTATTTCAGCCTGTTTTTCGCCTTCGGCTTCAAGAATTAAAGCACGTTTTTCTCGCTCTGCTTTCATCTGTCTAGCCATAGAATCAACCAAATCCTTAGGTGGAGAGATATCCTTAATTTCGATACGAGTGACCTTTAGACCCCAGGGGCTGGTTGCTTCATCAACGACATGTAATAACTGCGCATTGATTTTGTCACGTTGTGATAACAATTCATCCAAATCCATCGAGCCCATTACCGTACGAATATTGGTCATGGTTAAATTCAAAATAGCCCGGGTAAGATTATTCACTTCATAAGCCGCTTGCGCCGCATTTATTACTTGAAAGAAAACAACGCCATCAACTCTAATCATGGCATTATCTTTAGTGATCACTTCTTGTGATGGCACGTCAATGACGGTTTCCATCATATTCAACTTGGCACCAATCTTATCGAAGAAAGGAATGATAACGTGTAAGCCCGGACGTAAGGTACGCGTATATTCACCAAAACGCTCTACAGTATACTCATTACCTTGAATGACAATAGTCACCGCCTTCATAAGCACCACGATTGAAAAAATGACAATAACTAGAATAAATTCAGTCATAACTCTATCTCCCTGTATAGTTTAGGAACCTCTGATTAAATCATGAATCGATATCTTACGATTAAAACATCCTGCTTCTGCGTTGTAAAACTTCGCAATAGCTGTGCTATTACGCGCGTTTCACGCCTTGAATCAGAATGTTTTAACCAGCAATCTATTCGACCCAGACTTAATCAGAGATTCCTTTATTTAATAAAACGTATTGTGTATGGATAACGATATCTAATACCATCGTTTGCTTTAATCGATGCCATGATGACAACAACTATCTGATAAATAACAAGCACAGCAAGCATCAGAAAACCAATCAACACTAGTGTCAAAATGCCAGAAACGATAAAAGCAATGAACATCGTTAATTGAAAATTCAGAGACTCTTTTCCCTGATCATCAACAAAAGATATCTCATCTTTTTTAATCATCCAGATTACTAAAGGACCCAATAAATTACCTAGGGGAATCAAATATCCTGAAAAAGCAATGAGGTGACAAAACATACCCCACATACGTTCATCTTTGCTTAACGTTTCTATTGATTCCATTTCCCCTGCCATACTTTTCTCCTGAATAATCAAGCGATGTAATCCATAACGAATTCCAAACTTACCATAAACATTATCACTCTGAACCGAGTTTGTCGCAGAGAATTAAGTGACTTTTTTAAGCTGTTTGTATGCTGTCAAATAGTTTTTTGCTGATTTAATAGGCTTTTCTTACTATTTATTACCTACCTTTATTAACTACGATAGAGACACCTGGCGCTGCTATATCAAGCCAACCTCGAATACGCTTAATCAGAACTTCCTCGACCTTATTAAAATAATGATTTGCTCCAACTATTTCCAATTGTGCATATTCCTCATTACTACCTATTTTTGCCGCAAGTCTTCTATCGGCAGCTTGATCTATTGCTTCTCTAAAATCACGACTTCCGTAAATATCCAATATAGGAACTTTTGATTTTTCGATTAAACCCAACAAATCCAGCGTCGGTTTTACAAAAGCATAATCTTGTAAACCTATGGCAACCAAAGCCATAATTTTTCGCTCATCGGTCTTTTCAAGAAAAGACAATGCGCTGGCAGCACCAAAACTATGACCCACTGCAACAATATTCAAATATTTACGTTCACGGAGGAAAGCCACAGCCGCCTCAATACGTGCTACGGCTTGTTCTAATGTATTACCATAATCTTCGACTTTATTTTCTGGCGCAATAACAGGAAGCTGTATAGACAATGTTGTCCAACCATAGTCTGGTAACGCAAGACGAATTGGCGATATCGTTTGCGGCCAATCCGGATGAGCACCCATTCCATGTAAAATAATGGCCGCACCCTTAGCAATGTCATCTGTTTGATCGTTGAGTAATGCCATAAATTCTTCATCATTAGCCCCTAACCAGACAATCTCCGTCGCTTCTGCTTCTTCTGCTAATTTATCAGTAACCTCTTTCTCACGATCACGATCCAACTTGTCTGCGCTGACTGACCATGCGCTAGTCAGTAGTATGAAAAAAATCACGCTTATTTGATATTTATGTCTCATATAACCTCTATTAAACCTCAGCATATTTACAGCAACAAGTACGACCGCCATGGATGATGGAAGTGCATATTATGCAGGATACCTACACCGATGTAGGTAGTCGAGAATGTCAGGAACATATTCTCCAGCAATAATCTGCCGCAAACAACGTACCAACCAAGCCTAATCAGCTCTCAAAATCGTGCAACATATAGGTTAATCAGGTAAAGTTGCGCTCTTTATCGGATATAGTATGAAAACCAACGGTTTATAAGATGTTTGACCCAGTAATTGCACCTTCAATTTTGTCTGCCGACATGGCCAGACTCGGAGAAGATACCGAGGCTGTTTTGTCGGCAGGCGCTGATTTTGTCCATGTTGATGTCATGGATAATCACTATGTACCGAATCTGACATTTGGTCCTGTCATCGTCAAAGCCTTACGTGATTTCGGTATCACTGCGCCGATTGATGTGCATTTAATGATTAAACCGGTGGATCGCATTATTCCTGATTTTGCTGAAGCAGGTGCAAACTATATTACGTTTCACCCAGAAGCTTCAGAGCACCTTGATCGCACATTACAATTAATCCGAGATAATGGTTGTAAATCTGGATTGGTATTTAATCCTGCGACACCGCTAGATGCACTTGAATATGTCATGGATAAAGTCGATATGATTTTATTGATGTCGGTAAACCCCGGCTTTGGCGGACAATCCTTTATTGATTCAGCTCTGGATAAACTCAAAGCAGCTCGAAACTTGATAGATGATTCTGGTCGCAAAATCCGACTTGAAATTGATGGTGGCGTTAAAATTGATAATATTCGTCAAATAGCTGAAGCAGGCGCAGATACCTTTGTCGCCGGTTCCGCTATTTTTAACAGCGATAACTATCAGGCAACTATCAGCGCGATGCGAGAACAACTGACTCTGGTTAAAAGCTAGCAGTCGATTCATTCTGTACGTATTAAATTATGCCTATCAAAACGCCCGAACTGGTTTTACTTGATCTTGATGGTACCTTGGTCGATTCAATACCTGACCTCGCATATTCCGTTAATAAAACATTGAGCGAATTATCAATCGCTGAACGAGATATCGAAAACATACGACATTGGGTCGGCAATGGAATTGATAAATTATTACATCGTGCATTAACAAACGATATTGATGGTGAAGCCGAAACCAAACTTTTCGATGAAGCCTTTGAAAAATTTATACCTATTTATAATGACAACATGTGCGCTACTAGCATTTGTTATCCTGGTGTACGTGAAGGCATCGATTTTCTAAAAGAAAAAAATATTAAACTTGGTTGTGTTACAAACAAAAGTGGACAATTCGTTGGCCCTATACTCGAAAAGCTAGGTCTTATGAATGATATGAGTATTGTCATTGCAGGAGACACCCTAGCTAAGAAAAAACCTGATCCCTTGCCGCTCTTACATGCTGCTACGGTTTTCGAAAAAGACCCTGCGCAATCATTAATGATTGGTGATTCAGAAAGTGACGTTAAAGCCGCACGCGCAGCTGGCTTTCAAATTGTATGTGTTAGTTACGGTTATAATCATGGTAATGACATACGCGAGACTAATCCTGATGCCGTTGTCGATTCGCTGGCAGAACTACCACAACTGTTTCATTAATTGATTCATTGAATAATAATGATAAACGAAAACGAATTTAATCAGCTCGCCAGCAAAGGCTATAACCGCATTCCCTTGATGCGCGAAGTATTAGCCGATCTCGATACACCACTTAGCACTTACATGAAGCTATGTGCGGCACCCTATTCCTATTTATTTGAATCAGTTCAAGGCGGAGAAAAATGGGGCCGCTATTCTATTATAGGCTTACCCGCAAAAAAAATTATTACAGCGAATGCTAATCAAATAACCATTAAAGAAAATAGCAACCTTATAGAAGAATATACTGTTGATGATGTATTAGCAGAAATTGAACGTATACAAAAAACCTATAAAGCAGCAGAAATTGAAGGCTTGCCACGTTTTAATGGTGGCCTAGTTGGTTACTTTGGTTATGAAACTATTCGATACATCGAACCACGCCTAAATAAAAACCAAAATAAAGACAAAGACGACCCAATTGGTTCGCCTGATATTTTATTAATGGTTTCAGATGAAGTTGTTGTGTTTGATAATCTTGCTGGAAAATTACAAATCATTGTTCATGCTAATCCTGTTGATGACAATGCATTTGCAAATGCACAACAACGTCTTGATGCATTGGTAGAAACACTTGCTAATAAACAAATTGAAAAATCAAAATCAAATGGTTCTCGAACTGTAGATGAAAAAGATTTTGTTTCCGGTTTTACCCAAGAAAATTATCAAGCCGGCGTTGAAAAAATAAAACGATACATCGTCGATGGTGATTGCATGCAAGTGGTGTTGTCTCAACGACTTTCTATTCCGTTTGAATCAGAACCCATCGATCTCTATCGTGCATTACGTTGTTTGAACCCGTCACCTTATATGTATTTTCTTAATCTAGATGATTTTCAGATTGTAGGATCATCACCCGAAATATTGGTGCGTCTTGAAGATGATACTGTTACCGTCAGACCGATTGCAGGTACGCGCCCACGCGGCATGAACGAAGAAGAAGATCAGGCATTAGAAGAAGAACTACTACAAGATCCAAAAGAGCTCGCTGAACATTTAATGTTAATAGATTTAGGTCGCAACGATGCTGGCCGCGTTGCCGAAATGGGAACAGTAACTTTAACCGATAAAATGATAATCGAACGCTATTCACATGTCATGCATATCGTTTCTAATGTCACAGGGAAATTAAAAGCCGGAATGAGCGCAATTGATGTCTTACGTGCTACCTTCCCAGCCGGCACAGTTTCAGGCGCACCGAAGATTCGAGCGATGGAAATTATCGATGAATTAGAACCGGTAAAACGCGGCGTATACTCTGGTGCAGTCGGGTATTTATCCTGGAATGGGAATATGGATACCGCTATTGCTATACGTACCGCAGTGATTAAAGATAAGACCTTGCATATACAAGCTGGGGCAGGCATTGTCGCCGACTCGGTGCCAAAAAATGAATGGGACGAAACCATGAACAAAGGCCGCGCAATATTTAGAGCAGTTAGCCTGGCCGAAAAAGGCCTAGTATAATTTCGGGCATATTTTAAGGTAACACTATGTTATTAATGATCGACAATTACGACTCCTTTACCTACAACCTGGTTCAATACTTTGGCGAACTGGATCAAGAGGTACAAGTGCATCGTAATGATCAAATTACTGTCGCTGAAATAGAAAAACTATCACCGACTTATATTGTTATTTCACCCGGCCCGTGTACCCCGAATGAAGCAGGCATATCTGTAGAATTGATTAATCACTTCAAAGGGAGAATACCTTTATTAGGTGTTTGCCTTGGGCATCAAAGCATAGGTCAGGCTTTTGGTGGCAAGATCGTGCATGCACACAATATCATGCATGGTAAAACATCTGATATTTATCATAATAATACCGATGTTTTTAAAGGCTTTGAAAACCCATACACAGCTACACGATATCATTCTCTAGTCATCGAAAAAGAATCTTTGCCTGATTGCTTTGAAATCACCGCATGGACACAAACCAAAGATGGTGAGATGGATGAGATCATGGGTATTAGACATAATGAATTAGCAATATCAGGGGTGCAATTTCATCCCGAATCAATTTTGACATCATACGGTCACGAACTACTGGCAAACTTTCTTAAGAACACTTAGTTGTAAAACGCATAAATGGATATCAAAACAGCAATTAACGAAGTTATCAACTGCAACGATTTAAGTCGCACTGATATGCATATGGTGATGAAAACCATTATGCAAGGTGAAGCAACTCCGGCGCAAATAGGCGGACTATTGGTTGCGCTGCGTTTAAAAGGTGAAAGTGTTGACGAAATCACCGCTGCTGCTGAAGTCATGCGTGAACTTGCTGAAAAAGTAAATATTGATAAGACACATTTAGTCGACACCTGCGGTACCGGTGGTGATGGCGCTAATACTTTTAACATCTCAACTACTTCTGCTTTTGTTGTAGCAGCCGCGGGCGCAAAAGTTGCCAAACATGGCAATCGTTCTGTTTCCAGTAAATCAGGTAGTGCCGACGTATTAGAAGCTGCCGGCGTTAATCTTGAGTTAAACGCTAAACAAGTTGAAAGCTGTGTTGAAAATGTCGGCATTGGTTTTATGTTTGCACCGATGCATCACAGTGCTATGAAACATGCAATTGGCCCGCGCCGTGAACTTGGCATTCGTACTTTGTTTAATGTACTCGGGCCACTGACTAACCCTGCCGGCGCACCTAATCAAGTCATTGGTGTCTTTAGTAAAGATTGGCTGGCACCGCTTGCTGAAACATTAAAACAGTTAGGCAGCGAACATGTTCTGGTTGTTCACTCAGACGATGGTCTGGATGAAATTAGTATTTCTGCAAAAACTAATATTGCAGAATTAAATAATGGACAGATTAATAATTATCAAATTAAACCTGAAAATTTTTCTATGTCTATTCAAGACATCTCAAAACTAGCCGTTGATGGTGTTGATGATAGTTTAAACATGATGCGATCTGTACTTGATAATACTGACAGCGCTGCGAAAGATATTGTTTGCCTTAATGCAGGCGCGGCTATCTATGCCTCTGGTCTTGCTGATTCTATAAAAGACGGTGTTTCTAAAGCGCAAACAACTATTGCCTCTGGTGCAGCAAAACAAAAACTCGAACAACTTATTCAACATAGCCAATCTTTTAAAACGTAACCACTATGCAAGACGACACACCTGATATTCTAAAATCAATACTCACTTATAAATCTGAGTATGTTGAGCACGTTAAAAGGAAAACATCTCTTGATGATTTAAAGGCACGTGCTGATGATAGTGCTGGCAGACGCGGATTTACTTCTCGATTACTTGGCACTATAGAAACAGGTAAGCCCGCTGTTATTGCTGAGATTAAAAAAGCCTCTCCAAGTAAAGGTGTTATTCGTGAAAATTTTAATCCCGCAGACATTGCAAAAAGTTATGCCGATGGCGGTGCTTGTTGTCTATCAGTATTAACCGACATACAGTTTTTTCAAGGCACCGATGATTATTTAAAGCAAGCACACGCTGCTTGTGATTTACCAATTATACGTAAGGATTTTATGATCGATCCTTATCAGGTCTATGAAGCTAAAGCAATGGGTGCTGACGCAATCCTGATTATAGTTTCGGCTTTATCCGATATGCAGATGCAAGATTTAGTAGGCGTATCCAATGAAATTGGACTAGATGTATTAGTTGAAGTGCATGACCGCGTAGAACTATCACGCGGCTTGATGTTACGCACACCTTTAATAGGCATTAATAACCGTAACCTGCATACCTTTGAAACTGATCTGGATACAACGCTCGGCTTGTTACCCGATGTTTTTCATGATCGTACTGTCGTCACCGAAAGCGGCATACACACCCCGGATGATGTTAAATTAATGCGTAAGAATAATGTAAATTCTTTTCTTGTCGGCGAAGCATTTATGAAAGCAAAAGATCCAGGGGAAGAATTAAAGCGTTTATTCTTTTCAGATTAAATTATAAACACCATACTCAAAAACACTTATTCACGGAGAGTTAATCCTATGTTTAATCGTAGTCTACATCTTATTTTAGTCTCATCATTATTGTTTATAAATTCAGCCAACGCTAATTCTGTAACAGTAGAACTGGCATGGGAACTAGATGGTCTTTCTAATCCAGAGTCTGTTATCTACGATTCACAACTCAATCACCTTTACGTTTCCAATATTAATGGTGGACCAAATGATAAAGATGGTAATGGTTTCATCTCGATTGTGTCTATGGATGGCAGAATCATAAATGAAAAATGGATGACAGGACTTAATGCACCAAAAGGTTTGGCGATTTATGACCGTACACTTTATATCGCTGATATTGATGAACTGATCGCTATCAATATTGATAACGGACGTATTATTAATAAATACAAAGTAGACGATGCAAAATTTTTAAATGATGTTACCACCACAGACAATGGCGATATTTATGTATCGGATATGGTGTTAAACCGTATCCACAAATTGACTGGCAATGATTTTCAAATCTGGATTGAGTCCGATGAACTTGAAAGCCCAAACGGCTTACATTTCACTGAAGATGACATCATCGTTGGCGCTTGGGGAGAAATGACTGACGGCTTTGCTACTGAAGTCGCGGGGCACTTGAAACGCATCTCACTTAAAACAAAAAAGATTTCATCTATTGGAGATGGTAGTCCCGTCGGAAATCTTGATGGTGTTGAAGGCAACGATGAAATTGGTTTTTATGTTACCGACTGGTTAAATGGTGGGCTTTTTCATGTAAGTGCAAAAGGTATTGTAACTAGCCTACTAGAACTTGACCAAGGTAGCGCTGATATCGAATACCTTCATAAAAAGAAATTACTTTTTCTACCTATGATGAACGACAACAAATTATTTGCTTATAAAGTTAAATAGTCAGCTACTTCATTTCTCGCTATGAGTGAAAAATATTTAGGTTTCGATATTGAAACCGCCAAAATTCTCCCTGAGAATTTTGGCGATCTACATGATCATCGTCCTCTAGGAATAAGTTGCGCCGCAATCTGGGGTGAAGATGAAGAACAAACCGAAGTATTTTATTCCAAGAACCCTGACGGTAACGCTGCTGGAAAAATGAGCGTAAATGACTTATCCAGATTTGTTGACTTACTTATAGATAAATCAAAGCAAGGATATACCATCGTTACTCATAATGGCCTTGGCTTTGATTTTGACATCCTCGCAGAAGAATCAGGTAGGCTTGATGACTGTAAACAACTTGCTTTAAATCATATCGATATGATGTTTCATTTCTTTTGTGGCAAAGGCTTTGCCATCGGGCTAAATACAGCGGCGAAATCTATTGGTATTAGTAAACCTGAAGATATTGATGGATCACTAGCACCGCAATTATGGAAACAGGGAAACCATCAACAGGTTCTGGATTATGTAGCTCAGGATTGCCGCTTAACTTTGGATATCGCTTTAACAAGCAGAAAGAATAAAAAAATTACCTGGATAACTCAACGTGGTTCAACATCTTCATTCACGTTACCATCAGGTTGGTTATCAGTAAGTGATGCAATGAAACTACCTTTGCCAGATACTTCGTGGATGGATAATGCTTGGGAAAGATCAAAATTTACTGCTTGGTTAAAATAACTGAATTACAAAAAGACCTAGGCTTTACTACTTATAGATTTATTTCAAATCGCTATACTGAATTGGTTTACTTTTTGGCCAATAGTACCTAATTGAATAAAAGTCTCATTAAGATTTGTAGCAACTATATGTGAGTCCGCACTATGTTGACCACCGCACTGAGGACATTTTGAAGTCACTCCTGAACTTTTTGTCGACTCTAAATCATCACCTTTTTCACTTTCAACTTTATCTTCTTCACCGCTAAATTCATTATTTAATTTTTCAACAGCATTTTCTGTTGTGTTATTTCTATACGTGCTTTTGCTTCCATTGTTGAGGCGGCGGCGGCAACAGAACGGTCTTGTTGCGAGGGTTGTGCTGGCGCAAATGCAGCACGGCGTATCTGTTGTGCCTTCGCAGCCGTTGCTTCAGGATCACCTGAAACTGTAGAGGTATCGATTTGCATTTCTCCACCAACAGCATAGCGTTGACCGTCTGGTCCGCGTTTATATTCAAAACTCGCCCCACCTTTGGCCAAAGAACCTGCCGCAGCGATATGAGCTTGTTCATGCGCACGTACTTCTCGATCGCGGTTTTGAAGAGTTCTTAACTGGCTGAGTTCTTGTTGATCTAATTCACCTTCATGTTTGTTATTAGTCTCTTTTTCATTTGATGATTTTTCATCTTTTTTTACTTGCGAATCATCAACATCATTGTTTTTATTAGATTTTTCAACAGCACTAACGGTCTTGTCACCATGCTCATTAACATTAGCCCGGTGATTATTTACTGGTAATACAATATTATGCGTTGCAATTATCATATATAAGTCGAAATTACCCGTGTCGATTAGCTATATCGACCAAATATTTTGATACTTTAGTAAAAAATCTAATTATTTTTAATTTTTTCGACTTTATCTTGCCAACATTTAAGTGCTTTTTCGTAATAAATAAAGACACAGTTTTCACAACCGCGTTGGCAACATTCAGACATATCAGGCTTGATAGGTTTGGGAGGGAGGCTAATTTCTTTTGTATTATTCACGGTCTTTTATATCAAGTAGTAGCAAATAATTGCTCACGATCCTTAAATGATTTGAATTCAAGTGCATTGCCACTGGGATCGCTAATAAAAAATGTCGCTTGTTCACCGACTTCACCTTCAAACCTTGTCGTTGGTTTAATTAAATAATTAACTTCTTTTTTATTTAAACGTTCAACCAATTGATGCCATGCATTCCATTCCAGTACCAAACCAAAATGTCTCACCGGAATAGATTCACCATCGACAGGGTTCGTGGGAATATCTTCTGTTGTTTCTACTAGATGTGCTGAGATTTGATGACCAAAGAAATTAAAGTCGATCCAGCGAGCTGCTTCACGGCCGACTGAACAACCAATTATTTCAGTATAAAAGCTGCGCGTTACTTCTATATCGCTGACTGGAAATGCGAGGTGAAAAGGTGAATCCATAACAACGACCTATCTACCAGTGTTAAAATATCCTAGACATTAAACCTGAAAAGAATAACGTCGCCGTCGTTAACGATGTATTCTTTTCCTTCTTGTTGCCATTTGCCAGCATCCTTTGCGCCTTGTTCGCCCTTATATTCAATGTAGTCATCATAGCCAATTACTTCTGCTTTAATAAAACCACGTTCAAAATCCGTATGAATAACAGCTGCCGCTTTTGGTGCCGTTGCGCCTATTGAAATAGTCCATGCACGTACTTCTTTTGGGCCTACGGTAAAATACGTTTGTAAGCTAAGCAATTTATAACCCGCACGAATGATACGGTTAAGTCCCGGCTCTTCCATACCTAATGCTTCGAGAAATTCTTCTCTTTCATCGTCTTCTAATTGAGAGACTTCGGACTCAATAGCAGCACAAACAGCAATCATCTGTGCACCTTCTTCATCAGCAAGTGCTTGTAACTTCTCTAACCACGGATTAGATTCCAAACCATCTTCTTCAACATTAGCGATATACAAAGTTGGTTTTAGAGTAAGAAGTTGTAAGTGCTGAATCACTTCTAAAGCATCTTCAGACAATTCCATAGCACGTACAGGCAAACCTTTATCGAGGTGCTCCATAATAGCTTCGAGTTGCTCTTGTTCTTCTTTCGCGGCTTTATCACCACTGCGTCCTAACTTGATTACTTTATGTAACGCTTTGCTTACGCTCTCCTGATCGGCAAGACAAAGCTCGGTATTAATTACTTCAATATCAGATAACGGATCAACTTTACCGGCGACATGCACAATATTGTCATCATCAAAACAACGCACAACTTGCGCAATAGCATTTGTTTCGCGAATGTTAGCTAAAAATTTATTTCCCAGCCCTTCGCCTTTTGATGCGCCTTCAACTAAACCTGCGATATCAACAAACTCCATCGTTGTTGGAACCACTCTTTGTGGATTAGCCATCTCCGCTAATTTATCCAATCGTGGATCAGGCATGGCAACAATTCCCACATGTGGGTCGATGGTGCAGAAAGGATAATTCTCTGCATCTATCTCTGAGTTGGTAAGCGCATTAAAAAGGGTAGATTTACCTACATTTGGTAAACCGACTATGCCGCATTTAAATCCCATATATTATTCCGTGTATTTTATGATGATGAATTATTTTTATTATTTAATTCGGTCATCAATTTATTAAGGTTATCTTCAAAAAACTGATCGCTCTTTTCTAGTGCTAGTGAAAAAGAATCTATTATTAAATCTTCTTCTTTACTACTAGCGCGACCAAGAACAAATGGCACGACTTTATCTTTGCTGCCGGGATGACCCACACCTACTCTTAAGCGTAAAAAATCTTTACTACCCATACGCTGAATAATATCGCGCAAACCATTATGACCACCATGACCACCACCTTCTTTTAAGCGCGTTGTTCCAGGCAGCAAATCAATCTCATCATGTACCACCATGATTTGATCAACAGGAATTTTGTAATAACTGCTTAGTGCTTGTACGGCCGCACCGCTGTCATTCATATAAGTTTGTGGTTTACAGATCCAGCAATCTATCGAACCACTTTGATAACGGCAGAGTTCAGATTGAGATCTTTTGTCTTGAGAAAAACTTAAAGAGAGTTTGTTTGCCAATGCATCGACAAACCAAAAACCGGCGTTGTGCCGAGTCATTAAATACTCGGGGCCTGGATTACCCAGGCCCACGATCATTTTTACAGGAAGAGACATCGCCTAAAGAAAAAGCATGATGTCAAACAAGCAACTAACTTTCGCCGTCTTTTTCTTCTTCGCCTTCAGCAGCAACTTCTCCACCTTCAGCAGCTTCGGCAGCTTCGGCAGCTTCAGCAAGTTCTTCTTCTTCAGTTTTACCCTTAGGCGCATGAATAGAGGCAACAGAAAGAGTGTCATCACCACCATGCAACAGACTATGAAGCTGCACACCTTCAGGTAATACCAGATGACTAAGATGTACCGTTTCATCAAGGTCAACTTCCGCCATATCAACTTCGATATACTCAGGAAGATCCTTTGGTAAACAAACAATATCCAACTCAGTCAGAAGATGGCTAACAACACCACCATGTTCTTTAACACCCAGCGCCTTATCTTCATTAATAAAGTGAAGCGGGACTCGCATGGTTAATGCTTCGTTTTCATTAATACGTAACAAATCGATGTGCATTAACTGAACTTTATAAGGATGACGTTGTAGATCTTTTAATACGACCTTTTCGCTATCTTTACCAATTTTGAGTGTCAAAATCTTTGAATAGAAAGCTTCGTTTTCCAATTGATGCATTACTTCATTATGAGCAAACGTAAGCATCATGGTTTCTTTGTCAGTACCGTAAACGATACCAGGTAATTTGCCAGCGTGGCGTAGGCGGCGGCTCGCACCCTTCCCTACGTCTTCGCGCTTTTCGGCAACGAGTTCGAATTGATTCATTGTTTTACTGCTCCTTAAAATTAAGGGTTATTGTTTACCTCCTGACCGCGACCAGTCAGAAGAATTAGTGCAGAAAAGCTTAATCCAGAAACATTGAGCTTAAGGATTCGCCCTCTGCAATACGACGCATACTCTCAGCCAGCATTGCTGCTACGCTGAGTTGTCGAATACGGTCACAGCTTGCTGCATCCGCGCGAAGCGGGATTGTATCTGTTACTACCAATTCATCAAGCGTTGAATTCTCTATATTTTCGATTGCCTTGCCGGAAAGTACTGGATGGGTACAGTAAGCAACCACTTTTACTGCACCAAATTCCTTCAAAGCCCCGGCTGCATTGCATAATGTACCGGCAGTATCGACCAAATCATCAATAATGACGCAAGTTCGGCCATCAACATCACCAATAATGTTCATAATCTCAGATTCGTTTGGATTTGGCCGACGTTTGTCGATAATTGCCAAATCAGTGTCATCCAGACGTTTTGCCAATGCTCGGGCACGGACCACACCACCCACATCTGGTGAAACCACCATCAAATTCGGGTATTTGTGTTTCCACAAATCACCTAATAGCACAGGTGAGCCATAAACATTATCCAAAGGAATATCGAAAAAGCCTTGAATTTGGTCTGCATGCAAATCGACGGTAAGAACGCGATCAATACCTGCGGTAGAAATCATGTTTGCAACGACTTTTGCCGTAATCGGCACTCTTGATGAGCGCGAACGACGATCTTGTCGTGCATAGCCTAAATAAGGAATAACGGCGGTAATTCGGGCGGCAGAAGCACGACGCAAAGCATCGGCAATGACTAACAATTCCATCAAGTTATCATTAGTTGGCATGCAAACCGGTTGCATAATATAGCAATCCCGACCACGAACATTCTCGTTAATTTCAACCATGATTTCACCATCGCTGAACTTACCAACGGTAATTTTACCCAAAGGCATCTTCAGATATTCTGCTGCCTGAAGCGACAACTTCGGGTTCGCATTACCACTAAATATCATCATATTGGAAATGGTCATCGGGACTCGCCTTTTAGACTATTTAAAAAAATGGCTGGGGTACGAGGACTCGAACCTCGGAATGCATGGATCAAAACCATGTGCCTTAACCAACTTGGCCATACCCCAATAAATCTTTTCTAATACTACGGCTAAACCTATTAATTGAGCTTTAATTTTTCAGCCGCTAATCGTTCTAATAAGGGAGATTGATTCAATCCCTTTACTACATAGCCTTGCCAGTTATCTGGCAATTGTTGTTGCACTGCTATTGCTTCTTGCTCATCTGAAAATGGAGCAAATAAACAAGCACCTGTGCCTGTAAGCTTCGTAGGGGCAAATTTCCCCAACCAATCCAGTGCATCTGCGACCTCTTTGTAGCGTTTTCGCACTACAGATTCGCAGTCATTTCTGCCTCCTCCCTCGAGGAAGTCGCGTATTGTGATTGCAGGTGTATTCCGTGTCAAATCAGATGTATTAAATACTTCTGCGGTGGCAACACTAATCCCCGGATGAATAACCAAATACCACGGTTCTACAGGCTCTATATCGGTAAAATCCTCGCCTACGCCTTCAGCCCAAACCGCGTGAGCGTGAACAAATACGGGCACGTCAGCCCCTAACGAGAGCCCTAAACTAGCCAAGTCCTTAGTTGAAAGACCACATTGCCATAATTCGTTTAACGCGACTAATGTCGTCGCCGCATCTGAACTACCGCCACCAAGTCCACCACCTTCAGGAATTCTTTTTCGTACATTTATATCAACACCGAGCTGACAGCCGGTTTTTTCTTTTAATAACCGTGCAGCACGAACAACTAAATCATCTTCAACATCAACACCCGGCATAGCTGAGCTACGCGTTACGGTATCCGACTCCAATACAGTAAAATCAATTTCGTCTTGCAATTGAATAAACTGAAACACCGTTTGCAACAAATGATAACCATCATCGCGTCGACCCGTGATATGAAGAAATAAATTTAATTTGGCAGGAGCTGGCCATGCGGAACTTAACATCTACTTTCTTAAAACTTCCAATTTTGAATGATTACTTTTAGTTGAATCTTATCACTCTTGATAGTTAATTTACTGGGCAGAGAAACACCATCTTGCTCGCTGTATCGCGACACACTGATATTAAAACCCGATTGATCCATGTTCGCTAGTCGTCCCTTATTATCGAGCATGAGTTCACTGTATTGTATATCGGGTTCGGGCAAACCTCTTACCCAATATCGAAGACCATCTAGATGAATATCCCAACCGAGTCCATCGCGTAATATTTGTTCAGCTGTCTCTGCCACCATAACTTTATCTTTAGGCAATTTCATAACAACGCCGCTTGGTGTGCCGCTCAAAATATAAGTCCCTTGCCCTAAGGGAGCAATAAAACGCAATTCATAATTTGAAAGAAATTGATTCCAGAGCAGGGTAACTGTGCCGCTCTCTTTATCATTCTTAACTGCAACACGACCTTTAATATCCCATGACTGAATTGCGCTTACAGTAATTTGATGTTCTAACCACAATTTAGATTTTATGCTGGCATCAACTTTAGGAGCTTGCGCACAACCATTTAGCAGAGAAACTGCTAACAATAATGGTAATTGGGCGCCTCTAAAAAAAGTGATTTTTTTGTGAGTGCAAGGTAGCACCGCGCGCACGACTGCATGGATGCAGGAGGTAGAACGACGCAGGAAACCAAAGAATCGCGAAAAAAGTGCCTTTTTAGAGGTGCCTAATATTCGTTTCACGGTTTAAAGCGTTTAATAACTTCTAATAACCTATCGTCCGTTGGCGTGCCTTTGAGTGCTGTTTCCCAAATCTCTCTTGCCGCTTTCTTGTTTCCCATTACCCAATACACTTCACCCAGATGCGCAGCAATTTCCGGATCATTTTTTAACTCGAGTGCCTTTTGTAAATAATCAGCGGCTTCATCGAATCGACCCAAGCGATATAGCACCCAACCGAGACTATCGAGAATATAAAAATCATCCGGACTTATTGCGTAGGCACGTTTGATATAATCATAGGCTTCATCAAAGCGCTCAGTTCGATCGGCAAGCGTATAGCCTAGTGCATTCAATGCCGTGGCATTTTCCGCATCTTCGGCAAGTATCGCTTTTAAATCCGTTTCTAAAATCTCCATGAGTCCCATTTTTTCAGCCAACATAGCGCGTGAGTAAAGCAAGTCTGGATGACTTTCTTCTTCTATCGCTTTGTTATAAACGGTCATTGCTTCTTGATAACGCTTTTCTTCGGTAAGTATTTCGCCTTCTGCCTGTACTAAAATAAGACGGCTTATGCCTTTCTTGCCTTTTATCGAACGAATATTAGTCAGAGCTTTTTCTATATCGCCTTGTTTCGCTTGAATTAGACTCAAACGTATGCGCGCATCAAAATAATTTTCACCACCATGCACACCCTGATATAAGTCGCTGGCTTTATCGAGCTCATTTTTTTCTTCGGCGATACGCCCGAGATAATAATTGGAATCAAAGATACGCTTCTTTAACGTCGTTAACTTAGTGAAAAAACGTTCTGCATCATCAAGTTTATTCACCTGAAGATAAAGTAAACCTAAGGCATAAAGCACATCTACATTGTTCGGCGCATCTACCACCAAGGTTTCGAACTGTTGCCGCGCATCTTCGAAACGTTTCGCATCCGTCAGTAAACGCGCATAGGCCATACGTAAACTAAAATCATCTTTCCTGTTTTCTAATTCAAGCTTTAGCCATTCCAGTGCTTCTTTGGTCTTTCCGCGTTTCTGTAAGATGGCAATATAAGTCAGTGCCGCTGCATCATTCTCTGGTTCTAACTTGACGACTTGTTCCAGTAAATCTTGCGCACGCTCCATATTACCCATACGTGCCGAAACATTAGCAAAAGCGAACATGGCATCAGCATCGCCCATATGATTTTCCATTAACCGTTCCATCAATTGCATCACGACAAGCTGATCTTTTTCACGGCCCAAAAAATTCGCAATCATCCATAATTTTTGATCAAACTTCCCGTGGGAATTTTCCAAAATAAATTCCAGATGATGTAAGGCCTGATCGATATCACCTCTGCGAACAGTCATGACGGTCATAACCTGATGAGCATCAGGACTTTCTGGATCCAACTCTAGCCACAACGTCGCTGCTTCATAGGCAGCATCATTGTTACGCGCATACATCGCTATTCGCGTAGCACGCTCAACGACGACAGGGTCTCGGGTGGTTCTGGCCAAATCAAGATAATTCTCGACGGCAATCTTCAGTTTCCCTCGCTGACCTGCAATTTCTGCAAGCATAACCTTAAATAGAATATCTTCGGTTAGCTCAATATTGGGTCGTTCAGGTGACTTTTGTTCCGTTTCCGGAGTTTCTTGTACTGCAGTTTGTGGCTCTGCGGAAGCCAATTCAGGACTTGAGTCTTGGGGAACACTTGCACAAGCACTGATAAAAAGAACCAGCAGTAAACCTACTAAGCTGCGCAAACCTTTATATATGGCTAATGAAGACACTTTATAATCCTTTTATACCGCATTTAATTAATCATTTTGTCAGATTGAGGCTAAAATAACACTATGTGTAGTTTAACAACAAAACTATAGCTAATAGATGTGAAATAGACAGATTTGTTCACAGGGAATAGATGCATTATATTTGCCGCTTTTTAATCTAGATCAATAAATTAATCTAATTTTCCTGTAGTTTTCCTTGTATTACATTAGCTCTTGGCACAGAATTTTCATAAGAATTTCATTTAATTAGCAGATCATGACACTAATAGCTTACGGCATTAATCACGAAACAGCGCCCATTGACCTTCGAGAGAAGGTTAATTTTGGTACGGATGTCGTGGCGGACGCCTTACATGAGCTAAAAAATCAAAATGGCATCCATGAAGCCGCCATACTTTCTACCTGTAATCGCACTGAAATTTATTGCAGCATTGACCCGAATAACAGTCATAATCCGATCAACTGGTTACATGATTTCCATGGTCTGAAACAAGGCCAATTGACTCCCTTTCTATACAGGCATCCTGATGAGAATGCTGTACGGCATGTATTACGTGTCGCAAGCGGACTCGATTCGATGGTATTGGGCGAGTCACAAGTACTCGGACAATTAAAAACCGCATATCAAGATGCAGTGAGCGCTGGCAGCATTGGTCATCAATTAAATCGTTTGTTTCAACATTCGTTTCATGTCGCTAAAGAAGTACGAACTAATACTTCAATTGGCAATCACCCCGTCTCGGTTGCTTATGCGGCAGTTCGCTTAGCTCAACAAATTTTTGGTGACCTGAGTAATCAAACAGCGTTGTTAATTGGCGCAGGTGAAACCATAGAACTAACCGCCAAACATTTAAAAGAAAATGGCTTAAACCGAATGATCATTGCCAATAGAACATTGGAACGTTCACAACGATTAGCCAATGAATATTCTGTTTATGCCATACAAATTGGCGATATCCCGAAACATTTAGCAGAAGCCGATATAGTTATATCTTCGACTGCCAGCCAATTACCAATATTAGGTAAAGGCGCAGTAGAAAGTGCAATTAAAGCCAGAAAACATAAACCGATGTTCATGGTGGATATTGCTGTACCGCGCGATATTGAAGTCGAAGTCGGCGAGATGGATGATGTCTATCTATATACTGTCGATGATTTAAAAGACATCGTTCAGGAAAATATGCAAAGCCGCCAAAATGCAGCCAAACAAGCTGAAAAAATAATTGATGCTCAAGCTCAGGAGTTTATGGGCTGGCTTAATTCACTGGATGCTGTTTCAACCATACGTGCATTACGTGGACAGGCCGAACAAATTCAAGAAGAAGTTATTCAGGCAGGATTGAGCAAACTTCGTAACGGTGCTGATCCAGAAACGATTCTTCAAGAAACAGCAAGAAACCTGACTAATAAACTAATTCATTCTCCTAGTTCACAACTAAGAAATGCCAGCGCGGATAACAGAGAAGATTTACTTCAAGCCGCAGAAGAATTATACAGTCTTAATCCAGACTCAGATAAGAAGCATTAGTTAGTTGTAACCACGCTGCTAAAATACATTTAGCAGTAAGCATTATTTATCTACCTATTCCGGTATGATGCCCCAACAAATATTAAGAATAAAACATGAAAGAATCACTACATTTAAAATTAGAAATACTTCTCGATCGTCAGGAAGAACTCGATGGCTTGCTATCAGATCCTGATGTCATTAAAAATCAGAATAAATTTCGCGACTTTTCTAAAGAGTATGCAGAAGTACGTCCTATCGTCACTTGCTTTAATCATTATCGTAAAACTGTTGCAGACATCGAAAGTGCCAAAGAAATGTTAAAAGACAGCGATAAAGAAATACAGGAACTCGCTCAAGAAGAACTTAAACAAGCGGAGGAAGATCACGCCCGCCTTGATGATGAGTTACAAGTCTTATTACTACCGAAAGACCCTGCTGATAACAGCAATATCTTTTTAGAAATTCGCGCAGGTACTGGCGGTGAAGAAGCCGCGCTTTTTGCCGGCGACTTACTACGCATGTATACACGTTATGTAGAAAATCGAGGCTGGAAAATAGAAACGATTAGTGCTGCAGAAAGTGATCTTGAAGGTTATCGAGAAATTATTTTGCGTGTTATCGGCGAAGGTGCTTATTCAAGATTAAAATTTGAATCGGGCGCACATCGTGTTCAACGTGTTCCTGAAACTGAATCACAAGGTCGTATACATACTTCGGCGTGTACTGTTGCAGTATTACCTGAAGCAGATGATATTGATGAGATCACTATTAACCCTGCTGACTTACGCATCGATACTTTCCGTGCGTCTGGTGCTGGCGGACAGCATGTAAACAAAACTGATTCCGCTATTCGTATTACACATATACCTACAAATACAGTTGTTGAATGTCAGGATGAACGTTCACAACATAAAAACAAAGCACGCGCCATGTCTGTGTTACAAGCAAGGTTGTTAAGTAGTGAGCGTGACAAACAACAAAGCGAACAAGACGAAACTCGACGTAACCTCGTAGGCAGCGGTGATCGTTCTGAACGCATACGTACGTATAACTTTCCACAAGGTCGTGTAACGGATCATCGCATTAATGTTACGTTGTATCGACTCGATGAATTCATGCAAGGCAATGTCGATATGATTATTGATCCGTTAATTAGTGAATACCAAGCAGACTTGCTTGCTTCAATAAGTAGTTAATAGATTTTAAACTATGCAAATTGTTGATGCACTTAAACATGCCCGACAAAGGCTAATTGCATCTGATAACACTGACTCTGATAGCGTAAGACTAGATACAGAGATATTACTTTGCTCAGTATTAAAATGTGAACGAACTCATCTGTACTCTTATCCAGAACAAATATTATCAAATGATGAAAGTGAATCTTTTAATGCATTAGTCGATAAACGATCTCAAGGCCATCCTATTGCACACTTAACCAAGCAAAAAGAATTTTGGTCTCTTTCATTTCACGTTACTAAAGACACGCTTATCCCAAGACCAGAAACTGAATTACTAGTTGAGATAGCACTAGAGCGTATACCCATTAATTCTACAAAGCATATCCTCGACTTAGGAACTGGTTCAGGAGCAATAGCCATAGCGATAGCCTCGGAACGATCTCTTGCAATGGTTACGGCAACAGATGCCAGTGATAAGGCGTTGAATATTGCAAAGCACAATGCAGACTTGAACAACATAGATAATATTAATTTTATAGAATCAAATTGGTTTGTTGGCTTAAATAGTAACGCCTATGATTTAATTATTAGCAACCCACCGTATATAAGTAATGACGACAAACATTTAAAACAGGGCGATGTTCGCTTTGAACCTCTTTCGGCATTAGCTTCAGGAAAAGATGGTTTGGATGATTTACGTACTATAATTCATCAATCAACAAACCATTTAGAGAAACAAGCTTGGTTGTTAGTCGAGCATGGTTATAATCAAGGTGCGCAAGTTAGGCAATTATTTACTGAAAATAATTTTACCTCAGTAACTACAATTAAGGATTACAGTGATAATGACAGAGTCAGTATTGGATATTTAATATAATGAATGACGAACAACTATTAAGATACAGTCGACAGATGATGTTGCCCGAAATTGATGCGGCAGGTCAGGAACGTTTAAATAATTCTCGCGTTTTAATTATTGGACTTGGCGGTCTTGGTTCACCGGTATCAATGTATCTAGCTAGCGCCGGTGTCGGTCATATAGTACTTGTTGATTTTGATAAAGTTGATATTAGTAATTTACAACGACAGATTGTTCATACAACAAAAAATATTGGCCAGCCAAAAATTGAATCCGCAAAAGAACATCTCCTCGCCATCAATCCAGAAATCCGTATTGAATGTATCGGTCATGCACTTGAAGAAGATGAGTTATTAAGTGAAGCAGAAAAAGCCGACGTGATAGTTGATGCCAGTGATAACTTTCAAACTCGCTTTGCTCTTAATGAAGTTTCAGTAAAAACAAAAACGCCGCTAGTCTCCGGTGCCGCTATTCGCTTTGAAGGACAAGTAACGGTATTTAACCCTAAAGTAGAAAACTCTCCTTGTTATCGTTGCTTATATAATGACGATATTGTCGCAGAAGAAACCTGCACAGCCAATGGTGTTATTGCGCCGTTACTAGGCATCATTGGTAGTATTCAAGCAAATGAAACTCTTAAACTCTTGATGGGTATCGGCGAAACCCTGCAAGGTAGATTGCTTTTGTTAGACACATTGTATATGGACTGGAATGAGGCAAAACTTAAAAAAGATCCGGCATGTCCTGTTTGTAATTAAGAGTAGATTCAAATCTTAAAAGCCTAACTCCTTATATTTAATTAGATTTTTTTCACTCTAATACAATGGCTCGTTTTATGCGTTTCTATTGTATAAGCCACTTAATGGAGGCTAACTATGAATAATGTACAAATGATTTGTATTACTGTGGTGTTATGTACTTTGATGCTAAGCGTCGCAATTAGTCGTGTAGACTTTGATGTTATATGTAAAACAGCAGGTGCATGCGTTGTACAAAAAGATTAAATAAATAAGATCAGGAACCAGACAACGACGACATTAACTAAAGAAAGCAGTACTGCTGCTGAGCCAACATCTTTTGCTCTTCCAGATAGCTCGTGTTTTTCTGTACTGACACGATCAACTAATGCTTCTATGCCTGAGTTGATTAGCTCAATTATTGGCACCAATAAAACAACACTGATAAGTAACGCGCGTTCTAATCCACTATTACCGAAATAGTAACCTAGGGGGATTAATATAATTGATAGATACACTTCTTGTCGAAATGCAGCTTCATTTGCGAAAGCGGCTTTGAATCCTTGGCAGGAAAACTTTGTTGCTTTAACTAGTCGGCATAGACCGCTGGTTCCTTGCGAGGCCATTATGTGTTCCTTTTATATTACAAATTTTTATATTTTTTAAAGCACAGCAAGTGCGGCATCATAATTGGGTTCTTGTGTAATCTCTGATACCAGTTCTGAATAAATGACTTTATTATTTTCATCGATGACTAATACTGCTCGGCAAGTAATACCGGCTAAGGGGCCGTCTTCTATTAGTACACCGTAGTCTTTAGCAAACGTTCTTGAACGCATCATCGATAAGGTTTTCACATTATCAGTTCCTTCTGCTTTACAAAAACGCGACATGGCAAAAGGTAGATCAGAGGAAATCATCAAGAACACCGCGTCTGATTTCTCTTTTGCTGCATCATTGAATTTTTTTGTTGAGACTGAACAGACATCCGTATCCAGACTAGGGACGATACTTAATAATTTTTTCTTACCTTCATAACTACCGAGTGTCACGTTGTTAAGCTTGGCATTTACCAGAGTAAAATCCGGAGCGTCATCGCCAACTTTTGGCAAATCGCCATTGGTATTGACTTCCTTGCCTTGCAAACTGATTTTGGCCATTTTAATTCTTATCCTTCATCCGTTAATTCAACATATTCAGTTGCATCTATTAATTCATCTAATTCACTAGCATCACTCGCTTTAATTATAAATATCCAGCCATCCGTATAGGGTTCGTCATTTATCATTTCTGGGGAATCTTCTAGAGCCGCATTTATATCAACGATTACACCGCTTAGTGGGCAATAGATATCCGAAGTTGATTTAACGGACTCAACAACAGCACATTCTTCTACCTGCGCATATTGTTTATCTTTTTCTGGTGGCTCCACAAAAACGATATCGCCTAGCTCTGCCTGGGCAAATTCTGTGATACCGACACGATAAGTATCGTTACCCATATCTTCGAGCCAAGTATGTGTTTTTGTGTATTTTAAATCAGATGGTGCGTTCATTACGTTAGTCACTCAATTATTTTATTCTTACTTAGTTTAAGACAGGGAAAGGCTGGACGCCACCTAGAATTTACGAAGTATTATTTATTTTTCTGGGAAGATGACTAAGTGATCGATCTCTAGACGTATACCTATAGATTCATTGATAGGGTGGTCATGATGGCTTGGCACCAAGCTAAGTAAACGTACGCCACTTTCAAGTTCCAGCGTATATAAAAATTCGGCTCCCCTGAATGCTTTATCTCTAACACGCGCGGTCATACTACTATCATCATCGTGCAAGATATCATCGGGTCGAATCAAGACTTTAACTTTCTTACCTAAGTCGACACCATGCGCTACGGCACTTTGTATTTTACCAATTTCAGTATTCACTGCTTTATCGTTAATAACTTCGCCTGAAATAAATATACCTTCACCGATAAAATCAGCTACCTCGTAGCTTGCTGGCTCATGATAAAGATTGATGGCACTGTCCCACTGTAATAAATTCCCTTCATTAATTACGCCAACGACATCGGCCATGGCAAAAGCTTCAAGCTGATTATGGCTGACCATAATTGTAGTAATACCATCTTGTTTTAGTATCTGACGTAATTCGCGTGCGATTTGTTCTCGTAGTTCTACATCGAGACTGGCAAAAGGTTCATCTAACAGCAAAACACTTGGTCGTGTAGCCATGGCTCTTGCCAGAGCAACGCGTTGTTGTTGTCCGCCGGACAAACTATGCGGGTATTTATTAACGTGTTTTTGTAACGACAATAACTCGACTAATTCATCTAAGCGCTGCTTGACTGCTTTTGCATCCTTATTATTTAATGCAAAGGTAATGTTATCCGCCACACTCAGATGTGGGAACAATGCGTAGTCTTGAAACACCATGCCAATTTGGCGTTGTTCCACTGGCAGTTGATGTCTCGGATTACTAACTCGCACACCTTTAATCCATATTTCACCTTGATGTTGCTTTTCAAAACCTGCAAGACAACGTAATAAAGTTGTTTTGCCACAACCACTCGGCCCGAGCAAACAAGCAATGCCAGCCTCTTTCAGACTGAAAGAAATATTTTCCAAAATGCTACGACCTTCTATAGAGACCGATAAGTTTTTTATTTTTATTGCCTTAGTCATTTTTCTTGATCATTTACTTGGGTCATTTGCCTGAATCGTTTTCTGGATCATTGCCTGCTCGTGAGCGTGATATTGAGTTGCTAATTATAATAACCGGAATGATTCCGACAAGCACGATTGCCAGTGCTGGAACGGCAGCATCAGCGAGACGTTCTTCATTGGCAAGTTCATAGGTTCGAACCGCCAAAGTATTAAAATTAAAAGGCCGTAATATTAATGTTGCCGGCAATTCTTTTAAGACATCGACAAAGACTAATAATAATGCCGTTAATAAACTACCGCGCATCATCGGTATATGGATACGCTTGATAATGTTTGCTGAATTTATACCTGTGGTTTTTGCAACTTCGTCCATCACTGGTTTTATTTTGACCAATGCTGATTCGACCGTATTAATGGATACAGCCAGAAAACGCGTCAGATAGGCAAAGATTAATGTCACCACAGTACCACTAATAAGCAGACCACTACTGATATTAAAATGCTCCGTTAAAAATGCGTCCAAGGTATTATCAAACCATGCAAATGGGATCAACACACCTACTGCTATTACAGTGCCGGGTATGGCATAACCCATACTGACAAAACGTACTAGAAAGCGATTTAGAGATGAATGCGTATTCCGATTTGAATACGCCATAAATAAGGCAATACATAAAGCCAATACCGCAGTAACAAGCGCTAACGACAAGCTATTAAACAGTAACATATAAAAATCTTTGCCTAGCACTTCAGAATAAGTATCTAGTGCCAAATTCATTAAATACATTATTGGAATAATGAAACCTAATATCATCGGCGTAGCACATAAGACTAAGGAAAATATTCCCTGCTCTTTGTTTAGTTGTTGCTGCATCAAGGAACTATAACGACTTCCGCTATTATAAAATTTCGCTTGTCTACGAGATCGTTTTTCCAGATATAGAAATACTGCAACAAAAATTAGCAATAAAACAGATAACTGTGCAGCGGCTAAACTATTACCAAGACCAAACCAGGTTCGAAAGATACCGGTGGTAAATGCAGAGACTCCAAAATATTGCACCGTACCATAATCCGCTAAAGTTTCCATTACGACTAATGACAAGCCCACCATGATCGCTGGACGCGCTAAGGGTAATGCGACTCGTCGAAATGCATTAGCGGCATTGCAACCTAAGGTTCTTGAAACTTCCAGGACACAAGTTGATTGTTCAATGAATGCAGCTCTAGCTAATAAATATACATAGGGATATAACACTAGCGACAACATTGTAATTGCTCCGCCTAGTGATCGTATTTCCGGAAACCAGTAATCACGATATTGCCAACCGGTTAATTCACGAATTGATGATTGCAAAGGACCGGCAACATCAAGCATACCTGTATAACTATAAGCAATAATATAGGCAGGCATGGCCATGGGTAATAATAATGCCCATTCAAGGTAACGACTCATTGGAAAGCGATACATGGTAACTAACCATGCAGGAATAACCCCGAGTATTAAGCTAAAGAAACCTACGCCTAAAAATAAGGCTAAAGAACTAACTATGTAATCGCTTAATACTGTATCTGCTAAGTGCGACCACACCTCTATTTGTGGGAAGAAAAGAGAACCTAGAATGACAGCTAAAGGAATACTAAATAACAATGATAATAAAACTAAAACGCTATTCCACTTTGTCAGCGAAAATGGCACTAATTTAAAATAGCTATTGGGGATTGCTTGTGAATCTTGAGTTACTAACATAGTAACTTTGCTTTATTTCCAGCCTGCTCTATCCATTAGTAAAACAGCATCGGCATTATATTTTCCTAGCAGACTTAGGTTTAATTTATCCGCTTTAAATTTGCCCCAGCTTTTTAAAATTTTACTGTTTGCGATATCTGAGTTAATTGAATATTCATGGTTTGCTTCGGCATACCATTGTTGCGCTTTATCACTAACAAGATACTCGAGTAATTGAATCGCTTCTTTTTTATTTTTAGCCGGCTTTAATATTCCTGCGCCACTAACGTTCATATGCGCACCCTCAGCATTTTGATTTGGCCAGAATAATTTTATTTTCTTAGCTAGGGTAACTTGTTCATCCTGACTCGAAACAAGCATGCCAGCAAGATAATAATTATTCACAATCGCAACGTCGCAAACACCGACAGCAACTGCTTTAATTTGGTCACGATCGCCACCCTTTGGTGAGCGTGCAAAATTATTGACTAGTGCGGTTGCCCAAGCTTCTGTTTTTTCTAAACCACTGTGCGCAATCATTGAAGCCACCAATGATTGATTGTAAACATTAGATGAGGAACGAATACAGATACTATCTTTCCATTTACTATCGGCAAGATCTTCGTAACTAGTCAACTCTTCTGCTTTAACTCGGTCTGGCGCATAAACAATGACTCGTGAACGCAAAGATAATCCAAACCATAGATTTTCATCATCACGATAATATTCAGGAATGGTTTGTTCTAATACTGCAGAATCAATTACCTGAAACAGACCTTTTTCTTTCGCTCTTACTAACCGAGCTACATCAACGGTTAATAAGATATCCGCTGGGGTATTTTTTCCTTCTACTTCCAATCGCTTCAGCAAAGTATCTGCTTTACCCGTTACCAAATTTACATTGATACCTGTCTCTTTAGTAAACTCATCCAATATGGGTTTTATTAATGCTTCTTTTCTCGCGGAGTAGATATTGACCTCCGCCGCGTTTATTTGCGCCTGAAACAGTACTAAAAAAAGAATGAACAATATTTTCATGATTATTTAATATTAACGTGATTTATTCTAAGAGTATAAATGATAATGATTACGAATTACATTTTAAAAAAAATTACCGCCGTTCCCACCACATCCAGAGACCAGAACCCGCCAATATCAAAAACAATATAGCAATGAAATCAACTATATAGACGCCCCATTCCCCAACGATACGACCACTATGGAAATCCAGCATGACTCTTTCTATGGTTAAGCCTTTGCCGCGATATAAACGCAAAAGATTTGCCTTTAAATCTTCAGGAATAGATGAAGACTGTGACCACAAAGCTTCAAGATGATCAAATTCATTCCATTGAAGATCATCCAGATTCACAAGATAATATCCATGAGCCGCCTTTATTATCAAATTAGCCTCGTCACCAACACCTATTGCCGACATTCCGGCAGGTACGCCAACCGCACTGGTCAAATGTTCGACGATTTCTCCAGCTTGGGTTAACAGGGTTATCTGGCCATCGTATGCAAGCACATAAATATCATTAATTTTGAGAAACCCGACTATTGACTCTATTTCTTTTCCGACTTCGACTTCATTGAAATAGAGTCGCTCACCAACTTGGCTTGCCCATGTATTATCTGATTGAAATGATATCGGTTCATTCGCCGGATTGATTTGATACAGATCAAGCAACCATTCTGTTTGAATATAATTCGTATTTAATTTTAATTGCTGGCTATGGTTAAGCATGAGACCGCTAGCTGCCAGAAAGATGACAAACAGAGCCGAAATAATACCAAAATTTTTGTGCCATTTTTGAATGAGTGAAAACATACCGCTTACTAATTTAATTTTTTGTTAACTTGTGAGTCTAAATATAATGCCAGTTGCGCTAATCGAGTTAACGCATTAACAGATAATGTTGCACCAGAAATGCCATCGATTTTTCTATCTAGTTTATTATTCTCTACTAATGTCGCCTGTTTAAATTGGTCGGTAAAAAATGGGTATTTAATTTCCCATCCTCGTGATTCACGAAAAATCAAAACATTTACTTGCGCTATCTTTTTTTCTTTTACAACAAAACCAACTGTAATCAACTTATCCCGGCCTATCTCCTCGAGTATCCATGCTGTTTTACTGCCATCATCCCAATAGCGAATACGAATAGCAGCAAGGTCGTGACCAAGTATACTTTTTATTCCGGCTTTTAATTCTTTTTTAACCCAGATTTTTTTAGCCTTTGGGGGATCGTTATCAAAAACCTCTGCAATAAATTTTGCTGGTTTAAGATAGATGCCTTTAGCGTAAGCATTAAAGCTAAATAATAAAATACTTAATATTAATAGATATGAAATGTTTCTGACCATAATTAAACATTAATTTATTAACTTGTTCCTGTACACATATAAGGGCACTAATAAGTGCCCTTTATATTTATTTGACCTAGTCTGACTAGAACTGATAACCCAAACCTAAGTTAAATGAATTTGATGTCGTATTCGCATCAGTATCATCAACAATTGAATAATCAAATTTGAAGGCGACTTCTTCAACCGGCCAGTAATTAAAACCTACACCAATACGCTCTTCTTCTTTAGTATCACCATAGTCGAGCTCACTCCAACGTGCAAACACACCAAATTCACCGGGAATAACTGTCAAAGAAAATCTGTATGCAGGTTCGATGTAATAACCATATTGAGTATCATCACCGGCGATAGATAATTGAGTATCCAAATCCCATTGGGCATACAACGCACGTAAACCAAAACCAGAATTATGTTTCCAGTCGATATGTCCTTCAAATAAGGTCGCTGAATTCGAAGCCGTAGTTGCACCTGCGGTTATATCACTTTGATAATTAAAAGCACCGCCAACTTCAAGACCCGGTATGCCGGTATAGCGTAAACTTGCTGTTGTTGCCGGATGATCAGCATTTGCTTTCGCTACTTTCTGACGACCACTGCGAATACTGGATGTCGTACTCAAACCTGAATGTAATCTAACATCGTAATTCCAACCCGGCGCTAATTCACCATTAAGACCGACACCCGCTTCCCACCAGGTAGTAGGAATAATACGTTTTTCGACTTCATTACGTTCAACACCATAAAACGTATTCGGTTCGTGTGTTAAGTTAATAATACCTATTGGCAGAACATCTACGCCGGCTCGGATACGATGAGAATCATTAATATCCATTTCTATCCACGCCTGCTCTAACTCAACTTCACCATTAGATGAGCCGCTATCTGACAAAAATGCATGCTCTAATTCTAGTTCGGAAAAGAAACGTATATTTTCATTAAACTCATGACCGAAATAGAGTACAAAGCGATGAAAATCAATCGAATCATCACCATCCTTACTATTATAATGTAACTCGCCATATCCACCGACCGAGGTTTTGTCGATAAAGGACTGAGCTGTCCCAGATGCTTGCGCTACTTCAATTGCTTCGGCAGCAGCTTCTATTTCTTCAGCGGTTTCTTCAACTTTCTGCTCGGTCACCGCTGCTTTTTGTTCAGTCGCTTCTAACTTTTGCTGTAATTGTTCAATCATCTTTTGCTGCTGTTGAATGATTTCCCACATTTTCTCAGTATCAGGCGCTTCCGCATATGTCACTGAAACGCATAGAGAGCTTATTGCTATGCCAATAAGTACTCGACTGAACTTTTGAATAATCGTCATTTTCATAACCTTAATATTGTTTATTTATAATTCGTGTTAATCATAATGATAATGATTAGCAATTGCATTATATTTATCATAAATATTACTATTTTTTGTTTCTTATTAAAAATAAACGTAAAAATTGATTAAAAATTGAAAATAAACGGGAAAAAAGACTTAAATGTAAGATTCGCTAATTGGGTAATTATCATTGATTTACCAATTATGATCGTTATTGCTACAGGATTATTACTCCAAAAAAAATGAATTTGTCTAGAATCAGCCAGCAACCATGGTTGGTCAGGCTGATATTCCTACTCTTACTTTTGATAGGCTTTTAGCTATTTCCAGTCATGTTGTTGAAGCAGAGATTATTAGCTGGACAGAAATTGATCGTATTGATTTACGACCCAAGAAAAGAAATTGCGAAAGTTAGAGCGAAAATTATTTGGGAAATACAAATTGACCATCAATCAGGCGAAGTATTGCATGTAGCCTATCGTCGTTCAGACATTATTGAATACATGCATTTGTTTGCCAGGATATCGATACCTTTTATTTTAATGGCGCATATTATTGTTGGCAGAAAAGGTAGAGGGCGGCGTAAGAAAAGATAATGTTATTATTGCAGCTTACGGTCCAAAGCAGCCGTTTCGTAAAAATTGATTTGGCTTCCTCTAATAAGCGGAAACGGGCAGTTAGACTGTCTTTATCTGATTGCGGCCTGCTTTCTTTGCTTTATACATAGCCGAGTCTGCTGCCTCAATTAATTCTTGCGAGAATTGTGCGTGATCCGGAAAGGTGGCAATGCCAATACTAGCGGTTAAATTAATATCTTCATTATTTTTTATTGAAAAATGAGTATCGGCAATATGTTTGCGATGGCGTCCCGCAAGTTCTTCTGCTTTAAGTAGGGGTTTTTCAGGAAGAACGATTATAAATTCTTCACCACCATAACGCACCGCATAATCCGAACTGCGAATCGAACCCGACAAAATCTTTGCAAAGTCGCGAAGTACGGTATCCCCTGTTTGGTGTCCGTAATTATCGTTGATAGGTTTAAAGTAGTCGATGTCTATCATGAATATTGACAGTGTATGCTGATATCGGGACGCTCTGTGTATTTCATCGCTTAATCGTAGTGCCAACACGTTACGATTATAGAGACCAGTTAAGGGATCATGAATCGCCAAGTGTTTTAATTTTTCTTCCATGTTCTTTCGTTTGGTGATGTCAGTATCTGAACCAACCATACGAACGGGATTTTCATTTTTATCCCATTCTATGACGCGCCCTCGATCAAGATTATGCCGAAACTCTCCAGATTTTTTCATTAATCTGTTTTCACATTCATATATCTCTGTTTTACCACTAAAGGTGCGCATTAACTTATCAGAAGTCTCTCTTAATATTTAGCTCAATTCTGTCTCATATGTTCTGACGGGGTACAGTTCTAGATCAACTTGCGACTTTATTAACTCTTCATTTTGCATTTCTAATTCTATCTGGTGAATATGCAGTTCTTGAATGAGTTCTCTGATTTCAAATGGTGAAAGCTCGGCGAATTCATCCTCATTATTATCAAGCATGAGCACTGCTTTTTTACGCAAAGCAGTGTTTGATTTAGATAGAACTTTGGTACTTTCTTTCATATCGAGTCAATAATCTTGTTACTGACCAGTGATTTTCAAGTTCTTCAATTTTTTCTTAAGTTCTTCTAATATTGATTTTGGTGAAATTGATTTAATCATCATGGTTCATGATGGGGTTTGTATATCGTTGATATTGAGGAGTTTTAAAAAGTTCATAACGTTGTACCTATCTTATCTGTAGCATTCTATATTTATAAAAGACCAACCTGAAATTATAGCTCATTTATGAAGGCAAAATTGATTTTGGGTCAATATAGTAAGTGGCTCCCTGATTACTATCTCTTTCGGTTGTTATAAATAAAAGAAGTCTTTTGTATACCAAAAATGGGATTGAACTTAAGGGGTCAGAGCCCTTTAAAAATCTTGTGGCCGAAAAGTAATTTATCATCCCTACGAATTTTATGATTATCTATTTAACGAGAACGTCGCTACGTACGTTCTCGGCAATTGCTCCTGCATAGCTCTAACTCCCGCGATATTGCCTACAGGGATGTAGGCACTTAGGATTCGCCTAAAGCGGCTAATGTTGGCGTCGGGAACAAGAAACCTGACACTCCATCCATGGAGATAAAAAAAGGGCGCTACAAAGCGCCCTAAAATATCACTACCAGAGGTTATTATCGATAAACGATAATTCTTTTAGATGTAGAGTTGGTTTCTAGTAACCACTTAACAACAACTCTATTCAATTCTGTTTACTCATTAAATAATAATGAGAATTATTAACATCTGTTCTCCGTACTAATCTTAATTTGTTTTCGTATGGAGTTAAATTAAGGGTTAACTAGAAAGCAATGAGATCGGATGATCCCATTTGTTTCTCTAAAGAACGTTCCAGACAGGTATCAACTTCACAACGGCAAGATCCACATTGATTGCTGACACCCAGCTTTGATTCCAACTGATGAAAGCAATTTGCGCCGTCTTTTACGGCTTTTTTAATATCGGACTCGGTTACCGAGTTACATATACAAACATACATAAGTTCTATATCGTCAGTTCTTTCTATAACATTAATAGTAATTCTAATAGTAATGAGAATTATTATCAACTATGAATTGACGATTTATAACAATTTCTTTTTCCCTAAAGATATAACGAGGAATTAAACTTATTTTTCAATGACTTATATTTTTTTATCTGCTGCTGCTTACATCTTTGATTGCAGATAATTTTCCAACCCAACTTTATCAATTAACTCTAATTGTGTTTCTAACCAATCAATATGTTCTTCTTCGCTTTCTAAAATAGATTCAAAAAGTTCTCTGGAAACATAATCTTGTATGGACTCACAAAATTCAATTGCGGTTTTCAACACTAGTACAGCATCTAATTCTAACGCGAGATCCGCTTCAAGCATTTCTTTTGGGTTTTCACCAATTCGTAGTTTTCCCAGGCTCTGCAGATTAGGTAGCCCTTCAAGAAACAGAACTCGCTCTATTAATGCATCTGCATGCTTCATCTCATCTACAGATTCGTTGAATTCATGCTCACCCAGCTCTTTTAAACCAAAATTCTTATACATGCGCGCATGTAAAAAATACTGGTTTATTGCGGTCAATTCATTTTCTATTGCTTTATTTAGGTGTTCAATAACTTGTTTATTGCCTTGCACGAAGAACCGTCCTTTTAATCTGAAATATATGCCAAATGATAGAAGACAAATACAGTTTGTCAACATTTAAGTTATTGATTTTAATTGATAATTATTACTATTTGTATTACTGTACTCGGTATATTTATTGCTTTACATGACCGGTTGTACTATTTATTAAAGTCAAACTAAGGGGTAAGCATATGGAAGTTTCCACTATTATCTTTTTAGGCATCATCGCCGCTGCAGCTATGTATGTTGTCACTATTTATAACAACCTCGTTTCCGTAAAACATAGCGTTGATAAAGCCTGGGCAAATATCGATGTGTTATTGAAACAACGACATGACGAGCTACCGAAACTAATCGAAACCTGTAAACAATATATGGCTCACGAAAAGGATACCTTTGAAAAAGTTATTCAGGCCCGTTCAGCCGTATCTTCTGCCAGACAAAAAGGCGATGTTTCTTCATTGGGACCTGCTGAATCTCAACTTAGAATGGGATTGGGAAATTTATTCGCTGTTGCTGAAGCCTACCCAGAATTAAAAGCCAATGACAACTTCAAGCAACTACAAGCGCGTATATCGGGCCTTGAAGATGCCATTGCTGATCGACGTGAATTTTTTAATGAATCCGTTAACACCAATAATGTTCGCATCGAACAGTTCCCCGATGTTGTTATCGCTCGATTTTTTAATTTAAAAGAAAAAGACTTGCTAGTATTTAGTGACAAAGAGAAGAAAGACGTCGATGTGAAAGCATTATTTGGTTAGCTCATTATGTCTGATGCAATAACGGCTCTGAAAGAATGGGCGAGGGTTGCCCCGCCTGATGACTTCTGGTTGTGGGCTATCCTTCTATTGGTTGCGGCTATCGTTGGCTTCTTTCTCGCCTTCAAAAACATGCACAGTAAACGTATTATTGAAGATACACCTACATCAAAAATACGGTCAGCGGCACAGGGTTATCTGGAATTAGTTGGCCATGGTCATCTCATGGATGGACAACCGATTATCTCTCCGCTTTCCGGTGCCACATGTACATGGTATGAGTTCAAAGTAGAAGAACATCGCCAGTCCGGAAAAAATTCTAAATGGGTCACTATTAGAAAAGGAATAAGTGACGAATTATTTTTAATCAAAGATGATACCGGTCAATGTATTATCGATCCGGAAGATGCGCACGTTACCGTTTCTAGCAAAGATGTGTGGCATGGCTCTTCATCTAGTCCATCACGTAATTCATTATCAGCCAGAAAAAAACGTAACTTTCTTTCAGGTTTAGTCGTCAGCCGAAATTATCGCTATACGGAAAAGTTATTACATTCTGGCGAAAGTCTTTATGCCATAGGCCTATACAAAACTGTAGGCGGTGGTGGCGCAGAATTTAATGTGAATGAAGATGTCCGCGAATTAATACGTGAATGGAAAACCGATGCCGCAGCTTTAATGAAAAAATTTGATACCAATGGTGATGGCGAAATAGATTTAAATGAATGGCAACGAGTCAGAGATGAAGCCTACGCACAGATTATGGAAAAACATAGCGAACAAAAAACATTGCCGCCAGTCCATCTGATGAATAAAACTAATGATCGACGACGGCCGTTTATACTATCGGCCATAGTCCAGGATGATCTAACCCGACGCTTGCATTTTTATGCCATGTTCTCTATTGCTAGCTTTGTAATCTGCGGTAGTCTCTCTGCCTTGCTAATTACTGTTCGTTTAGCATCTTAAATATACAAAAAATTCTGAATTAAACATTATTTAAAAAAATCACATTATGAATAACCCATTATTACAAGAAAAAGGGCTGCCTGTTTTTGAATCTATTAAAGCTTCACATATAGAACCTGCAATCGACCATTTACTGTCAGAGAACCGCAATGCTGTTGAGTCTTTATTAAAGACAACAAAAGATTACAACTGGGATAACTTACTACAAAAATTTGAAGACATGGATGACAAGCTTAATCAAGCATGGTCCCCTGCAAGCCACCTACACTCTGTTGCGGACAGCGATGACTTACGCGCAGCCTATAATGCCTGCTTACCTAAGTTATCCGATTACTCTACCGAGATGGGACAAAATGAAGGTTTGTTTCATGCTTACGAAACTATTGCCAATAGTGATGCTTATAACTCACTAAATATTGCCCAACAAAAAATCATTAAAAATGCGCTGCGGGATTTTCGCCTATCCGGTATCGACCTCGATGATGAAGCTAAGTCACGTTATAAAATAATTCAGAAAAAACTTTCAAAATTACAAACGAAATTTGAAGAGAATTTATTAGACGCCACACATGCCTGGAAAAAGTTAATTACTAACAAAGATGAACTCGCTGGCTTACCTGACTCAGCTATAGCATTAGCCGCACAAGCAGCAAAAAATGATGATAAAGAAGGTTGGTTATTTACTTTAGACTTCCCTTCTTACATGCCAATCATGCAATACGCAGATAACGCCGAACTGAGAAAAGAAGTTTACACCACTTATGTTACTCGTGCGGCAAAAGGTGATTGGGATAACAGTGATGTCATGCTTGAACTCCTCAAGTACCGAACTGAAAAAGCAAAGTTACTCGGCTTTGAAAGTTATGCGCATTATTCACTAGCAACTAAAATGGCAGAAGATCCAAAAGAAGTCATGAGCTTCTTAAACGATCTTGCTGAACGCACACAGGGATATGCTAAGAAAGAATTTGAAGAGTTAAACCTATACGCTAAAGAAACCGCAAGTGTCGATGAACTTGATGCATGGGATGTTGCTTATTATTCCGAAAAGTTAAGACAGAATAAATTTGATATCTCACAGGAAGTATTACGACCATACTTTCCGGCGAATCAAGTTATCGAAGGATTGTTTGCTATCACCAATAAACTTTATGGTGTAACTATTAAACAACGAGATGGCGTTCAAGTCTGGCATAAGGACGTGATGTTCTTTGATATTTTTGAGGCTGATGGAAGTAACAATGAAAAAGTGAGAGGGAGTTTTTATCTTGATCTATATGCACGCCAACATAAACGCGGTGGCGCATGGATGGATGAATGTATCGTCAGAAAAAAATCCAGCTCCACAATGCAAGATCCTGTGGCTTACCTAACATGTAATTTCACGCCACCTATCGGCGACAAACCCGCTTTATTAACTCACGATGAAGTCACCACCTTATTTCACGAATTTGGTCATGGCCTACATCATATGATGACCCGTGTTGACTATAGTGGTGTTTCTGGAATTAACGGCGTGCCTTGGGATGCTGTAGAACTACCTAGTCAATTTATGGAAAACTGGTGCTGGGAAAAAGAGGCCTTAGACCTATTTGCCAGACACATAGATACCGGCGAAGCGCTTAGTGAAGATTTATTCGAAAAAATGACCCGAGCGAGAACATTTCAAGCCGGCATGCAAATGGTCAGGCAACTGGAGTTTTCTTTATTTGATTTCAGATTACATCTGGAATTTGCTACAAATGACTCCCTAAACATACAAGATCTACTAAATGAGGTGCGCCAACAGGTAGCTGTTGTAAAAGCACCTGAATTTAATCGTTTCCAGCATAGTTTCTCTCATATCTTTGCCGGTGGTTATGCGGCAGGTTACTATAGCTATAAATGGGCCGAAGTATTATCGGCAGATGCCTTTTCCAAGTTCGAAGAAAAGGGTATCTTTGACAAAATCACCGGGAGTGAGTTTTTACAAACTATTCTTGAACAGGGCGGAAGTCGTGAACCGATGGACTTATTTGTTGAGTTTCGTGGTCGCAAACCGAGTATTGAACCCTTATTAAGACATTCAGGAATCACAGCTTAAGGATAAATAATGCACAATCTTAGAATTATTATTATCAGCATACTTTCGCTACTTACTTACGTGGCACAAGCAGAAACCATCTATGTAATTGACGAATTGAAGATTGGTTTGCATGAGAAGCCTACTGTAGATAGTCCTATTCTTAAGCTTGTAAATAGTGGCGCAGCTCTTACTGTCATCGAACGCAAAGAGAGTCTCATTCATGTCGAGGAAGCTGGAGGCACTCAAGGTTGGATAAATAACAAATATGTAGTGACCAGTAAGCCAGCTAAAACCCGAGTTGTTGAACTGGAAAAAGAGATTGAATTACTGCAGTCAATGACTACCGTCAGCGAAGAAACAGACTCACAAAATCAAATTGCACAATTATTAAAATCAGAGCGCCTAAAAAGTGGCGAGCTACAAGCAAAGTTGACTGACCTCAAAGCAAAAATTGCTAATGCCGATGATTCTGAGCACCTTCTAATCGCAATAGAACAACTAAAACTGGAAAATGCGCAGTTAATTACACAACTGGAATCGTCTAGCATAGGCGTTCAAGCTGGAACAAACTCATCAAGCGTTTCTGCAAAAAGTTGGAAACAGTGTTTAACGACTTTTATCATTATTTTTATCATTGGCATGGTACTTGGCGCTTTCGTTCTTGATTTCCTGAATCGTCGTAAGCATGGTGGTTTCAGAATCTAATTTTCATTAAAATAATTTCTATTAATTATTCTCACACATTTTAAATTGTGTTCAAAATAGCAACATGGAATGTAAATTCCCTGAAAGTACGGCTGCCGCACGTATTACAATGGCTGGAAAGTGAAAGCCCGGATGTGTTGGCTCTACAAGAAACAAAATCAATTGACGAAAATTTTCCGCTGGAAGCAATCAATGAAGCCGGATATCAAGTTAGTTATATAGGGCAAAAGACCTATAACGGTGTCGCAACACTCTGCAAATCATCAATAGAAACCATTTCTAACTGCTTACCTGATTACGATGATGTGCAACGTCGTATACTAGCAATTAACAATTCAAACATAACCGTACTTAATCTATATATACCAAATGGTTCAGAAGTAGATTCAGACAAATATCGTTACAAACTCGAATGGTTTTCTAAACTGCATCCTCTTATCAAGCAACTTCATGCCGATAATGACAAGCTCATTATTTTAGGCGATTTCAATATTGCACCTGAAGATGAGGATGTTCACGATCCGGAAGCATGGCAAGGCAGTATTCTCGTTAGCCCAGCTGAACGTGATGAATTTGATAAGTTGCTAGCTCATGGCTTTAAAGACTGCTTTCGTTTATTTGATCAGGACGAAAAGAGTTTTTCATGGTGGGATTATCGTCAAGCGGCATTCAGACGCGGGCGGGGCATGAGGATAGACCATATTCTTGCCTCCGATGCGCTTTCTGACTCCTGTAAGGCATGCTATATCGATAAAGAACCTCGTAAACTTGAGCGTCCTTCTGACCATACACCGGTGGTTGCAGAATTTGATATTTGACGATGTAAATATGCCTAAAGATTTCAAGCAAATTAACGACAACACTAAATAATCCTAAACTCCATGACGACGATGCAAAGTGTAGACACTGATTTCGATTTTGATGAATGGGTAAAACTTGCTAAAGAAGACCCTGACGCATTTGAAAGCAAGCGCAAGCAAGCGATACAGGAAATTCTCGATGACACTTCGCCTGAAATAAAGCGGCGCATGGAAGGTATACAATGGCAAATCGATCAAATTTGTTCAACTTCATCAAATCCGATGTCATCTTGCCTGAAAATATCGCAAATGATGTGGGGCAATGTACTTGGAGAGAATGGCTTAGTCGAACATATGCATCGATTAAATAGTCCGGAGCTGGTAAATACAATTAAACCCAAAGAATTAGCAACAGTCACTAATATTAGAACGAATGGTAATAACACAAAAAGCTGATTCCTGAGCCATTACGGCATTGCGTAGTGCTACACTTTGGCATAGAATCCCCGCCCTTATTGATAAATAGATATTTTGAGTAAAGACATGAAAGCAGAAATACACCCAACATACGAAGAAATTGACGTTAAATGCAGTTGTGGCAATAGTTTCAAAACTCGCTCTACGCATGGTAGCGAACTCCATCTTGATGTCTGCTCTGAATGTCATCCTTTTTATACTGGCAAACAAAAAATGCTGGATACTGCAGGTCGAGTCGATAAATTCCGTAAGAAATACGGTATGTCGTCATAATTCGACTTTGAATTCTTTATTCAAAAAAAACGCCCTTTACGGGCGTTTTTTTATGTTCGTTGTTTTTTCCCTATTTTGCTCTCTTAACTACGCTGACTCACAACCAGCATCACTCTGTGTAAGCACCCACTTTTATGAAAAAGCTCGTGTTAAATACGTAATTGATGGTGATACTGTCGTATTAACCGATAAGCGGCATATACGATTAATCGGTATTAACACGCCTGAATTAAATCATAACAAAAATAAAGCCTCAGAGGCCGGTGCCGAACTCGCAAAAAAATACCTTATTGAACTGGTAGATAACAGTCAGTCTCAAATTCAGCTTGTCTATGGCTCGGAACGCTTTGATAAGCATGGTCGAACATTAGCGCATTTATATATGAAGAATGGACTCAATATTCAGGCGGCCTTGCTTAAGGAAGGTTTAGCCATGCCGCTTAGAATTGCGCCAAACTTGTCGCAAGTAACTTGTTATGCAAATACTTCGCAAATCGCAAAAAAGGAAAACCGTGGACTATGGTCTTTATTACGTTATAAAACACATCCGGTTTCCTCTTTATCCGGCACAGAAAAAGGCTTTTATTTTATTTCAGGAAAGGTAAGTCGAGTGACAGAAAGCCGCTCATCAATATGGATTAACCTGAAAAACAATGTTGCGCTACGAATTCATAAAGATGATTTAAACAATTTTGATAAAAATGATTTAATGTCCCTTGCTGGAAAAACAATTGAAGCTAACGGCTGGCTGTATCGACGTAATAAACAATTTCGAATGCGCATTAGACATCAACTAGACTTAAAAATATTACACATATAAGAACTAATACTTTTACTTGGCTGGCATAAAATCATGAAGATTAAATACCTAACACCTATCGCTCTATTATTATTTGTACTGATTAGCTCATGTGCCGTTAATCCGGTAACCGGAAAACAAGATCTGGTTCTCTTTACTGAAGCTGACGAGATAGCATTAGGCCAGAAAACAAGTAAAGAGGTTCTGCAACAATACCGTATTTATGAAAATGCGGCGCTACAACAATATGTGCAGAATATAGGCACGAAAGTCGCCAATAAAAGTCATCGTAACAATCTAATCTACCGTTTCACTATACTCGATAGTAAAGAAGTAAACGCCTTTGCCTTACCCGGTGGCTATATCTACATCACACGCGGCTTAATGGCGTATTTAAAATCAGAAGCAGAATTAGCCGCGGTATTGGTCACGAAGTCGGCCATGTCACTGCTCGCCATTCAGTCCGCCAATATAGCGCTAATCAATTAACCAATTTTGGAATTGCACTAGGTTCAATATTTATTCCCGACGCAAACCAGACTACCAATCAGATAACGCAATTATTTGGCAGCGCCTTATTGCGCGGTTACGGACGCGAACATGAATTAGAAGCGGATCGACTCGGTGCAGAGTATCTGGCACGTTCTGGCTATAACCCTAATGCCATGCTTGATGTTATAGGAGTATTAAAAGATCAGGAAATTTTTGAAAAGGAAGTCGCGCAATCAGAAGGTCGGGAAGCAAGAGCTTATCATGGCGTTTTCTCCACCCATCCAGCCAATGATAAACGCCTACAGGAAGTTGTTAATACAGCAAAAAAACTAAGTGAAGAAACAAGCTCTGCCAATTATGTAGGACTCGAAGAATACATGTCATATATGGATAATCTTATCTATGGTGACAGCCCACGCGATGGCATTTTACGTGGACATCGCTTTTTCCATAAGGAACTTGGTTTTTCCATGAGTTTTCCATGGAAATGGAATGTCGCCAATTATCCTGACCGACTTCTATTAACAGCACCGAATGGAGAAGCCATAATCCAGATCACGGCTGAAGACATCAATAAGAAGCTCTCCATCAGAGATTTTATGATTCAACGTATGGGATTAAATAATCTGGAACGCGAATCATCATTGAATATCAACGGCCTTAATGCCTATACCGGCATATCCGTGATCAGCAATAAACAAGGAGCACAGCCAACGCGCTTCACCGTAATCTATTTTGAACAACGTGCTTATATTATTGCCGGAAGAAGCAAAGTCGCGAAAAAATTTAGTAAATTTGATCAAACCATTATAGATACCGCTAAAAGCTTCCATAAGCTAACAAAAAACGAAGAGGAACTCGCCAAACCTATGCGACTTAAAGTGCTTGAGGCAAACAATGAAACGCGTTTTTCCAGTCTTGCCAGACAATCACCACTGGAAAACCATGCAGAATCCAAATTACGTTTGTTGAACGGATATTATCCTAATGGCGAGCCTAATAAGGGAAATTTATTAAAGATTGTTGAGTAACTAAATTCGGGTTTTTAGCCCATATCCCGTTACCAAACTTCAGATCAATTCTAGCTTTCTTAGATAACTATTTGCTCTATTTAGACTTCATTTTTTATCCACATTTTCTGTGGGTAACTCTGTGGAACAAGTAAGTAAATATCGCTAAAAAGGCATTCTTATATCATATATTACAAAACTGTTAAAAACTAACCAGTAGCAATAATATATAGTAATTTCAGCAGGTTACACCAACTCTATTCGTCCTTAGACATATGTGAAGGTCGTTAGCTAGAGACATAACGCTTATTGATATTAACTGTGCATAAACAATTATTTTTTATTGACAAAGTCTAAAAACACGGAACTCTAGTGGCAGCCTATGTTCTAAGCTTTTGTAGTAGTTTTTCCTGCCTCTTCCCTTGGCAGAAAAAATACCCAGCTCTCCCCAGTTGGGACATTTTGGCCCCGGATGCCAATAAAGTTCTCCCATTACACCCGGGGTCTTTTTTACTTCTATTCAGCCTTATTTAGGCCCCAAACCCGATATAACAGAGCTTATTTTGCAAAAATTCATTCTGGATAAAGCCAGTCAGCAAGTTTTTGACGAGCCTCATCCAGCCCCGTACCTTTCAATGCAGAAAATAACTGTATGCTTGCATCAACATCCTTTATTTCTCGACGAACCTCTGCCAATACTTTGTTTCCAGCATTTTTAGACAACTTATCTGATTTGTTCAAAAGTACATGCAGCGGCAAATTACAAGTCTGACAATAATTCAGCATTAATTGATCGAACTTCCCCATAGGATGACGTACATCCATAATCAAAAAGACACCTTGCAGAGACTTTCTCTCCTGCAGGTAGCGTTCAAGTAACTTTGCCCAAGCATCACGCATAGCAACGTTAACTTTCGCATAACCATAACCCGGCAAATCGACAAGATGGGTATTTTCGTCATAAGAAAAATAATTCAGCTCCCGGGTTCTACCCGGCGATTTACTAATTCTAGCCAAAGAGCGCCTATGGGTGATTTTATTAATCACGCTAGACTTACCGACATTTGAACGACCAGCAAATGCGACTTCCGAACCATCGTCTTCAGGAAGCTGCTTAATAGCAGCCACACCTAATTTGAATTCTAGACGGCTATACCAGCCATTCGGCAGTTTATGTTCAGTATTTATAAGAAATTCTCCGCTTATTTTAGGTATTCATATTGCATAGTTTGCAACTATTTATCTTTTGGAGCTTATGGACTTCTACAATCTCTTTAAAGTTAAGAGGACATAAGCCTGAAAAATAATCATACTATGAGTTTATTATTGTCTATATGTCACTATTCGACATTATGTATCTTTAAGGAACAGGAATTATGAAAATATATTATATAACTGTCATCTGCCTACTTATGCTCGTTTCCAACTATAGCTATGCAGGCGACCCAGCGAAAGGCAAAACGCTCTCACAAACCTGTGCTGCTTGTCATAGTGTTGATGGTAATAGTATTAATCCTATTTGGCCAAAATTAGCAGGCCAACATACTCAATATTTAGTCAAACAAATACAAGATTTCAAAGATGGCAAACGTGTTAACGCTCAAATGGCCCCCATGGTCGCCTCCTTAAGCGAACAGGACATCGCTGATTTATCCGCTTATTTTTCCAGCCAGAAAATCAAACATGGGAGCGCAAAACCCGAGTTAATTGAAGCAGGGCAAAAACTCTATCGAGCTGGCGACACGCAGGCCGGTATTCCTGCTTGTATGGCTTGTCACGGACCTGCAGGAGCAGGAAACCCTGCCGCATTATACCCCGCAATTGCAGGACAACATGCCGCATATACAGCAACCCAGTTAAAAGCATTCAAATCCGAAGAACGAAGTAATGATGCAAATAAGGTCATGCGTACAATCTCAGCTTCGATGACCAATGCCCAAATAGAAGCCGTTTCTGAATATATTCAGGGTTTACACTAAAAATATTTCTTTAATTTGACGTAAAATGCGAATTTGGCTGTCTAACCCTGTAAGGGTGACCCCGAAATATTTGAATGACTTATAAAAACAAGGACTAACATGAAAAAAATAATCCGTTATATCTCGCTTTCTTTATTATTGATGCTTGGTGGTCAGGCGTATGCAGAGGATGGTTACAATGTCATCAGCCCTGCACAACCCACACAAACCGGTGACAAGATCGAAGTACTGGAAATATTCTGGTATGCCTGCCCTCATTGCTATGATTTCGAGCCTTACGTCAATGAATGGCTGGAAAACGTACCGGAAGATGTCACATTCAGACGTATGCCGGGTATTTTCCGTAAGAGCTGGATACCGCATGCCAAAGCATTTTATACCGCTGAAAAAATGGGCATCCTCGATAAAATACACACACCTCTATTCCATGCTATCCATAGAGACAAGAAGAAGCTTTTCGATGATAAATCAATCAAAAAATTCTTCCTTAAACAAGGCGTAGATAAAGCCGAGTTCACAAAGATTTACGAATCCGATGAAATAGATACTAAAGCTAAACAAGCCTACGTCATGGGCTCTCGCTATAAGGTCACTGGCGTTCCGGCTGTCATAGTAAACGGCAAGTATATGGTCAGTGGTTCTACTGCTGGCAGTTTCGAAAATGTGCTAAAGGTCGTCGACTCTCTGGTCGATAAAGAAAGGGCAAGCACTGCAAGCGAATAAGACGACTCTTAAACATTATTAAGTAATTATTCCTGCCAGGAAACTGGCAGGAATAACACCTCAATCGTAGTGTCTGCACCATGAATTTAATAACCGGGTGTATGCGATGCTATCTCAAGAAAAGACAACGGATTCAGAGGCTGACTGGAAAAAACAATATTCTCAAACCTTAAAAGAGCTGGATATAAAAGAAAGGGAATGGAATCAGCAGCAACAAAATATATTAAAAACCGTTTTAAGATTCACCTTCGCATTTCAAGGCTCAAATGACATTCTCGACAAAAAGCTACTCGATCTTAAAGCAGCATTAAAACAGTCCAGCAATAACATACCGCAAAATGAAATTGACGAGCTGGTTCAGGCTATACTGAAACATAAAAAAGAGAAAGATAACGACTCATCAAGAACCAATTTACTCATTAAGAATGTCGTACAACTTTTATCCAGCAACGATCAATTTGATCGGTATTCAGACAAGGTTCGCGAAATCGATAATGACCTTAAAAATAACTCGGCTAACCCAGCCACCCAATTAAAACCTATCAACGAGATTGTCACAAATATAAATAAATCTTCAGCTAAAGATAAACAAAAGCCAGACGCCTTCAAAGTCTTTCTTAAAAAGCTATCCGACAACCAAAATACAGAACCATCACTTGCTGCTCTATGTAAGAAATCGATCTCACTCCACAACGAGCAAGATAAATTAAAAGCTATTAGTTCATGTATTGACAAAATAAACGGCCAGACCGATAGCACAGACAACATACAAGCTAGGCCAGGTACTGACAATCAAAATACCGAATCCAGTATTGAAAATTTGCTTAGCTTACTTGACTGGATAACCATCCCGGGAAAATCACAGGCTAAGCTCGACACACTGAAACAACAACTCGCACAACGCGAAGATGGCGCAGACACCGGCAAACTATTACGGCGCATCGCGCTAACAATCAGTAATGCCTATATGGAAATCCAGTCTGAATTAAAAGAGACCGAAGGTTTTTTGAAAAAGGTAACCAACCAATTAAATGAAATAACCTTACAAGTAGCAGATATAGAAACATTAGAGAATGAGTCATTTTCGAGTTCGGTTACTTTAAATTCCGAAATGGAAAAACAAATCGAGTTAATACAAACCGGTGTTGATGAAGCGGAAACGATTGAAGATATTAAAAAAACAATCAACACTCGTATGGAAGTATTGCAAAGCAATATGGATCAATTCATAAACGTTGAACAAAGCCGCAAGAAAACATCTGAAGGTTACCATCAAGCTCTCGTTGAGCGCATCAGTAGCATGGAAGAAGAAACAGAGAAACTTAGAGAGACTATAGTAATTGAAAGAAACAAAGCTTATAACGATGCTCTTACAGGCATCCCAAATCGTATGGCATTTGATGAACGTATCACCCATGAATTTCAACGCTGGCAACGATACAACAGTAAACTTACCCTTTGCCTAGTTGATATTGATAAGTTCAAAGGCGTAAACGATACCTATGGCCATAAAGCCGGGGATATCGTACTTAAAACTATCGCTGAGAAATGTGCATCTAAAGTACGCAAGAGCGATTTCTTTTGTCGCTATGGCGGCGAAGAGTTTGCGTTAATCCTACCGGAAACAGATTTGTCTGCCGCTATTACTGTTGCGGAAACAATAAGAGAAAGCATCGAACGCTGTAGTTTCCAATATGGCGACAAAGATGTAAGCGTCACTGTTTCCTGCGGTCTAGCTGAAGTAAAAGGTAAGGATACGCTCGACAAGGTATTTCAAAGAGCAGATAAAGCATTGTATAAAGCGAAAGAGACAGGAAGGAATCGTTGTATAAGCGAAGACCAATTGCATCTTATGTGAGTAATTATATTGTCGCTCTTGCGCGTCCATGCGCTCGCGACATACAGTACTTCCTGTACATAAAATGTCTTATTTCCGCGAGAGCTGCGTCAGCTCCGTGCTCGAAGACCCAAAGCAGCTGCGCTGGGGCCAGCTTTCCTCATGTATTAATCATACACTGCGGTTCTGCTCGCGGTGCTTTCTTACTCTCACAAAAATAATCCTATTTTTGGAAGCAACTTAGATACGGGCAAATTACAGGCAAAAAAAAAGGACCTACTGGTCCCTTTTTAATCTTCGAGAAGGAAGTCTTATTTGTTGTTGATGTACATTGTGACTTCAAAACCAAAACGGATGTCGTTATATTCAGGAGTTTCCCATTTCATCGTCGTATTCCTCATATTGTGTTTAAAAACTTAGTGTATATCTTTTTGTTATCACTAATAATGCAGGTCATGTGCCACCCTCAAAAACAACCTTATTTATTCAATATATTCATATGGTTACATTAATTTTCCTGAAATATGGTTGTTCAAAATAATTGGTTTATTGGTTACAAATAACCAATAAAATGGTCTCTTGCAACCAGATTGTAACCATGAACCAAATACCTAATTAGCTATCAATAGACCAAATTTCAATCGCATTTCTATACAACTAATTAGCAGAAATTACAGATTTACGCTGTCTTTTATGCTAAATTCGCCGGCTTTTTTACAAATGCTTATATAATCACGCATGGCAAATAATCAAAACAAAGCCGCAAACAAGCACATTCCTAGTGGACACCGTATCGGTATCGTCGGTGGTGGTCAGCTCGCAAAAATGACAGCGCTGCCAGCAATGGAACTTGGTTGTGAAATTATTATTCTCGAAAAAAGCGCGAATACACCTGCCGCTTGTCTGGCCGCAGACATACTTTATGGCGATTGGGATGATCCGGCTAATTTGTTAAGTCTTGCAGATAAAGTTGATGTCGTTTCTCTAGAAAACGAATTTGTCGATGCCAACGCTTTAAAAGCACTCGAAGATGCTGGACACCTACTGTATCCAAGTTCGGCAACGATAGGCATGGTTCAGGACAAACTAATTCAAAAACAAGCATTAAGTGATGTAGGTATTGCAGTAACGCCTTTCGCAGCAGTAAGTTCAACAGCAGAAATAAAACACCAAGCAGAGCAATTAGGTTGGCCACTGGTCTTGAAAGCCAGACGTAATGGTTATGATGGCAAAGGTAATGCCACACTTAATGGTGCCAATGATATCGATGCTGCCTGGGCAAAGTTGGACGGTGATAATCACGAATTATACGTCGAAGGTTTTTGTAATTTTACCGGTGAGATAGCCGTCATGGTAACGCGCGGTTCAGATGGCGACATCGTCAACTATCCCGTTGTTGATTCTGTACAAAAAGATCACATTTGCCATATTGTACGAGCTCCAGCGCGTATTGATGATGAACTAGCTGAAAAGGCCGTAACACTAGCACGTAAAGCCGTAACAACAATTGATGGCGTCGGCTCAATAGGTGTAGAAATGTTTATCACTGAGGACAAACAGATTATCCTCAATGAAATGGCACCGAGAGTACATAACTCTGGCCACTACACTATTGAAGCCTGCGAATGTTCACAATTTGAAAATCATGTAAGAGCAGTTCTTGGATTGCCTTTAGGTTCTACGAAAATGATTGCTCCTGCAGCCGTTATGATAAACATGCTCGGTGAAGAGCAGGGCACGGGATATCCTGTTGGGATAGATGAGGCATTAAAAGTGGATGGCGCACATATTCATGTTTATGGAAAAGCAGTAACCAATATTGGACGTAAAATGGGTCACATCACCGCATTGGGTGAATCAATCGGAGAAGCAGAAGAAATTGCGCATCGCGCAGCTAAATGCATTCGCTTCGGAGCAGAAAAATGAAAACCAAAGACAAACCTTTAGTCGGCATTATCATGGGCAGCGATTCAGACTGGCCTACATTAGAAGCTGCTGCAGATATCTGTAGCGATTTTTATGTACCTTATGAAGTACATGTTGTTTCTGCACACCGCACACCTGACGATATGGCACGTTATGCAAAGAATGCTTTTAAAAAAGGCCTAAAAGTAATCATTGCCGCCGCCGGTGGAGCAGCACACTTACCCGGCATGGTCGCCAGCCAAACACCTTTACCTGTTATTGGTGTTCCGGTTAAATCAGATGCGTTGAGCGGCATGGATTCTTTATTATCAATCGTACAAATGCCAGCCGGTGTTCCTGTTGCAACGGTTGCGATTGGCGCGGGTAAAAATGCAGGATTGTTAGCTGTTGAAATTTTAGCAACGAATGATGCAAAAATAATGAGTAAGTTGATTGATTATAAAAAAGAACTTGCGGTTGAATCACGCAATAAAGACAAGACCTTAAATAAAGAATTAAAAAAACGATTAACTTAATTTCATAAATATAATTTATAAACGTTTATGTTTATTGTTAGTTACCCTTGCTCGTTTCTCTTTTCTTAGCATGTAACAATATAAGTTCTCGCTCTTCATTGCTAGCTGGCCCCCAGGCAATAATTTCCGACAAACTACGACGGCAGCCTAAACAAATATCATCCTCATTCAGACAACAATTTCTTACACAAGGCGATTGTATGTTTTCTACTTCGTCAGTCATTTATGTATTCTTTAGATCTTATTAACGCTTACTAATCGTTTAGAACACATTAAAACACAACAGACTTCCAGTTCTCATAAAGTTGTCTAGCAGCTTTATTAAACTCATCCATATTATCTAGCGCTTCTTTCTCTAAGTTCTCTGCAGCATTATCGCCCAGCGCTTTTTCCAATGCTCTTTTATAAGCAGGAATATCGCTCCAATCAGAAACAGTCGAAGGAATAATTTCCTGATGATACTGCGTAGTAAACACTTGTGTCCCCAAAGACAATGATTGTATGCCGCAAATGTCTGAAGACACTAAAACCTCCATGCCCGCCGGTTCTGTCTTTACTTCAGCACCATGCCATTGCAAACAATTCATCGTATCCGGCATGTTATTTAAAAATGGACTTTGCTTACCAACATCAGTTTTATGTATTTGCATAATGCCCACTTCGGTTTCATTACCCAAACCAACTTCACCGCCCAAAGCCGCCGCGAGTAATTGATGACCAAGACAAATGCCGACATAGGGCATCTTTAATTCATTAACTGCTTTTCTAATTGCGGCTTTTTCTTCAATCAACCACGGATGTCTTTCTTCCTGCCAAACATCCATCGGCCCACCCATCACCCACATGGCATCAAAGTTCGTTAAGTCCGGTATAGCATCACCTTCGTCGAGTTCAACCGTCGTTAATTCAAATCCATCTTCCTTAAAAAATTCACGAAAGATCCCTGGGTGCTCAATGGCGAGATGTTGAAAAATAAGTATGCGTTTAGTATTCATTTTATTTTTAATAATTGATAGTTAGGAATATTATCTATCAAAACAGAGCAAACATGAAAAATTAAATCGCCTGTAATGTTATTAGCTTACTTCTACTTTTATACCTATAAGCACACACTCAAAAATTATCTAATGGGCTTTTAACGCCATGCCCGCCTTTGTTTAAAACATGAGTGTAGATCATAGTCGTGTTCACATTACTATGTCCCATGAGCTCTTGTACTGTTCTTATATCGTACCCATTCTCCAATAAATGTGTTGCAAAGGAATGGCGAAACACATGTGCAGTAACATGCTTCATTATGTTTGCTTTTCTAACAGCATTACTGATAGCTCGCGATACAGACTTCGTATGGATATGATGACGACCTATATTTTTTGTTATGGGGTCAACGGATGTTTTATGCGAAGAAAAAACATATTGCCATTTAAGTTGCTTACCTGCGTTAGGATACTTTCTTACCAACGCATCTGGTAGATGAACATGTATAATACCATTTGCTTGATCAATGTCATGAAACTGTTGTGCTTTATCAATCGCGAGTTTAAAACCAAGGATAACAAATTCAGGCAATAAGGTTCGTCTATCTTTATTTCCTTTGCCTCGCCTAACAATAATTTCACGTCGTTCAATATCGACGTCCAACATTCTTAACTCAAGACATTCGTTTAATCTTAAGCCTGCGCCGTACATCAAACCGACCATGGTCTTATGTGGCTCATTTAAATATTCGAACACACGTTTAACTTCACTTTGAGTTAAAACAACCGGCAGTCGTTTAGGTTTACGCGCATATTGAAATTCAGGTATCTCACCAACATCAATATTTAGAATTTGTTTATATAAAAATATTATTGCGCTTAAAGCTTGATTTTGTGTAGAGGCAGAAACGTTTTCTTTATTAACTAGAAAGTTTAAAAAACTAGAAACTTCCTCTCCACCCATTTCTTTTGGGTGACGTTTTCCATGAAAAAGAATATATCGTCTAATCCACTGGATATAAGACTGTTCTGTTTTAATTGAATAATGAAGATATCGAATTCTTTGTCTTACTTGATCAAGTAATTTTGGTGGCTGTTTCACGTCCATATCACCCCTCCATGGGTTTATGTTCCTAAAATGTCGCTAAATGAATATTAGCTGTTTTTATAAGCTATTGAAATTTCTTTAATAAATCATACTTTCAAGATAGTTAATATTTAGCGGACATTTCACACTTGGATAAAAAATTCGCAAAGTGGACACCTTGGGTATAGAACCACTATAATCAAAATCTCTCATATCTTATTGAACTACGAAAGGTTTTTACTATGTCACCGAATAAATTATATAACGTCTTAGCGGACAAAGTGTCCCTTAAACCCTAGTTAG
>LWDU01039414.1_pt1 | contig 61959 bp, 53 predicted proteins | sample 727161 | NCBI WGS metagenome assembly LWDU01 (sample SAMN04566230, study PRJNA314399) | hydrothermal vent metagenome | isolation source: deep sea hydrothermal plume seawater | place: Mexico: Gulf of California, Guaymas Basin | collected 2004-07-11
ATAGGCCGTGGTCCAGTTGCTGAGTTTGTCGTGGGCCGTATTGAAGATGAAATCCGACGCGTGCGACGTCGAGGAGATGTCCGAGGGGATGGCGCCGGCCTTCTCGAGACCCACGATATTGCGCACGCCGAGTTCTCGCAGGAAGTGAGCGAGCGAGGCACCGACGATGCCTCCGACTCCCACGATCACGACGTCTGCAGTTTTGGGGAAGTCAGTCAACTCGATCAACCTTTGGTGCGAGTTCGCGGGTTGGAAAGTTCTTGGAATTCAGCCTCCCGCAGCGCGACGCGAACGGGCGGCCGGCAGACGACATATTGCACTTTTACTACACCGTCCAGACGGTGTAAATATAGAAATCGGCCGATCTCGATACGGCGCCGTGGGGGCCACTAAATAGATGGAGCAAAACGCGCGGGCGAAAATTCTCAACGTGCTCGCCAACCGGATCAGCGCGGACCCCGCGCGCAGGGTTCTGGTCCTCGAGGCAGGACGTCCCGACGCGTGGTGGGATGTCTTGATCCCTATGCCCGCAGCGTTTTCGCTCCCGCTCGGCAGTCGCTTCTGCGACTGGATTTATCGCAGCGAACCGGAACCCCAGATGGCGGACGCCGGATCGTCCACGCTCGCGGAAAGCTGCGAGGCGGCTCGAGCAGCATCAACGGGATGATCTTTTAGCGCGGCAATGCGCGCGGCGATGACGGACGGGCCGAGCAGCCCGGACTCGAGCGTTGGAGCTATGCCCATTGCCTTTGGGGTCACGTCCGAGGATAGATGTTCTGACAAGTCCCAGAGGGAGCAGCGCGGCGAGCGATCGGCTACAGGCTCTGTTGCAGCCTCGTGATCTCAGGATTTGTCCGAGGCGATGGTGGATTTGTTTCCGGGGCGTCGCTGCCGCGCTGGTAGAGTGCCCTTAGATTGTCCACCAGTCCCCGTTGGTAGACGATCTTTCCGTCCTTGAAGTGAAAGATGGCCATCTCCTCGTAGCGGAGTAGTTTGCCTGTCGGCGATACAGCGCCCCAGTCTCCCACTTGTCGGCCGCTGATGGTGAAGTGTGCGACCACCCGGTCGCCCTCGGCGAGGACATCATGCATTTCTTCATGGAAATCCTGGAATGTCTCGTGCGCTCCCCGCACCATCTTCCTGGCGTCTTCGAGCCCCTGATGTAGCGAGCCCTGAGGTCGATAGTCCGCAATGAAGTCCTCGTGGATGAAATCTCCGATCCGCGACACGTCACCCGTGTTCCAGACAACCTTATTGAGAGTCAAAAGCGTGCGCTTGTTTGCTTCAGACATCAGGGCTCCTTCGGCTCAAAGAGGACGGCGGATGAAAAGGATACACCCCGAAAGCGGATAAGAAATATACGGGCGGTTTTGGGTTCATGTCCGAGTACAAATGTTATGACAACTCCAGCGGGTGTTCCGCGGCCCGCCACCGGGCCTTCCGTCTCCCCGCCCGCTGATTTGACATATCATCCCTTATCAGCACGATTTCCGAAATGGGGGCTTGTTTATCCTATGCGCCTTCGAGACGCCTTTGGGGACATGGGTCGGCTGTCGCGAACTGTCTGGGGCATCGTTGCGTTCAAGCTAGCCCTGCACTTGGGATCCAGCGCACAAGGGTATGGCTTGTTCGGAGACGAGCTGTACTACCTGGCGTGCGCCGATCATTTGGACCTTGGGTACGTCGACCACCCCCCGATGTCGATCTGGCTTCTCGAAGTCTGGCGTGCGGCGTTTGGCGACTCGCTCTTCGCGCTACGCGCACTGACTGCCCTGTTCGGGGCAGGGGCGGTCTTGTGCGCCGGGCTTCTGGCCCGCGACCTCGGTGGTGGCCGAACCGCGCAGAGCCTGACTGCGCTGGCCGCTGCCTTGGTACCGGTAAATCTGGTCGTCCACGGTTACTACTCGATGAACGCGATCGACATCTTCGTTTGGGGGGCTGCGTTCGTCCTGATCGGGCGTCTGTTGCGCACTGCGTCTCGCGGACGCTGGCTGTGGCTCGGATTCCTGCTCGGTTTGGGTCTGCTCAACAAGTTCAGCGTCCTGTGGCTCGGCGCCGGCTTCTTCTTGGGCTTGCTTGCGACCCCCCATCGCCGCCTGCTCATGTCGCCGTGGCCCTGGCTCGCGGGCGCGCTTGCGTTCGCCATGTTGGTGCCGCATCTGTTGTGGCAATTCGCGCACGATTGGCCGACCGCCGAGTTCATGCGCGTCGCAACGACCGAGAAGATGCTGCCGGTTGGCCCCGTGCAACTCCTTGGACAGCAGATCCTGGTGATGAATCCGTTGCTCGCGCCGGTCTGGATCGCGGGTTTGTTCCTGCTGCTGCGCGGAAAGCAACGATCGGGCCCCGAACGCGTCTACGCTGCCGTGTTCCTGACAACTGCAGCCATCCTGATTGCGAATGGTACGAGTCGGCCGAACTTTCTTGCACTTGCCCAACTGCCGCTGATCGCGGCGGGATCGATCGGTCTCGAGCGCCTGGGTCGCGCTCGCTGGCGTTGGCTGCCTCCCGCCTACATCGCCCTCTTTACGGCGGTTTCGCTTGTTGCCGCCCCACTCGCGGTTCCGCTGCTTCCGGTACACAAGACGAGCGATCTCCAGGCGTTCCTTGGCATCGAAATCCCGCAGATGGAGGATCGTCAGGAAGGCGCGATCCTGCCGCACTTCGCCGAGATGCACGGCTGGGCCACGATGGCCGCGACCACTGCAGAGGTCTGGCAGACCCTCTCGGACGACGAACGCTCGCGCGCAGCGATCTTCGCGGGGAACTACACGGTCGGGGCCGCGGTCGACCGTTACGGACGCGAGCACGGACTGCCGCCGGTGATCGGTGGCCACAATAGTTATTGGCTCTGGGGACCTCGCGATACCCAGGGAGAAGTGATGCTGCTTCTCGGAGGGAAGCGCGAGGACTATGCGCCCTACTGGGAAAACATCGAGCGGACACGAACCTGGGATTGCAGCCCGTGTCTGCCGGGTCGCATCAAGACGATCTGGATCGCACGGGATCTCAAGCAGCCTTTCAGTCAGTTCTGGCTGGATGCGAGGGAGTACCACTGAAGGACGGCATCAGCCCTCGCCCTGACCCGCTGCAGGCACCCGTAGGGGTCCGAACCACTGCACACGGGCGGAAGATCGAGCCTTCGATTTTTTGCCCGTTTTGCGTCGGCACCCAGCAAGTCGTTGATCGGGCGCGGCGATGGCACTCTGGCCTCAGAGTTAGAGAGGATCGTGCAAACAGCCGCTCGACCTGTAGGAATCCCCGTGCGTTTCCTCCGGGCACAGTTCCGCTCATTGACCGCTCGCCGGCAGCGGCAGAGGCAAACCTGCCAGAATTAGACAAATTCAGTCGCCCGCGACCGGCGATCCTCCCTGTCATGACCGCGTTTTGTCGGGCCCGGACACGCAGCCGCTCGCCACTCACGCGCCCAACTTACCCAGCGGGTTCTCCAAAACGCAGCTTGAAGTTCCTATCCTCGAACCGAGATGTCGGGCCTCTTCGGCCCAGCGGCACCGCAGATATCCACGACGCCCTCGGAGACGATTTGGCGGATGACGCGGATCGGAGAGCTAATATTCGGAATGTGGATACCATGAGAATTCAAGCGGGAACCGACTAACCTGAGGGCCGACTATGGGCAAGGCCACCATTTTCGCATCGATCGCGGTAGGTGTGTCACTTTCGATGGTATTTGGGATTGCCGAGATTGGACTCCGCGTCTGGAAGCATGATCTTGCCTTCCAACCCGACCCTGAGTTCGTTCGCTCACTTCGGCCGAACATCGACTACGAAGTCCTAAGCTATGAAACCGATGACAACTTGAATGGCAGAAGTTCCTCCATTCCCGATGAGCCTGTTGTCGTCGGAACATCGCGAACCAACAATCTGGGCTTGCGAATGTCGGAAGATATAGGCCCGAAGGGCGCCGACGAAAAACGTGTCTTGATTTTCGGAGACTCGTACACCGAAGCGATTCAGGTCGATGCGAACGTCCGTTTCTCGCATTTGGCGGATGAAATGCTCCAACAAGCAACCCAAGGAGAATGGCGCATCATCAACGGCGCAATCATGAACGGCAATCCTGACCAGTACCTCCTGATGCTCAGGAAGATGCGACTCACGATCGAGCCCGATCTCGTGATCATCGTGCTGGCCCCCAACGACACCGAAGACGGCATGGCTTGGGATGAACGATATGGCTTCGTCCGAGACGAAGCGGGCGTGCCCCTCCATCCTGAAACCCAAGGTTGGTTGGCGTTGACCAAGACTTCCTTCGTGGTTCGGTCCTTCTACGCGCTGCTGGAAGGACGCTGGCCCGCTGCGCTCGAGTTCGTATTTCCGAGCGCCAACCCCGGCAAAGGACGTCGGCAGTGGGAACAGTTCGTGTGCATCACGGACGATCGCTCGAAGGAGTTCTTTCGCACGATCACAGGTCGCACGTTGAAGATGTTGAGCGATATGTCAGCTGAGGTCGACGCCGACTTCGCCGTTATGGGGATCGACTATCAGTACTATTTTCCGAACGAACCCTATTATGAGAAGCGATTTCCGGGCCAAAAGGAACAGTTAGAAAGGTTTGGATGTGCAGAATCTCGTGGCGAAAAGTACCAAGCATTTCTTGTGAATTACATGGAGTCGAACTCGATTCCATTTGCTTCGACCTACCAGCGCTTCAGCGAAGCGAAAGCAAACAATCCAAAACGGAAGCTCTGGCAGTTCTACGATTACCACTTCTCTGCGGCCGGTCATCAACTCGCCGCTGCAGAACTCGTCCAACTCGTTCTCAGTCGAATCGGAATCGCGTCGGATCTCGAGTCTTCTTCACCTCCCGAGAGCAACCTGTAAGTCGTCAGACTCACTCGGGGAACCGACGGGAAATTTTTCTTGCCCTGGCCTCCTTGGGTTAAGGCCCAACGAAGACCAAGACGTGGCGCACCCTGCCCGCTCCAACCGAGCTCGTTGCATGGCTTGATGAGTCCTGCGAACGATCGGAGCTAGGCGCTCCGATGTTGGATTCTACGAGGGAACCCAGCATACGCGCGCTACAGGCTGACTCGCGAAGGGACAGTCCGAGCGACTGATTCAAGCTGCGCTCGGCCACAGCGACATTCAGTCCACTCACAAGTGCGCGCGGCTCAAGCCCAGCGCGCTTGTTGAACTCATTGGAAACAAGAAGAGTTCGACTCAGTAGTGTGTCGCGTTTGTGTGCAGTTTGTGTGCACGCCGAAACCGCGTCTCTAACTACCTGAAAGTACAAGAGTGAATGGTATCCCCAACGGGATTTGAACCCGTGTCGCCGGCTTGAAAGGCCGGTGTCCTAACCACTAGACGATGGGGACCCATGACTTGGCGGCCGGAGTATTGCGCACGCGGCCGCGAACGCCACCTGCTTTTCGGGCTTCAGCGCCATGTTCATTGTAAGCTGGCCGTTGTGGACGAAGCCTTCAAGCGAACCGAACGCGCGCAAAACCTCTGGACAAGCTTCTTGCGCAGCGTGGATCCCATGGCGCAAGGCGCCAAGCTCACCGCCAATCCGGAGTTCACTTTTGATTCGATCGGCGGGCTCGCGGGCGCCAAAGAGGAAATTCTCACCTACGCCTGCGCGGCCACCAACCCGAGCTTCTACTCCGACTGGGGAACCTTCCCGCCGTCAGGCGTCCTGCTCATCGGTGCGGACGGCGTTGGGAAGAGTCTTCTCGCACGTGCCCTTGCCACCCATACTGAAACGAGTTTTCTCGAGGTCGAGATCCCCAGGCTGGTGCTCGACGTGGTCCACGCCGGGGGAAAAGTCGGCGATTTGGTCTCGCAGTGGTCTGGAATTTTGGAAGAAATGCCGCCCCTAACCGTGTATTTCGATGAACTCGAATTTTCTCGCGCCCAGGCGATCGGCACCCAGCGACCGGATCTCCCGGTCGGCCCAATCATGGATTTTTTGCTCGAGATCGTCGATCGCACTATCGCGAACAAGCAACATCTGGTGATCGGAGCCACCTCGACTCCCGATACCCTGCGCCCGGCTTTCGTGGCGGCCAACCGCTTCGAGCGATTGGTCGAGGTCAACCCGCAATTTCCCGAAGACATGATCGCCGCGGTTCAGATCCACGCCGACGCGGCCGAAAAAAGAGCTGGGCATCGGCTGTTCAGCGAAATTGACTGGACCGCGGTGCTCGGCAATACCCGCGATTGCTCGCCCGGCGACTGGGTACGAATTCTTCACGCCGTACTCCGCCACAAGGCGAGCGAAGCCGCACGAGGCGAAGCAACCACTCAGGTCAATACCCAGGACCTCAAAAACGAAGTCGAACGCTTCAAGCATGCACAACGCCGAGTCCGCACCGCTGAAGGCGGGAACTATGTCTAAGGGAAGGTCTAGGGGAAGGTCTACGGGCAGAACTCAGGACAGCAGCCCGTTGCAGGGGGCTCGGCGCATGTCGCACGGCAAGATGTTGAATCGAGCCACGGCCGATCGCAAACGGATACAAGCATGACAGATACGTTGATCGTCACCGGCGGCGCCGGCTTCATCGGTTCGAACTACGTCCGCCTCGCCCTGGCGGAAACCGACGCCCAGGTCGTTGTCCTCGACAAGCTCACCTACGCAGGCAATCTCGAGAGCCTCGAAGAGGTCCGCACCCACCCGCGGTTTCATTTCGAAATGGTGGACATCTGTGATCGCGGCGCGATTGATCAGATCTTTCGTGCCTATTCACCGACCGCAGTGTTGAACTTTGCAGCCGAAAGCCATGTGGACCGCTCCATTGACTCCCCCGGAACGTTTGTCGAGACGAACCTCGTTGGCACATTCAATTTGCTCGACGTGTCGAAACGACATGTGGGCGAGCGATCCCATGCCGCGCGGGAAAGCTTTCGCTTCCTCCACGTTTCTACCGACGAGGTCTACGGAAGTCTGGGCGACACCGGTGCCTTCCTCGAGGACACGCCGTACGCACCCAACTCGCCCTATTCCGCATCCAAAGCAGGCGCCGACCACCTGGTGCGCTCGTACTTTGAAACCTTCGATCTTCCGTGTCTGATCACGAACTGCTCGAACAACTATGGGCCGTTCCATTTTCCGGAAAAACTGATCCCGTTGATGATCCTCAACGCACTAGACGGCAAGCCACTCCCGATCTACGGCGACGGCGGGAACATTCGCGACTGGCTCTATGTTGAAGATCACTGTCGAGGCATCCACCAGGTGCTCGAGAGCGGCCGGCCGGGCGAGAAATACAACATTGGAGGAAACAACGAGCGCACCAACTTGCAAATCGTCGACACGATCTGTGACGAGCTCGACGCCCGTGCGCCAGCCTCAAAGAATGCTGTCCTGATCGAACGTGGCATCGGGTCATACCGCGACCTGAAGACCTTCGTGGCCGACCGTCCGGGTCACGACCGCCGCTATGCGATCGACGCGACCAAAATCCGCAATGAACTCGGCTGGGAGCCCCTCCACAACCTGGAAACCGGGTTGGCCGCCACCGTGCAGTGGTTCCTCGATAACCGCGAATGGTGCGGCGCCGTGCAGGCAGGAAGCGACATGCGTCAGCGTCTCGGCCTCGCGGACGACGCCAAGTAGCACACGAGCCGGCCCTGCCTGTCTCGCCGGACCAACCTGCCTGAAACTCCACTGTAACCCGCGAGACGCTGGGCTCGCCCGCTATGGTGTTGAGGCACGGTCGCTTGTCCTCCGTGTGCAGAATGTGCGCACGACACATGCACGCCGCGCGCTGTCCTCCAAACCGATGACTCGCGCCCAACCCTTCAGTCAGAACTTAGTAAATCTGCATTTTTACTAGGCTTACACATAGAAGGCAAAGGGCATTCACGCGTCGCGCCGATACGAGCACAGGTCTTGATGCCTCGTTGTGCTCGCAAGCGGCTTCTCTCAACTGACCGGAGATATAAACGTGACCGAACACGCTGTCCTGTTCCTAGACGACGAACCCAACATTCTAAAGGCGATACAACGCCTTCTGCGCAATGAGCCCATGCGGGTCCTTACTGCGACGGACCCCAATGAAGCGCTCGACATCCTTCGCGAGACGCCAACCCAAGTCGTGGTCACGGACCAGCGCATGCCGAGCATGAGTGGCGTCGACTTCCTGTCAGCCGTGCGTGATCAACACGCGGATATGGTCCGCATCATGCTCACGGGTTACACCGAAATGAATATCGCTGTTGAGGCGATCAACAAAGGCGAGATCTACCGCCTGATCACGAAACCTTGGAACGACGACGAGCTGCGCGCCACGCTGCGCCAAGCCTTCGATCACCATGACCTCAAAACCGAGATCAAGCGCCTCAACACCGTCGCGCGCGAACAGAACTTCAAGCTCCAAGACATGAATCGAAATCTCGAGGGCAAGGTTCGCCAGCGCACGAAGCAACTGGCGCTGAAGAACCAGGAACTCAGCACCGCGTACATTCAAACGATCCGGGCGCTCGCCGAGGCGATCGATGCCAAGGACCACTACACCCGAGGCCATTCCGAGCGTGTGGCGGTTTATGCGTCGCGCATGGCTCGCCGGATGAACCTGCGCAAAGAACTGGTCGAACGCGTCTACTTTTCTGGCCTGCTTCACGATGTCGGCAAGATCGGTATTCCCGACGCCATCATCACCAAGCCTTCGCGTCTGAGCAAAGAAGAGTATCTCGAGATGCAGAAGCATCCGGAGATCGGGGCCAAGATCCTCGAGCCGGTGCAGTTCTTGAAGCACATCATTCCGTGCGTGCGTCATCACCACGAATGGTTCGACGGCAGCTCTTCCGGGTATCCGATGCGACTTGCGGGAGATCAGATTCCGCAGCCGTCTCGTATCATCGTGGTGGCGGACACCGTCGAAGCGATGACGAGCGATCGCCCGTACCGCAAGGCTCTTCCACTCGAAGTTGTTGTGCGCGAGCTGCACAAATACTCGGGCACCCAGTTCGACCCCACATGCGTCGAGGCCTTCTTGAGTCTGCTCGAAGACGAAGGCGACGCATTTATCGCACGAGACCAAAAATTTAACATTCACGACTTCCTTGAGGGCTAGCAAGTGACGGCGACTTCAGAACTACCGACGGAAATGGCCATCCTCTCTGCACTCGGTTTCGGCCCCGAAACGCTTCTGCTGAGTGAACCAAAGATGTTCATGAACGGACGCTTCCTCGCATCGCTGCTGGTCGAACTCGAAGACGAGCTCGAATCGATCGGCGCCCAGAGGGCCTTGTTTCAGATCGGACTGTTGTTCGGTTTTCGCGACGCGTACCGCATGACCGCCATGGAAAACACCGAGCCCAGTCAGTCGGTCGCGAGATCAACGCTAGTCGCCCTTCAGTTCCGCCGGGGCGGAAGCGCTGCGGCCTCGGGCACCTTTCAAATGCAAGGAACGTGGCCCGACAAGTACGAGGCCTCTGCCCGCCTCTTAAAACTCGGCCCCGACACGACGCCAAGCTGCGCGATGAGCGCAGGGTATACGTCGGGCTGGCTTTCCGGGACTCTCGATACAGACGTGCTCGTCATTGAAGAGACGTGCACCGCGTGCGGTGACACCGCTTGTTCATTTACAGCGCACGAAGTCGCGACAGTCGCCGCGAGACGGTCGGAAGCAGAGCTGCGCCTGGTCCCCGAACTTTCTTACGATGCATTCCGCGAAATCAGTCGCAGGTTCGCGCAACCTCTCAAAGCCACCGCAAGCCCCACCGCCCAACCGGTAGACTTTGATCCGAGCATGGTGCACGTCTGGGGTCCCGTCATGGTGTTGCCCTTTATGAACATCGAAGAGAGTATGAATACCGTTAAGATGCTCGGGCACACCCCCGACACCTGCGACGTCCGCAGCATCGTTATCGACCTGCAAGGCGAAGGCCTCGACGAAGACTTTACCGCGGTGAGCCTCGAAAAAATTCTTGAAACCGTCGAGGCTTGGGGTGCAGAAGTGATCCTGACCAACGTGTCGCCAATCGCGGAGCCCATCGTGGCCGACCTTGAAGTCAAGCACTTACTGCTCCGCAAGAATTTACCCGAGGCCATCGCAACCGCGTTCCAGATCGCCGAAGCGCAACGTCATATCCTGTAGCCCGACACCGAAGCGACGCGCATGACAAGCCACTCAAGCAAGAGCGAATCCACCAAAGTGTCATACCGCACCCAGCCGGGCGAAGAGGGCCTCTTTGCGGACGTCGCCCTGCCCCGGCTCTTGGTTGACTTGTATCGCGTGCGCTTCAGCGGTGCGCTCGAGATCGAACGAGGCAACACGAAAAAACGCATCGTGTTCGAATGCGGCGCTCCCGTCTTGAGCGATTCGAATCTCGCAAACGAAACCCTCGGCATGCAGCTGTTAGACCAGGGCACCATCACGAAGGACGATCACGAGCGCGTGTCTTCGTACATGAAAAAGAAGAAGTGCAAAGAAGGCGTGGCCCTGCTCGCCCTCGAACTTTTGAAGCCGAAATCGTTGTTCCTCGCGCTCAAGGAACAAGTCCGCCGACGCGTGCTCGAAGCGTTTGCCTGGTCCGATGGGGGCTACCGACTGACAGGTCCCGACGAACAGGACACCGTCGTCGCGTCGATGCGCAGCGACCCGCTCGCGTTAATTCGCGAAGGGCTTATCAGTCATTGGACACCCGATCGACTCCTTACCGATCTCACCGAAGCCATCGAGCTCTTCCCGGTACGCACCAAGTACTTCGATGAAGCACAACGACGTCTAGCAGAAAGCGACGACATCACAGAAGTGTTCAACCGCATTGATGGGTCACGCACGCTCGGCGCGGCGATTGGCGACGGCTTTCATTCACTTCCGGTGCTGGCCTCGCTCTGGATCCTGCAAGCCGGCAAGTGGGTCCGCTTCGAGCAAACCGCGGCGGGAGACCAAGGGGCATCTGGCGACAGCGCCTTTGACCCCATCGAGATCGAAGTTGTCGCGCAGGCAGCGGCGCAAGGTACGACGAGTGCCGCAACAGACTCGAACATACAAAAAGGCGCCGGCTCCAAGTCCCCTTCCAACGTCGCGGCAGGTCAAATGCGAGAGCAGGTCCTCACACTGTTCGACGGGCTGGAAGCCCAAAGCCTTTACGAGTTGATCGGTGTTGGAATCGACGCGACTGACCGCGAGATCCGCAAAGCCTATTTTGCGGCGGCCAAGCGCTTTCATCCGGACGCGCTCACACACCTCGGCCTCACGGACATTAAAAACGAGGCGGCGACGGTTTTTGCGCGCATCGCCGAAGCCAACGATGTTCTCCGCGACCCCGCGAAACGCGCAGACTACGACGCGCGCGGCGACGGGAGTGGCCCGGACATCGACACTGCGGCGCTCGCCCGAGCGGAGACCTTCTTCCGCAAAGGCGAGATCCTCATTCGCATGGGCGACTTTCGCGGCGCTCTCGAGTACGTCCAATCCGCGGTGAAATTGTGGCCCGACGAATGCGCGTACCAATCTGGCCTTGGCTGGGCCCTGTACAAGCAGCCCCAATCCGACCCCGAGCGTGCTCTCGTTCACCTTGAGAAGGCAGTCGAGCTCGACGACAGCGATGCGGTCGCTCTGTTTCGACTCGGCATGGTGGTCCGTGCCGGCGGCGACAATGATCGCGGATCGGAATTCCTGGCTCGCGCCAACGCGCTCGATCCGAAGGCCCAATAACTAAGGCCCGGGCCCTTCCCCGCCCCACAATGCGTGAAGTTTTCTCCGCCAATTACAACCGCGGCGAAACGGCTCCGCTCTCTAGCGTTGCGTTTACTTCCGCCCCCTTAGCCCACCCCGTGCGGCCATTTCAGTTCGCTCATCATTCATTAACTCAACGTGACCATTGACGAAACCTAGCTAGTACTGCACCGTACTGATCGGTTCAAAAAAATATAGCCACGATCCACTACGCGATGCCGGAGGAAAGCCCCTAGATGAGCGAACAAAAAACTTCAAAGCGACTTACACCCCAAGGTGCGGAAAGTCGCGAGCGACTACTGCAGGGTGCGATTGATCTCATTTCCGAACGTGGTTATGCCGCGACCAGCGTCGACGCGATTTGTCGTCACGCAGGCACCGCCAAAACCGCGCTCTACTGGCACTTCAAGAGCAAGGAAGGCTTGCTCAACGCCATCATCGAACGGGTCAATCAAGACTGGATCGCCGAAATTACCGAGAGCACCAAGTCGGTGGGCGAGCCGGCGGAACGCCTTAACCTTCTGATCGCACACTTGCGAACCATCGTCGAAGAGAAGCCGCATTTACTACGGCTCCTGCTGTCGATCTTGCTGGAACGCGGCGACGATTCCGATGACACTCGCCACTCCATTCTCCGCGTATTCGGCCGCACAGGCCAGGCGATGATGGATGGGATCAACCGTGATTTTGACCTTCCCCTCCCCCGGGTCGACATGGTGGCGCACACGATCCTCGGTCTTCTGCAGATGGCACTTGTACGAAAGCTCATTGATCCTGACGTCGACCTCGACATTGTGTTCGCTGACTTGCGTCGAACCATCATTTTGATGGTCGCAGATCGGGCGAACAATCCAGGGATTCACGGGGGGGGCCCTGACAGCAGTCCGGTCGCGGTGTCGAGCTCAGCCGCTGCGGAGCTTGCAATGGTGGGATCCTGCGAACCGTAGTTCCGTCTAGACTTCGATTGAAAGTGAAGTGCGTTGGTTTGTGCGGCTCGACTGACCGACCCCGCGAACCCCACATGGCGGCGCTTTAAAATTCGATCACTCGCATTCAGCACCGGCGCTTCCCTCGTTCTAGTCGCGAGGTTAGGATTCACTTCACGTGAGGATTGAGGCGCGTACACAAATCATTGATCGGATTCAGCACCAGGCCCCCCTGAGGCGAACCGTGCATGGCTGAACTGTCGACGGCGACGACGAGGTGGCTGCTCGAATGGCTTGAAAACCATTCGGTCGCGGGAGAGGAATGGGCGGAAGGCATTTGCGAGCCCGAAGCGCTCCAAGAGCCTGGCGGCATGATCGACTGGGAAACCTTTGCCGCCCTTTGCGACCGACTGGCTGAGTTTTCCGAAGCCCCCCCTCCCTCCGTTCCCCTGCTGCCGTCTCCCGCGGAAATTGGGCGCGAGATTGCGGAAGCAATTTTCCTGTCGTCCGTCACCCCTGCTCAGTCGAGCAACATCTCGCCGAAACGATTGTTCGTCAAAGAAGTACCCAAGGTCGCAAGCCAATTGTTTCCCGGGCTTGAAGTGCGGGCCGAGGTCGCGGCGGACGGCGAAGTCATCCTTTTTGAATTCGCTCTGCCCGACGCCGCCCATGAATGTCCCGCGTTCTTCGAGTTGATCAAGGGTGTGATCGAAGCCGCGCCGTTGTTGGTGAGCCTCGATGCCGCCGACGTCGCGTGCGAACTTCAACGCGGTGGCGCGCGCTTCGTCATGCGTATTCCAACCCGACTTGGAAACGTACTTCCCATGACGGGACGCATTGAAGCGAAATCAAACGAAGAGTTCGGCCACGAGTTTGAGGTCGACTTTGATCACAACATCGATCGCGGGAACTCCCCGGTCAGCTTCGATCGCAATGACGATGGCCCGACGGATGACGACGAGCCCTCCCGGTTCCTCGACCCGAGCTTCGCCGCATCCCTCGCCGACCTGCGAGACCCAGACCAAGTCGGATCACGTTTGTTCGAAATGCTTCGAAGTGAGTTCCAGAGCGACGCTGCGGGGGTTTGGATCGATTCCGGTTTTGCGGGGGCCTCCTTTCCAACCGACGATTCAGATCCAAGTTCAGCCCAAGACGAACAAGCGCTGCTTGAGTTCGGGGAGTCCGACAAGCCTCCCTCACATAGCCTTCAGCTCAGTGCTGCCGGCCAGTGCTTTGGACGGTTGGACATCTGGGACGGTGCGCCCCTGACCGACACGGACCTCGATCATCTCGATCAGATCATTCCTTGGTACGCGCTCACACTTCGATCGGTCTTGGCAGCACAACCCCAAGCCGAGCAGCCGGACAGCCGCCCGCAGATCGCCGACCTCGCGGAACAAGTCGAGGAACTCAACAACGCGCTGACCGAAAGCAAAGAGCGCTTCCACATGCTGGCCGAAAACCCCTTCGACCTCATTATGGAAATGGACGACCGCGCGCGGATCACGTTTGCGAGCACCACATTCGACTCGGTGCTCGGTTACGCGACGGACGCTTTGATCGGCATCCCCGGTCACATGCTGGTTCATCCGCAGGACCGTCAATCGGCGATCGAAAACTTCGCTCAGACGCTCGAGACCCTCGGCACGAGCCAGATCGCACTTCGAGTCGCCTGCGCCAACGAGGGTTACCGAAATTTCGAAACCACACTCAACGCCTACCGAAGTGCAAAGGGAAAGCGTGTCGTTTTTTTGATTTCCCGCGACACCACGGACCGAGTCGAGTCCAGCATCGCTCTCGAGCAGACAGAACAAAAGTTCCTTCAGTCTCAAAAGATGGAAGCCGTCGGCAGAATGGCAGGCGGCGTCGCGCATGACTTCAACAACCTGCTGACCGCAATCACCGGCTACTGCAATCTACTGCTCGAAGAACTTGGGCCCCAACACCGGGCGCGCGCAGACGCCGAGGAAATTCTGAAAGCCTCCGAACGAGCCGCAGGGCTCACCCACCAACTCCTCGCGTTCAGCCGCCGTCAGGTACTCCAGCCGCGCGTGCTCGACCCGAACAACCTCGTCGCGGACATGGACCGCATGCTGCGGCGCTTGATCGGAGAAGGCATTGAACTCATCACCACCCTCGGCGGTGGTGCCTGGCCGGTTTTAGCCGACCCGGGCCAAATTCAGCAGGTCATGCTCAACTTGGTCGTCAACGCGCGAGACGCGATGCCCGGCGGTGGGCGGATTTCCATCGAAACGGAAAACACCTCACTCGCCCAACCCAAGTCGACGGAGTTCGGCGAGATCCCTCCCGGCGAATACCTGACGCTGCGCGTGGCCGACACAGGCAGCGGCATGACGAAGGATCTGCTCCAAATGATCTTCGAGCCGTTCTTTACTACCAAGGAAAGCGGCAAGGGAACGGGGCTCGGTCTCAGTATGGTGATTGGGATCGTGCAGCAGAGCGGCGGCCATATTGACGTCGAATCCGTCTTGGAGCGCGGTTCAAGCTTCAGCATTTATCTCCCGAGAGCAGAAAACGTCGCGATGCTGCCGGAGCGCGATTCGGGCTCCAAGCAATTCCGTGGACGCGAGACGGTCCTGTTGGTCGAAGATTCGGAGCAAGTTCGAAGGCTCGTCATCCGGTGTCTCAAATCAAAGGGCTACACAGTTCTCGAAGCCAGTTCAGGGATCGATGCCCTCCGAGTCTGTAACCGCCACGAGGACCCGATCGACCTGCTGTTGACCGACGTGATTCTCCCCAAGATGGACGGCTTCGAAGTGGCGAAACGAGTGGTCTCGAGCCGTCCCGATACCAAGGTCATCTACATGTCCGGCTTTACCGACGACGCCCTCAAGCGCCACGGCTTAGAGAGCCGAGACATGGCCCTGCTCGAAAAGCCGTTTAGCCCTTCCACTCTTCTGCGGACCGTCCGCGAGTTCCTCGACGACGGGACCCACCCGGTGACACCGATGCGCACCGATCCGAGTGACGACTCTGGTGCTTAGCAGGCTGCGAAAGAGCCCCGGACCAAGCCAAGCGCCTGGATTTTCGGTTCGAGGGGTTTGCGACCAAAGGTCTGCCTAGCAAGCCAGCAGTGCTGGTCGTCGAGGCGCGAGAACGCCGCTTCCAAATACAACAATGAGCGAGCCGGCAAGACGGGCGCATGGTGACAGGAGTGAGTTCTTTCGGAGCCTGCTAAACGACCCACAACCGCCCCGACACTTTCAGGCGGGTTGCAAGTTTCGAGAAACATCGATTTCCCCTGAACTACCGGCAACTTACGTTTCACGGGGAACACTGCGGGCATCCCGGCCGGTATTACGCGCCCCGATCCTCGGTGCTTTTAGCGCGTTCTCAGGGTCAGGTTTCTGTGAGTGAGCTGCAATCTCTCGGTTGAGACAATTTACAGGACTAAAACAGTCCGATATGATGCCGAGGCTCAAATCGCGCCAACACGTCATCGGCGCATCGAACAAAGAACCCTCAAGAAGAACCCAGCACGTCGCGAGTCGCGCAGGGTCTAGCTGTCACCCGGCGCGCCCGCCGCGATATCCCGATCACACGTTCCAAACCGTCGCGCGTGCGAGCTCTCAGTACACCTTCCAAGCCTCCATACACCTGCCAGCTCCCAATTCACGTAACCCCTTCCAATTCAACAGAATGCGCGGTCCCAGCGATGTTTCGACTTAGCAAAATTACCGACTACGGAATTCTTCTGCTCGCCCACATGGCGAGCCACAACGCCGCCGCGTCGGACTCCGAAACCGGAGACCTGGCAACTGCCCGGGAACTTGCCGAACAAGTCGACCTTCCCTTGCCGATCGTAAGCAAGATTCTGAAGACTCTCGCCCGGGAAGGCATGATCGAATCGCATCGCGGCGCCAAGGGGGGCTACAGACTCCGCGCGGAGGCCGACCGCATCACCGTCACCGAAATGATCTCGGTGCTCGAGGGTCCCGTCGCGATGACGGAGTGCACCGCCTCCGCGGGTTTGTGCCTGCACGAAAGCTCCTGCTCCGTGCGTCAGCCTTGGCAGAAGATCAACAAGGTCGTGCAGGACGCCCTCGGCGACATCACCCTCGCCGACCTCGCGCGCCCTGGAGCCGCGGAACCCAATCCCCTGGATCGCTTCATGCTCGCCGGGGAATCCAAGGTTGAACTTACGAACACACGAGCGAGGAGAGCCGACCATGAGTGAAGAAGCGAACGGGCCGCTCGATACAAGTGACGCCACGGGCAACAACCTCGACAACAACCTCGACGACACCCTCGACAATGCCGAGCTGCGAAGTCTTGCCGAGCGCGACTACAAATACGGTTTCTCGACGGACATCGACACCGACGAGCTCCCGCCGGGTTTGAACGAGAATGTCGTGCGCGTGATCTCGGCCAAGAAAAACGAACCCGAATGGCTGCTCGACTTTCGCTTGAAGGCGCTCGAACGCTTCTACCAAATGCAGGCCGAATTTACGGAGCCCAAGTGGGCGATGGTTGACTACCCGGAGATCAACTACCAGGACATCGTCTACTACTCCGCCCCCAAACAAATGCCCGAACTCGACAGCCTCGACGAAGTCGATCCCGAGTTGCGCAAGACCTATGAGAAGCTTGGGATCTCGCTGCTGGAGCAAGAACGCATCGCAGGCGTAAAGCCTAGGGTGGCCGTCGATGCCGTGTTCGACAGCGTCTCCGTCGCGACGACCTACAAAGCCGAACTCGAAAAGCAGGGGATCATCTTTGGCTCCTTCGCGGACGGCGTCGCGAACCATCCGGACTTGATCAAAAAGTACCTCGGCTCGGTAGTGCCCTACTCCGACAACTTCTTTGCCTGCCTCAACTCAGCGGTTTTCACCGACGGCTCCTTCGCCTACATCCCGAAGGGCGTTCGCTGCCCGATGGAACTTTCGACGTACTTTAGAATCAACGCCGCGAATACCGGTCAGTTCGAACGCACCTTGATCATCGCCGACGATGATTCGTACGTAAGTTATCTTGAAGGCTGCACGGCTCCGCAACGTGACGAGAACCAACTGCACGCAGCAGTGGTTGAACTCGTGGCACTCGAGAACGCCGAAATCAAATATTCGACGGTGCAGAACTGGTACCCGGGCGACAAAGACGGCAAAGGCGGCATCTACAACTTTGTGACCAAGCGCGGTGCCTGTCGTGGCCGCAAGTCGAAAATCTCGTGGACCCAGGTTGAGACAGGGTCGTCGATCACGTGGAAGTACCCGAGTTGCTTGCTGCTCGGCGACGAATCGGTGGGCGAATTCTATTCGGTCGCGATGACGAACAACAAGCAGCAGGCCGACACCGGCACCAAGATGATCCACGTAGGCAAGAACACGAAGAGCACGATCATCTCGAAGGGCATCTCAGCCGGACGCGGCAACCAGTCGTATCGCGGCCTGGTGAAGGTCAGCCCCAAAGCCGAGGGGGCCCGCAACTATTCGCAGTGCGACTCATTGCTGCTGGGTGACCAGTGCGGGGCACACACGTTTCCTTACCTCGAAGTGAAGAACGACACCGCGACGGTTGAGCACGAAGCCACCACGTCGAAGATCAGCGACGAACAACTCTTCTTTTGCCGACAGCGCGGCCTTTCTGAAGAAGATGCGATCAGCATGATCGTGCACGGCTTCTGTCGTGAAGTCTTGCAAGAGCTTCCGATGGAGTTCGCGGTGGAAGCCCAAGCGCTCCTGGGCATTAGCCTCGAAGGCAGTGTCGGATAAGAAGCGCGCCCCAATGCGTTCGCCATCATCTGCCTATCCCGAACCCGAATCAAAACGAGACTCCAAAATGCTTGAAATCAAGGACCTTCACGTAAACGCCGGCGAGACGCCGATCCTCAAGGGGATCAACCTCAACATCCGGCCCGGTGAAGTGCACGCCATCATGGGCCCGAACGGCTCGGGCAAGAGCACGCTCACAAATGTGATCGCGGGCCGCCCGGGTTACGAAAAGACCCAAGGCACAATTCTCTTTGACGGCAAGAACCTCGAAGAGATGGAACCCGAAATTCGTGCGCGCGAAGGCATCTTCGTCGCGTTTCAGTACCCGGTCGAAATCCCCGGAGTCAAAAACAACTACTTCCTTAAGGCGTCAGTCAACGCGATTCGCACGCACCGCGGCTTGCCCGAACTCGACGCGATGGACTTCATCCAGCTGTCAAAAGAAAAGATGGCCTTGGTCGAGATGCCCCAGGACTTGATGGGGCGCTCGATCAACGAAGGCTTTTCTGGCGGCGAAAAGAAGCGCAACGAAGTGCTACAGATGCTCTTGCTCGAACCCAAGCTTTGTATCTTGGACGAAACGGATTCAGGGCTCGACATTGACGCCTTGCGTTTGGTTGCCCAGGGCGTGAATTCGATGCGCTCTGAACGCCGAAGCTTCCTGGTCATTACGCATTACCAGCGTTTGCTCGACTACATCGTGCCGGACGTGATCCACGTTCTGTCCGAAGGCCAGATCGTGCGGTCGGGCGGCAAGGAACTCGCGCTCGAACTCGAAGACAAGGGCTACGCCTGGATCGATGCCGACGGGAGCAGCGCAGCACCGTGAGCAAGCCCATCCAAAACGACGACTCAAACAGGGGTCACTACCAAGCGCAGTTCGCGAACTTCGATGCGGAGCGCGGCGGCAGTTGGCTTGCGCCGATTGCCCGCGATGCATTCGCGCAATTCGAAACGCTCGGCTTTCCCGCCCGCCACCTCGAAGAGTGGCGCTACACCAACGTGGCGCCAATTGCGCGGCAAGCATTCACCCCGGCATCTTGTGCCGGCGATGTCGAGCTCGACGCGCTTTCCTTCGAAAGCTTCGGGGGCAGCCGGGTCGTGTTCGTCGACGGCCACTACAGCGCTGAACTTTCGGACATTGTCGACTCTGCCGAGATCCAGTTCGAAACCCTCGCGCGCGTTGGCGAGACTGAGGCTGCATCGGCCAACACGGCAGCGGCGATCTACGGCACCCTCGCAAACTCGAAGGACGATGGCTTCGCTGCTTTCAACACCGCGTTCGCCCAGGACGGTGCGGTCATCACATTTCAGCGGGGCGACAACGCAGCTGCCCCAGTTCATCTCATTTTCGTTTCCCGAGGCGATACAGCGCCGGTCGCGTCACTGCCGCGGGTCACGATCGTTGCGAAGGCCGGGAGCCAGGGGCTCGTCGTTCAAGACCACATCTCACTTTCGGACAACACCGCCTTGACCTGCGCGGTCAGCGAGATCGTGACCGAGGCCGATTCGTCCCTCGATGTGGTGCTGGTACAACGTGAGTCCGATGCGACCTATCACATCGCCAAGCAGTGCGTGCGTCAGCACCGCAACAGCCGCTTCGGCATGCACACGGTCAACCTGGGTGGAGCCATCCTGCGCAACGACCTGCAGATCGTTCTCGCCGAAGAGCATTCGGAGTGCTCACTGAACGGTTTGTACCTGGCAACGGGTGGCCAGATCGTCGACAACCACACGCTTGTCGACCACGCGGTTCCCGACTGCACGAGCGACGAGTACTACAAAGGCATCATGGCCGAACGATCGCGCGGTGTTTTCCGCGGCCGCGTTCTCGTCCGCCCCGACGCCCAGCGAACCGCCGCTACGCAACAAAACCGAAACCTTTTGCTTGCGCGTACCGCGGAAGTCGACACCAAGCCTCAGCTCGAAATCTATGCCGACGATGTGAAGTGCAACCACGGTTCAAGCATTGGCCAGCTCGATGCCGATGCACTGTTCTTTTTGCGCGCTCGCGGGCTCAACACTGCTGCGGCCCGCGTGCTCTTGACCATGGGCTTCGCGTCGCAAGTCACCCAAAGCATCGCCAACCCCGACATCCGCGCCTGGACCGCAGGGCTCGTCACGACCCAACTCGAAGCACTGTTCGACGCGGGAGGAGTGTCATGACCGAAGAGACAAACAAGGCCGCATTCAACGTAGAAGCGATTCGTCGGGACTTCCCCATCTTCGAACAGACGATGCGCGGCAAGCCCCTGGTGTTTCTCGACAGCGCTGCAAGCGCGCAAAAGCCCCAAGCCGTCATCGACCGCATGGCGAGTTTTTACCGCGACGAATACGCGAGCATTCACCGCGGGGTCTATCAGCTATCTGAAGTCGCCACCTTCGAATTCGAAAAGGCACGGGGTAAACTCGCGCGCTTCATCAACGCGGCCAACCCGCGCGAGATCATCATCACCCGCAATGCGACCGAGTCAATCAACCTCGTCGCGCAGACGTGGGGACGCAAGCACCTCAAACGTGACGATGAGATCTTGATCACCGAAATGGAGCATCACGCCAACATCGTGCCGTGGCAGATGCTCTGCGAAGAGACAGGCTCCAAGCTCGTGGTCGTGCCCCTCGAAGAAAACGGCAGCCTTGAGGAAGGTGCCTTCGAAGCTCTTCTGAGCGAACGCACCAAGCTAGTCGCGCTTAGCCACGTGTCCAACGCCCTTGGCACCATCAACCCGATTCGGGAAATGACCGCGGCCGCTCACGCACAGGGTGCCCCCGTGCTAATCGATGGTGCGCAGGCCGCGCCTCATCTCGCGATCGACGTCCAAGAACTCGACTGCGACTTCTATGCGGTTTCTGGACACAAGGTCTTTGGCCCCAGTGGCGTGGGTTTCTTGTACGGCAAACTCGACTTGCTCGACGCGATGCCGCCGTACCAAGGCGGTGGATCGATGATCCACACCGTAAGCTTTGCAAAGACGACGTACGCCGAAGTGCCAGCGCGCTTTGAGGCCGGGACGCCAGACATCGCGGGCGTGATTGGGCTCGGAGTCGCGGTCGACTACCTGACCCATGTCGGCATGGACGCCATCGCGGCTTGGGAGCATGAACTACTCCTTTACGCGACCGAAAAACTGAGCGCGATCGATGCGGTCCGCATTATTGGGACCGCGCCGGACAAGGCTGCAGTCATTTCCTTTCTGATCGAAGGCGCGCACCCCCACGACATCGGGAGCATCCTCGACCAACACGGGATCGCGATTCGCGCGGGACATCATTGCGCACAACCGGTGATGGAACGCTACGGCGTCCCCGCAACGGCGCGCGCGTCGTTTGCGTTTTACAACACGAAGCGGGACATCGACGTCCTGGAACAAGGCATTCATTCGGTATTGGAGTTGTTCGGCTAATGGACGATCTGCGCGACCTGTATCAGACAGTAATCCTCGACCATAACAAGGCGCCGCGAAACTTCGGCAGCCTCGAGGACCACGACCGAAGTGCGAATGGACACAACCCGTTGTGCGGAGACAAGCTCACGCTCGAACTCAAGCTCGATGCTGATGAGCGCGTGACCGACCTTCGCTTTAACGGCATGGGCTGCGCGATCTCCACTGCGTCCGCATCCCTCATGACCGAATTCGCGCGGGGCAAGACGAAGGATGAAATCCTTGCGACCAAGGAACGTTTTCACGAAATGTTGACCGGGAATCCGAATGAAGAATCGGACACCGACGATCTCGGCAAGCTGGCCGTCTTCGGAGGTGTGCGGGAATTCCCGGCGCGGGTGAAGTGCGCAACGCTTTCCTGGCACACGATGGAAGCCGCACTCGCCGACGGCGAATCGATGGCAACGACTGAGTAACGCAATTCTTACACCCGGTGTTCAACCGGGGAACCCCAACTTCAAAACCGACACCAACACATCAAGGAAACCAACCATGAGTGAAGGGACCAACAGCGTAGAAGCACCCCCCACCACGGGCGGCGATGCCGCGACGGAAGCCGTTCGCGAGCGAATCGTTGAAACCCTGAAGACCGTTTACGACCCGGAGATTCCCGTCGACATTTACGAGCTGGGCTTGATTTACCGCGTCGAGATCAAAGACGTCGACGACAACGCCAAGTACCCGGTCGACGTAGTCATGACGCTGACTTCGCCGATGTGTCCAGTTGCCGAGACACTGCCCCCCGAAGTTGAAACGAAGGTTCGCAGTGTCGAAGGCGTCGGTGACGTCCATCTCGACCTGGTGTGGGATCCGCCGTGGACACCGGACATGATGTCCGAGGTCGCCAAGCTCGCACTGAACATGTAGCGACCGCTGGCGTCTACGTGCCTTCTGACGCGCAGGCTCCTAGGCCGCGACTCCGCGCAGGGTCCCGATTCGCGCGCCCATCTTGACCTTCGTGCCCACCGGCTGAATGTCGAGTTCGCCCGAATCCCCGGAAATCAGTACCACCAACGTCGAGCCAAACTCGAAGCGTCCCCATTCTGCCCCCGCGGAGAAACGCGGCGCGCGGCCTCCGTCGGGTGAGTCCGAATACTCGCGAAGTTCGCTGGGAGCGCCCTTCACGTTGGTCGTGAGCGAGTCGAATTCGACCTTCACCTTTCCCACCATCGTTGCACCGACTGCGACGACACATACCCCGTCGAAAATCCCTCTGCCGGTGAGATCCATGAACGCGGCGACCCGCTCGTTCTGAGCGAACAAACCGTCGATCCCCGCGAGCCCCGCCCCATTCACGGGCCACAGCGTCCCTTCCAGATAGCGCGCCTTCGATATCTTGACGTCGCACGGTGCGTGAAAACGGTGATAGTCAGCGGGAGACAAATAGAGGGTCGCGAAGGATCCGCCTTCAAATCGCTTTGCGTCCGCATCGCTACCGAGCAGTGCGCCCAGCGAATAGCCCTGGCCTTTAACCTGTACGAGCTGGCCGTCTTCGACAACGCCCGCTTCTCCCCATGCCCCATCACATGGCGAAGCGATGGCGTTGGGGTCCTGGGCCAGGGGGCGCACCCCGGGCCTAAGCGCTCGAACGAAGAAGTCCTGAAAGCACGCAAAGGATTCGAGCGGGTCGCGCACTTCGCCCAAGTTGATGCCGAACCACCAGGCAGCCAACAAAATTTGCCAGCGCTGCAGGGGCTGCGGCAGGCGCAGCGAAACAAACCGGCCAGCAAGTCGGGACATTGCGTTCTTGGGTAAAGCGCGAAGCGCAGAAATGAGAAGCGCGCCGGATGCCGTTTGCGTCATGGGAAAACCTCGCGGCAAAGATAGCCGGGGTCAGGAGCCTGACGAAGATTTCTTGCTCGCGGCTTTCCCTTTTGTTCCGGCTTACTTCTTGGCGGCCGATTTCTTTTTACTCGCAGCCTTCTTTTTGCCCGCAGCCTTCTTCTTCGCAGCGGATTTCTTTTTTGCGGCCTTTTTCTTGGCAGCCGACTTCTTCTTGGCCGGCTTGGCTGCGAGTTGTTCGACCCACTTTCCGTCGTTGTAAACCGCGCGCCAACCCGTTGCCTTCTTTTCGATCTCGGTCATCACGTACTGCTCTTTGGTCTTGCGCAAAAAACGAACGACCGCGGCATTGCCGTCGGGATCATGGGTCGGTGCGTCGGCGAGAAAGCGGTATTTTTCGTCGAGTTGATCCTTCACGGGAAGGATCTCGATGACGAGAGGCGCACGGGTTTCACGGTGCTTTGGGAACTGGCTGGCGGCGAGAAATACCCCCGCCGCGCCATCGCGAAGCAAGTAGAAGTCGTCGCACTTTTCACACGCCAAGTCGGGCATTGGGATCGGATCGACCTTGGGCGGCGCCGGCTCTCCACTGCGCAATAGCTTGCGCGTATTTTTGCACTCTTCCGCCATGCAACCGAAGTACTTGCCGAAGCGACCGCTCTTGAGCTGCATCTCGTCGCCGCATTTGTCGCATTCGAGAGACGGGCCGTCGTACCCCTTGATGACGAACTTTCCTTCTTCGATTTCGTATCCCACGCAGTCAGGATTGTTGCCGCAAACGTGCAGTTTGCGGTCTTCGTCGATCAGGTAGTTGCTCATCGAGGTCTTGCACTTGGGGCAACGTCGCCGCTCTAGCAACAGTCGCGCCTCGGACTCTTCATCCTCGGCTTCGTCGGCGCTCATCACGTCGTCGCCGCGCACCAGGTTAATCGTCGACTTGCAGCGCTCCTTCGGAGGCAAACCGTACCCCGAGCAACCTAGGAAGACTCCCGTGCTGGCTGTCCGAATCTGCATCCCGCGACCACACTTGGGACAAGCGACAGAAATGTCCGTGGGATCGTTCTGGCGCATGCCACCCTTCTCGCCCTGGGCGATTTCCACGTTCTTCTTGAACGCCTTATAGAATATGTCGAGTGTTGCTTTCCAGTCGGAATTGCCCTCCGCGACTTCGTCGAGGGTTTTTTCCATCTGCGCGGTAAAACCAAAGTCCATCAGGTCGCCGAAGTTCTCGACCAAGCGCTCCGTCACGATGTCGCCCATCTTTTCAGCAAAGAATCGGCGGGCTTCAACCCGGGCATAGCCTCGGTCTTGAATCGTCGAAATAATAGACGCGTAAGTCGACGGCCGGCCGATCCCGCGCTTTTCGAGTTCGCGTACCAAACTGGCTTCGGTAAATCGTGCCGGTGGCTTGGTGAAGTGCTGAGAAGGGTCGAGCTGCTGCAAGTCGAGGATCGCACCTACAGCAACGTCGGGCAGCGCCACGTCTTCTTTCTTTTTCGACGTCGGCGGCATCACTTTCGTATAGCCATCAAACACCAGGATGCGGCCACGGATGCGGAGTTCAAAGTCGCCGGACTCCACCATAAGGCTCGTGCTCAAATACTCTGCGGCCAGCATTTGGCAGGCCACGTACTGGCGCCAGATCAATTCATACAGACGCTCTTGATCGCGCTCAAGACCCGTGACGTCCGAGGGATGCAAGTAGACGTCCGAAGGACGGATCGCCTCATGGGCTTCCTGTGCGCTTTCTTTCGAGCTGTAGCTAAGCGGAGCTTCGGGCAAGTAGCGATCACCAAACTTCGAACCGATGTAGTCGCGACAATGCCCGACCGCTTCCGCACTCAGGTTCGTCGAATCGGTACGCATGTAGGTAATGTGACCGGCTTCGTATAGGCGCTGGGCCAACATCATCGTCTTCTTCACGCTGAAGCTCAGTCGCGTGCTCGCAGCCTGCTGCAGGGTAGACGTAATGAACGGCGCAGTCGGCTTGCTCTTGGTCGGCTTGTCTTCACGGCTCTTCACTTCGAACGGCCTGACCAAAAGTGCGTCGACCGCAGCCTGGGTTTCCTGTTCGCTCGTTGGACGGAAGGTTTCGCCAGCCTGCTTCATGACCTGCATGCGCAGGTCGTGCTTCGGTTTGTCCTGCGTCTGAAGATCGGCGTAGATTTCCCAATACTCTTCCGGAATGAACGCGCGGATCTCTTGCTCGCGCTCGACCAACAGTCGCACTGCGACCGACTGAACGCGTCCCGCTGAAATACCACGGGCTACCTTCGACCACAAAAGCGGCGAAACCGTGTAACCCACCACGCGGTCGAGGAAACGACGCGCCTGCTGAGCGTTAACCCTGTTGATGTCCAACTCACCCGGGCTCTTGAAGGCTTCTTGGATCGAACTCTTGGTGATCTCGTTGAAGACGACACGTTTGAAACGCTTTGCCGGACCGCCGATGACCTCGCGCAAATGCCAGGCGATTGCCTCCCCTTCGCGGTCGAGGTCTGTTGCGAGATAAATGGTGTCGGCGGTCGCGGCGAGCTTCGTCAGTTCCGCGACGACCTTCTCTTTGCCGGGCAAAATTTCGTAGTTCGCCTTCCAACCCTTGTCCGGGTCGATGCCCATGCGGGCGATCAACGCCTTATGAGACTTCTTCTTTTTATGCTCGGCACGCTTTTCGAGTGGAAGCTTGCGAGTAATCGCAGCCGCCTTGGCACGAGCCACTGGATCGACGCGATTTTTTCCCGAGCCGCTGACCGGAAGGTCGCGCACGTGACCTACGCTCGACTTTACGACGTAGTCTTTACCCAGGTATTTATTGATCGTCCGCGCCTTGGCTGGCGATTCGACGATTACGAGTGACTTTCCCATCTAACCTCTGATTGGCGGAATTTCGGTTCCGAACCCTGAACTAAGCGACACAATGGCCAGCTGACTTTCGAATCAAATTCACTCGGTCGCACAAAACCGACCAACGACGGACCTGAATTGAACGACTTTGCTTGTGCTGGAAGCCGCCAAGAATTACAGCGCTTTTTAGATCGGCGCCAGCAACACGGTTTTGAATCGCTCCGGCCCCGCGGGAAACCCGACTCGAATCGGGGATGAGTACGGTCGCCTCAATGCGACCAACACTCCGCTTTCGGGTGCCATCCGCGAATATCGACCGTTTTCAAGAGGGTGTTCAACCCCACAACTACGGCCCCCACCTCACCGGTCCAAAAAATTGCCGCCCCGGCATCTTCGAGTCGATTGAGTGCGTCGCGGTTGGGGAGCCCACCCCGGCCGTAACAAGGTGCCGATACAACCGCGACGCTCGGAGCGACCGATGCGAGAAAGTTCCGCGTCGACGAACCGGCGCTTCCGTGATGCCCGACTTTGACGACGTCGGCACCAATGTCGAGACCGCGACTTAGCAATTCACCCTCGCCTGCCGCGCCCAAATCTCCAGTGAGGAGGATTCGTGTCGACGCCCCGGACGAAATCTCGACGTCGACGCGAACCACGAGCGATTTCTCATTGCGTCCCACAGGCCCACCGCGCCGGGGTGGCCAAAGGGGCTGCACCCGAAGGTCGCCCGCCAAAAATGCTGGGTCACCGAGCCCACGTTCTTGCACACGAACCCCGCGTCGCTTGGCCACTTCAAGCAGTGTGTCGAAGTCGCGCAGCGCGAGTCCGCCGTGGGGCAGCCAGAGTTCACCCACTGCCATGTGTTCGAGAACGCTCTCGAGGCCGCCCCGGTGATCGAGATCGCCGTGGCTCACAATGACGAGGTCCAGTCTTTCAACACCGAGCGCCACCAATCCCGGCACCACCACGCGCTCGCCCATATCGAACGCACCTTCGATGGCCCGCCCACCATCCACCAACAGCGTTGCGGCGTGGCCTTGGATCAAAGTGGCGTCCCCCTGGCCTACGTCGAAAACAACCATGCGCGGAACGCCAGGATCAATGCTTTGTGTGGGAGCCGCTGCAAGCAGTAGGCACTGTGTGAGCGCGAGAAACAATCGAGACCGCGTCGCACGCAGGGAGAGCGCCAGGATCGAAATTCCCGCGGTCCCCCCGACCACATAGAGCTCGGGCGCGTGACCAGACACCCGCAAGGTCGGCAGCATCGCCGCCGTACCGATTGCCCAGTCCACCGTCAGCCCCGCGACCGTCGTCGTCCATTCGAGCACGAATTGCGAAGGCGGGTTTTCAGGCAATGCCGCCAACGTCGATGCAACAAGTGACGCCGGAAGCAAAACGCCTCCGACCCAAGGCACCGCGACTAAATTGGCCACAAGCCCGTACACCCCACCCGCGCCGCCATGCCATGCGACGATCGGAGCTGTTGCCACGATTGCCGTCGTCGAGGTGCGAAGTAGCGACCTTACGCCCGTCGATCGAACCGGACCTTCTGAACGGCCGAGCAACAGCGCAGCACTCGCCACGAATGAAAGCTGTGCGCCCATTTCGAACAGAGCGTTGGGCTCCAGCATCAGGATCGGCAGTGCGGCCAACGACAAAAGCTGCACTCCGTTGACTGAGCGTCCGCTCGCAACCGACGCCGAAAGGACGAATAGGAACAGGACCGCACGACGCACCGGGATTCCCCAGCCCGACATCGCGGCATAAACGACTGCGCACAGGAATGCCGCAACGAGTGCCACGTCGCGCGGGTCCAGCCGGGCCGCGACCCGGTGCCAGTGGAGCGTCAACCGGCGCGCGGCGGCAAAGACCAACCCTGCAACGAGCGCGACGTGGAGCCCCGACACAGCGAGGAGGTGTCCGACCCCGAGTATCGCAAAAGCGTCACGCGCTTCATCGGGAAGCCCAGCACGATCTCCAATGGCCAGTGCGCGGACGAGCCCCCCACCCGCACCCCACTTCGAAAGACGCGTCCCAATTTTCTGTCGCAGAACATCGACGCGACGCGCAATGGGTTCGCTTCGTTCGAGCGTTGAGCCTTTGGGCGCGATTCGAATCAACATTGCGGGATCGCGCAGGTTCGCGTGGGCCCCAATCCCAAGTCGAACATATCGATCGAACTGGCTATTTACGCCCGGATTCGATGGCGGACGTACTGGCGAGAGTCGCAGCCATGCACGGATGCGCTCGCCTTGTTTCAAACGATCGAGCACCTGTCTCGATGCGCCGTCGAGTGATTCGAATAATCGAATTTTGCTGGGTACCGGAAAACCGCTGGTGTCCGCCGACACGCAATCACACAGGTCGATGCTCAACGAATTCGTGCGAAGGGCCACGCCGCAGACGGTGGCTTGGACGATCATGTCGCGCGGTTCGCCCATCAGCACCGCCGCGCCATCTCCACGAACGGCCAACATCGCCAGCACGCCCGCACAGCCAACCCCCAACAGGGCACAAACACTGCGGAGCCTGGGGCGACTTCCGGCAAAGAGACCGCCGACAAGACTCGCGAGCGCCAAAAGGGAAACGCCGTGCGTGCTCATCCCACCGCGATCGGCGATCACAATGCCTAACGCGTACGCGAGCGTCGCCAGCGGTATGAGGATTGACAATCAATGGACCCGGGACCGGGTCTAGGGAAAACTTCGGGCAAGCGGCTTGGACGGCGGCCCTACCCCGCTTTGCGGGTGATCGTAGCTTTATCTTAGTGGAGCGTCTGCCTGCCGACGCTGCGCGGCTTGACCGCCGGTTGTTCGCGCATGCGTCGAACGTACGCGGACAGGACCTCGAGGGATTCGTCGAGCTTCGCCAGTTCGCCGGCGAACGCCTGCATCATGCGCTCGATCTCGCGAACCTGTTCGACGTTTTCTTCGCCCGTCGGCGCGACGCCTGGTTCCGGGGCCGCGGTGACGGACGCACCGTCGAGCAGTGCTTCATACTGCCCGGTCGATAGCCTTTTCCAGCTTCTTCCTTGACTCAGCTGAGAGGCCAATTGAACCGCACGTTCTGGAGAAACGCCGCGCGCTTCAAGATCCGCAGACACGCGGTCGAGACAATGTCCCTCCCGCTCTTCGGGTTCTACCTCTTCTAGGACTTGTCCGGCGAGGATCAAGCCCTCGACCTGTCTCTTTGATCGCATGCTGACACGGCTCCTCGCGGCGAGCGCGATGGTCTGCTTCGGCCGCGTTTCAATCGATTCTAATGTCTAATAAAGCAATATCGGTGCCAGCGGAATCTATGCACCCAATAAAGACGTAAGTTCGCATTCGCCCACGGTTATTCAGAAGAGAACGCTAGATGATTGCCGCGCCATCTGGGCGCGAGAGATCGCGTTTGGGTAGCGGCGTACCCTCTATGGACGTCTAGCCGGACACGACATGCGCGATCTAAAACTGAATACGACTCAATTTCGGTTGCAATGGGGATCGGTTCAGTTGCGCCAGCGAAACGGCACGCGTGCATCGTCTGCTTCGTCTTCGAGCAACCGCAGTCGTTCGACCGCTTGCTCGTGCCTCGCCTCGGCTTTCACTCGGTCGCGACCAAACGGAGCCGACTTCGCGAGAGATTCGGTGGACGAAATCTGATGATACGCCGATTGGAATTGCAATTTCCAGCGGCTCTCATTGCGTCCGCCCCGCAACACGCCTTCTGCCGCGAGATCATTTTCGGTCAGGGACACGACGCCACGGGAGGTATCGATGCTGTAGGTGAAGTGGTTGAAGAACGAGAGACCGAGCAGCCCTTCGTCCATGCCCGGGAGCGCCAGACTGGAAACTGTTTCCACCCTCGCCGAACCGAGCACGACCGAATCAAGCATCAACACCGCAGCTTGGGTCAAACCGTTCGCCGTCTGGACTGTCGTCATTCGCACGTCGGGCCCATCGACCGCGAGGCCAAGCTGCTTTGCAGCGGACATCGGAAGCACAACGTCCGTCGCCCCTGTATCAATGATGAAGGGCACGTCCAACTCGCCATTGATCCTCACCATCACGCGCATGCTCGCTCCGGCCCGTTGGACGCGGATATGATGGGTCTTCATCTTTTCGGCAGCATCGGGCTGCTTCCTTCGCCCGCTTAGGCTCGCGGGCGGCAACGACGGGGTGTAGTGCTGAACGGGAGAATCCGCTTTGGGCGCATCGGCACGCGCCTTAGAGTCTGCGCGATAGCGCATCGGCACTTTTGCGAGGTCTTGAGTGAAATGCATCTTTCCCGAAGCATCGACCCAACGGTAGATCTCGGCCGATACCGGCAGCGTTGCTGCGAGTACAGCGAAGACGACCAGCCAGCGAGCGGTTTTCTGCGTCCAACCCATGCGGGGGCTCCCCGATCACATTGCTGCGCGAATTTTTCGCGGTAGTTCCGGCCCTGATTTATCGGCGAGAAAGTCCAATTGCTTGAAAAGAAACCGTTATTTTGGTGCCCTTCAGGCGTCCAGCACGGAATCGGGAGTGACGTTCATTAGATCGCGCGCATGGTCGGTCGAGGAGTGAGGCAGGGCTGACAAAGAAGTGTTGCCTTCCCGCATGGATGTCACGAAAACAGCGTTGCAAGGCTCCCTCGCAGCGACGGGGTCCCCGCCAGCCAGTACGCCTCGCACACGATGTCTGCACATTCCTATGGAAGGTGGAATGTGGCCTGTCGCACCAGATTGCAAAGCTTCACCTTCACTTTGCCGGTGACTTGCGCGATGTGCTCGAGCGCAGGATGTGCACCCCGCTATTGGGGTGCAGCGTCTTGCTCAGCCTCTTTGTCATCTTCGTCTTCGCTGGCATTTTTTTCGGTGGCGAGTTCGTCGACTTGTTCGCTCACGGGGGCGGACGCGGCTTCCGTTTCGATCTCTTCATCAACATTCGGCATCGGTGCCGCGGTCAATGCCGCGAAGAAGTCTGCGATCGCAAGCGCATCGTTTTCCGAGAGCGCCGATATATTCCGCAGCTCATCGAGAGACGCTTCGCGGATTCGTTTGAGCGAACCCAGGGCCTTGAGCAACGCGTTGCGTTTGACTGGACCAATCCCTGGCAACTCTTCAAGAATCGAAGTGAAGTTCACCTTACGGCGAAGCTTGCGCTGAAAGTCGATCGCGAAGCGATGGGATTCATCGCGAACGCGTTGCAGAAGCAACAGACCGCGCGAGCCTGGGTGCAGCATGATGGGATTCGCTCGCCCGGGCCGAAACACGCGCTCGGCCTTGAGCCCCCCTCCGCGCTTCACGCGCGCTTTGGGCCCCTCTCCGTCTCGTTCTTTTGATAACCCGAGGGTGTCAATCACAGCACCGACGTCGCTCAGCACCGCGGTCAGCACGCCGAGTTGCCCTCGCCCACCGTCGACCATCAACAGGTCTGGGAGCGGCTCGGCCTCCGTTCGGACGACGCGACGTTGAAGAACCTCGCGAAGACAGTCGTAGTCGTCTCCTGCTTTGGCTTGATGAATGCGATAGCGCCGGTAGTCGGCCTTGACCGCAACACCGTCTTCAAACACGACGCGGCTCGCAACGGCGAGCGTGCCCTGAAGGTGCGACACGTCGTAGCACTCGATACGCCGCGGGAGCGTTGTCAGATTGCAGCGTTTTCGAATTTCTTCGAGGGTGCTCGCCACGCTGGTTCGCGCACGAAGACGCCTTTCTAGAGAGGACATTGCGTTTTCGGTCGCCATCTGAACGAGCTTGGTGAGATCGCCGCGCTTCGGGGTCTTGAGTCGTACAGGGCGTTCGGCGCGGTCGCACAGCATGCCCACAAGCGGGGCGCTGTCGACAATCGCGACTGGAGACAGCACTTCTGCAGGAACACGGCGTCCGAACTCTTCCCCGTAGTACTGACCGAGAAACGAACTCATGACCACGCCGACGTCGAGCTGCACTTCGGAAAACTCGAAGCCTTCGGCCCCGACGACCCGCCCTTCGCGGACGTGCAGGACCTGCACCTCGCAGTCGTCTCCCTCTTGCGCGAAGCCAAATACGTCGCGATCCACAGGTTGCTCGACGATGATGCGCTGTCGCTCGATTGTGCGTTCAACCCCCGCGATCCGGTCCCGTACCCGCGCCGCTTCTTCGTAATTTTCCGCCGCGCTTGCACGGTCCATCCGGTCGCGGAGTGACGTCACGAGCTCAGCCGACCGCCCTCGCAAGAACAACAGGGTGCCTTGCACGAGTTCGTCATACCCCTGCGTATCGACCCGGTCGCAACACGGTGCGGCGCAACGCTTCATTTCGAATTCGATGCAGGGTCGGCCTCGCCGTCGATAATCGCGCAGCACCGCGTCGCTGCAGGATCGCAGCGGAAAGATGCGACGCAGATCGCCGAGGGATTCTTTGAGCTCAATACTCGACGTATACGGGCCAAAATACTCAGAACCGTCACGTCGAAACTTCCGCACCATACGCAAGCGCGGCCACTCTTCTTTGGGGTCGAGCCGCAGTGCTAGGTACTGCTTGTCGTCGCGCAAGCGCACGTTGAACACGGGCTTGTACTGCTTGATCAATTCGTTTTCGAGCAAGAGTGCGTCTTTGACGTTTTCGGTGATCAAAACGTCGACGTCGGCTGCACGTTCAACGAGCGCAGGAATCTGAACGCGACCGTCGCCCCCCGAAAGGTATTGACGCACGCGACTCTTGAGATTCTGCGCCTTCCCCACATAGAGCACAGAGCCATCCGCAGCCTTGAATAGGTAGACACCCGGCCCCGTCGGCAGCGAAGCCGCGCTTTCCTCGATGGGGCTCAGGGCCTCTTCACTCATGACGTCAACCGAGCCGGAGGCGGCGTTCTTCGAGTTCGTTGATGCGATCACGCAACGCGCCGGCTTCTTCGAACTCGAGGTTATTCGCTGCAGCTTTCATATCTTTGCGCAGGGCCTTGATGAGCCCGGGCAGCTCGTGAGCCGGCACGCTCGGTTCGGCGTTGTCTTCGGAGCGCGGGACCGTCACGTAATCCGATTCCCAGATCGACTCGTGAAGGCTTGTGATCTTCTTCGCGATCGTCGTCGGTGTAATCCCATGCTTCATGTTGTACGCCGCCTGAACTTCCCGCCGCCGGTCCGTTTCTTCGAGGGTCTGATTGATCGAGTTGGTGCGCTTGTCCGCGTAGAGGATCACCTCGCCACCCGCATTGCGGGCCGCGCGACCGATCGTCTGAATCAACGAGCGTGTCGAACGCAGAAAGCCTTCCTTGTCTGCGTCGAGAACGGCCACGAGGGACACCTCGGGGATGTCGAGGCCTTCACGCAAAAGGTTGATCCCGACCAGCACGTCGTAAACGCCTTCGCGCAATTCTCGGATGATCTCCATCCGCTCAAGCGTTTTAACGTCGCTGTGCAAGTAGCGAATCCGGATTCCCAACTCGGCGTAGTACTCGGTGAGTTCTTCGGACATGCGCTTGGTCAACGTCGTAACAAGAACACGTTCCCCGCGTTCGACACGCAGTCGAATCGCTTCGAGGAGATCGTCGACCTGCCCACTTGCGGGTCGGATCTCGATCTTTGGATCCATCAAGCCGGTCGGTCGAATGATCTGTTCGACCACGACTCCCTTGCAGCGCTCCAATTCGTAATCGGCGGGAGTCGCGGAGACGTAGACACAACTCTTGGCGCGTTCGCGCCATTCGTCGAACCGCAGCGGGCGATTGTCGAGGGCCGATGGCAAACGCCAGCCGTATTCCACGAGAGTTTCTTTGCGTGCGCGGTCGCCTCGGTACATCCCGCCAATTTGAGGCAAACCGATGTGGCTCTCGTCGAGCACGACTAAGGTGTCGTCGGGCAAGTAGTCGTACAACGTGTACGGCGTCTGCCCCGCGTCGCGTCCGTCTAGCCAACGCGAATAGTTCTCGACTCCGTGGCAGAACCCCATTTCCTCGAGCATCTCAAGGTCGTACATCGTGCGCTGTTCTAGGCGTTGCGCTTCCAGCAACTTGCCTTCGCGCTCGAAGTGTTGGAGCCGTTCCTGGAGCTCTGTCCGAATCCCTTCGATGGCGCGCTTGATGCGACCCTGGGTCGCGACGTAGTGACTGGCGGGGTAGATCATCACGCGATGTGGACGAGACAAGACCTTGCCGCGCAGCGGGTCGATCTCAGCAAGGCTCTCGACTTCGTCTCCAAAGAATTCGACGCGAATCGCACGTTCGGATTCATACTGCGGGAAGATCTCGACGACATCGCCGCGAACGCGAAATGTCCCGCGGTGAAAGTCGTGATCGTTGCGGGTGTAAAGCAAGTCCACCAAGTTGCGAAGTAGATCGTCGCGCACCAGATGCATATTGGTTTCGAGGTACGCGTGCATCGCGCCGTAGTTGTCCGGCGCGCCCAGGCCGTAGATGCACGAAACACTGGCCACGACCAAGGTGTCCCGTCGCGTCAGAATCGAATGGGTAGCGGCATGACGCAGCTTGTCGATCTCGTCGTTGACCGAGGAGTCTTTCTCGATGTAGGTGTCGCTCGCCGCGATATAGGCTTCGGGCTGATAGTAGTCGTAGTACGAGACGAAGTACTCGACGGCATTGTCAGGAAAGAGTTCCTTGAACTCTGCGTAGAGCTGCGCAGCAAGGGTCTTATTGGGTGACATCACGATCGTTGGCTTATTGATCGCCTCGACCATGCACGCGATCGTAAACGTCTTGCCGCTGCCAGTGACGCCGAGAAGGGTCTGTTCGGGGTCTCCGCGCTCGTAGCCCGCGACCAATTCTTCGATCGCGCGAGGTTGATCGCCCGCCGGACTGTATTCAGAAACCAGCTCGAAGCGCCCCTCCTCCGGCGCGGGACGAGCGCTCACCCGCGGCTCCAGCGAGGGCCTTCGGGCGAATCGAGGATCGTAATGCCCTCGGCCGCCAACGCATCGCGAATGCGGTCCGATGTTGCGAAGTCCTTGTTCTTTCGAGCCGTCTCGCGCTCCGCAACCAAAGCGTCGATCCGCGGATCGAGTTCGCCCACCTCTTCGGCCACGACTGCATTCGCGAGATCGAGACCAAGCACTTCGTCGAAGGCCAGCAGCAAGTCGCGTTGATCAGCGGGGGCAAGCGCGTCACTGCGCGCAACTTCCCACGTGACCGCCAGCGCCTGAGGTGCATTGAGATCATCCGCCAGCGCGTCGCGAAAACGTTTGCGATACGGAGCTTGCACGTCCGGGTCCCCGGCAGCTTCTACGTCGCGCAATGCGATCGCCGCTTTGACGAGTCGTTGGTACCCCCTCGCGGCTGCCTCCATGGCTTCTTCGTTGTATGTCTGCTGCTGGCGGTAGTGCGCTTGAAGTACGAAGTATCGAAATGCCAGCGGGTCGATCCCGCGCTCAACGAGATCTTTGAGTTCTTTCACGTTCCCCACAGACTTGGACATCTTTTCGCCGCCAAAGTCGAGGAACTCGTTGTGGATCCAAACATTGACCCACGGCTCAACACCAAATGCACATTCACTCTGTGCAAGTTCGTTGGTGTGGTGCACGGTGGCGAGGTCGATGCCGCCGGTGTGGATGTCGATACGATCGCCGAGGTACTTGCTGCTCATTGCGGAGCATTCGAGATGCCAACCGGGGAAACCGCGTCCCCAGGGCGAGTCCCATTCTTGTAGGCGCTTCACGCCTTCGGCGGCGAACTTCCAAATCCCGAAGTCAGCCGCGTGGCGTTTGCCTTCCACTTTTTCGATGCGCTGCACAGCGCCCTGCCCTTCGAGGTCGAGCTTGGCGAGTTCCGTGTAGCGCGGGAACTTTGAAATATCGAAGTAGACGCCGTCTTCGAGTTGATAGAGATAGCCTCTTTCTTCCAAAGTCTTGGCGAGATCGATCTGCTCTTGAATATGATCAGTCGCCTTTGGGTTTTCCTCAAGAGGCTGGCAATTGAGCATGCGCCGGTCTTCGTGCCAAAGCGCCGTGTACTTTTCGGCGATCTCGGCCGCGGTCTGTCCGGTGCGTTGGGCGGCGAGCTCCATCTTGTCTTCGCCCTCGTCGCTGTCCGAAACGAGATGCCCTACGTCGGTGATGTTCACGACGTGGGTGACTTCGAAGCCTTCGCTGCGCAAGAAACGCTTGAGCAAGTCAGGCACCAGCTGCGAGCGCAAGTTGCCAATGTGGGACGGCCCGTAAACCGTTGGACCACAGGTGTAGATTCCAACGCGACCCGGCTCGATCGGCTCGAATTTCGCTTTCTCTCGAGTTCGGGTGTTATAGAAGACGATCTCACTCACCTGTGCTGTTCCTCATTCGGTTGAGGTTGGTCTATCCCAGGATGTCGGGACCGGCCCGTGCTACTTCGCACGGGTGTCGTTTTCGAGCAGCACCACCGCGATCGCCGCCATGCCTTCGCCGCGGCCGATCGCACCGAGATGATCCGTGCTCGTCACCTTCAAGTTGACCTTTTCCGGCGGCGCACCCAACAGCGAAGCAATATTGGCTTGCATTTTTTCTTGAACGGGGGAAAGGCGCGGAGCCTGGGCGATCAGCGTCGCGTCGAGGTTCCCGATGCCGAAGCCGCGGTCGCGCATGAGCCCGACAACCCGTTCGAGCAGAATCGCACTGTCGATGCCCCGCAGCGCTTCATCCGACGACGGAAAATGGCGTCCGAGGTCGCCCTCGCCCAGCGCACCGAGAATGGCGTCGCAGATTGCGTGGAGCAGGACGTCGCCATCCGAGTGACCCTCTAGCCCACGGTCAAACTCAATTTCGATTCCGCCCAAGACCAGGCGACGGTCGGTCACCAGTTGATGCGCGTCGATCCCCTGTCCGATTCTCACACTCACGCGATGTCCCCTTCCGCGATCCAACCTTCTGCCGCGAGTAGATCTTCGGGCAACGTAATTTTGATATTCCTCGCACTTCCTTCGACCACCGCGACAGGCACCCCCATGCGTTCGACGAGCTGGGCATCGTCGGTTCCGATGAACGCTTCAGTGCGCGCCTTTTCAAGCGCTTCAGTCAAGAGTTCGCGTCGAAACACCTGGGGGGTTTGAGCGGCCCAGCATTCGCTCCGATTCGGCGTATGAACAACGTGCCCGTCGACGACACGCTTGATCGTGTCCCGCGCTGGAGCGGCGAGCAGCGCCGCGCCTTCGCGATATGCAGCTTCGATCACACGACCGACATCGAGCGCAGTCACGAGGCAGCGCGCCGCGTCATGCACCGCCACCCACTCGACTGTCGATGGAAGCGCGGCCAGCCCGGCGGCCACAGAGTCTTGCCGTTCAGCACCGCCGGCAACCGGGTCGCGTCGTTTCTCGCTCGCCGCGAGTCCAAGGCCGGCGTAGGTAGCAAAATCATGGGCTCCGATCACGGGTTGGATCACCGCCACTTCGTCGACCGCTTCGAGCGCACACAAGGAGCGTTCGAGCAGCGTCTGCCCCCCCAATGTGACAAACGCCTTGGGGAGTCTATGCCCCAGGCGTTCGCCGCGCCCCGCTGCCAAAATCAATACCGCCAACGTCATGACACGAGATCCTAGCAGCCGCCCCCGGAAGCCGACCGCATCGATGAACACGAATCGAGGCGCAGAGAAATGACTCCGGCGGACGAAGCTCCTCGCGAAAGCGAGTCCCGCCGCTTGGCTACAGAATCGCGAATTTGCTACCTAATGGCCGCGACACGACGGTGCTTCGCGAAAAACCCAAAGTCCGACTATTTTTCCGCCTCTCTAGCAGCAGCGGCGCTATACCACTTTCGGCGCTGCGCTTGCAGCGCCGACGTTCTTGCAGCGGCGATCCAATCGCCTCGCGAAGTCCGAGACCCGTTCCGGAGAAACCCGATGCACACTGCGAAGCCCACCCCCTTTTGCCTCACGATCATTTCTGCGCTCATGCTCGTATCTGCGCTCGAAGCACAGGCCGATCAGCACGCACAGGCACAAATCGAAACGCCCGAGACCGAAGCGCCTCCCAACCCGGACGAGATTGGCCTCTCGTTGCGCGAAGCAGTCGACCTGGCGATCGAAAACAACCTCGGCGTCGAAGTCGCGCGACATGCGCCACTGATTGCGAGCGAAGACGTCGACATCGCGTGGGGCGTCTATGACCCTGTCCTGTCCGGCGGAATGTCCTACACCAACGCACGATCGCCCAATACGAGTCCCCTGAATAAAAACGATGCCAGCCGCAACAAAGATCGAAACGGGAATGCCAAAATCACTGGCTTGGTTCCCCTGCTCGGCGCCACAGTGTCAATGGACTACGTCGGCGCGCGAGCAGAGACGAACCAGGGCTTCTCGAGCCTGAGCCCCCAGTGGAGTTCGGGCTTGGCGTTTAAGGCGAGTGTCCCGCTGCTCAGGGGGCTGGTCTGGAACAACCCATGGACCCAGGTCAAGGTGACGAACCTGCTTCGCGAATCGTCTCTAGAATCGTTTCGGGCCGACTTGATGGACACGGTCCTTGGCACGGTTCAGAGCTACTGGCAATTGGTCGCCCAACAAGAACAACTGCGCGTTGCCAAGAAGAGCCATCAGACGAGTCTCGCTCTCCTAGACCAAACCAAGATCCAGTACGAAGTCGGCGTGAAGTCCAAGGTTGAAGTGATCCAGGCCGAAGCCGGTGTGGCAGAGCGAGAGCTCGAAGTCATCAACACCGAGGCCCGCTACCAAAATTCGCAAGATGCTCTCATCGACGCGGTATATGGTGTGCGCCTCACTCCGAATTCCCAGCTCCAAATCGCCCCAACCGACAGCCCATCTGACTTCGATGAGATCCACATCGACCGTGAGGTCGCGGCCCAGCTCGCCGCTGAGAATCGACCGGAGCTGGCCAACTTGAAACTCGAAATTGAACGACAGGAAGTGTTGGTGAGATTTCGCAAGAACCAGCGCCTGCCTCAGCTCGACTTGAACGTCTCCTATGGAACGTCTGGAATCGAAGGTAAGGGCAATCCAAACGCCTTCAATCCCAAGGCAAACCCGGCAGACCCCCCCCCGCCTCCACCGCCGGACACCGGCGGGAACTTCAGCGACACCCACGACCAGTGGTTTGAAAAAAGAGGCGGTCGCGAATATGCGGTCGGCGGAGTGATCTCGATTCCGCTCGGCAACTATGGCCCGCGACACAGCGTGTCCAGAGCGCGACTCGAATTGCGCCGCGCCAAAACACAGATGCTGGCGTTGAATCAGAATATCATTCTGGAAGTACGTCGGGACATCCGCTTGTTTGAAGCTGCCCGCAAAGGAATCGACGCGTCCGAACGACAACGAATTGCGGCCGAAGAGCAGCTTCGCGCCGAGCGCATACGGCTCGAACACGGAGAGTCGACACCCTTTGATGTCTTGCAGAAAGAGTCCGACTTGGTGAACGCAGAGGTGTCGAAGATCCGGGCGCTTCAGCTCTACCGAACGTCGGCTGCCAATCTCGACCGGCGACAAGGAACGATTTTGCGGACCCACAACATCGTTGTGGGTTCCGTCGGTGCGCTGAGAAATGGGATGGAAAGCGAATCGTTTGGGCTTCGTGACATTCTCGATCCCATTAATCCCGCAAGCCGGAATTGATTTCCGATCGATTCGCCCCAAGTCGCACCGCCCTCTTCTCGTAATCGCGTTGAGTCGCCCCCGCATGCGCGCGTAAGTTTGTCCGATGCGGCGTCGTACGTCGCTCATGTGCGATAGCTGCGATAAGATGCCTGCGCGCGAACGAATTCTATGGAGGAGCCAATTTGGGTTTGTTTGGCGGAAAAAAGGCGGATCCCTCCCGAAGCACACCCCCGGCGAGTGCGGGATCGCCTGAAGAATCGAGCTCGGCATCAAAACCTGGACAAAAGCCAGGACGAAGCATTGCATCGTCTCGCGCTGAAGAGCCGGAAGCGAAGTCCAGTCATAAGAGGCAATCGAACACAAGCAGCACGGCGACCCAGGCAGGGAGCAACGGCTCTGTGGGTACATCGGGCGTAGACCGCGGCACTGCATCGCGGACGGAGGGATTGGACGTGGCCACTATCGGGAAGTCGATCGTCATCAAGGGAGACCTGTCGGGAGACGAGGACCTCATCATCGACGGCAAGGTCGAGGGACGCGTTCAGCTGCCGAACAACGAAATTACCATCGGGCCGGACGGACGCATCGCAGCCGATATCGAAGCCAAGTCGATCATCGTCGTGGGACAGACGGCCGGCGACCTCAACGCCAGCCAGCGGGTCGAGGTTCAGGCTACGGGGACCGTCGAAGGCAACATCACAGCACCCCGGCTTCAGATCCACGAAGGCGCCACGGTGAACGGCAACATCTCGATGACGAAGTCACCCGTCGCTGCCAAGACCCAGGACGACAGCTCGGCGTCGGCCGCCGCCACGCCGATCGGAGACCAAGCGCGTAAGAGCGCTTAAGACGAATGGGGTAGCGGGAACCCGCCTACCCTAGGCTCGCGACTCAAAATGAAACGGGCGCTCGACCCACTGGGTCGAGCGCCCGTTTTCACTTGTCGTTTTCGAACGCCCCGACGACTTACTTGCTCGCGAACCGGCCTTCCAACAAGAGCAGGGTCGGCGATGCGATGAAGATTGACGAGTACGTCCCGACCAACACGCCCATCACCATTGCGAACGCAAACGGTCGAATGATCTCACCGCCTAGGAAATACAGCGAGGCGAGTGCGAGAAGCGTGGTTGCCGACGTCAATATGGTTCGCGAGAGCGTTTGGTTCACGCTCAAGTTCAACACCTCTGCGAGATCGTGCTTGGTGTGGAGTTCGAGATTTTCGCGAATGCGATCGTAAATAATGATCGTGTCATTGAGGCTGTAACCCAGGATGGCCAACATCGCGGCCAGGATGCGCAGGTCAAACTCGAGCCCGAGCATCACGAAGATACCTGCAGTCACCGTGAGGTCGTGGAGCACCGCGAGAATCGCCCCTGGTGCGAACCGAGAAGAGAATCGAAACGCGATATAGGCAAGCACGACGAGGCTTGCGTAGAACAACGACGACAACCCGTCATTGCGCAGTTCGGGCCCGACCTTGGGGCCAACGAATTCTACCCGAGAGATCTTGCCGCCACGCAGCGGACCGATGCCAGCGATAACCGCCTGCTGGATCTCGGTCACCCGATCGACTCCGGCTGAGGCGTCGCCCGTCTTCACACTCCCCTGGAATTTCACGAGAAATTCGTTGTCCACCGGGTCGCCGTAGCGAATCACGCTCGGATCATCGATGCCTTCGATTGCGCTGACAATTTCGCGAATCGGCCCTTCCGTCACGTCGACTTGGGGCTCGAAGGTGAGCTGCACCTCGGTGCCGCCCGCGAAGTCGATGCCCAACTTGATGCCGTTGACTTGGGTCGCGATCAGCGAGGCAATGATAAGCCCAGCCGAAAGCATCGCACACAGTCGGCGCTTGCCAATAAAGTCAATCTTGGTGCCTGGTTTTACGATCTCGTACGGCACATTTGCCTCCGGAATGTCGTGGATGCTTGGGCTTGCGGTTGCGCTTTGGTTTGCGGTTGCGCTTTGGCTTGCGATTGCTCTTTGGCTTGCGTAAGTGCAGTCATTAGATCGAAAGCTCCCCGGTCGTACGCGACCCAGGGTAGATCTGGAACAGCAGCCTCGTGACGACGAGTGCACTGAAAACGCTCGTCACGATGCCGATCGAAAGTGTGACCGCGAAGCCCTTGATGGGCCCGGTGCCGAACTCGTAAAGAACCAATGCCGTGATCAACGTGGTGACGTTTGCGTCTACCACCGTCCAGAACGCTTTGTCGAAGCCCGTGGCCACCGCGGCGCGAACACTCTTGCCGACGCGGAGTTCTTCACGAATACGTTCGAAGATGATGACGTTCGCGTCGACCGCCATACCGACGGTCAGCACCAGTCCCGCAATCCCCGGAAGCGTGAGCGTGGCGCCAAAGAGCGTCATCACCCCCGCCAGAAGCAGCAGGTTCACCGTAAGTGCGACAGCGGCATACAAGCCAGACATCCTGTAGTAGAACGCAACGGCAAGCACGACCAGCAAGAGCCCGATCACACTGGCCCTCGCGCCCCGATCAATCGAGTCCTGCCCAAGCGCCGGCCCGATCGTGCGCTCTTCTTCGATCACAACCGGAACCGACAGCGAACCGGCCCGCAAAACGATCGCAAGGTTCGCGACTTCACGTGGGCTGAATCGACCCGTGATCTGTCCGCGAAGACTGATGCGACTCTGAATCGTCGGTGCGCTGTACACGTTGTTATCGAGGATGATCGCGAGACTTTTGCCGATATTCTTGCTGGTCAGCTCACCGAAGATTTGACCGCCTTCAGAGTTGAACGTGAAATCAACAGCCGGGAGTTGTCGGTTGTCGCGCCCTACCCGCGCATCTTCGAGATAGTCACCGGTAATGTCCGGGACTTCAGGGACCAGATACGCGTTGACGATTTCCTTCGACTCGGGGTCCAGCTCGACTTCGATCTTTGTTCCTTCTGGCAAGCCAGTTGGATGTCGCTCGAGCAATTCTTCTTTCGTCTTGGCGATGTCACGAACGATCTTAAATTCCAAGAAGCCCGTGCTCTTGACGATCTCGCTCGCCCTTTCTCGATCGATCGCGCCGCCGGGGATCTGCACCAACACCCGGTCCGAACCCTGGCGTGTCACCACCGACTCCGGGATGCCCGTGACGGGGTCATCGATGCGGCGGCGCAGGACTTCGAGCACCTGGAGCATCGTGCGCTCGCGAATCTCTTGCTTCCATTCGTCCGTCAAGACGAAGTTCAGGTCGTTCCCGCTCGAGCCCTCTTCGTTGAGGATATTGGTGTCGACCGTCATCGTCCGAATCTTCTCAGCGTCCTCTGGGTTCGCAGCGGAGAACTGGAGCGCTTCGCCGTCTACCATGGCTTTGCTTGGGACGACACCGTCTTTTTCGAGGAACTCGACAAGACTGTCGCGCTGGAACTCGAGTTCGCGCTTGAGCGCCGTTTCGAGTTCAACGCCGAGGACCCAATGGATCCCGCCTTGAAGGTCGAGGCCGAGCCTCAGACCGTCGTCCACAAGGAATGCACTTTCGAGGCGCTTTTCCTTGTCGATAAAATTTGAAAACGTGATGAACGACGCCAACAGCACCAACGCCCCAATCATCGCGATTCGCCGATTCAGCGCGTTCACGGTTTGCCGCCTCCCTTGCCTTTCGCATCACTGTCGCCGCTTCCGGCTTTGGTCAATTTGGTGATGTTCTTCTGTTCAACCGTCAATTTGACTGGGCTCCCTTTGACGCTTCCGACTTCAATCACAAATGTATCTCCGTCGACCGAAGCGACCTTGCCGTGAAGCCCGCCACTCGTCACCACCTGATCGCCTTTGCCGGCGGTCTTGAGTGCGTCGTCGTGCTCACGCTGACTCTTGTTCTGCGGCCGAATGACAAGAAAATAAAAGATCAAACCGATCAAAATCATCGGAAAGTAAAAGGGAATACCTCCACCTTGGGCGTCTGCCACCTGGAGTGGGAGATTCGGGTAGAACGTCATCGTGCGGGATCTCCATTCAACTTAGTCTTTAATGGACGTGATTTGACCGGCTCAGCCCTTTGGGGCGTTTGGGTCCATGCCAGCGGCGTCGCTCGTCTTGCGAAGCGCTGTTTCAAGTCTTCAACTCCAACCAACTTGGTTCCGGGATAGAAATTGCTGAGGATTTCTCGATACCCAGCACCTTGCTGCGCCATCGCCTGTGCGGCCCACTGGCTCATCCCGACGCCATGACCGTTGCCTGAACCCACGAAGACCACTTTCCCCGATTCCTTTCGCACGTCGAACAAAGTACTTTTGAGCGTTGTGCTCCCGAGCACTTGGCGAATTTCACGACCGGTGACTGTCGCACGCCCGCTGGCCCCCCGAAACCTCAACTTGCTTGCCCGCCCGCTTCCCGAGCGTTCTATCACCTCAACTGCTTCCAGGTGCCCGATCTTGTGGCCCAACTGCACCAGCCCCCGGGCCATGTGCGCGTCAGAAACTCCGAACCGCCAATAGGTGTCGGGAGAATCGTCTTCGTCCGCTACGGACACACTGCGCAAATATGGAAGCGAAGTTCCCCACACTTCTTTGGAACTCGCGGTCTCTCCTCCGGATGAAGAGTGGAAGGCAGCCAGCGCCGGGCGCCCACCGTAGCTGATGATCTGGCCCGCCGTGGCCCGAAGCGCGGCCCAGCCCGATTCCGATTCACCCCGAATGCCCAAATAGCGCTGGCTCGCAACATCGGCGGTGACGTCGTATGGCGCGCCGACACGTTCGGCCATCTGATAGAGCGCATAGGTCCGGCAGGCCACGGCCTGAGCCTGCAGCGCCGCGGGCTCCCAAGATGCGTACATTTCGGCGCTGATCGTTCCAACCACGTAATTTTCCAGCGAAACTTCGTTTACGACTGACAGGCCGCCCGACGTTTTGTCGACTCGGAGCTGGCCGCGCACGTTGGACGTGGCCCCCTTTGCGGTCTTTACCCAATAGGGTCCTTTGCCCTGCGTCTCATATCGAGCGCCGCTTGGCACCCCGGCGACGACGAGTTCACGCGCCCCCGCAACAACTCGGATCGAACGTCCCTTGGCGTTGCTGATGATGACTTCGGGCTGGTTCGCGAGCACGCGCACCCGAACGATCGGACCTGTTTCCGCTCGGGCGACGGGAGCTGCGCCGACCGCGAAAACAAAAACGAGAACAACTCCGGCGGCAGCAACCGAAAACAGCAGGCTGGGGCGCAACCCCGTGCGCGAGGCCCGTTGCAGTCGATCCGCTTGCCCCACGGTGAACTCCCCCGACATTAGCGGCAACTCGCGAACGTTCGTGCGGCGGGAAAGGCTCTGTCAACCAATTCGCAGATCAATCGGGTCACAATTATTCAGCCGATCATCATGCGGGGGATGGGTTCACGGCGCTGGAAGAACACGCCATCTCACGAGTCCGCAGGTGGTCTACACCAGCAGCCTCAACAGACTAGCCCGTGAAGAGAAAAAACCCACCGGCTTGACTCTACCGCTCTCGCTTAAAGATCGCGCGCGATCGCTTCAGCCTTGTCGGTTTCCTCCCACGGGAACCCGGCGTTTTCACGCCCGAAATGCCCGTGGTAGGAAGTCGCCCGGTAAATCGGACGCTTCAGATTGAGGGCATCGTCAATGCCGCTTGGTGTCAGATCGAAGTGTTTTCGCACCAACGCGTCCAGTGCGTGCCGGTCCATGGAGCCTGTGCCGAAGTGGTCGACGCGAATCGACACCGGCTCGGCGACGCCAATCGCGTATGCGAGCTGAACTTCGCAGCGCTCGGCCACACCCGCCTTCACAAGGTTCTTGGCCACGTAGCGCGAAGCATACGCGGCACTGCGGTCTACCTTCGACGGGTCCTTGCCCGAAAAGGCGCCGCCACCGTGTCGACCCATGCCACCGTAGGTGTCGACGATGATCTTGCGACCGGTCAAACCTGCGTCGCCCATCGGGCCACCCACAACAAAGCGACCGGTCGGATTGACGTGCATGATGGTGTCATTGTCGATCAAGTTCGCCGGCAAGCACGGGCGGATGACTTGTTCGATGACGTCCTTGCGAATTTGGTCGTGCGTGGCGTCCGGGTCGTGCTGGGTCGAGATCACGACGGTGTCGATGCGCACCGGGTTGTTGTCGTCGTCGTACTGCACCGTGACCTGAGACTTGGCGTCGGGTCGCAAGTAGCCGATCTCTCCGCTCTCGAAGGCGCCGCGCATTTGCTCAATGAGCTGATGCGAAAAGCGGATCGGCGCCGGCATCAGTTCCGGCGTCTCGTTGCACGCAAAGCCGAACATCATGCCCTGGTCGCCAGCACCCTGCTCTTTGTGAAGGCCTTCGCCTTCGCTCACACCTTGCGAAATGTCCCGGGACTGTTTGCCAAGGGCGATCTGCACAGCGCAGGTCTCGGCGTCGAAGCCCATGTCCGAATTCGTGTAGCCTATGTCGCTCACGACATTTCGAACGAGCGCGGCAAGATCGACGACAGCGTTCGTGGTGACCTCACCTAGCAGTAGAACCAAACCGGTGGTCGTCGCGGTTTCACAGGCGACACGCGATTGCGGATCCTGCTCGAGCATCGCGTCGAGCACGGCGTCGGAAATCTGATCACACATTTTGTCCGGGTGTCCCATCGACACGGACTCGGACGTAAAGAACAGGCGCGCAGCCATTTTTGTTTCTCCGTAAAATCGAGGAGCCGCAGGGTAGAGAAAGACGCCAGCCCGATCAATCGAATCTGACGCAGAACCGGTGGATTTGAGGCGTTTCTGCTCGCGGGCACTTTCCCGACGACAAAGCGCGAGGAGTCTGCGTGGCAGAAGGCGCGCAGACGCTTAGCCCGGTGCTTTACTCAGGACGTCTTCGTCGGTCTCGATTAACGCGCCCAACTCGGCGACGGCACGTTCTGCCCCCTCGCCCTCTGCTCGAACGCGTAACACCGTTCCTTTTGATGCCGCGAGCGAAAGAATTGAAAGCACACTGCAACCGTTCACCCATTCGTCGTCTTTGCCGACGCCGATCTCACAGCCCAGCTCGTTGGCAAGCGTGACGAAGCGTGCGGCGGGACGTGCATGCATCCCGAGTTCGGCCTCGACCACGAACTCGCCTTCAGCCTTCTCGCTCATGAGTCCCCTGCAGCAACGAGGTTGCTGGCGACGGAAATGTTCCGCTTGCCGTAATCCATGATGAATGACGCCAATTCTTTGAGTGGTTTCTCGTTCTGCAGCGTCGCGAGTTTGATCAGCATCGGAAGGTTCAGTCCCGTAACGACTTCGATCGTCTGCTCCCCAAGAAATGAAAGCGCGATATTCGAAGGCGTCCCTCCGAACATGTCGGTCAAAATCAGCACACCGTAGCCCGAATCAACTTCACCGAGCTTGGTCGAAATCGCTTTGCGCATTTGCTCGACGCTCTGATCCGGAGAAATGGACACCGCGCAAAATTCGGGGGCCTGAGGGACGATCGAACGCAGCGCCTGAAGCATCTGCTCGCCGAGTTCATAGTGCGTCACGATCAAAACGCCGGTGTTCATAATTGGCTCCCCGCGTCGAAAGTGCGCTCCGCATCAGCGCGCGACACATCGCGGTGTTCAAGGTTCAGAGTTCGCCCGCGGCCTCGAAGTGATTCCGCCAGCGCACTTGCCACGGCAACCGACCGATGCATGCCGCCGGTGCACCCTACACCAACGGTCAAATACGCCTTGCCTTCTTCGTCGTACAGCGGGAGCAGGAAGTCGATCAGATCCAGGATTCGCTTAAACATGTTGGCGCCGCGTTCACTTTCGAGAACGTACTGTGCAACGTCTGGTTCCATTCCGCTCTTCGCCCGCAAATGCTCCTCAAAGTACGGGTTTGGCAGGCATCGCAGGTCGAACAGCAGCTCGAGGTTATGCGGGTTTCCGTGGCGGAAGCCGAAGGACACTAGGTTCACAATCGTCTGTTTGTGGGTCCCAATGATGTTCCGGACGACGGCTTCTTTGAGCTGGTGCACGTTCATCGCCGCGGTATCGATCGCGAAGTCAGAAAGTCGCGCGATGTCAGCGAGCAGCTCGCGTTCTTTTTCGATGCCCTCTTCTACACTGCCCCCCGGCGACAGTGGATGGACTCGCCTGGTTTCGCGGTAGCGTTTTTCGAGCACCGCGTTGCTGCAATCGAGAAAGATCACTTCGACCTCGGCGCCGCGCTCACGTAGTTCGAAAATCGCCGTGGGAAAGTAGCCGAGAAATGACGCCTCACGGGCATCGATCGCGATGGCGATCTTTCCGATCGGAGGGGTCGTCTTGGTACACAGGTCGAGGAATTGGCCGGTGAGTTTCGCGGGCAGATTGTCGACACAGTAGAAGCCCAAGTCCTCAAGGGCCGCCATCGCGGTCGTCTTTCCGCTGCCGGAAAGGCCACTCACAAACACAATATTCTGGTCTGCATCTTGATCGGTCACTTTGGCTTCAAACTCCTTGAACTCTGCTGCAATTTTTCATCCAACCGTCTTGCCGCGTTGTTTCCGGCACGCCGCTGAAGTTCGTCTCGACTCGCCACTTCGACCAACGTCGCCGAACTCGTGGCGGGACGCATCGGAATGGTCAATGTCGCGACCGAGACTCCCGCCCATTCTTCCATGGGTCGTTCAAGACCGATCCGTTCGTAATTTGCGCCCTGCTGCCATTTTTCGAGTCGACAAACCAGGTCGATTCGATGCTCAACGAGCACGGATTCTTTCCCGTACAGATCGGGAATGCAAAGGAGTCCAATCCCGCGTATTTCAAGGTAGTGGCGAATGGCCTCTGGACACGTCCCCACCAAATGGACGGGTCCTGACTCTCCTTCGGTTTCCGAACGCACCTGCCGGAGCTTCACGACGTCGTCGGCAACCAGACGATGTCGGCGTTGTACCAGTTCCAACACACACTCACTTTTGCCGACGCCGCTCTTGCCCGTGAGCAAGACTCCCAAGCCAAGCACTTCGACGAGCGCACCATGTATCTGGGTTTCCAACCGGTCCCTCCTCGGCCACCGCCGAGATCATGCGTCGGCGCGCAACCGGGTTAAAATTTCTCGTCCTCGTCTTCGATCGCGCGAAAGATGGCCTCGGTGCTGGTGGCGTCCATCAACTTTCCACGGAACGAAGGGTCGCGAAAAAACCGCGAAATACGTGCGAGGGCTTTGAGGTGCTGCCCACCCGAGTGCTCAGGAACGACAAGCATGAAATAGAGTTGAGTCGGCTGACCGTCAATCGACGCAAAGTCCACGCCGTCGTCACTGCGTGCAAACGTGGCCATCAAGCGGTCGAGCCCCGCCATCTTGCCATGGGGAATCGCAACCCCTTCGCCAATGCCTGTGCTCTGCAGTTCTTCGCGATCAATCAAAATCGATAGCAGTTCGTCCGCAGGCACTGAAGGTTCAGCGGCCGCAAGTGAGCGACTCATCTCTTCGAGAATACCGTTTTTGTCTTTGGCTGTGAGGCTCAGGACGACCGCGTCCTTGACCAGAATGTCCATGATCTTCACGTAGCAACTACTCCCGTGGGGCGCGCAGGCTATCCCACTTGGCGGCGCTTCGTCGAGGACAAAACGTTCATCGCTTCCCGGTATTTGGTCACGGTGCGACGTGCGATATCGATATCAGCCGATTTCAGCATCTCGGCGATCCGCTGGTCTGACAGCGGCCTGAGCGAGTCCTCGTTCCGGATAATCTTGCGGATCTTCTCCTTGACGGACTCGCTCGCGACGGGATTGCCGCCAAAGCTGCCAATACTCGAATTAAAGAAGTATTTGAGCTCGAAGATCCCCTGCGGTGTGTGCACGTACTTGTTGGTCGTGACGCGACTCACGGTCGATTCGTGCATTTCGATGTCGTCGGCGACGTCGCGCAAATTCAGGGGCCGCAGGTGATTAATGCCCTTTTCGAAGAACTCGCGCTGGTATCGGATAATGCTTTCCATGACCCGGTAGATCGTGCGCTGGCGCTGATGGATCGAGCGAATCAACCAGATCGCAGAACGCAGCTTGTCGTGGACGTATTCTTTTGCGTCCTTCGAGGAGTGCTCGTCCTTTGCGACGACATCCTTGTAAACGCGGTTGACCTTGAGCTTGGGAAGGCCGTCCTCGTTGAGCAGGATGTGAAATTCTTCGGCAACCTTATACACGTAAATGTCGGGAGTGATGTAGATCGGGTCGTCGCCGGAAAATGCTCGGCCCGGCCGCGGCTCGAGCCCCGCGATGAACTTACAAGCAACTGCAATCTCTTCGACGGCCACGCCGAGGTTTCGTGTCAGACCGCGGAAGTTGCGCTTCGTCAACAACTCAAAATGATCGAGAACGATGCTCATGACCAGCGGACTCACTACATCGATCGAGTCGAGCTGAAGCAACAGGCATTCGCGAAGGTCACGAGCGGCAACGCCGGTCGGGTCGAGCTTCTGAACCAGGCCTAGCGCACTCTGGACGTATTCCTCGGCGACACCCGACTGCCGAGACACGTCTTCGACCGTGGCCTTCAAATATCCATCTTCGTCGAGGTTGCCAATGATCCAACGCGCCGCTTCGCGCTCGGCTTCGGTGAAGACCGAAAGTTGCAGCTGCCACTGGAGGTGCTCAGATAGCGTCGGACGTCGAGTGAGCGTCGCCTCAAGGTAGTTGGATTGTTCGTCGTCACGGCGCCCCGAAGCCAAGCCCGTCTGGGGGTTGGCGTCCATGTAGTCGTCCCATTCGACATCGGCGATCTTTTCGGCGTTGCTGGCTTCGGCATCCGACGCGGCCGCCTCCGCTTCGGTCGCCGGGGCTTCAGGCGTGGCTCCGTCGCCCTCGAGACTCGCGCCGAGTTCTAGACTTTGAATAAAGTCGTCGGGCAAGCCTTCTAGTTCCGCAGCGATGGGGTCGCTTGATTCAGCCGTTTCGCTGGCGCTCGCGGCTTCGGGTATGTCGGCGTCGCCGCCTTCTTCGCCCCGTTCTTCACCAGGGGTCATGTCGGACAGTTCGCCGGGAGTCAGGTCATCGTCGCCTTCGACTTCCTCGAGGACGGGATTTTCGGTCAGCTCTTGCTGCACCATGTTCACGAGTTCGAGTCGATTGAGCTGCAACAGCTTGATCGCTTGCTGCAACTGGGGCGTCATCACCAGTTGCTGCGACAGCTTAAGCTGAAGCTTCAGTTCGATCGCCACGATTTAAACGCTCCCAACCCAGTCGGAATTCACAACAAACTCGTTCGCCGTCGCCACTAGTGTACGCCTAGTCATCTTGGCGTCAGCTTGTTTTCAGTGCAACGTGTCAAACTATTTCCCCCATTTCGTACGAAGCGCACAAAATGTCGAACGTTCGTTAGTTCAGCCGGAAGTTCTGGCCCAAATAGACTTCGCGGACACGCGGATCGTCGGCAATTTCAGCCGGCGTCCCGAGCCGCAAAATTTCTCCATCCTTGATGATGTACGCACGCTCGCAGATCGAGAGCGTCTCTCGCACGTTATGGTCGGTGATCACAACGCCAATACCGCGATTTTTCAATTGTTCAATAATTTTCTGGATATCGATCACGGCAATCGGATCGACGCCGGCGAAAGGTTCGTCCAACAGGATGAATCGTGGATCGAGTACAAGCGCACGCGTTATTTCTACGCGGCGGCGCTCGCCACCAGAAAGTGCGTCCCCGCGAGTTGATGCTTTTTCGGTCAGCCCAAGTTCCGCCAGCAGCGTGGCCAACCGTTCTCGGCGCTTCTTCCGATCGGGCTCAACGGTCTCGAGAATGGCATTGACGTTGTCGGCGACGGAGAGCTTCCGAAAGATCGACGCTTCTTGGGGCAGATACGTGAGCCCGAGCCGCGCGCGCCGGTACATGGGAAGGCTCGTGATTTCTTGATCTCCCAGAAACACGCGTCCTTCACTTGGGCGAACGCTCCCGGCAATCATGTTGAATGTGGTCGTTTTGCCCGCGCCATTGGGCCCCAACAGTCCTACGACCTCACCCGCGTTCACCTTCATGCTGACCCCATGAACGGCTCGCTTTTCGCCGTAGCGCTTTACCAACCCCACAGCGGAGAGGGTTTGTCGGTTCGTCTCGCTCACCCCGTCACCGCTTTGTCGCCGCACGACGTTGCATCTTCAAGGTCGAAGCGCAGCACAGCCGACGCCGCGCCTTTCACCTTGACTCGCTCTTCACCGAGCAGGAATTTAATTTCGTCGCCACGGACTTCGTCGCAGCCCTGCATAAGCAAGGCGTCCCCTCGGCAAATCACAATTTCTTCGTTGCGCAGATAGGTCGCCTGTCGGCAGTGGACTTCGATATTGCCTTCGACGACCCGTACGTCCTGACTTGCATCAAGTCGATCGGGCTGAGAAGCGCCGTTCGGATAAATCGCTTCGAGTTTCTCGGCATACAAATGCATCTCACCCTGCACGACGCTTACCGCCTTCGTGAAAACAAGGTATTTGGTGTCGCCCTCGGCGATCAACTCGAACTCCTCTGACTTGATTTCGACCGGCTCGTCCCGGTTCACCGACAAGAAGTCTCCGCGCTTGCCAGCGGGCGTTGATTCCCGGGCATTTTGTTCGCCGGGTCCGCCTGCACTGATGGCGGGCGGCGTGATTTGCGTCGGCGCAATTTCTAGATCGCGGAGGATCAATAAAGCAACCCGAGACACTTCGGCGTCGAGAGACGCTCCGTCCGCGGCGATGTCAACTTCATAGCGACGCGCGGCGGCCCCCGAGTGCCCACTGCGCAATTCGACTTTGGCGCGTGCATTCGAAGAGCTCGTCTCAGTCCGCCACGCCCCAACGACGACATACGACGCGCCTTCGTTGGCGGCCAAGTCGCGGATGTCGCGCGCCTCCAACTTCCCCACTTTGGCAACGCTGGGCGTGAGTTGAAAGGACGCTCGATTCGAAGCGGTGGTATGAAGTCGTTCGACCAGGCGCGATTCAAAGCCCACCCCTGCGCCTGCCGGATGGTCGGAGTCACTCGCGAACGTTGCGACCAACACGCGACTGGCTTCGCTCGCAAGGCAGGGTGCCGCTGTGACAAACATGATCAAAATTGCAGCGGTGGCGGTGGTGATGAGGGTGGCGGTGAGGCGACGATGGCCAAGGCGCGTCATCGGCCGAGCCCCGCCTCGGCATCGCGCAGGATCTTTGCGCCACCCAATAGTTTGAAGCGACGTTTCGCGATGTCGTAGCGGAAGCCTCCGCCGAGCACCTTGGTACCGCGGTCGTTCATCACGACCGGCCCATCGCTGTAGAGAACACCCTCGAGGTGGTTGTATCGCACCCATTCGGCCTCGAAGTGCGTTCCCTCTTCCACTTCACCGTGGACATTGCCGGTGGCTTCGAAGTCATTGGTTGCAAGGTCAACCACGCTTTCGTCGCAACGCATCTTGAAGCCCTCTTGATCCGCACTTGATGGGACGTCGGCATTCACGACGGTGAGGTAGGCTTTCTTGGCTTTGGTATCGAACCGCGCATGATTGGCACGCAGGATCACCGCGTCATTGTTCTCGCGGCTCGCAACGAACGTCATGCCTCGAACGTCGAGCTGCGGCGCGGGGTCGGCATGAGCCTGCGACGTCGCGACGATGACAAAGGCGAGCGCACTCCCCAGCACGACGCAGCCGGCCCGCTGGCAACTCGCTTCAACCGACGCCTGGCACATTGCAGACCGCAATTTTTGTACCCGTGCCACTGGCGCGATCTCCATACATCTGAACGATTAGCAGTTAGGTGACTGGCTTGATCAAGGATCGGAGTCTCGGGCGATGGTGCTCGAACCACATCACATCAGCGCGGTCCAGCACGAACGATCACCGGATGACGCAGGGACGACTTTAGTCCTTGTGTCCGACCGAACTCTTGAAAGGCTCTTGGCTGACCAGCCAGTGCGCGGGTCGAACGATCAATACTTCGAGCAGCGCTCCCACTGGATAAAGGATATACGCGGCAATGCGGAGCGGGTGACCTGCCTGCTTCTTGTCGTAGCGGTCCGCGAACGCCGGCGAAGCTGCGGCGACAGTTAACGAGACGACTAAAATGACTGCTGCAAGCTTGCGACCCCATCGCGATCGCCCGTTCGTTCCCGAAGCGGGTCGTTGTTTCGATGTCCGAGCTTCGAACTGACTTGAGTCGTTTGCGTCTAACACGTCGCCCTACTCCTCTTTGCTTTAGAAAGTTCGTCGACAGGTTGCTCGCCGCGAATCACCCATCGTTCGTTTCTTGGCTGTCGATCGTCTGCTGCTCAATTTACAGGTCGCATGCATGCGACCCATGACGCGACACCACGCTTGGACACTCTCTATGCAAGAAGCGTCCCAACAAACAAGGTGAGCTTATCGTTTTGATCGGCGGCTCGCTCACCGAAATCAACCCTCAAACCACGGCGCGATTTTCCAACCCCTCATTCGCAGACCCCATCGCTGGGACGCGCAACGATCCGGAAGTTATTTTGAAATTAGTCTCGCCACCTTGCACAGGCAACTTGCCGGTCGCGATGTGAGCGACATGATGCGCTCGCAGCGCTGATCAAATCGATGCCACGGCCCCCGGCAAAAACAACAACGATTGCCCGCAATCGCACAAGCCGGCGCGACAAGTCTCCCGTTCGTTGCGACGCGGCTCCCCTCGAATCCCCCCGTTCGAGAGGGCCGCCCTCGACTTGCCGGAGCCGCCAAGGGTCCACCGACCCATTCGTCACATTTTCATCAAACTTGCCGACAAAAGGTGCAAAACTTTTAGAAGTTCAAATAATTATTGGCCAACTTGACAATCAAACGGCGTATAAACTTGAACTTTGTACCAATATCGGCAATGTTACGTCGATAAAAAATTAATAAATATAGTTCTTTGAATATAATTCCGAACTCTCAAAGAATATCCGACCCTGACGAACATAATTTGAGCCAAAACAACGGAAATCATTCAATCATGGAATCAATACTTCCAACGGGTGCAGAAAAGCTGATCCAATGCCTCGAACGTGAGGGCGTCGAATACATATTCGGCCTCTCAGGTGGCGCCGCGATGCCTATATTCGATGCGCTTTTCGATTCCAGAATCAAACTCGTACTCACTCGACACGAACAGGGCGCGGCCCATATGGCCGATGGCTACGCTCGCGCGACCGGGAAACCGGGTGTGGTGCTCGTGACGTCCGGACCTGGCGCAACCAACACGATCACGGGACTGCTCACCGCGCAGATGGATTCGTCCCCGATCATCGTGCTCTGCGGCCAACAGATCGTTTCGCTTCTCGGCAGTGACGCATTCCAGGAAGCAGACGTCACCGGGCTCACCTACCCCGTGGTGAAGCACAGCTACCTGGTCAAAGACGGAAATGACATTCCACGGGTGACCAAGGAAGCCTTTTACATCGCGACAACCGGCCGCCCGGGCCCGGTGCTCATTGATCTCCCGAAGGACGTCACCCAGGGCGATTGCGACGCTCCGTTCATCGACGAAGACGACCTGGAATTGCCGGGTTATGGAATCCCTGCGCGTGCAGAAGCATCTCTGGTCGCCGAAGCCGCGGCCTATCTCAAAGCGGCCAAGAAGCCGGTTCTATATGTGGGCAACGGCGCGGTGATTTCCGATGCGGGCAAGTCGATCATGAGTCTTGCTGAAAAGCTCCGCGCGCCAATCGTCAACACGCTGCTCGGCAAGGGCGCCACAGATGAAACTCACCCGCTTCACCTCGGCATGCTGGGGATGCATGGCACGGCCTACGCCAACAAGGCCGTTGTCGACTGCGATCTCATCATGTCGATCGGTGCCCGTTGGGATGATCGCATCACCGGGAAGCTCGACGAGTTCTGCGTTGACGCCGTGAAGATCCACGTCGACATCGACCCGGCAGAAAATTGCAAAATTCTCACACCCGACCTCTTCATTGAGGGGGACGCCAGGCTCGTCGTTGAAGACTTGCTGCCATTGATCGAACCCGGTGACACGAAGGAATGGCTCGACCAATGTGCGGCTTGGCGCAAGCAATTTCCCCTCCGCTATCCCAAACAAGGTGGACTGCGCACCCAACACATTCTCGACCGATTGAACGCAATCACGCAAGGACACTCGGTCATCACCACCGATGTCGGCCAGCATCAGATGTGGGCGGCACAATTTTGTCTGTCTACCAGCAACCGACATTGGATCACCTCCGGCGGCGCCGGCACCATGGGCTTTGGCCTTCCATCTGCAATCGGAGCCCAGTTTGGGTGTCCGGACAAAAAGGTGTGGACGGTGTGCGGCGACGGAGGCTTTCAGATGACACTGCCCGAACTCGCCACGGCCAACATTCACAACCTGCCCGTGAAGTGCCTCATCATCAACAACAACTACTTGGGCATGGTTCGTCAGTGGCAAGAAATGTTCTTCGAGAATCGCTACTCGGGCGTTGATCTCGAAGGGAATCCTGACTTCGTGAAGCTCGCGCGGGCCTACGACATCAAGGCGCTTCGGATCAAACGTGCAGCGGACGTCGACCGGATTTTGCAAGAAGCCCACGACTACGACGAAGGGCCGTGCGTGGTCGTCGCCGAAGTCGCGAAGGAAGACAATGTCTTTCCGATGATCCCGGCCGGCGCGCCTCTGAGCGGGATGCTGATCGAAAAGCCAAAACACAAACTCGCGAAACCCACGGGGAGCACTTGAGATGAGCGCCGCAGAGACAACTCTTTCATCAATGCCCCCTGGCCGTTCCCGAAAAGGAGACCCGCCGGAAATGTTGCCCGCGAATCCTGTGCACACGATTTCGCTGTTCGTCCACGACCGACCGGGCGTGCTTGTCCGCGTCGCGATCGTCTTCGCACGGCGTGGTTACAACATCGAAAGCCTCGTCGTGAGCCCCGCCGCGCGCGGTGGGTTTTCGCGTATGACCATTACGTGCTCTGGCGATCCGAGCACCCTCGAGCAGATCATTCGGCAGCTCGCGAAACTCGTAGACGTGGTCCACGCCATCGATCACACCGGTGCTGTGATCATCGAAGCCGAAATTGCGCTGCTGAAACTCGAGTGCAACGTCGACGAGAGAACTCAAATCTTGCAGATCGTCGACCAGTTCAAGGCGCGCGTCGTCGACTACGGAACCGAGAGTCTGGTGATCCGCGCTTATGGCAGCAGCGAGAAGATCGACGCGTTGATCCTGATGTTGCAGCCCTATGCCCTGAGCGAACTCATCCGCTCGGGCAAGGTCATCATGGCCCGAGGGATCGAAACCACGTAACGGCGTCGCTGGACGAGACCGCGGCCCTAGAACTAATTCTAGAGCGGATTGACCCATGTGAAGCGCTCGGCTTGCGCCAGACCCTTTCGACCGCCGCGGGATCGTGATCTTCGAGCGGGCCGATCTCGATCACAAACTGTTTGGCTTTCAGTGCGTCAACAAATGGACTGTCGAGTGAGTCGATATCGAATTCGATGAAGCCGACCGCGCCGCCCAACGCCTCTTCAAAATGGCTGACAGGATGCATCGCGTGTGGTGGCGCCGGCGAAGCCCCTTCGTCGCTCACTGATTGAACGTCGGGAAGCCCTTCGTAAGGCGGTAGCCAAGAATCGCTTGGTTCCGATTCACGATCGGTTGGCGTCCAATGAACCCCGATTCCATTGTGCTCGCTTGAGCTCCGACTATGCCCCGCCACGGGACATCTCGTTCGTATCGGTCAACCCGCCCAGCTCCTGGGAAGACTTGCAGACCCTATGCTCCGTCGCGAGTGCGATAGCGATCCGGGCCGTCTTCAGGGGGCAAGTTGAGGACTTGCGTTGGGAACGAATCGACGAGGTACTCGACGACGTCGCGCATCGCGACCACGAACACCGGTCGCCCTCGGTTGTCCACGATGGGAACGTGACGAAACCCACCAACGCTCATCTTGTTCAGCACGGACGCGACGGGCGCGGTATGCGGAAGCGACTCGGGAGACTTGACCATGACTTCGCGCAAGCAAATGGTGCTCGGGTCAACGCCGCGCTCGACGACGCGGAGCAACACATCGCGCTCCGTGAAGATCCCTATCAATGGCGTTTGCCGGGTTCCGTCTTCAGAGATCAAGACCACACCTCGGTGTTCGGCCTGCATGGCCCGGACTGCGGTCCGCACCGTATCCCCTTCGGTGAAGACCATCGGAATGCGTCGCGACAAAACACTCGTCGGCGCCTGCAACAACCCCTCGTCGAAGCGATGCGCCGGCTTGCTCACTTTGGCTTCTTCGAAATAAGCGTCGTCACCAACGTCCACTTGCGTCTCCTTCTTCAACCATGCTCACGTTTCCCGTCGACCGGGTTTGGCGGCTAAATCCCACTTTGCTTTGTGCGGATACAACCATTCTATACGATGGGGGTTCATGTTGAACATCAAATTTCTAGAAATTGTCGAACGGAATGCGCAACTCTCCCCGGGGGCCGCGCGCATCCGTCATTTGACGAAATGTGTCGGTTCTGGCTCATGTCGCGATCACACCGAGACAAAGGGCTTTGACTTTTATCCGTTACGCACCTCGAACTTAAATTGTGACGGCTGGCCCCCGGCATGAGTGACTTTGACTACGTGGTTCTCGCCGCCTACGCGGCGCTCGTTCTCTGGATTGGTTTGTACAGCGCGCGTAAGCGCACGTCGTCAGCGGATCTCCTATTGGGGCAACGCGCAGTCCCGGGCTGGGCGGTGTTGTTGTCGATGGTCGCCACCGAGCTTTCTGCAGCCACGTTCATCGGTGTTCCGGTTGCGGCCTACTCGGGCAATTGGAGTTACTTACAGCTCGCTTTCGGATCGTTGCTCGGAAAGTTGGTTCTCGCTCGAATGGTGATCCCGCTCTATCACCGACTCAAAGTCGTCACCGTCTACGGCTTTCTCGAAACGAGTTTCGGCCCTGCCACACGACGTGCTGCGAGCATTGCTTTTGCCGCGGGGCGCATGCTTGCCTCGGGGGTTCGGCTCTTTATTGCCGCCCTCGCCTTTTCAGTGGTGTCGGGCCAGTCCGTTGAAGTCACCATCGTGGCATGCGGCGTACTCGCCACGGCGTATACCCGGGTTGGGGGAATCCGTTCGGTGATCTGGACCGACGCCCTTCAAGGGGCCGTGTTTATCTTCGCAGCATGTGCGTTGGTCTTTGCCATAAGCGACGGTTTCACAGGCTTCACTCCCGTACTCGACTGGGCGACTGCCCGAGAGAAGACGAACGTGTTCCAGTGGCAGCCGTTCTTTACGTTGACGACGAGCCTGGGTTTCGGCACCGCGGTTTTGGGAGGCTTCTTTCTAACCCTGGCCACCCACGCGACCGACCATGACATGGTGCAACGCTTGTTGACCACGCGGACCGGTCGTAGCGGCGGTCTTGCACTCGCGGGTTCCGGACTGCTCAACTTTCCGATCACCCTCCTCTTTCTATTCATTGGAACCGGCATCGCGTACCAGTACGCCCAGGCTCCGTCTTATGACATTTCTTCGACAGATCAGATCATGCCGCTCTTCGCCCTGCATGAACTCGGGCCCGGCCTGCGAGGGCTGGTTTTCGCCGGTTTATTTGCGGCGGCGATGAGTAGTCTCGATTCGGCGATCTGTGCCATCGCAACGACCTGGGTCGTCGACATTGCGCCCAAAGCCCCCGGCGTCGAGCAAGACCACGAACTCGCGGCGCGCCTCCAACGCACGTCGACGCTTGTGGGTTTCGCCCTCATCGGGTCTGCCCTGGCGATGGCGCTCTACCACGCGCAACTCAAAGCCGAGGGCACGCTCCCAACCCTGGTAGAATTCGCGCTGTCATCGATGTCGATTCTTTATGGCGGCTTGCTTGGGATTTTCGCGCGTGGGGTTCTATTCAAAAACCCGGGTCACGACCGGGCCGCAGTCGCGGGCTTGCTCGTTGGGAGCGCGGTAGGACTCATGCTCTTTTTGCATCCAGCCATCTTTGGCGAAACGCTCATCGCATGGACGTACTGGATCCCGATCTCGGCAACCTGTTCCTTCACGATTGCGTGTGGCGGACGAAGCGTGACGACAACCGCGACCGACTAGGCCTTTGCCGCTACGCTCGCCCCCTTTCACACTTCTGCAACAGCACCCCGAGCCAGTCCCCGGAGAATCGATGAATAGCGACAGCAAACGAGCCATCTTCGCAGCGCTCGGCGCGAACCTCGGTCTCGCGGCCGCAAAATTTTTTGGCTTCACCGTGACGCACTCGGCTTCGCTCCTTGCCGAATCAGTCCACTCGATCGCAGACACCGCGAATCAAGCGTTGCTTTTGTGGGGCGGCTCCGCGGCCAACCGTGAGGCGACCGAGGAGCATCCATTTGGATACGGACGCGAGCGCTATTTTTGGTCGTTCGTCGTCGCACTCATTCTCTTTTCGCTCGGAAGTCTCTTCGCGATCAATCACGGCATCGATAAGCTTGGACACGTAGAACCTCTGTATCAACCTCAGGTGGCAGTCGTAATCCTCCTCACCGGCATCCTCCTCGAAGGGTTCTCCTTCTATGTTGCGGTCAACGCTGCCATTCCGCTGAAGGGCACAGCGAGCTGGTGGTCATTCATTAGACGCACCAAGAGCCCCGAACTCCCCGTGGTCTTGCTCGAAGATTTTGGCGCCCTTCTTGGACTCGTGATCGCGCTCATTGGCGTAGGCTTGAGCGTCGCCACCGGCGACGCTCGATACGACGCCGGCGCGAGCATCGTCATTGGTTTACTGCTCGGAGTGATCGCAGCCATTCTCGCCAACGAGATGAAGAGCCTGCTCATCGGCGAAGGCGTCAATCCGGAGGATGGCGTGACGATTCGCAACGCCCTCATTGCCGGGGACGACGTCAACCACGTCATTCACATGCGCACTCAGCACATGAGTCCCGATGAACTCTTGGTCGGCGCAAAGATCGAATTGATCTCAACCCTCAATTTCGAAGAAGTCACCAACGCGATCGACCGCGCGGAGACCCGGGTGCGCAGCGCCCTGCCGTCCTTCGACGTCACGATCTATCTTGAACCCGACGTCCTCGAAGCCAACTACCAGGAAGCGCCCGCAGCAGATCACGAACCCCAGGTTTAGAACCGTGGTAAACGACGCATCCGCCGAGAAGCGCACACTTTCACCGGTCGTCGAAGGTTGATTGATATCCGACGCCCCATTCTGGCGACAGCCCCCACCATCGCGCCGAGCGCGGCCGACTGCACCATCAACATTCAACCGCTCGGATGCTTTCACGACCACAACCCAGAGCCCTTGGCCACAAAGCTCGAAGACTTTCTCACCCAAGGTTCCGCTCACCGCCGACCCACTTGCCGGGACGCTGCCGAGCGTGCTCGACAACAAGTGGCTCGCGGAACGGGCCGCCGAAATCGGCGAAGAATTCTCCCGGGACGCGACGCCCGCCCGCGCGGTGGACGCGATCCTGGGTTCGATGGACAGCTGAACACGCATTTGAAGCGCGCAAAAGTCTGAGTTATTTCTCTCGTTCGCATTCGAACCCGAGAGGAGTGACCGCAATGGGCAAATACAGCCGCCAAGAAATTGAAAACGCCTTCGAGCACTACCAGGCCATGGCACTGCAAGCAGGCACCAGCGGGGATTGGAACTGCTGGGCGGATCTATTCACCGAAGACGCCACGTACATCGAGCATCTTTTCGGAACGTTCGGCGGTCGCGAAGCCATTCGGAACTGGATCTGCACCACGATGGCCAAGTATCCCAATAGCGAAATGAAGTACTACCCAATCGACTGGTATATCATTGATGAAGAGCGTGGGTGGGTGTCGTGCAAGGTTTGGAACCGAATGTCTGACCCGGGCGACGGGAGTCTGCATCAGGAATACAACTTCACCCTGCTCAAATACGCAGGCAACGGGAAGTGGTCGTACGAAGAAGACGTCTACAACCCGCAGCCCTTCCAGGAAATGGTCGGGGGCTGGATGAAGCGTAAACTAGAGATTAATGACGGTCGCGCCTGAACTGCGCTTGGCACTGCCCAGAGGTCCGAAGTTTTTTCCCCTGTTTTATCGGTCGTTTGCACTGAGACCCTGCCACCGAGGTATATTTTGCGTGCCCGCGGCGGGTCGATGTCGCGGAAGTTGGGCACACTCTCACATCGCTTATGACTGATCGAAGATCCAGGGGGGTGGGAACGCCCGGAGAATCATCTTCTCCGCACGATCCTCGAAACCCAAGTGCGGCACCGCAGTCGAGCAACATCCGACAGTGGCTCGGCTCCGTTGC
>LWDU01038700.1_pt1 | contig 61863 bp, 56 predicted proteins | sample 727161 | NCBI WGS metagenome assembly LWDU01 (sample SAMN04566230, study PRJNA314399) | hydrothermal vent metagenome | isolation source: deep sea hydrothermal plume seawater | place: Mexico: Gulf of California, Guaymas Basin | collected 2004-07-11
CAAATAGTGGCCTACCGCAACACCGAAGTTACTGTGCAACCCGCCGCCCTCGCCCCCGCCCAAAACGCCGACGCCGTGCTCTTTACCTCGGCCTCCTCAGTAGAGCGCTACCGCAAACTATGCAGCAAGCCCCAGCCACTGGTGGCTTTGTGCATGGGCCCGGTAACCGCCGCCGCTGCCCAAAAACACGGTTTTGAAACCCATCAAGCCGATGAATTCTCTTTGTCTGGTCTCTTGGATTTGGCCCAACAGTGGGCTACGGGTTGAATCTTCGTAGAATCGCGCCGTGATCGAACGCCGCCCCCGCCGCCTCCGCCAAACCGCTGCCCTGCGCCGCCTAGTAGCCGAAACCCAACTTTCGGTAAACGACCTGGTGGCCCCCCTGTTTGTGCGCCAAGACATAACCGACCCCCAACCCATCGGCTCACTACCCGGCGTGGTGCAACACACCCGCCAAAGCCTGGTCGAAGAAGCCCGGCAACTCCGCGACCTGGGCGTACCGGCGCTCATCTTGTTTGGTATCCCCGAACACAAAGACGCCGTGGGATCCGAAGCCTGGAACCCCGACGGCATCGTGCAACAAGCCCTACGAGACCTGCGTGACGAACTGGGCGACGACATGGTGCTCATGGCCGACCTGTGCGTCGACGAATACACCGACCACGGCCACTGCGGCATCGTCACCGCCCAAGGCACGGTCGACAACGACGCCACCCTAGAGCTCTACCAACAAGCGGCCATCGCCCAAGCCGACGCCGGTGCCCACCTGACCGCCCCCTCCGGGATGATGGACGGCCAAGTAGCGGCCATCCGCTCCGCCCTAGACAGCGCCGGCCACTTAGACACGGCAATCCTGGCCTACGCCGCCAAATACGCTTCGTCGCTCTACGGGCCTTTCCGCGACGCAGTCGATGTAGAAATAGCCGACGGCGGCGACCGCAAGGGCTACCAACAAGACCCCGCCAACGCTCGAGAATCCATGATGGAAGTATTCCTCGACATTTCTGAAGGCGCCGACATGGTCATGGTCAAACCAGCCATGGCTTACCTCGACGTCATCACCAAAGTTCGCGCCGAAGTAGACGTACCGCTGGCCGCCTACCACGTAAGCGGCGAATACGCCATGATCAAAGCGGCCGCCGCTAACGGGTGGATAGACGGCGATGCCGTAGCCATGGAACACCTGTTGTCTATAAAACGAGCTGGTGCCGACTTCATTCTTACCTACCTCACTCGGTGGGCCGCCGAGGCTCTGCAGTGACCAGCAACGCTGAACTTTTTGCCCGAGCCCAAAAAGTTATTCCCGGAGGAGTCAACTCGCCAGTACGGGCCTTCGGCTCAGTAGGCGGCACCCCTTATTTTGTTACCCACGCCAAAGGCCCCCACATTTTTGACGCCGAAGGGCGCCAATACATTGACTACGTGCAGTCCTACGGGCCCGGCATATTAGGCCACGCCCACCCCAAGGTCATCGAAGCCATCACCACGGCAGCCGCCAAAGGAACCACCTACGGCGCACCCACCGAAGCCGAAATTGTCTTGGCCGAAATGGTGGTGGACCGCATCGCCGGCCTGGAATCAGTGCGCTTTGTCTCCAGCGGAACCGAAGCCACCATGTCGGCCCTGCGCCTGGCCCGCGGAGCCACCGGCCGAGACAAAATTGTAAAATTCGCCGGCTGCTACCACGGACACGCCGACGCCTTACTAGCCGCCGGAGGCAGCGGAGTAGCCAACCAAGGGCTCAGCGGCTGCGACGGAGTAACCGCCGGCGCAGTAGCCGACACCATCGTGGCCCCTTACAACGTGGTGCCCGAAATTGATAACACGGTGGCCGCCATCATTGTCGAACCAGTAGCAGCCAACATGGGCTTGGTAGCCCCCGCCGAGGGCTTTCTGCAAGGCTTGCGAGATGCTTGCGACGCCGCCGGTGCGCTCTTAATTTTTGATGAAGTCATCACCGGCTTTCGCTTATCGCACGGCGGGGCCGGCGAATACTTTGGCGTCACCCCCGACCTGTGGTGCTTCGGCAAGGTCATCGGCGGCGGCCTGCCGGTAGGAGCCTTCGGCGGGCCCTGGGAAATCATGCAACACCTCGCCCCCCTCGGCGGCGTGTACCAAGGCGGGACCTTGTCGGGAAACCCCCTGGCCATGGCCGCCGGGCGGGCCACGCTCGAGCTTTTAGACCACGCCGCCCACACCCAACTCGAAGCAACCGCCGCACGGCTAGCCGACGGATTCACCCAGGTGCTCAACCAAGCCGGCGTGGACGCCCAAGCCCCCCGAGTGGGCTCGCTGGTCGGGCTATTTTTTGGCAACACCCTGCCCACCAACTTTGACGAGGCCCAAGCCCTGGCCGAAAACGGCGTGTACCCCAAAATCTTCCACGGGTTACTCTCACGCGGCGTGGCCCTCGCCCCCGGTGCCTACGAAGCACTGTTCCCCAGCCTCTCTCACACCGACGCCATCATCGACCAAACCCTAGAAATCCTGGCCCAAGCAGCCGCCGACTGCGTTAAGAGGCAGGGGAGTGACATGGTATCTGACACCATGCCACGCAGCAAGAAAGCGATAGGGCGCAGCAAGCAGCGCCCCTACGAAGGGTTTCGCCACTCCCGGTAACGGGCCATCAAACTGTTAGTAGAAGAATCATGGTTGGGAGAACTCTCCGGGTCAGATAATTCGTCGGCAATACGCACCGCCAACTGTTTACCTAACTCCACCCCCCACTGATCAAACGGGTTAATACCCCACAAAACAGCCGCCGTTACCGTGCGGTGCTCATACAAAGCCACCAACTGACCCAACACCGACGGCGTCAACCGTTGCGCCAAAATCACCGTCGAAGGACGACCCCCGGCAAACGTACGGTGAGGAACCAACGCCGGAGCCACCCCGGTAGCCGCCACCTCTTGTTCACTCCGACCAATAGCCAAAGCCTCAGCTTGGGCCAACAAATTGGCCATCAAAGCATCATTAACCCCGCCCGCCGGCTGAGCAAAACCAATGAAATCTACCGGAATGACCTCTGGCCCCTGATGCAACAACTGGAAAAAAGCATGCTGAGCATCGGTACCCGCCGCACCCCAAATAACCGCCCCCGTGGGGCCCTCCACCGGCCGGCCATCCACCGAAACCGACTTGCCCAAACTCTCCATCTCAAGTTGCTGCAAGTGATCAGGAAAGCGCCGCAAAGCATGACTATAAGGAACCACCGCTCGCGAGGCCGCCCCCCGAACCTGGCGATGCCAAACATCCAACAACCCCAACAACACCGGCACGCTGCGTTCCTCAGCCACTACCTGGTCATCGACCAAACGCATACCAGTCAACATCTCACCAAACCGCTCCGCCCCAATAGCGGCCATCAAACCCAACGACACCGACGAAGCCAACGAAAAACGACCCCCCACCCACTCAGGAAAAGTAAACACTTGATCGGCCGGAACCCCCCACGCTTCCGCCCGTTCGGGGGCCGCGGTAGCCGCCGCCAAATGCGCCGACACATCGTCACCGACCCCAGCAGCCAACCAAGCCTGAGCCTGCTCAGCAGCGGCCAAAGTCTCTGCCGTGGTAAACGTTTTCGAACAAACCACCACCAGCGTCGAAGCCGGGTCAAGGCCAGCCAAAGCTTGGGTTAAATCAGCCCGATCCAAATTAGCGGCCCACCGCACCGTGAGAGGGCCAGCAAACTCTGCCAACGCCTCAGCGGCCATAGTCGGGCCTAAATGCGAACCCCCGATACCCAAACTCACCACGGCACGAATAGCGTGACCCGTCGCCCCCGTTACCTGGCCGGCCCGCAAAGCATCAGTAAAAGCAGTCATCTGGCCCAACGTCTGATGTACCTCAGGTACCACGTTGACCCCATCAACCTCAATAACCGCATCAGCCGAAGCCCGCAACGCCGTATGTAACGCCGGGCGACCCTCCGTTTGGTTCACCACCTGGCCACCAATCATGGCAGCAAAAAATTCCGGCACCCCTCGCTGCTTAGCCAAGCGAAACAACAAATCTAAAGTAGCGGCATCTATCGGATGCTTAGCGACATCAACCCACAAGTCGCCCAACGCAAAACTCAAAGACTCCGCACGCTGCGGGTCGGCCACAAAACGGTCAACCAACGAAAGGTCAACTTGGTCGGCATTTAAGGCCACCAACTCGGGCCACACCGCAGCAGAATGAATACTCATCTCCCTATTGTCACCGCCCAAACAACCCGGTTGCACCATGGTGGGGAAAAAGAGAGAATTAAGGGTGAATGAGCCGATCAGGCAACACCCGTACCACGGCAGAAATAGCTCGATAAGTAGCCTCCGCCATGCCCGCATCTTCCTCACGCATCAAGTTGGCCATAACTCTTAACGCCCACTCCATCAACGGTTGTGAGCGCATACCCACCCGGGTCAACTCACGAATCAAGGTCGGGTTACCAATAATACGAGCGAACAAACTGGCCACCCGAAAATAGTCGCCGTACTCCTCGTCAAGCATGCCCGGGTAACGGGTCAACACTTCTGCATCGCCACGAGCCACCGCTTCGGCAATCAAACCGGCCGCCAAACGACCCGTCTCATAGGCGTAATCAATGCCCTCGCCATTAAACGGATTCACCGAACCAGCGGCATCGCCCACCACCAACCAGTTGGGGCCCGCCTTGGGGCCCACCGAACCAGCCATAGGCAAACGCCCACCAGTCGGCGGAGCAATAGGAGAAGTCGGGTCAATCTGCCAATGCTCCGGCAACGAATAAGCAAACTCTTCAAACAAATGACTGGTGTTAATCGATTTGTAATCGCGAAAAGTGGACAACAAACCAATACCTACATTGATGGTGCCGTTACCGACCGGAAAAATCCAGCCATAACCGGGCATGGCATTACCTTGCCGGTCACGTACATCGAGCGAACTTTCAATCCACGGATCATCATGCAACGGGCTCTCAAAATAGCCTCGAATAGCGATACCCATAGGGAAACTCTTGTCACGGGCCGTACCCAAAGCCCGGCCAAAACGAGAATTAGCGCCATCAGCGATAACCAAGTACCTGGCCCGAATTTCGTGTTCCGTATCTGAAGCTTTATCCAAAACCACGGCGCCCGTTATCTGGTCATTGGCGTCGGTCATGGGCCGCACCGCCTCGGTGCCCATCAACAACGTGGCCCCCGCCTCCACGGCATTGTCGGCCACAAAAGCATCTAAGTCGTAGCGCCGCACCACATAGCCATGACTCGGAAACACCTCATGGTCGGGCCACTTCATCTCTAACGTGCGGCCATGGGCAATAGCCCGCAAGCCATCAAACTTGTGGTACTTGGCCAACTCATCAGCCAGGCCCATCTCTTCGAGTTGATGTACGGCCCGAGGTGGCACGCCATCACCACAAGTTTTATCCCGAGGAAAAACCTTGCGCTCCACAAAAACCACATCAAGGCCCGCCTGAGCAGCCCAATAAGCGGTAGCGGCACCCGCCGGGCCGCCGCCCACAATTAAAAGGTCGTAAACGTGTTCAGCCATGAGACAAAACCTGCATTAGTAAGCCGCCCCCCAAAGGGAGGGCCACCATGGGTTAGTGGTCGCTGGCCAAAGGGGCCAGCAACTCGTGAAGTTCTTCAACAGTGCTGGATGCCGGGTCAAAATGTTCCGGCAAGTCAATGGTGCCACCAGCCACTGCGTGGTCAATGGCCTCAGCCAAAGCAACTGCTTTCGCTGACCCACCCAAGACGCCCCGCTCGTAAAGCGTGACCCCGAGTAGTTCTTCTGCGGTAAGGACATCGCCCCAACCAGGCATGCCCCCGTTGACGGTACGGCCCTCGCCGTAAGCATTGCCCGAGCCGTAGCCATCGGAACCCTTAACAATCCAATCAATTTGATCGGCTACATCTGGGAAAACGGTGACTAAGTCGCCGCTATCAAAAGCAGGACCAACCCCACCGGAACCGGTCGCACCGTGGCAAGAAGCGCAACGAGCACCATAAATAAGTTCACCCTCCGCCAAGACGCCATGTGATTCTTCTGGCGGTCGTTCAAGCGTGCCCACGTAAGCAAAAGCCCACAACGGCAACAAAATAAGGGCGCTGGCTGCCCACCAAGGAATCTTCTTGCGAGCATTGGCGGCCGCAACATAAGGGGCAACGGGCGCCGGAGGGGCTTCCTCGACAGGAGCGGCCGGCGTTGGCGCAGCAGCCGCTGGAGTTTCTACAACTTTGCTATCGGCCGCAGTATCAGCCGGGGCATCAGACTTATCGCCGCGCGCTTTTTTTGAACGCTTCAATAGGTGCTCAGGTATTTCAGTCAACGTGTTCTCCGGGGCGACGGTTTTAATGATGGACGGTAGGTCGAAACTTACCGTTAGGCACGTTCGGCAGGGTAGCGGGGACGGTAGGCCAAATGGTGTCTTAATGACCACCTCGGCCAAAAGAGTTCAAAAAGAAGTTGCAAGAGAATGCGTGGCAGAGGTGGTAGGGGCCACCTGCCGCGTGATAGAACTTGGACGTAAGAAAAAGAAGTCGACAGAGTTCTCTTGGCAAGTTGCCTTGGATCCCACTCGGTCGGTTACGCTGGTGTTCGCACCGGTTTGTGCAATATTTCACAAAGTCCCTATTCGTCTTGCGAGGAGTACCAACGACATGGTCGCGTTTGCCGCATCCATCATTGTCACCATGTTGCTCGTCTGGGGCGTCAACTGGTACCAAAAACGTTGCCCTCAAGACAAAGTCTTTACCTGGGGCGAAGCCATGGCCTTCGCCACCTACGTCTTCCTCATCCTCTTCTGGGTCTACGGCGTCGTACCCCACCAATGGCTCACCTGGGCCGACAGCGAACTCAACTGGCGCCCCGACCGCTACGTAGTCGGACCCACCCTCTTCTGGACCGGCGACCAAGGCATCGTGGAATGGGCCCTCCCCTTCACCACCACCTACCAACTACTCCGCGACTTCATCGCCGTCGGCATCTACATAGGGATCCTCGCCGGCAACGTTTCGATGTGGCGCTCTTGGCAAGAACGTGGCCAAGAAACAACCGCCCCCACCCCAACTTCAGAATACGGCCGCCCCTTGCTCAAAGAAGGAGCAGGTGCGTGAGCCTCGTAGACGCCAACCCGCCACTTCCTACCTTCATCGACGACTACGTCCTTCATCAGGTAGATGCCGACTGGCTGCTCAAATCGGTTAAACCCAAACAGTTCATTCACATCGACCAAGCCGAATGCATCATGTGCGAAGGCTGCGTCGACATCTGTCCATGGAAATGCATCCACATGGTGCAACCCGGGGCCATCGCTGAAGCCAACGGCACCGAACTTCCCGGTGACGACCCCAGCGACCACGTAATCTTCACCATCGACGACGATGCCTGCACCCGGTGTGCACTCTGCGTCGACCGGTGCCCCACTGGGGTAATCATTCTGGGTAAAATCAGCGCCGCCGGCGCCGACGGAGATGCCCATCAGCGCACCAACACTCATGGCTACGGCTATGGGATGCGGTTGGGTTAACACACAAAACTATCTAAATAACTTCTGCAGGGGAAAGAGAAAACGGTGGCCGAAGAAAACGGCAAGAAATCAACTGGGCAGGCGCTCCAAGAGCGCATGGGTCAGATGGGTGAACAGATGAAGGGCTCACAAGCCTGGGCGTCTATCTTCCGTCCTGGCTCAATCTTCCGCAAGGGCTACAGCGATAGCCCCCGGAACCGCTCATACGTGATCATGAACAGCGTGCTCTACCACCTTCACCCGGTGAAGGTAAAGCGCCACGCCGTCAAAGTCAGCTACACCCTTTGCCTCGGCGGGTTGAGCTTCTTTTTGTTCATCCTGCTCACCGTGACCGGCATTTTCTTAATGTTCTTCTACCGCCCCACCGCCGCACAGGCCTGGGACGACATCCAAATCTTGCAAACCGCCGTCGGTTTCGGCCTCTTGGTACGAAATATGCACCGCTGGGCCGCCCACCTCATGGTCATCTCGGTGTTCCTACACATGGCTCGAGTCTTCTACCACGGCGCCTACAAGCCACCGCGTGAATTCAACTGGGTCATCGGCGTCATGTTGCTGCAATTCACCCTGCTGCTTTCCTTCACCGGCTACCTCTTGCCCTGGGACCAACTCGCTCTCTGGGCGGTAACGGTAGGGACCAACATGATGGGCTTTACCCCGGTATTTGGTCAACAAGTACGTTTCGTCCTCTTGGGCGGCGTAGAAATCGGCACCGACACATTGTTGCGGTGGTACGTATTACACGTACTGATGTTGCCCTTTGTCCTGGTCATATTTATGGCTATCCACTTCTGGCGCGTCCGTAAAGACGGCGGCATCTCTGGACCTCTTTAGGCCGAGGAGACACCATGACTGAGATACCCGAACACCTCCGCAAACGAGCCGAAGAAGCTCGAGCAAAAGCCGCAGCCGCCCAAGGAGGCGACGCTCCAGCAGCCGACGCCCCCGCAGCCAGCGGCGACGCACCAGCCAGCGGAGACAAAATCCCCGCCAACCTCTTAGATCGCACCACACCAGCCACTGGTCAAGCAGTTCCAGCAGGCGACGGCGCCCCAGCCATGGGCAGCGGCCCCGACGGGCACACTCAACGCTTGTTGACCGTCGTAAAATCCGGGTCGATTCAAGACGTAAAAATGACCCCGCAAGACAAGGTCCACGTATGGCCCCACTTGCTGGTCATCGAATTCTTGGCCGCCCTAGCGATAACCCTGTTCACCACCCTGTTCTCCATCTTCGTCAACGCTCCCTTGCTGGAGTTAGCCGACTTCAACAAAACCCCCAACCCCTCGAAAGCCCCTTGGTATTTCTTGGGTCTGCAAGAACTGTTGACCATGTTCCACCCCATGGTGGCCGGGGTAACCATCCCCGGTATGGGCTTGATCCTTTTGGTCATGGCCCCCTACATGGATAAAAACCCTTCCAAGAAGCCAGAAGATCGCAAGTTCGCTATCTCGCTTATGACCGTGCACTTCATGTTCTGGGCCGTGCTGGTCATGATCGGATCGTTCTTCCGTGGCCCTGGATTCAACTTCGTGTTCCCCTGGAACGCCGGCCTCTTCTTCGAACTGTGAGCACTATGTCTATTATCGCCATCATCATCCTGGCCGTTTTGGCCGTCGCCGTTTTGGTCGGAGCATCAAAGCGCCGCGACCGCAGCGCAGCCGGCTTATCTAAAGAAGCTCGCCGCAACGATAAAGCCAACCCCGCTTTGGCCGATGCAGATGCCGACACCGGCCCAACCGGCCGTGAAGTAGAAGCCGCCGCCGTAACCGCCCGCAACGAAGCCGACGCCCCGGTAGTGCCCTCGGCCCCCGACGAGCCCTTCGTAACCCCCGACCCAGTAGCCCTCGGGGTTACCCGCCGACAATTCTTCAACCGCAGCCTGGTAGGCATGATGGGCTTCGGCCTCAGTGGCTTCGGCGCCGCCTGCATCGCCTTCCTCTGGCCACAAGGGGTCAGCGGCTTCGGCTCAAAAATTAAAGTCGGCAACATTATTGAAATCTTGGCCGAAATCAAAACTAACAACGGGTTCCTCTACAAACCCGAAGGCCGCATGTGGATTACCGCCTACCCCAACGGTGCCGTAGAAAAAGCCCGCAACACATACTCTGCCGTAGAACTCACCGGCATGACCGTTGGCGTAGACCAAGGCTTTGACGCCGGCGTAATTGCCCTCTACCAAAAATGCCCCCACCTGGGCTGCCGAGTACCCAACTGTGTGTCATCCCAATGGTTCGAATGCCCCTGCCACGGCTCGCAATACAACCAGGTTGGCGAAAAACGAGGCGGCCCCGCCCCGCGCGGCATGGACCGATTCGCCGTTTCCGTCGACGGAGGCGTGCTCACCGTAGATACCGGAACCATCGTCCAGGGCCCACCCATCGGGACCAACACCACCGGCCAAGAAGCCGAAGGACCCAACTGTATTAGTGAGGCAGGCGGCCACTAGGCCCGCCTTGTCCAGGAGAACCTCGAGAACCACATGACTTCACTTATCCTCGCCGCCAGCACCCAACGATCCATAGGTTGGGTCCTCGCCACCATCGTGGTGGTGGGCTTTGCCGTCTACCTGCTCTTCAGCTTCCGCATTGGCAAGCAAGAACTCGGATCAGAAATAGACACCGCCGCCAACCGCGTCCCCCACTACGACGACGACGAACTCGAAACCCGCCGTTTGGACTCTCACCTCGGCTGGTCGCTGGTAACCCTGGCCGCCGTATCAATGATCCTGCCCTTGTACTGGCTCATGGAACCGGCCCGCCAAGAAAACGCAGCCGAAACCTGGGTACGTCGCTTCGAAAGCCGCGGCGGACAAGAATTTGAAAGCGCCTGCTCAAGCTGTCACGGCCCCGGCGGCGTAGGCGGTGTAGCGGCCTTCACCCTGGTAGACAGCGACGGCGGATTCGTCGCCCAAGTGGACTGGAAAGCCCCGGCCCTAACCACCGTGCTTTCCCGCTACGACGAATCCGAAGTCGAGTTCATTTTGAACTACGGCCGGCCCGGCACCCCCATGCCCGCTTGGGGCCTTCCCGGTGGTGGCCCACTGACCGAACAACAAATTCACCAACTGGTGGTCTATCTGCGGTCTATTCAACTTGACCAAGACGAAGCCACCGCAGAAATCGCCTCCGGCATAGAAACCGGCGTTCGCAACATCGTGATGATGGATGCAGCAGCCGCCATAGACGCCGACGACATCGACGCTGCCGTAGCTGCTTGGCTCGAAGATGCGGTTGACCCGTCAAGCGACAATTACTTGGCTTACGGCGAACTTCTCTTCAATAACCCGGCCGCCCAAGGCGCCAACAGTTGTGCACGCTGCCACACACCCGGGTTCTCCTACGGAGCCACCAACGCCGACAGCACCGACGCCCTTTTAGCCGAGTGGCCGGGCCTTAGCGAAGGCGGACTACTCACCGGATGGCAACCCGGCGCCGGCCACGTAGGCCCCAGCCTCTCTGGCGTAGAAGCGCATTTCCCCACCGCCGATGGCCAAACCGACTTCGTGCTTTCTGGCTCTGAAGTAGGCGTGGGCTACGGCAACGCCCGCAGCGGCACCGGCATCATGCCGGGCTTTGGAGGCCGGGTCGACGACGACCTGCTCGACAAAGAAACCGGTAAATCCGTTAACTACAGCCAACTGCTGACCCGTGAACAAGCCGCTGCCATAGTGGCTTACGAGAGGAGCCTCCGATGAGCGCCCTACTTATTTTGGGCGGCATCGCCTGGGACCCAACCATTGCCGGCGCCTTAGTGGTCGCCACCGGGGTAGCCACCTTCATGGGTTCCATTTGGTTGATCCTGTCAACCAACACCGGCATTCGGGTCGGCACCTTGATCTCTTTCGCCGCCTTCTTCGGCTGGATGACTATTTTGGCCGTCACCTGGTGGATGTACGGTTCGGGCTGGAAAGGTGAAAGCCCCTCCTGGCAAGTGATTGACATCAACGTGGGCGACCTCGGCCAAAGCGCACTTTTGGAAGCCCGTTTGCTCCCCAACCTTGAAGACCTCAAAAGCGGCTACGAGTTGGTCTTAGAATCCGGCGACGCCACCGCCATGGCCGAATTCGCCACCCTGCCTTCCGCCGCCGACAACCCGGACCTTTCCGACGCCGAGTTGGCCGCCTTGCAGGCCTCACGCCAACTCCGCAACGAAACTATCACCCACTCAGAATTGGCTACCGTGGCGCCCAACGTGACCGACGCCGCCGGGTTTAACGACTTCAACGACTGGCATTTGTTAGCCACCACCCAAGCCGGCGATGCGCAAGCCCAAGCAATAGCCGACATATTGAACCACCCCTCCATGGGGTTCACCTCAAGCGCTGATTTTAAAATGTTGGACACCTACACCATGGGTGGCAAACCCACCCTGCAAGAAAACCCCAACCGTCTTGACCGCATCACCCACTGGATAACCAGTTCGGCTCGACTTACGCACCCCGTGCGCTACACGGTGGTGCAGTTGCAAGAAGTTGTTCACGTCACCGTGGCCCCCGGGGAAACCCCCACCCGCCCGGTGATTGACGAAGCCAAATCAGTGGTCTCCGTGATCATGGTTCGTGACCTCGGTTCGGTGCGTTTGCGCCCCGCTTTGGTTGCCTTGGGCTCATTGTTTATCTTTATCGCACTGTGTTATTGGCTCCACGTACGGGACAAAGAGGTTATGGCCCGTCGTGAGGAGTTCGAAAAAAACGGGAACTGACCAGGTGACCGCCCCCGCAGTCGCCGCCTCGCAGGTGTTGAGATGATTGGTCAATACTTACCCATCATCGCTTTAGGCACCTTGGCGACCCTCTTTGCCGCCTTGAGTTTCGTGGCCTCCAAATTGTTGGCGCCCCGCAGCCCCAACGACAAAAAACTTGCCCCCTACGAATGTGGCATCATCCCAGAAAAAGAAGCCCCCGAACGCTTCCCCGTGCGTTTCTTTTTGGTGGCCATGATCTTCATCGTGTTCGACATAGAGATCATCTTCTTCTACCCCTGGGCCATAGCCCACCGCCAAATCGGCCTCTTTGGTCTCATATCGGTAGTCATTTTTTCGGCCGCCGTATTTGAATCTTTTATCTACCTCATAGGCAACGGAGCATTGGAATGGGGCCCCGTCCGTCGACAGCGCTTTGCTGAAAGCCCCACTGGGCTGATTTCGGCCGGGCGCACCGTGGAATCAACCATTCGCCGGACCAACTCGGCGGAAGCCGGCATTCGAGTCGTAGGCACCGAAGGCCGCTTTAACGAAAACGAGCTGACCTAATGCCTCAACTCCCCATTTTGGGCAACACCCAGAACATCGCCAACGACGGCCTCGAAGGCCTCGACCACAACTTCGTTACCGCTCGCATCGAAGACCTCGTCAAATGGTCACGGGCTCGCAGCTGTTGGCCCGCCACTTTCGGCTTGGCCTGCTGCGCTCTTGAAATGATGGCCACCGGTGCCGCCCACTACGACCTGGCTCGCTACGGCATGGAGGTTTTTCGGGCCTCTCCTCGCCAAGCCGACTTGATGATCGTGGCCGGTCGTGTCTCACAAAAAATGGCCCCCGTGCTGCGGCAAATTTATGACCAAATGATGGAACCCAAATGGGTGATCTCCATGGGGGTATGTGCCTCCAGCGGCGGCATGTTTAACAACTACGCCATTGTGCAAGGAGTCGACCAAATAGTACCAGTCGACGTCTACGCCCCCGGTTGCCCTCCCGGCCCCGAAACCCTCATGCACGCCATCTTGACCCTGCACGAAAACATTCAAAATGGCGAACTAACCCGCCGCCGTGACGCCAACCAAGGCGGCGCAGCCATCGACCTCGCCCCCCTCGCCCCCACCGCAAACCAGTCGGTAGAACTGGGCGAAAAGGAGGGAGCATGACCGAAGAAAACACCGCTCCCCCAGAAGAAACCGACCAAGAAACCGTTGAAGAAGTTGACCTTGGACCGGTGGCCTACGGGGTACCGGTCACTGAATCCTTTGGCCAAACCGTGCTTCACCCCGCCCCCGACCAACTCATCGAAACGGTCACAGTCCTCCAGCAAGATGGATTTTGCATGGTTATCGATTTAACTGTCGTGGACTACCTGACCCACCCCGGGCGCACCGACTTGCCGGCCGCCGTAACCCCCCAACGCTTCGAAGTAGTGGTGGCGCTCATCAACCACCAACAAAGCACCCGCATTCGCCTCCGAGTACAAGCCGGCAACAACCAACCCACCGTGCCATCGTTGTTTGATCTATTCCCCGGCACCGAAGCCATGGAACGCGAAGCCTGGGACCTCTTCGGCGTAACCTTCACCGACCACCCCGACCACTCCCGCATCTTGATGCCCGACGACTGGGAAGGGCACCCCCTGCGCAAAGACCACGCCGTGGGCGATATCCCCGTGCAGTTCTCCACCACGGTAGGAAATTGATGACCGCCGACGACCTCACCTTGGCCCTCGGTGACCCCGAACGAGTACACCGCCGCGAACAAAGCGCCGTACTACGCATGAACGAAAACGACGCCGAAGCCCTAACCGGCGACCCAGAAAACCCCGAAGACGATCACCGCATGATCCTCAACATGGGCCCCCAACACCCCTCAACCCACGGGGTACTGCGCCTCATGCTGGAAATGGAAGGCGAAACGGTCATGCGCTCCAAGCCGGTCATCGGCTACCTGCATACCGGCATGGAAAAAACCGCCGAAGGCCTGACCTACCTGCAGGGGCCCACCAACGTGACCCGCATGGACTACGCCGCCCCGCTTTTTTCTGAACTGGCCTTCTCGCTGACCGTAGAAAAACTCTTAGGTATCGAAGTACCGGCCCGCGCCACTTGGATACGAATGCTGATGTGCGAACTCAACCGAGTGTCATCGCACCTGCTATTCCAAGCCACCAACGGCATGGACTTAGGCGCCGTTTCCATGATGATTTACGGGTGGCGCGAACGAGAAGAAATACTGCGCTTCTTCGAAAAAGTTACCGGCCTGCGCATGAACCACAACTACATTCGCCCCGGCGGGGTAGCGGCCGACCTACACGACGGATGGCGCCAAGACGTACGAGAACTCCTCGACATGCTGCCCGCCCGCCTCAAAGAATACGACACCCTGCTCACCAACCAGCCCATCTTTCAAGAACGGCTCCAAGGCGTCGGGGTACTCAACCCGGCAGAAGCGCTAGCACTTTCGGCCACCGGACCCATCTTGCGTTCCACCGGCTACTCCTGGGACCTCCGCCGTCACGCCCCCTACATGTTCTACGACCAAGTGGACTTCGACGTAGTAGTCGGCACCTGGGGTGACTGCTTCGACCGTTACGCCATCCGCCAAAACGAAATACGCGAATCGCTGCGCATCATCGAACAAATACTCGACCTCATGCCCGAAGGCGACTACCGGGTACAAAACAAAAAAGTAACCCCCCCACCCCGTGTACGCATTGACGAATCAATGGAAGCACTCATCCATCACTTCAAAATCTTCACCGAAGGTTTTCATGTGCCCGAAGGCGAAGCGTACGTAGCGGTAGAAAGCCCCCGCGGCGAGTTGGGCTGCTACATCGTTTCCGACGGCACCCCCAAGCCCTACCGCATGCACATCCGTGGCCCCAGTTTTGTAAATTTACAAACCCTGCCCCACCTGATGGAAGGCGGGCTCATCGCCGACGGGGTAGCCGTAATTTCTTCGGTAGACCCCATCATGGGCGAGGTGGACCGCTAATGAGCCACTTCACCGAACTCAATGCTCGTCGAGCCCACGAAATCATCAGCCACTACCCCCGGGCCCGCTCGGCCATTATTCCCCTTCTGCACCTTGCCCAAGAACAAGAGGGGTGGATCACCAACGACGCCATGACCCAAATAGCAGAACTCACTGGTGCCACTGCCGCCGAAGTCCTCGGCACCGGCAGCTTCTACGAAATGTTCAAATTCCACCCGGTAGGTCGCTACCTAGTGAACGTCTGCACCAACATCTCTTGCCAACTACTGGGCGGCGAAGAACTCCTCGAACACGCCGAAACCGCCCTGGGGATCACCGACGGGCAAACCTCCGACGACGGATTATTTACCCTAGAAGACGTGGAATGCGTGGCTGCCTGCACCGAAGCCCCTTGCTTCACCGTCAACTACCGGTACTTCCACCGGGCCACCCCCGAAACCTTCAGCGAAGTAGTGGCCGAATTACGAGCCGGCCGCAGTCCCATGGAAAAAGGCCAACAAGGCGACCGAGGAGAAATCCCCGACCACGGCACACTGTCTCGCACCCTGCAACACATACCCGCCGACCGTAAAGCGGGCATCGTGGCCCCCGAAGAAGCCGCCCAAGCCCCCGGCTGGATGCCTACCGAAACGGGGGAAAACGCATGACCGCCGAGGCCCCCGCTTTCGCCGCCGGTTTCATAAACAACGAAGGCCCCAAGCTCATCACCGGCCGCTTCGCCCTCGAAGACTCGTTCACCCTCGAACGTTCGCTGGCCACCGGCGGCTACGACGGGCTCAAAAAAGCACTCGCTCGCCCCCCCGCAGACGTACACCGCGAAGTACGAGACGCCGTACTGCTAGGCCGCGGCGGCGCAGGTTTCCCCGCTGGAGTCAAATGGGGATTCTGTCCCGAAGGCGTATGGCCCCGCTACCTGGTGGTCAACGGCGACGAAAGCGAACCCGGCACCTACAAAGACCGTCTCCTGATGGAACGCGACCCCCACCAACTCATCGAAGGCTGCCTCATCGCCTGCTACGCCCTGGGCCTCTCCCAATGCTTTCTCTACGTACGCGGCGAAATGGCTTTAGCCCAAGAACGCATCGCCACCGCCCTCAACGAGGCCTACGCCGACGGCCGAGTAGGCCGCAACATCATGGGCACCGATTTTTCCGTGGACATCGTGTTGCACTGGGGAGCCGGCGCTTACATCGTGGGCGAAGAAACAGCCCTCATCGAAAGCCTGGAAGGCAACCGCGGCATGCCCCGCCTCAAGCCCCCGTACTTTCCGGCGGCCATCGGCCTCTACGGCCAACCAACCATTGTCAACAATGTAGAAACCTTGGCCAACCTGCCTTGGATCATGGACAACGGAGCCGAGGCCTACAAAACCATGGGCTCCGAAACCTCCCCCGGGACCCGGCTCTTCGCCGTCTCGGGCCACGTCAACCGGCCCGGCGTATACGAAGTAGAACAAGGAGTCACCACCTTTCGTGACCTGTTCTACGGCGATAATTTCTGCCAAGGCATACGCAACGGAAACGACCTCAAAGCGTTCATCCCGGGCGGCGGGTCAGCCCCCTGGTTTTTTGAAGAACACCTCGACCTCCCCCTCGAAGCCCGCCCCGTAGGAGCCGCCGGCTCCATGCTGGGTTCCGGCGCCATCGTGGTCATGGACCACACCACCGACGCCGTTAAAGCCTGCCTACGCCTGGTGCGCTTCTACGCTCGGGAATCCTGCGGCAAATGCGCACCGTGTCGAGAAGGCACCACCTGGGAAGAAAAAGTCTTACGCCGCATCTACGAAGGCCAAGGCCGCCCCAGCGACCTCGACTTGTTAGAAGACATCGGCGACAACATCAGCCCCGGACCCTACCCAGTGGCCTCCTTCGCTGACCAAGACCTCGAAGCAGTGCCCTTCCCGCCCAAACAAACCACCATCTGCCCACTCGGGCCCTCATCGGTGGCTCCTATTTCTTCAGCCCTACGCCGTTTCCGCCCCGAATTCGAAGCACTCATCACCTTGCGCGACAGCATTGCCGTCAGCGCCGCCCCCACCCCGGAGGACGTATGAGCGACGAAACCTCCCCCGGGGTAGAAATCACCCTCAATGGCGAAACGGTGCTGGCCCACCCCGGCGAACTCCTTATCGACGCCGCCGAACGCATGGGCACAGAAATCCCACGCTTCTGCCACCACACCCGCCTCAAGCCGGTCGGCATGTGCCGCATGTGCCTCGTCGAAGTCGATACCGGACGCGGCTCAGCCCTACAACCCTCCTGCATGGTGACCTGCACCCCCAACATGGTGGTCGACACCGAATCAGAAACCGTAGCCAAAGCCCAAGACGGCGTGCTGGAATTCCTGCTTATCAACCACCCCTTGGATTGCCCGGTTTGCGACAAAGGCGGCGAATGCCCCCTCCAAGACCAAACCATGGCGTACGGCCCCGGCGAAAGCCGCTTCGTAGAAGAAAAACGCCGCTACGAAAAACCAATTCCCCTCAACGAAAATGTGTTCATGGACCGCGAACGGTGCATTTTGTGCGACCGTTGTACCCGTTTCGCCGGCGATGTCGCAGGTGACCAACTCATCCACTTCCAAGGCCGGGGCGCCCAAACCGAAGTCAACACCTTCCCCGAAGAACCCTTTAGCTCATACTTCAGCGGCAACACCGTACAAATTTGCCCCGTCGGCGCATTAACGGCCAAGCCCTACCGCTTCAAAGCCCGCCCCTGGGACCTCAACGAAACCGAATCAACCTCCATGGTGGACTCCGTTGGCAGTCGCATCTCTATTGAATCTTCACGCGGCCAGGTGCTTCGCTTGCAAGGCGTAGATTCCGACGCCGTCAACTGGGGCTGGTTATCCGACAAAGAACGCTTCATCTTCGAGGCCTACGAACACCCCGAACGTCTCGTCACCCCCCTGATGCGTAACGGCGAAACCGGCAACCAAGAACCCACCTCATGGGACCACGCCCTCGAAGCCGCCGCCGAACTACTCGCCAACACCGACCCCGACCGTCTTGCGGTAATCGGCGGCGCACGCTTAACCAACGAATCGCAATACGCCTGGGCCAAATTGGCCAAAGGCGTGTTAGGCACCGACCACGTGGACGCGCAACTCTGCGACGGCCTCCCTGCACACTTCATGCTGGGCCTGCCCCGAGCCACCATTGATCAGGCCTGCACTCCCGGAGGCACGGTGGTCTTAATGGGCCCCGACCCCAAAGAAGAACTGGGCGCCCTTTATCTGCGCCTGCGTCACGCCGTGGTTCACGACGGGGTGACCCTCATAGAACTCACCCCCCGAGCCACCGGCCTCACCCCTTACGCCGCGCATTCGCTACGGGTACGCCCCGGCGAAGCCGCCGAAGCGATTCGGGCCATGTTCGGTGAAGGCGGCGTGGCCCCCAGCGGCGGCATCACCCCCGAAACCGCACAAGCCGCCGGAGCCTTACTGCAGGCCGCCGACACGGTCACCGTGTTGTTGGGCCGAGCATCTTTAGCCGAAGCCGAAGGCCCAGTTATGGACGCTGCTCTGGCGCTCCACGACCGCTTGCCTGAGGTTCGTTACCTCTCGCTGTTGCGCCGCTCCAACGTACACGGCGCCATCGATATGGGTCTGGCCCCCGGTCTATTGCCGGGCCGCACCACCCTGGTAGCAGGCCGCACCAACCTGGCTCAAGCCTGGCCCGGTCTGCCCAAAGAAACCGGACGTTCCACACAAAAGACTCTCGAAGCCGCCGCCGACGGCCAAGTCGACGTCTTAATTCTGTTAGGGGCCGACCTTCTGGCCGATGTGCCCGACGGAGACCTGGCCCGGCGAGCCTTAGAAAAAGCCGGCACGGTGATTGCCTTAGACCTCTTTGACACGGCCACCGTGGCCCAAGCCGATCTGGTACTTCCCGCCGCCGGCCCTACCGAAGTAAACGGCACCTTCACCAACCTCGAAGGACGAGTCAGCCCAGTTTCTCGCCAAGTGACCCCACCGGGAACCGCCCGCCCCGATTGGATGATCGCCGTGGACTTAGCCGAGCGGTTAGGCACCGACCTGGGCTTCACCAGTCCTGAAAAAATATGGCAAGAAATAACCGAAGTATCAGCGGCCCACACCGGCCTCACCGAACAACTGGCCGCCGACCCGCTCCAAGGAGCCTTGGCCACCGGTGCTCTGGCCCTTTATCGTCCTGAACCCACCGAGGTAGCCCGCCACGATGCGTATTCTTTCCGTTTGGTGGTCTCTCGCTCGATGTACGACCAAGGGGTGTTCACCGCCCACAGTCGCTCACTGTCTGGTTTGGCTCCTACCACTTGCCTCGCTTTTGAACCCACCGACTTTGCCGCTTTAGGCATCGAAGCCGGCCAAAGCGTTGAGACCACCGGCCCGCGAGGCACGATGGCCGTTACCGTCGGCATCGACCCTCGAGTAGCCAAGGGCACGGTCCACCTTGGCTTCAACCAAGCCGGAGCCACCGCCACCGAGTTCATCGATTCCTCGGTGCCAGTAACCGACCTTACGGTGGTGCCCAAATGAATCTGCTGGCCCTTGACCCACTGCTCAGCGGTGACATTGACCTGACCATCGTGCTCATCGTGCTGCTCAAAGCGGGAATTGCTTTCACCTTCTTGCTGATCTCCGTCATGCTTATGGTTTGGTTTGAACGCAAGCTCATCAGCGACATGCAAAACCGTATCGGCCCCGACGTGGCCGGACCGTGGGGCATTTTGCAAACCCTGGCCGACGGCATCAAGTTGTTCTTTAAGGAAGATTTGATCCCCGAACGAGCCGACCGGTTTGTTTTCAAACTGGCCCCCTATCTCTCCTTAGTGCCGGCCTTTTTGGTTTTCGCTGTCGTGCCCATTGGGGGAGACTTCCGCAACGACGCCGGCGGGGTGGTGACCTGGTTCGGTCACCAAACCTTGCTTCAAGTAGCCGACCCACCGGTAGGCATCCTCTTTTTCTTAGCCATGTCATCAATCGCCGTTTACGGCGTCATGTTGGCCGGCTGGGCCTCGGGCTCTAAATACCCACTGCTGGGTGCGGTACGAGCCTCGGCACAAATGATCAGCTACGAAGCCGCCTTGGGCCTCGCCATGGCCACGGTATTTTTGATGAGCGGCACCCTGTCTACCAACGGCATCGTGGCCGACCAAGCCACCTGGAACTGGAACGCCGTGACCACCGGGATCGTGCCCTTTATTATCTTCTTGCTGGCCGGCACCGCCGAACTCAACCGCCCACCCTTTGACTTGGTAGAAGCCGAACAAGAACTGGTAGGTGGTTTTCACACCGAATACAGTTCACTACGTTTCGCCCTGTTTTTCTTGGCCGAATTTATGAACGTCATCACCATGTCGGCCATCGCGGTAACCCTGTTCTTAGGCGGACCCAACGGCCCGATCCTCATCGAATCAATAGCTTGGCTCTGGCCACCGCTCTGGTTCTTTGCCAAAGTAGGGGTCTTCCTCTTCACCTTCGTGTGGCTTCGTGCCACCCTGCCTCGTTTTCGCTACGACCAACTCATGGACCTCGGCTGGAAAATGCTGATCCCCGCCGCCTTAGGTTGGTTCCTGCTGATTGCCGCCTTAAACATCGGCGGCGACCGAGGCTGGCCCACCTGGGCTGTGGTCGGAACCGGCATGGTGGTTGGGGTGCTGGGCTATTTTGCTCTCACCGGTGCCATACGCAAAGCCACACTGGACCGAGCTGGCCAAGACTTTGAAGGAGTGAACTAATGGGGTACTTCCAAGGCTTCGCCATTACCTTTAAAAAACTTTGGGAAAAACGGGTCACCGTGCCCTATCCCGAACAAAAACGCGACAAACCAGCCCGCCTGCACGGCCGCCACGTACTCAACCGTTACGAAGACGGCATGGAAAAATGCATCGGCTGCGAACTCTGCGCCGGGGTATGCCCCGCCAACTGCATTTACGTGCGAGGCGCCGATAACCCGCCCGATCACCCGGTCTCGCCGGGGGAGCGCTACGGCTTTGTCTACGAAATCAACTACCTGCGTTGCATTCATTGCGACCTGTGTGTTGAAGCCTGCCCCACCCAAGCCATTACCGAAACAAAACTCTTCGAGTTTTCGTTCACCAACCGCACCGACGCCGTCTATACCAAAGACGAACTGATGGTCGACGCCGCAACCGGCCAACCCCAGCACTTGCCGTGGGAAGACTGGCGACCCGGAGAAGACCAAGACACCTCAGGCTGGATGCGCGCTACCTCACCTAGCGGATCCGCTGAACACACCGGTTTGGTGGCTTGGACCGGCGAACTGGGCTACGGCATTCGTGCCCCCGAAACCGGCCAACGCAGCGAGAAAGAAAACTAATGGACGCTGCAGTTTTTCTCATTAGCGCCGTGGTGGTCCTGTCAGGGGCCGTCGGCGTGCTGTTGGCCCGCAACCCGATACACGCCGCCTTGTTTCTCGTAGAAACCCTTTTCGGCATCGCCGTACTCTTCATCTTGTTAGACGCCACCTTTTTGGCCGCCGTTCAAGTAGTGGTGTACGCCGGAGCCATCGTCATTTTGTTTCTCTTCGTCATCATGTTGCTGGGCGTCGACCGAGCCGACGATCTAGGTATCGAACCCATCGCCGGCCAACGCCCCATGGCGGCCGTCATCGGAGCCTCTTTGCTGGGCCTCACCTTGACCACCTTGTTGATCGCCGTAAACGGCCCCACCGGAGACGCCGGGACCACCGCGGTACTCGGCAACGCCGAAACTAACACCCGTCTTTTAGGCGAAGCACTTTTTACCAACCACGTTTTTGCCGTAGAACTCACCGCACTTCTGTTGACGGTGGCCATTGTGGGAGCAGTAGTGCTGGCCCGCCGCATTAGCGGGCCCCTGCAATCTCTACCCGGCGTAGCTATCGCCGTGGCCGACGATCAAGAAACCGAGGAGAACTAATGGAGGTCACCACCACCTGGTACTTGGTTTTGGGAGCGGTGCTCTTTGCTTTGGGCACGGTCGGCGTTTTAACCCGCCGCAACCCACTAGTTATGTTCATGTGCGTTGAACTCATGCTCAACGCCGTCACCCTCACCTTGGTGGCCTTTGGCGCCGCCCTCGGCGACCTGGGCGGGCAAGTATCAGTGTTCTTTGTGCTGGTAGTAGCCGCCGCCGAAGTGGTCGTCGGTTTAGCAATCATCGTGGCCATAACCCGCCGCCGTCCCGGTACCACCGTGGACGATCTCTCGGTATTAGGAGGCTAGGAACATGCTTGACCTAGTTTGGCTAATTCCCGCTTTTCCCCTGGCCGGGTTTCTTTTCTTAATGGTCTTCGGCCGACGCTTAGGAGAACCCAAAGCAGGCTGGGTAGCTACCGCCGCCATAGCTGGTTCGTTCGCTGCCACCTTGGGGGTGTTTCTCGAACTGACCTCCCTTTCGGTACATGACCGCCGCTCAGTAACCACCCTGTTCGCTTGGGTACCGGCCGGCGATTTTTCGGTTGACGTAGGTTTCTTGGTGGACCCTTTATCCATCACCATGTGCCTGTTCATCACCGGGGTGGGGGCACTCATCCACCTGTACTCCATTGGCTACATGCACGGCGACCAGGACTACAACAAGTTCTTCACCTACCTCAATCTGTTTGCTTTTTCCATGCTGATGCTGGTGCTGGGCAACAACATGTTGTTGACTTTCCTGGGCTGGGAAGGCGTCGGAGCGTGTTCTTACCTGCTGATCTCTTTTTGGTTCGATAACGAAGCCAACGCCTCGGCCGGGAAAAAAGCGTTTGTTACCAACCGCATCGGCGACTGGGGTTTCATGGTGGCCATCTTCGCCACCTTTTTCACCTTCGGAACCGTCAACTACGCCGAGGTGCTCGACGCCACCGCTTCGGGCCAACTTTTACAGTCCACGGCCACCCTGATTGCCGTGATGCTCTTCATTGGCGCCATCGGCAAATCGGCACAGTTTCCGCTTTACCTCTGGCTGCCCGACGCTATGGCCGGCCCCACCCCCGTGTCGGCACTCATCCACGCCGCCACCATGGTCACTTCAGGCATCTACCTCCTGACCCGTATTAACCCCATCATCGCCGATGCCGCCGACTGGCTCCCTACCCTTATTGCCTGGGTCGGGGTCGGCACCGCACTGTTTGCCGCCACCATCGCCGTGGCCCAAACCGACATTAAAAAAGTGTTGGCGTACTCCACGGTGAGCCAACTTGGTTACATGTTTTTAGCGGTGGGTACCGGGGCCTATGTGGCCGCGGTATTCCACATGATCACCCACGCTTTTTTCAAGGCGCTGCTTTTCTTGGGTTCCGGTTCGGTCATTCACGGTATGGACGGCCATCAAGATATGCGCCACTACGGCGGGCTACGCCGGTTGCTGCCCATTACCAGCGCCACCTTCATCGTGGGCTGGCTGGCCATAGCGGGCGTGCCCCCATTTTCTGGGTTTTGGTCTAAAGACGAAATCTTGTTGTTTGCCTGGAATGAATCCCCAGCGCTTTGGGCGGTAGGTTTTGTTACCGCCATTTTGACCGCCTTCTACATGACCCGCCAAGTCATCTTGACCTTCTTTGGCCGTTACCGCTTTGGCGACGTCCGGCCAGAAGAAATTGCCACCGCTTGGGAGGCACGTTTAACTGCCGCCACCGAAGCCATCGACACGGTTGGCGCAGATACAGACAAAGCCCGTACCGCCGTTGAAGCAGCGGTAACCGCCGCCGAAGCGGCCCGCATGGCGCTAACCGAGGCCCAAGCAGTAGCCACCGCAGAACCCCTTGAAGGCCAAGAACCCGCCGACCCTGAAGCGCTGGCCGCGGCAGTGTTGGCCGCCGAAGACGCCGTAGTGACGGCCGACCAAAAAGTAGTAGAAGCCGAACGAGGGTTAGCGGCCGCCGAGGTTGCCCACGCCGAAGCAGTGGAAGCCCATCAACAAATAGTACGCCAAGCCGCCGACCGCCCAGCGGTGCCCGAACTTGCTTTGGCCGCCGCCCCCGATACCACTGAAGTAGCCGACCACTTGCCGGTAGAAGTAGCCCAGCGCAACGAATATCATGCCCACGAATCACCATGGACCATGACCTTGCCGTTGGTGGTGCTGGCGGTAGCGGCCGCCACCGCCGGGGTTATGCAGCTCCCGTTCTCGCCATCACTTAAACGCCTCGAGCACTGGTTGGAGCCCTCCCTGTTTGGCAACGAAGTACACCTCTCGGTAGCGACCAGCACCATGTGGATATTGGCTTTGGTGGCCATCGCTGGCGGTATCGCTGGCATCACCTTGGCTATTGCCGCTTACCAAAAACGCAAAGTGGACTACACCATGTTTGAGCGCCCCATTTTGGCCGAGGCTTGGCAAGTAGATCGCCGGGTCAGTGACTTTATGGGTGGCCCCGGAACCGCCGGCTTCGAAGCCACAGCCGGTTTCGACCAACGGGTGGTTGACGGCGCTGTCAACGGCACCGGCCGCTTGGTGCAACGCTTGGCGCAAGGAGTTCGCCGCTTTCAAAACGGTCTGGTGCGCACCTACGCCGCCGGCATCGGGGTAGGGGCAGTGCTGCTTCTGCTTTGGTTCTTCATGAGGTCAGGTATCTAATGTCTTTTTCCTTATTGGCCTCGGCTAGCGCAGTGACCTTCCCGGTACTTCCGGCCCTTCTTTTGGTGCCTTTTGCCGGAGCATTGCTGGTCATGGTGTTACCTCGCCAGCGCCCCGAACTATTCAAACTGGTGGCCGTGCTGACCTCGGTAGCGGTAATGGGGATGAGCTTTTGGGTGCTTTACGCTTTCGACACCCAGCACGGTGCTGATGGGTTCCAATTTTTAAGCAACCAAACCTGGATAGCCGATCTGGGCATCTCTTGGTCGTTTGGTATCGACGGCATCTCGCTCTTTTTGGTGGTGCTCACCGGGGTATTGTTTCCTATCGCTCTGCTGGCCACCGACCCGGCCCACGACAACCGGGCCTGGTACGGCTGGCTTTTGGTGTTAGAAGGCGGGGTCATGGGGGTGTTCCTCAGCCTCGACTTGGTGATGTTCTTCATCTGTTTCGAAGTGGTGCTGGTGCCCATGTACTTCCTCATCGGCCGTTGGGGCCACGGCAACCGCACCTACGCCGCCACCAAATTCTTTCTCTACACCATGGCCGGCTCAGCGCTCATGCTGGTGGGCATTGTGGCTTTGGCCTTTTTGCATGCCGACGCCACCGGCGGCCCATTAACTTTCAACCTGATCGAGATTGCCGAAGCCCAAAGCCTGGCCACCGGCACCGCTCGCTGGATTTTCTTAGCTTTCGCTTTGGCCTTCGCCGTCAAGGTGCCGATCTTTCCCCTCCATACTTGGCTGCCTGATGCCCACACTGAAGCCCCTACCGCTGGGTCGGTCATCTTGGCCGGGGTCATGTTGAAACTCGGTACTTACGGGTTTTTGCGTTTCGGTTTGTACTTGTTTCCGGAGGCCTCGCATTACTTTGCCCCGGTGTTTTTGACCCTCGGGGTGGTGGGCATTATTTATGGTGCTGTGGTGGCCGCCATGCAAGGCGACCTCAAACGCTTGGTGGCGTACTCCTCAGTGGCCCACCTTGGTTTCATCATCTTGGGTACCTTCGCCCTCAACACCGAAGGCATCGAAGGTGGCTTGCTGCAAATGGTCAACCACGGGGTGTCAACCAGTGCCCTGTTTTTGTTGGTGGGCATGATCTACGAACGTCGCCACACCCGTCAAATCAGTGAACTGGGCGGCTTGCAAAGGTCAGCGCCTATTTTGGCCGCCGTATTTACTGTGGTCATGTTGTCGTCCATTGGTTTGCCGGGCCTCAACGGTTTCGTGGGCGAGTTCTTAATCTTGCTGGGTACCTTTACCGCTCACCGTTGGTGGGCCATGGTGGCGACCGCTGGAGTGATTTTGGCGGCCCTTTATTTACTGTGGGCCTACCAACGAGTGTTCCATGGTCCGGCGACCGGCGACAACGCCGAAATGCCCGACCTGACCCTGCGTGAAGGTATGGTGCTGGCCCCCTTGCTGGCTCTTATTATCTTTATGGGGGTTTACCCTCGGCCAGTAATCGAACGCATGGAACCGGCCGTTGATTCGTTGATCGAACATATTGAACTTCACGTCGAAGGATTTCACGAACCAGTAACCCGGGGCGGCGTAGACCTCGGTGAGGCTCCGGTAGTTGAGCACGCTGATGAAGGGGAGCACGAGTAATGTTGGCGCAAATAAACCAAATCGCTACCCCTGAGGTGCTGTGGTGGGCGCTGTTGCCACTGCTGTTTTTCTCGGTAAGCGCCGTCACCTTGCTTACCGTGGCTTCCTTGAAGCGTCAGATGCCGGCCTGCTGGGCCCCCGCCTGGACCATCACCGCAGCTCTCGCCACCTTGGTTTCGTTGGTCCCTCTGTGGCAAAAAGTAATGGACGAAGGTCCACGGTCTTTCTTAGGAGGCGCCGTAGGTGTAGACGGTGCTTCGCTGTTTATCACCGGAATATTGGCGGTCACCGTCTTAGCGACTGCCCTCTTGGCGCACCCTTATTTGAAACGCCAAGACCTCCCCGGTCTTGAGTTTTATGTGTTGCTACTTCTTTCGGCGGCCGGTGGGGTAGTGATGGCTTCAGCCAACGACCTCATCGTGTTGTTCCTAGGTATCGAAGTGTTGTCTCTCGCGGTGTACGTGTTGGCGGCCTACCACTTGCGCCGCATTGAGTCGCAAGAAGCGGCGCTCAAGTACTTTATTTTGGGGGCCTTCGCTTCGGCCTTCCTGCTTTACGGCATCGCCTTGGTGTACGGCGCCGTGGGGTCAACCAACCTGTCTGACATCAACGCTTGGCTGGCTCAAAACATTTTGGTAGAAGACGGGCTTTTGCTCGCTGGCTTAGCCATGCTGCTAGTTGGCCTAGGTTTCAAAGTAGCGGCTGCCCCCTTTCATGCCTGGACGCCTGATGTGTACCAAGGTGCTCCCAGCCCCGTAGTGGCTTGGATGGCCGCCGGGGTAAAAGCTGCCGGCTTCGCTGCTTTGCTCCGCGTTTTTGTGACGACCTTCGGTTCGTTCTCTGCCGACTGGCGCCCCGCCATGGCCGTGCTGGCCGGTGCCTCGGTACTGGTCGGTTCGTTAGGCGCCGCTTTGCAAACCGACGTCAAGCGTTTGTTGGCTTACTCTTCAGTAGCGCACGCCGGGTTTTTGCTCATCGGGGTCGAAGCGGCCACCGCACGCGGCACCAGCGCAGTCTTTTCTTATCTCGCTATCTACGCCCTGTTGGCTATCGGTAGTTTTGCCGTGGTCACCTTGATGGGTGGTTCCGGTGACCAAAACCATCAACTGGAGGCCTACCACGGGTTAGGGGCACGCCAACCCTGGTTGGCTGGCGCCTTCACGGTGCTTTTGCTGGCCCAAGCCGGGGTGCCGCTTACCGCTGGCTTCGTCGCCAAGTTTGGGGTTATTGCTGCTGCCGCCGATGCCGGCTCCTGGTGGTTGGCGTCAGTCGCCATGTTGGCTACAGCTATCGCTGCTTTTGCTTACCTTCGGGTGGTGGTGGCCATGTACCTCAATGACTCTGCGAGCGACGAAACGATCACCGTGGATCGCACTACCTGCTGGGTAATTTCGGTGGCAGTCGCCCTGGTGATGCTCATCGGTTTGATGCCATCAATTTTGCTTGATGTAGCGCGTCAAGCCGTCCCTGTTTTGGTGGGTGGCTAAGGTGGTTAATTTCTTCTCAGTAACCCCTCAGAGTGCCCGCTCATCGGTTAGCCTCTTTGCCGTACCCGTAACTTGGGGTGCGATGTTGGCCTTATCCCCTCTCAATCGTTAGGTTCAGTTTCTGTGTCCGACTTTCTTCGCAGCTGGTTAACGCTGGTCCTCTTTGGGGGTCTTGCCGTGCTGTTAGTTGGGGCGTTCTTAGGCCTCTCAAGTTTGATTCGCCCACAACGCGATACCGAACAAAAAGGCATCAACTATGAAAGCGGCGTGGACCCGCAAGGCGACATGTGGAGCCAGTCCAACATTCGCTACTACGTGTTCGCTTTGATGTTCGTCCTCTTCGACGTGGAAGCGGTATTCATTTTCCCTTGGGCCACCCGTCTAGAAACTTACGGCGTGTTCGGCTTGGTAGAAATGGCCATCTTCATTTTCATCTTGGCTTTGGGTTTGGTTTACGCCTGGCGGAAAGGCCTCCTGCGATGGGTTTAGTAGAAAACGGCAAACTCCCCAAGCCGCTCACCGCTTTGCTCAACGTGAGCCGCAAGTATTCTCTGTGGGTTTACCAATGGGGTTTGGCTTGCTGCGCTATCGAAATGGGCGCGGCCTTTGCTTCTCCTCGCTACGACGTGATGCGCTTAGGGGTTATCCCGTTTCCGGCCAGCCCTCGTCAAGCCGACATGGTGGTTATCTCCGGCACGGTGACCGACAAAATGGCTCCGGTAGTGCGCCGCCTCTACGAGCAAATGCCGGAACCAAAATATGTGATCTCCATGGGTTCATGCGCTAACTGTGGCGGCCCCTACTGGGACAGTTACTCGGTAACCAAAGGCGTGGATCAAGTTATTCCGGTAGATGTTTACGTCCCCGGCTGCCCTCCTCGCCCCGAAGCACTCTTAGAAGGCATCGTTTTGTTGCAAGAACGCATCGCCTCAGAAGACATGACCGAACGTTGGAACGGTGATCCTCTTGTCGTCACCTGATACGCCCGTGACCGAAGAAGAAACCGCAGCACCCGAGGCAGACGCCGCTCGGGATGCTTTGGTAGCCACCCTGGCCGAAGCCTTAGGCGACGGCCTGGTAGCCAGCGAAGTAAAAGCCGGGGTCGACGTTTGGGTACGAGTAACCAGCCAGGCTTGGGTCGAAACCGCTCAGGTGTTGCGCAACCAGTGCGGCATGAAGTACTTCAACTTCCTTTCGGTTATTGACTGGCTGCCTTCGCCCTTTGGCCGCGACATGGACGCCCAAGTTGACCAACCCGACCCCGTGGAACCCGGCGAAATGACCTGGGGTATCACCGGCGGGCAAACCCGTTTTCAAATGCTGGCTCGTTTGCACGACCCCGTGAACCACGTAGGCATCAACATCAAAGCAGACATTGATGATGAACAACTCGCTGTTGACTCTTGGATAGCGGTTTACCCCGGCGCCGACTGGCACGAACGCGAAGCCGCCGAAATGTTTGGCGTGCACTTCACCGGTCACCCCAACTTGACCAAGCTGTACTTGCCGGGAGCCTTCGAAGGAAACCCCATGCGTAAAGACTTCCCCCTGCTGGCCCGACGGGTAAAACCGTGGCCCGGCTTGGTGGACGTTGAACCGTTGCCTGGCGAAGACGATGACGAAACGGAGGCCTCATGAACAAGGCCACCGACACCCAGCAGCTGGCCTACATCGCCGGCCAAGCAGCCGACGCTCGGGTTAATTTAGAAATTGAAACCGAGGGCATGATCCTCAACATCGGCCCGCAGCACCCGGCCACTCACGGCACCCTGCGCATCATTGTAAAACTTGATGGTGAACAAGTAATGTCGGCCGACCCCATGATGGGTTACATGCATCGGGGCTACGAAAAGCTTTCCGAAGTACGCACCTACCCGCAGGTCACGGCCCTCATTAACCGCATCGACTGGTTGGGGAGTTTCGCCAACGAGGTGCCGTTCATTCAGGCCGCCGAAAACCTTATGGAAGTTGAAGCTCCGCCTCGCGCCCAGTGGATACGTACCGCATTGTTCGAAATGTCTCGCATCGCCAACGTGGTGTTGTTCTTAGGCGACATGGGCGTGCAACTCGGTGCGGTGACCCCCGTGTTCTTCGCTTTCCGGGACCGCGAGTTCATTCTCAACCAAATCGAAGCAGTAACCGGCGGGCGTTTTCACCCCAACTTCAACCGCATCGGCGGCCTTAAAGACGACCTGCCCAAGGGTTGGATCGAAGAAACCCGAGGCGTGCTCGGCCGCATCCGCGACTTCTGCGACGAAATCGAAACCCTGGTCGCCGGCAACGAAATCTTCCAAGCCCGTACCCGCGGCATTGGTATTATCCCGGCCGACGTGGGCTTGGCCTACGGCTTGTCGGGCGCCAACATTCGCTCCAGCGGCGTTGATTGGGACATTCGCCGCGACGGAGGCATCGGCTTGGTGCACAACGAACTGGACTGGAAAGTCTGGACCCACCCCGATGGCGACTCTTTTGCTCGTTTCTGGGTGCGTCTGCAAGAAGTACGCGAATCATGCACCATGATCGAACAAATCTTGGATGGCATTCCTGCCGGGCCTGTTATGGCCAAAGTGCCTCGCATTATCAAAGTGCCGGCCGGTGAATCTTACGTAGAAACCGAAAACCCATTGGGGGTTATGGGCTACTACATCGTTTCTCAAGGTGACCTCACCCCATTTCGCGTCAAGATCCGTTCGGCTTCGTTTAACAACGTGTCTATTACCCCGTGGCTCCTTAAAGGGGTCTACGTGCCCGACGTGGTTTCCATTCTGGCCAGCCTGTATTTCATCCTCGGAGATATCGACCGATGACGCTGATTCTGGCCGAGATGGCTTACTGGCAAGAAACCTCTATCCGCTTGTTAGTCGGCCTGGCTGCCGTATTGCTGCCCGCCGGCACGCTGGTTTACCTCTTCTTGTTCAAAATGATGAGCTTCATGCAGAGCCGTTTGGGCCCTATGGAAGCCGGCCCTTACGGGTCGATGCAGTTGCTGGCCGAGGTCGGTAAATTCTTGCAAAAAGAAGACATCATCCCTCGCGCCGCCGACCGTTTGGTCTTCAAACTGGCGCCCTTCGTGGTGCTGGTTTCTACCTTTTTGTTGGTGCTGGTTATTCCTGCCGGCCCCGACCTGTGGTTCATTGACGTGGACACCGGCATCTTCTTAGCCTTAGCCGTGTCTTCCATTTCGGTTATCGGCATCTTGATGGCCGGGTGGGCTTCGGCCTCTAAATATTCTTTGATGGGCGCATTGCGGGCCACCGGTCAACTCATTGCTTACGAACTTCCCATGGTGCTTGCCGTGGTTGGGGTGGTTATTCAAGCGGGCACCCTCAACGTGCAAAATATTGTCCTGGCTCAAGCAACCGGCGAAATATTTGGCTTCGGCGGCATCGGCAACCCATTTATTTTCACTCAGTTCTTAGGTTTTGCGATCTTTTTGATTGCCGTCCAAGCAGAACTCACCCAGCCTCCTTTCGACATGCCGGTCGCTGAATCAGAGTTAGTAACCGGCTACCTCACCGAATATTCGGGTTTGCGTTTCTTGATGTTCTTCATTGGCGAATTCGCCACCGCCGGTATTTTCTCGGCCCTGGCCGCCACCTTGTTCTTAGGCGGCTGGTACGTGCCGGGCTTAGACCCCACCGATGGTTTGTTTAACGTCATCGGCCCTGCGGTGCTTTTCGCCAAAATGCTGCTGGTGGCTTTCTTGATATTCTGGTTCCGCTTCACCTACCCTCGCTTTCGTGAGGACCAACTGCAAAAGTTGGCTTGGAAGGTGCTTATCCCATTGTCGTTGATCAACATTGTGATCACCGGCGTGTTGAAGGTGATGTTCTAATGGCGACCAAAATCAAAATCCCCGGGATGATCAAGGGCCTCGGGGTTACCTTCAAAACGATGGTGCGTACCTTGACCAAAGGTTCACACACCGTGCAATACCCGCACGTAAAAGAAGCCCCCACTGCTCGAGCCCGTGGGGTAATTGCCCTCCACGAAGAAAACTGCACCTCATGCATGCTGTGCGCCCGTGAATGCCCCGACTGGTGTATCTACATCGAAGGACACAAATACAAAGCGCCACCCCGTCGCCCCGGCGGCAAGCCCCGTAAAAAGAACGCCCTCGACCGCTTCGACATTGACTACTCGTTGTGCATGTACTGCGGTATTTGCGTAGATGTGTGTCCCTTCGAAGCCTTGTTCTGGACCCCCGAATACGAATATTCCGAACTAAAAATTGCCAACTTGTTGCACGACAAAAACCAGTTAGGTAAATGGATGGAAACGGTGCCTGAGTTCGAAGACTACGAAGCAGGCAGCGAAGCCAAGAAAGCCCAGGTGCCCAAGTGAACCTGTTGGCCCAAGTGAACGATTTCAACCCTCTGTTGAGCGGCGAAGTGGTGGTGGCGCAAAATATTGCTTTCACCATTTTGGCGGCCATCATGCTGGTTAGTGCCTTGCGTTTGGTCACCACCCGCAACGTGGTCCACGCCGCTCTGTACCTGGTGTTGGTGTTGGCCGGAGCGGCCGGCATCTTTATTTTGTTGGGCGCCGAGTTTGTGGGCGTTACCCAAATAATGGTTTACATCGGGGCCATCGTGGTGCTGTTTTTGTTCGGCATCATGTTGACCCGGGGTGCCCTAGGCACCGAAGAAGAAGGCAACAAAGAACCCCGCCTGATGGCTTCTTTGGTCGCCGGCTTGTTGGTAGTTGTTATGGGCGGTGCGCTCATCGATACCTTCGGCGACGCCGAGTTGTTGCGTTCCGCACCCAGCACGACCGCCGAAATTAGTGACAGTATTTTTAGCCAGTACATCGTGCCGTTCGAAGCAACCTCGGTGTTGTTGTTGGCGGCTTTAATTGGGGCCATCGTGGTGGCCAGAAAGGACTGACATGTTTTTGAACCAGTTCCTTCTGCTTTCTGTGGCACTTTTTGCTATTGGCGTGTACGGCGTGTTGGCTCGCCGCAACGGGGTCATGGTGCTCATGTCTATTGAGCTGATCCTGAACGCCGTCAACATCAACTTGGTTTCTTTCGCTGCTTTCACCGAAAACATAGCGGGCGAAGTATTTGCTCTCTTCGTGGTCGCCGTAGCGGCCGCCGAAGTAGGGGTGGGCTTAGCCATGATCTTGCTCTTGTACCGCAACCGACGAAACATTGATCTCACCGAGATCGATCTGATGAAGGGTTAATGCTATGACCGACCTATTCATCTTCGCTTCGGCTACCGCTGAGCTTGCAGAAACCGTTTTACCTTTGGGTATCACCGAAGGCGGAGCGTGGTTGCTGCGCAACGCTTGGATAATCCCGTTGATACCTGCCCTGTCTTTCGTAGGCATTTTGTTCTTTGGCAAGCGCATGCCTCGCCAAGGCGCCGAACTGGGCGTGGCGGCTATCGGTATCGCTTTTGTTTTAGCGGTACTCACCGGCGCCGCTTGGATGGATCACCGCGACAACTATCAGGGCGACGAGGTAACTCAAGCGGTGATAGTGGCCGACCACGGCGAGGCTGCCGATCACGATGAAGGGCACGCCCCCGAGCATCCTTCGCTGGCCGTAAGCAACACCGTGACTTGGTTCCAGGTGGGCGGCATGACCATATCGGTGGGCGTTCTGGTCGACGGCTTAGCGGTCATGATGCTTTTCGTGGTGACCTTAGTGTCGCTCTTGGTGCACGTTTACTCCACTGATTACGTCAGCGGCGATAGGCGCTACACCCATTACTTTGCTTTCCTGTCGCTGTTTAGTGCCTCCATGCTGACCCTGGTTATTTCAGAAAACACCCTGCAACTCTTGGTGGCTTGGGAACTTGTTGGCGTGTGTTCGTTTGCCCTCATTGGCCACTGGTGGGAAGAAAAACCCAACAGCGATGCTGCGTTGAAAGCTTTCTTAACCAACCGGGTAGGCGACATGGGCCTCTTGGTAGGCATCACCGTGCTGTTCTTCTCCGTTGGTTCGGCGCTGCCTGACGCTTTCGGCTCGTTCTCTATCGCCACCACCAACACGCTGGCCAACTCGGGCCTGTTATCGCACACCGCTCTGTTGGTATCGGCGACCTGCCTTATGGCTGCCGTTATGTCTAAGTCTGGCCAGTTTTTCTTACACACCTGGTTGCCCGACGCTATGGCCGGGCCCACCCCTGTTTCGGCCCTCATCCACGCCGCCACCATGGTGGTAGCCGGGGTATTCATGATCGCTCGCCTGTACGGCGTGTTCTTCGAAGGGTTCTCCATTGGCGGGTCATCCATCAACCTGATGGCCGTAGTGGGCGGGCTTACTACTTTGGTCGGTGCTTCGCTGGCTTTCGTGCAACGCGACATCAAAAAAGTTTTGGCCTACTCCACCATTTCTCAATTGGGTTACATGGTGTTGGCTTTGGGCGTCGGGGCCTGGACAGCCGCCGTGTTCCACTTGTTCACCCACGCTTTCTTTAAGGCCTGCTTGTTCTTGGGCTCCGGTTCGGTAGCTCACGCCGTGCACAGTTTCGACATGAAATCCGACATGGGTGGCATGCGTAAAGCCATGCCGCAGACCTACCGGACCTTCGTCATCGGTTCTATCGCCTTGGCTGGGTTGCCTCCGTTGGCCGGCTTTTGGTCGAAAGACGAAATCTTGGCCGGCACCGGCGGTTGGGGCCTCTTTGGAGGCACCGGCGGTAACGGGGCCTACACCGGCATGCTGATCATGGGCATGGTGACCGCCGCATTGACCGCTGCCTACATGACCCGAGTCATTTACTTAACCTTCTTTGGCGACTTCCGCGGCCACGGCGAACTCCACGAATCTGGCCCCCGCATGGTGGTGCCTTTGTGGATTCTGGCCGGTTTGGCCATGGTGGCCGGTTTATTCAACCTGCCTTCCGGCTTTCAACTGGTGCCCGAATCAATGCAAGAACGTTTCGGCCATTACGTTGAACCAGCGGCCGCTTACTTCCCGGGCATTAGCCACGCCTCACCTTCATGGTCGCTGGCTATTTTCTCCACTTTGGTGGTGATGGCCGGTGCGGGCTCCGCTTACTGGTACTACTTTGTCAAAGTGGATGCCGCCGCCCAAGCCTCGGGCCAAAGCCTGACCGAACTTAGCAACGGCCCTACCAGTCGTTGGCCGCTGGCCAAAATGGGCCACAACCTGCTCGAGAACAAGTACTACCTCGACCATCTCTACACCGGCATTATCGCCGGAGGCACCAAGGGACCGCTGGCCCGTGCCGTCTACCGCTTCAACCAACAGGTCATTGACCGCACTGTCGACAAAGTCGGCGAAACTGCGGTGGTGTCTGGTCAGTTTGTCTACGACAAAATTGACCAATTGTTAGTTGACGGTGCCGTTAATACCTCGGGGCGTCTTGCTTCTGAGGCTGGCGGAGAACTTCGTAAAATTCAATCCGGGAAGGTCCAAAGCTACGCAGCGATATTGTTTGCTGCCGCTACGGTACTCGCCGGGATTTTGATCGTCATCGTTTAGGAGACGGCCAGTATGGAAAATTTGCTTGACAGTTGGGGCTTAACGGCCGCCACCTTCGTACCAATGTTGGGGGTGGCGCTCATGATGTTCGTCCCCAAAGAAAAAGAGGATCTGCATAAAAAGATCGCTCTGGCCACCTCGTTGGTGGTGGCTGCCATTGGGGTGCTGCTCTTAGTGCAGTTTGATCTTGGTGCCACGGGGCAGTTGCAGTTTGCTGTGGACCACATGTGGATCGACGTCATAAACAGCCACTACGCCATGGGCCTCGACGGCATGTCGCTGCCGTTGGTGTTGCTAACCATGCTGGTGGTGCCTTTGTGCATCGTCTACTCGTGGGATCATTTCCCGTCCCCATCTAACCCCAAAGCCTTCTTGATGCTGATCTTGGTTCTAGAAACCGGCATGATCGGCACCTTTATGGCTCAAGACTTGGTGCTGTTCTTCGTGTTCTTCGAAGTGGTGCTGTTGCCCATGTTCTTCATGATCGCCGTGTGGGGCGGCGAAGACCGCCGCTACGCCTCGTTGAAGTTCTTCTTGTACACCTTGTTCGGTTCAGCACTTATGTTGGTGAGCTTCTTGTCGCTGTACTTTTTGTCGGGTGCCGAATCGTTCGTTCTCACCGACCTCGCCCAGGCAGTAGCCGAGAACGGTATTTCTCGCACCGCCGGACTATGGATCTTTGGCGGCATGTTGTTGGGCTTCGGCATCAAGGTACCTATGTTCCCCTTCCACACCTGGTTGCCTGACGCTCACACTCAGGCCCCGACCGTCGGTTCGGTCATCTTGGCCGCCGTGTTGTTGAAACTCGGCACCTACGGCTTTATTCGCATCGCTATTCCCGTGTTGCCAGAAGCCGCCGTGGAATGGGCTCCTTGGATCGGCCTGTTGGCGGTAGTGGGCATCATCTACGGTGCCTTGGGCTGTTTGGCACAAACCGACATGAAGCGCCTGATCGCTTTTTCATCGGTCGCTCACATGGGTTTCGTCATGTTGGGCATTTCTACCCTCACTGATTTCGGCATTAACGCCGCCATCATGGGCATGGTGGCCCACGGTTTGATCACCGGCATGTTGTTCTTCATCGCTGGGTCGATCAAAGAGCGCTACCACACCTTAGATATTGCCCGCTTGGGTGGCTTGTTGCTTAAAGCCCCTCGTATGGGTTGGATTCTCGGTTTGAGCGTTATGGCTTCGTTGGGTCTGCCTGGTTTGGCTGGCTTCTGGGGCGAGTTCCCTGCCATTTTGTCCACCTACAACCCGGCTAACGGCCTGCCTGTAGAGACCTTCCGCACTTACATGGTGATCTCTGCTTTGGGCACCGTGTTGGCCGCCGGCTACCTGCTGTGGCTATTGCAACGCACCGCCTTTGGTACCCCCACCGAAGAGTTTGCTGACCTAGATATTCCTGACGTAACCCGTCACGAGTGGATTGCCTGGACCCCTATGATCGCTTTGATCTTAGCTATCGGTATTTACCCCAACTTGATTTTCCGGGTGACTGATGGGGCGGTAGATGCTTCGCTTAACGAATGTTTGCAAGTAAACACCCAAGAAATGTCGGCCGAAGATATCGAAGCTTTGCATTGCGCCCCGGTTTACAACTTGGGTAGCGGCGGGCATGTGGTAGATGAACACGCAGTGAGCGGAGACTGACCGTGACTGCGCAACTGCTCGCCTTGGCCTTTGAAAGGCCAGCCATTGATTGGCATGCGGTGGCCCCCGAGTTGGTGCTGTTAACCGCCGGGTGTCTCATCACCTTGGCCGACATCATCTTTTTAGAAAAAGCCCGGTCCTTTACCGCTGCTTTGGCCGGGTTGGGTGTGCTGGCTACCGCCATTCCGCTCATTACCTTGGCCAGCAGTGGCGCCGACCGAGTGCTGTTCGGTGGAGCGTACGTGGTTGACGACTTTGCGCTTATCACCAAAGCTATTTTCTTAATGGCCGGTTATGTAGTGATTTTGCTCTCTACCAACTATGTGGCCGAAGGCGATTATTGGGAAAACGAATATTACGGCCTGTTGCTGGCTTCGCTTATGGGCATGATCATGATGGCCTCCTCTCGGGACTTGATTTCGATCTTCGTGGCCTTGGAACTGTTGTCGATCCCCGCTTATTTGATGGTGGCTTGGCGCAAGGGCGATGCCCGCTCCAACGAAGCCGGTTTGAAGTATTACCTCATGGGGGTGTTCGCTTCGGCGGTCATGCTCTACGGCATGTCGCTGCTCTTCGGGTTGGCGGGTTCTACCCAACTCACGGAGATCGCTACTGCGGTGGCTTCGGGTGCCGCCTCAACATCGGCCACCACTTTGGCCATTGTCTTTATCATCGCTGGGTTTGCTTTTAAAGTTTCGGCGGCCCCGTTTCATACCTGGGCTCCTGATGTTTATGAAGGCGCCCCCACCCCGGTGACGGCGTTTCTTTCGGTGGCCTCAAAAGCTGCTGGCTTTGTGGCTATCTTGCAATTGCTTTACGTGGGTTTCTACGGTCGAGCCGATGTCTACGAACCGTTGATCTGGATTTTGGCCGCGGCGTCTATGACCTTGGGCAACCTGGTGGCTTTGCGCCAAACCAACATGGTGCGCCTCATGGCTTACTCCGGGGTGGCCCAAACCGGGTTTATTATCGCCCCGCTGGCCGTGGCCGGTCACGCCGGGTTAGGCGATCAAGCGTTGTCTACCGTGGTGACCTACTTGGCTATTTACGCTGCCATGAACTTGGGGGCTTTTGCGGTCATCATCACCTTGTCTCGCAAAACTGGTTCGGCAGAGCTCAGCAGCTTTGGTGGGGCCTTTAGTTACGCTCCGGGGCTGACCGTGGCCATGAGCTTCTTTTTGTTCTCGCTGGCGGGTATTCCTCCGTTGGGCGGCTGGTTCGCCAAATTTGAGGTGTTCCGAGTATTGACCTCGGCCGGCGACTTCTGGGGCTACTCCTTAGCGGTGATCGCTGCTGTGAACTCGGTGATTGCCTTGTATTACTACGCTGGTATTGCGCGCCGCATGTGGGCCGATGACGCTCCAGAAGGCGATTTGGCTCCGGTGCCCACCACCCCGTCGCTGGTTATCGCTTTGGCTATTTGCGCCGGCGTTACCTTGGCCTTTGGTGTGGTGCCACAAATAGTGGCTCGCTTCACCGACGTGAGCCTGCTGGCCCTCGGGGGCTGACATTAATGGCTTAGCCGAACGGCTGGCCGCCCGGTGCCGCGCTGGCGGGCCGCTAGATTTTTCTGCTTGGGTTGAGGCTTGCCTGTACGACCCCGACTTTGGCTTTTATGTTTCTGGCGGTTCGGCGGGTCGCCGGGGGGATTTTATTACCAGCCCCGAAGTAGGCCCGTTGTTTGGCGCCGTGCTGGCGCGGTGGTTGGACAAACGGTGGGCGGCTATGGGGGAGCCTGATGGGTTTACGGTAGTTGAGGTAGGAGCAGGCCCAGGGACGTTGGCTCGGGCTGTTTTGGCGGCCCAACCGGCGTGCCTGGCAACCGGCCGCTACGTGACGGTAGAGGTTTCGGCAGCTCAACGGGCCCTTCACCCTGATGGGGTAGATGCCTTGGCCGAAATGCCGGCCGGGCCTCTTGTTGGGGCAGTGGTGGCCAACGAGTTGCTAGACAACTTGCCGTTCGGCGTGTTGGCGGCCGATGGAGAGTCTTGGCGGCCGGTACAGGTAACGGTGGAGGGAGATGAATTCTTCGAGGTGCTGGGCGACCCGGTGAACCCACCGGTTGCTTTGCCGCCAGTGGCCGGCCAGCGCATACCTACCCAAGCAGCGGCAGCCCAATGGGTTGCCGGGGCTTGGGCTTCACTGGCGCCTGGAAGCAGCCTGCTGGTTGTTGACTATTGCGCGACCACAGCCCAGATGGCCCAGAAGTCCTCTTGGTTACGCACCTACCGCAACCATCAGCACGGTGGATCGCCGCTGGACTATCTAGGTAGCCAAGACATCACCACCGAAGTGGCGGTGGATCAACTCCCCGGCCAACCGGAGGTAGGCACGCAACTTGACTGGTTACAAGCCAACGGCGTCGATGACCTCGTAGCGGAAGGTCGCCGCATTTGGGAACAACGAGCCGGAGTGGCCGACCTAGCGGCCCTCAAAGCCCGCAGCCGCATCAGCGAAGCCGAAGCACTCTTAGCCCCCGACGGTCTCGGCGCCTTCCAAACCCTTACCTGGACAACCCCCTAAAGTTCGTGCTGTGGGGACAGTCCCCACAGCACGAACTCTGGGTTGGTTGAGCCTTGGTGAGAGGTCTACTAGGGTCGGGCGGGTTAACCGAGGAAAGGTAATTTTGTGAACGAACCAACCATTGAGAACTATTACGTCGAAGACCGCACCTTCCCGCCGTCGGCTGACTTTGTGGCCTCCGCAGTAGCGGGCGACCGCTCGGATTACCAAGAAGCCGCCCTGGACTATGAGGCCTTCTGGGCCCGCCAAGCACGAGAACTTCTCACTTGGGACCAAGACTTCCACACCACGTTGGAATGGGAACTGCCCTACGCCAAATGGTTCTTAGGTGGGCAACTCAACGTTTCTTACAACTGCTTAGACCGCCACGTAGAAGCCGGCTACGGCGACCGCATTGCTTATTTTTGGGAAGGGGAGCCCGGCGACACCCGCGAAATCAGTTACACCCAGTTGCTCGATGAGGTCAGCCGCTTCGCCAACGTACTCAAAGGCTTAGGCCTCAAAAAAGGCGACCGAGTAGCTATCTACATGCCAATGATCCCCGAACTGCCGGTAGCCATGTTGGCCTGTACCCGCATCGGGGTAGCGCACAGCGTGATCTTCGGCGGGTTCTCGCCGGACTCCATAGTGGACCGCTGCGAAGACGCCCAAGCCCGCATGGTCATCACCGCCGACGCTGGTTACCGCCGGGGAGAGCCTTCGGCCCTCAAAGTAAACGTCGACGCTGCTCTAGACTCTGGAGCCTCCTGTGTGGAACACGTAGTGGTGGTCAACCGGTGCGACACCGAAGTCACCATGAAAGAAAACCGCGACCTGTGGTGGCATGAACTTATGGCCGAAGCCTCCGCCGACTGCCCAGCCGAACCCATGGACAGCGAACAACTGCTGTACCTGCTTTACACCTCGGGCACTACCGCCAAACCCAAAGGCATCATGCACACCACCGGCGGGTACCTCACCCAAGTGGCCTACACCCACAAAACGGTGTTCGACCTCAACCGAGACGACGACGTGTATTGGTGCGCCGCCGACATCGGCTGGGTAACCGGCCATAGTTACATCGTGTACGGGCCACTCACCAACGGCTGCACCTCGGTCATGTACGAAGGCACCCCCGACACCCCACGGCCCGAGTTTCGGAGTGACGACCGCTCAACCTGGCCCAAGGACCGCCTGTGGGACATCATCGAACGCTACGGGGTAACCCAGCTTTACACCGCCCCCACGGCCATACGTACCTTCATGAAATGGGGGAGCCAAGACCCCGAAGCCCACGACCTCAGCAGCCTGCGGGTATTGGGCACGGTCGGTGAACCCATCAACCCCGAAGCATGGATGTGGTATCACGAAAATATTGGCGGCAGCACCTGCCCCATCGTGGACACCTGGTGGCAAACCGAAACCGGCGGGCACATGATCAGCCCCCTGCCTGGGGTAACCACCACCAAACCAGGGTCAGCCTGCCACACCATCCCTGGTGTCTTCGCCGAAGTCGTAGACGACGCCGGCCAACCCATTTCTGAAGGCGGCGGCTACCTGACCATCACCCACCCCTGGCCGGCCATGCTGCGGGGCATTTGGGGCGACCCCGAGCGCTACCTGGAGACCTATTGGTCGACCTATGAGGGCCGCTACTTTGCCGGCGACGGAGCCAAAATCGATGCCGACGGTTACCTGTGGCTTTTGGGGCGCGTGGACGATGTCATGAACGTGTCCGGTCACCGCATCGCCACCGCCGAAGTGGAGTCCGCTCTAGTGGATCATCCGGCAGTTGCCGAAGCCGCCGTAGTGGGAGCCAACGACGAGGTCACCGGCCAAGCCATCATCGGCTACGTGATTCTGCGCGGCACCCATGAAGCCTCCGAAGCCTTAGCCGAAGAAGTGCGCCGCCACGTGGCCACCAAGCTGGGTCCCATGGCCCGCCCCAAAGCCGTATTTTTGGTACCAGACCTGCCTAAAACCCGCAGCGGCAAGATCATGCGCCGCTTGCTGCGAGACGTCGCCGAAGGCCGCGACCTAGGTGACACCACCACCTTGGCTGATGCCGGGGTAGTAGCGGAAATCCGCGACCGAGTGGCCGCCGACCCGCAAGAGGACTAATGCCTGCTGGGCATCGGGTAGAAAACCAAAAACCATTACCGCCCGGTGAGGTGGTGTTGGTTGATGTAGATGGCGTGCTCTCCGATGCCTCGGGCCGTCAGTACCATTTGGATGGCCCAAAAAAGGATTGGCTGAGTTTTTTCGAAGCATCAGCTGATGACCCGCCAATTATGGAAGGGGTGCGTTTGGTGGCGCAACTGGCCGCTAAGCACCCAGTGGTTTTGGTAACCGCCCGGCCCGGCCGCTTGGCCGACCTGACCATAAATTGGATGGAACGCCACGGGGTGTGCTGGGACCTGCTGGCCATGCGCACCGACGGCGACCACGGGGCTTCTTTTGAAGTCAAACGCCGCGTATTGGCCGGCCTGCGGGCCGACGGCTACCAACCAATATTAGCTATCGACGACGAAGCCAAAAACCTCGTCATGTACCGCTCCGAAGGCGTACCCACCGTTTACGTCCACTCCGGCTACTACCAATAACCACCAAAGGTGTTTACCTGGGGTCAGACCCGGGGTAAACACCTTGACGGCCGGAAGCGGTGGCTAGGCCGTACGATGAGAGCAGCAAACGAGGAGAACCGTCATGATCAACACCTTTAAAACCTTTACCCTGCTGGCCCTTTTGGGCGGGCTATTTATTGTGGCCGGTGCAGCCTTCGGCGGCTCGAGCGGCATGACCATCGGCCTCATCATGGGCGTGGTCATGGTGGGCGGATCCTACTGGTTTAGCGACAAAGTGGCCATCAAATCTGCTCGCGCCGTACCGGCCACCGAAGCCGAACACCCCGAGTACTACCAGGTCATGAATGAACTCACCATGGCGGCCAACCTGCCCATGCCCAAGCTTTACATCACCCCCAACCCGCAACCCAACGCTTTCGCCACCGGCCGCAACCCCAACCACGCCGCAGTAGCGGTCACCCAAGGCCTGCTCGACCATATGAGTTGGTACGAAATGCGGGGCATCTTGGCCCATGAACTCAGCCACATTCGCAACCGCGACATCCTCATTGGTTCCATCGCCGCCACGGTCGGTATGGCCATCACCTTCGGCGCCCGCATGGTCATGTGGGGCGCCATGTTCTCCGGTGGCCGCGGCCGAGACCGTAACCCCTTCGGAGCGATCGCCATGATGATCCTGGCCCCCATCGCCGCCGCAGTAATCCAAGCCGCCATCAGCCGCAGCCGCGAATATCAAGCCGACGCCTCAGCGGCCCGCCTTCTCGGCGACGGCGAGCCTCTGGCCCAAGCTTTAGAAAAATTAGAGTACGCCGCCCAACGAGTGCCCTCCGGAATCGACCCCAACCAAGCCAGCGCATACATCATTGACCCGCTCAAAATGCAAGCCCGAGGCGGAGGAGGGCGAAAGTTCTTCTCAACCCACCCCTCGACCGAAGACCGGGTAAAGCGTTTACGCAACCAATCTTGGAGCGGCGAAATTATCACCGGCGGCCCAATTTCTTAAACTGCCGTCAAGGCAAGCAGCGTTAATCTCGAAAATTGATGAACTGCAAAGGCAAATCAATGGAGGATTCTTTTAACCCGGCAATGACCTCTTGCAAAGTGTCACGCTTTTTGCCAGTCACCCGAACCTGGTCGCCCTGCGTCTGCGACTGAATACCCTTAACCCCAAAATCTTTAATCGCTTTATTAATGGTACGGGCGTGATCACTGCTGATACCCGCTTGCAAAGTAGCGGTCTGGCGAGCTCGCATACCGCTGGCCTCTTCCACCTGGCCCCAATCCAAAGACTTCAACGAAACCTTACGCTTCACCAGTTTTTCTTCTAAGACCACTACCAAAGCGACCAAACGGTCTTCCGAAGCGGACTCCAGTTTGATAAAACCGTCCCCCAACTCGACCACCGAATCGGTGCCCTTAAAGTCAAAACGATTCCGGATTTCCCGGTCGGCTTGGTCCACCGCGTTACGGACCTCTTGCATATCAATTTCGGATACAACATCAAAAGAAGGCATAACTGCACTTTAGCGGTGGTCGGCTGCCATGCCCCCGCTATCCTTCGCCTCTGCAATGGGTCGGTGCCCGAGTGGCCAAAGGGAACGGGCTGTAAACCCGTCGGCGTTAGCCTACGAAGGTTCAAATCCTTCTCGGCCCACCAGCAAAGTTAGACGGGTCCGCTCCGGCGGGCCCGTCAACTATTTTCTGGCCCAGTTGGTGGATTGCTTTGCGCCGGCAACAAATTTTGCATCACCACCACATCGTGCCAACGCCCAAATTTGCGCCCCACCTCACGCTCTACCCCCACCGAAACAAACCCGCATTTCTCATGCAAAGCAATGCTGGCTGCATTGCCGCCACCGATGCGCGCCATGACCACATGAAAGCCACTTTGCTGGGCCACCGCTAAAAGTTCACACAAAAGACGAAAAGCCACCCCACGGCACCGCTGGTCATTTGCCACATAAACCGAGTTCTCTATCGTGGATCGATAAGCAGCTCGCTCCTTATAAGGCGACAACGAAGCAAACCCCACCAGGCAATTATTTCTCTCGGCGACCAACACACTAAAAGCCCCCGACCGCTCCTGAAGCCAAGCAACCTGCTGTTCAGCAGTACGTTCCACCAAATCAAAAGAGGCCGTAGAGGTCGCAACCTCATGGTTATAAATAGCGCGAATCGCCTCAGCATCGGCCAAAGAAGCCAACCGGGTTGTCACCAATGAGTCCATAAGCCAAAAGGTTAGCCACAAAATACCTCAGAGATCACCCTTTAAGGGGTTGGCGAACGCCCACTTACCGTGGCATCCTTTGAAGCGATCAAATATGGTCTAGCTCCCTTAGCTCAGACGGCAGAGCGTCTCCATGGTAAGGAGAAGGTCGACAGTTCGATTCTGTCAGGGAGCTCGCTGGCGACGTAGCTCAGCTGGTGAGAGCGCCCGACTCATAATCGGGAGGTCGACAGTTCAAATCTGTCCGTCGCTACTAAAAAAAACTAAACACAAAGAGGCCCCCATGGCATCAGATAAACGAGTTCAGGTCACTCTGGAATGTCAAGAGTGCAAACGCCGGAACTACATAACCACAAAATCCAAAGTTAACAGCCGTGAACGCATCGAGATAAAGAAATTCTGCCGTTGGTGTCGCAGCCACGTTCCCCATAAAGAGACCCGCTGATCAAATAAATCAGCGATCTCCCACCGGGAGCATCGTGAAGGGCTGGTAACCTGCGCAGCAGACCTGCCCTTCGACTCCGACACTGAGTCGGAGGAACGGACACAGGGCAGTGGCTCAATTGGTAGAGCATCGGTCTCCAAAACCGACGGTTGGGGGTTCGAGTCCCTCCTGCCCTGCAAGTGCGCGACGCGCAAATCGCCCTTATCCTTAACCTGACCGCAAATATCAACCCGAGGCTTATTAACCCATGTCAATGAACCGTGAGCAAAAACGCATGCTCCAGCGCCAAGGTGAAGTAGACGCGGAAGGCGAACCAGTACGCGAACGCCGCCAACCGCAGCAACGCTCCACCGAAGAACGAACAGGATTTCGCCAATTCGTTCGTGAAATTCGTGCCGAACTACGTAAAGTAGCTTGGCCTTCACGGTCCGAAACCACCAACTACGCTGTGGTGGTCATTATCACCATTGTGGTTATGACTGCCCTTATTGCCGGTCTCGACTGGTTCTTTTCCAACTCCATACTCGAATTGTTTGACGTCTGATGAACACACCACAAGAAATCGAAACCACCCTCGAAGAAGCCGCGGCTGACCCGGTCGTCGACGCAGCAGAACTGTTGCCCACCGGCACCGTTGAACCTGCTCCGGTAGAAATCGACCCCGCCGACCTGGCCCCCGAAGAAGCAGCCGAGTTGCTGCCCACCGGCACGGTCACCGAAGAAGCAGTGGTGGAAGAACCAGCCCCAGAAGAAATCGTGGACGGCTTGGTCTACGACAAACCCGAAGGCGAAGAAACCGCTCCCAAGGCGCAAAGCCCTTACGACCTGTCGGGGCGTTGGTACGTGATCCACACCCAGTCCGGCTACGAAAACAAAGTACGCAAAAACCTTGAAGCACGTATCGCTTCCATGAACCTCGAAGAATCCATCTTGGACATCGTTATCCCTATGGAAGACGTGGTCGAGTTTCGCAACGGAAAAAAAGTAACCGTTTCTAAAAAAATGTTCCCCGGCTATCTGCTGGTTCGCTGCTGGTTGAACGACCAAAGCTGGAATGCCATTCGAGAAACCCCAGGAATCGTCAACTTCGTGGGCGCCGCCGGAAAGCCCTCTTCGCTGAAGCGAAAAGAAGTAGAAGCCTTTCTCTGGAGCGACGACGTCTCATCCGATGCTCCAAAAAAGGTTCGAGCCAAACTGGGCTTCGGTATTGGAGAAACTGTTCGCGTCAAGGGCGGCCCGTTTGCCGACTTCTCTGGCGAAGTTATCGAAATCAACGAAGAGCAACTTAAAGTCAAAGTGGTGGTCGATATCTTCGGCCGTGAAACCCCGGTTGAACTTGGGTTCTCTCAGGTAGCGCAACTCTGATCACCGAAAGCAGGTGGCAAACCGCTCACCTGCCTCCATACTTGACCGTTCACAATTACTGAGCGGTTTTACCCTCAGTCCCGAAAGACGAGTTTTAAATCATGGCCAAGAAAAAAGTAATGGCAATTGTAAAAATCCAGATCCCTGCAGGGCAAGCCACTCCGGCTCCGCCCGTTGGTACCGCCTTGGGTCCCCATGGTGTGGCCATCATGGACTTCTGCAAGGACTACAACGCCAAAACCGAAGACAAGCGCGGACAAATCATTCCCGTAGAAATCAGCATCTACGAAGACCGCTCCTTCACCTTCGTCACCAAAACCCCACCCACCTCGTTTTTGGTGCGTCAAGCAGCAGGCCTTGAAAAAGCATCACAAAACCCAGGCCGAGAAGAAGCAGGCACCATCACTTGGGCTCAAGTTGAAGAAATCGCTCAAACCAAAATGCCTGACCTCAACGCCATCGACCTTGAAGGCGCCCGTCAGCAAGTTGCCGGCACCGCACGCTCCATGGGCATCGCCGTCGCTTAACCAAATCTAAAACTCCGCCGCAAACATGCGGTTTACGTGTGGGGATCACCTCGCCCCATCGAAGGCAACGGAACACTGAGGAAGCCAGGAGGAATTGGCGCAATGAGTAAATATGGAAAACGTTATGACGATGCAGCGGCCCGTGTTGACCCGCATCAACAATATGCAGGTACCGAAGCCCTAGAGCTGGTTCGTACCCTCGCCGCAGCAAAGTTTGATGAAAGCATCGACCTGGTAGTGCGCCTCGGTGTGGACCCCCGCAAAGCCGAAGAAATGGTACGGGGTACCGTCACCTTGCCTTCGGGTACCGGCAAAGACGTAAAGGTCGCAGTATTCGCTCAAGGCGAAGCAGCCACCGCCGCACAAGAAGCAGGCGCCGATTACGTAGGTGGCGACGACCTGGCCGCCGAAGTAGAAGGCGGCATGCTGGACTTCGACGTAGCCATCGCCACCCCCGACATGATGCCCACCGTTGGGCGTCTCGGCCGTGCCCTTGGCCCCCGTGGCCTCATGCCCAACCCCAAATCAGGCACCGTTACCGCCGACCCCGCCAAAGCAGTGAAAGACTTCAAAGGCGGCAAAGTGGAGTTCCGCACCGACCGTCACGCCAACGTGCAAGTACCAGTAGGTAAAGCATCCTTTGAAACCCCGGCCCTGGTAGCCAACCTCGCTGCGGTCATCGAAGAACTGGAACGGTTAAAACCATCGTCCGCTAAAGGCCGTTACCTACGCAAAGTTTCGCTTTCCTCCACCATAGGCCCCGGCGTCAGCGTCGACCCATCACGAGTCAGCGAATAACAAACCGGGCATAAGGTGGCGGTCGGCAAAGACCCCGCTAGCCTGCCCAAGACAATCGAATAACTCACCGCAGACCTCAGGGTTGTCGCGAGACAGAACAAAAGCACCTCGGTGTTTTTGCCCGAGCAGGAGAGCCTCAGGCCCCAACTGGCTTTTCGCCAGCCGCTGGTCCTCGGTGAGCAACCAAGGCTATAAAGCCGCAACCGAGAAGAAGAAATCTGAGGAGGTGAGTGAGCATGAGTGATGTCCGCACCAAAAAAGTAGCCATCGTTGAAGAAGTCCGTAACAAGATTTCCGCTACCGAAGCAGTCATACTGACCGATTATCGCGGTCTTAACGTGCCCGCCATGGCTGAACTGCGCAAAGTACTGCGTGAAGTTGGTGGCGAATACAAGATTTACAAAAACACTTTGGTCCGTTTAGCGGCCAAAGAACTTGACCTAGAAATTGAAGACCTGTTGGTAGGCCCAACCGCTCTTGCTTTCGTCACCGAAAAAGCCGACGGAAGCAACGGCGACGCCGCCGCTTTAGCTAAAGCCTTAAAAGAGTTTGCCACAAACCATGACGCCATGGTTATCAAAGGCGGCTTATTAGATGGCGAACTGCTGAGCACCGAACAAATCGCTGCCCTGGCTAAATTGCCTACCCGCGAAGTATTGCTGGCCCAATTGGCAGGCGCCATGGCTGCCCCTATGCAGCAATTCGCTGGCCTACTCAACGCTCTTCCCCAAAACCTTGCTTACGCCCTCAAGGCGCTTATCGAACAAGGCGGGGGAAACACTTCCGAAGCAGAAGCCATCGAGGCTCCTGTGGAAGATGCCGAGGCAACCGCAGATGCGGAACCAGCCGAAGCGACCGAAGCAGAAGCCACCGAGGCTTCTGTTGACGAGGTAGCAGCCGAAGAGGCCGCGCCTGAAACGGATCAAACCGAAGAGGCTGCGGCCGAAGAAACCGAGGAGGGCTAATTATGGCCACGAAAGAAGAAGTACTGGACGCCATCGCTGAGATGACCGTTCTTGAATTAAGCGAACTGTTGAGCGACTTTGAAGAGAAGTTCGGCGTAACCGCTGCTGCACCAGCAGCTGCTGTAGCAGCAGCTCCTGCGGGCGGCGGCGATGATGCCGGCGATGCTGAAGAGCAAGACTCTTTCGACGTTGTGTTGACAGGCTCAGGCGACAAAAAAATTCAGGTCATCAAAGAGGTTCGGGCATTGACCAACCTTGGCTTGAAAGACGCCAAAGAATTAGTAGACGGTGCCCCCAACAACGTGTTGGAAGGCGCTTCTAAAGAAGACGCAGAAAAAGCCAAAGAGTCCCTTGAGGCTGCTGGCGCTTCTGTAGAACTGAAGTAACACCAACCGCCTTCGGGCGGTCGGTAAGAGCCCCGGTTCCCCGTTGTGGGGGCCGGGGCCCTTACGCGTCTCGACGCTTTTTGCTTAAATATTATTGAAGCAACGAAAGCGTATTTGGCAAATATTGGCGAGGGTTCTTGACCTGCCTACGGTTTTGCGCGTACTCTGCGCGTAAGGGATCCCCGGAAATGTTCTAAAGCATCTCCTCTAGGGGTTGCGGAGCCCTGCGCGATCAGACTAGGATCACTCTTTGCTGTGACTACCCTTGTGCCCAAAGCCAAAATGGCCTTGTTTTACTTGAGTACCACAGTTGTCCCTCATCCCTCTGCCCTGGCCAGGAGTCTTTAGGTGTCTGTTCGCCCCCTCGTCCGGGAACGTTACTCATTCGGAAACCTCGAGGAAACCCTCGAGTTGCCCGACCTGATCGCTATTCAACGGGAATCATTTAAATGGTTCTTAGATCAGGGTATTGCCGATACGTTCCGTGATCTCAGCCCCATTACCGATTTCAGCGAAACTCTTTCACTGGAGTTTGAGTTTGACCCCAAAGACGAGGACCTCTGTCCTCCTCCGAAGTACACCGTAGAAGAGTGCCGCGAACGCGACATGACCTACGCAGCTTCTATTTTCGTACGGGCTCGATTCATGAACGCCGCCACCGGCGAAATCAAAGAACAAACCGTCTTCATGGGCGATTTCCCCGTCATGACCGAAAAAGGCACCTTCATCATCAACGGCACCGAACGTGTCGTGGTGTCTCAGTTGGTGCGGTCCCCGGGAGTCATCTTCCAACCCGGCGAGCGGTACCGCTTGCGTAACCTGTCAAAACACCAAATGGTCACCGGCACCATCCACCCCTACCGTGGTGAATGGATCGAATTTGACGTTGAGCAAAAACCCGGCAAAGACGTTACCGCCGGCACCCGGGTGGCTCGTAAACGCCGCCTCTCTATGTTCACCTTGCTGCGAGCAATTGGCTACGACGAAGAAAACTACCCCGGCTTCTTAGACCGCATGGTACGGCACTTCGATTTCCTCGAAGGCCAATGGGAAAAAGACAAAGAACTCCACGTCACCCAAGAAGAAGCCTTGCTGGAAATCTACAAGCGAGTACGCCCCGGCGAACCTCCTTCGGTAGAAGCGGCACGTTCTTACCTGAACAACGCTTTCTTCGAATCTCGCCGCTACGACCTTTCTCGTGTCGGTCGCTACAAGTTGAACCGCCGCTTAGGCCCAGAAATTGAAAGCATCGAGAAACTTTTCAACATTGAGTTGGAAAAACCAGATCCCGACCAAACCGTGCTCACCCAATCAGAAGTTTTGGCCACCTGCATCTACTTGTTGCATCTGGCTAAAGGCGAGCCGGGCTACCGCCTCGACGATCAAGACCACTTCGCTAACCGACGCATTCGTTCGGTAGGCGAGTTGATCCAAAACCAGGTACGTATTGGTTTGTCCCGCATGGAACGGGTAGTGCGCGAGCGCATGACCACCCAAGATGTGGAATCCATTACCCCCACCACGTTGATCAACATCCGACCGGTAGTAGCAGCCATCAAAGAGTTCTTTGGGGCCAGCCAACTCTCACAGTTCATGGATCAGGTCAACCCACTTTCTGGCCTTAACCACCGCCGTCGTTTGTCGGCGTTGGGCCCTGGTGGCTTGTCTCGTGAACGTGCCGGCTTCGAAGTCCGCGACGTGCACTTTTCGCACTACGGCCGCATGTGCCCTATCGAAACCCCTGAAGGCCCAAATATTGGACTCATCGGCGGGTTGGCCTCTTACGGCCGGGTAAACGCCTTCGGCTTCATCGAATCCCCTTACCGCATCGTCAAAGACGGCCAGGTTACCGATGAAATCAAATACTTCGCGGCCGACGAAGAAGAAGAATACGTAGTAGCTCAGGCCAACGCCCCGTTGGACGCCAACGGCCGGTTCGAAAACGACCGAGTCCTGGTACGCCAATCACCGCAGGCCGCATCTTTGCAAGACCTCCGGTTGCAGCTAGAACGCGACGTTTTCTTCGCCGCCACCACCGAGATTTCCTACGTACCGCCTTCTGAAGTGCAGTTGATGGATATTTCGCCCAAGCAGATCGTTTCGGTCGCCACGGCACTGATTCCCTTCTTGGAACACGACGACGCCAACCGTGCCCTCATGGGCGCCAACATGCAGCGCCAAGCTGTTCCGTTGATGAAAGCCGAAGCGCCTTACATCGGCACCGGCATCGAAGCGCGAGCCGCTCACGACGCCGCCGACATGGTGTTAGCTGACGAAGCAGGCACCGTGCTCGCCGTTGACGGGGTCAGCATCACCGTTGACTACCGCAAAGCCGGCAAAGTCACGCACGACCTGTTCAAATTCGAACGCTCCAACCAAAACACTTGCATCAACCAGAAAGTACAAGTCGCTCCTGGCGACAAAGTAAAAGCTGGTCAACTTCTGGCTGACGGCCCTTCCACCGATGGTGGCGAGCTGGCTTTGGGCAAAAACTTGCTCGTGGCGTTCATGTGCTGGGAGGGCTACAACTTCGAAGATGCCATCATCTTGTCGGAGCGTCTAGTCAAAGACGATGTACTCACCTCGATCCACATTCACGAACACGAAGTAGATGCCCGAGACACCAAGTTGGGCCCCGAAGAAATCACTCGAGACATCCCCAACCTTTCCGACGAGATTATGGCCGATCTTGACGAACTGGGCATCGTGCGCATCGGCGCCGACGTCGGCCCCGGCGATGTACTAGTCGGAAAAGTAACCCCCAAGGGCGAAACCGAACTCACCCCCGAAGAACGCCTTCTGCGGGCCATCTTCGGCGAGAAAGCCCGCGAAGTACGCGACACCTCAATGAAGGTGCCGCACGGCGAAACCGGCAAAGTTATCGACGTCAAAGTTTTCAATAGCGAAAACGGCGACGAACTTCCGCCCGGGGTTAACCAACTGGTACGGGTCTACGTGGCGCAAAAACGCAAAATCAGCGTCGGCGACAAACTGGCCGGCCGCCACGGCAACAAGGGTGTTATCTCCAAAATCTTGCCTATCGAAGACATGCCCTACACCTCGGACGGCACCCCGGTAGACATTATTTTGAACCCGTTGGGCGTGCCTTCCCGTATGAACGTCGGCCAGGTGCTGGAAGCCCACTTGGGTTACTGCGCCCGTTGGGGTTGGGAACTAGACGGTGAAACCACTGGCCAAGAACCAGTTCGTGGCACCGAACGCAAAACACGGATATCAACCACCCCGGCTGTGCACGTCGCTACACCGGTATTTGACGGCGCTCACTGGGACGAAGAAGACCGTTCAGGCAAACACCCGACCATTCAAAAAATATTGGGCAACATCAACCCCGAAGCAGCCTCAGGCGAACGCCTGATTGGTTTGGACGGGAAAACCACCTTGTACAACGGGCGAACCGGTGAAGTTTACGACAACCAGATCATGCTGGGCTACGTCTACATCCTCAAACTGGCTCACCTTATTGATGACAAGGTCCACGCCCGGTCAACCGGCCCTTACTCCATGATTACCCAGCAACCTTTGGGTGGTAAAGCCCAATTCGGTGGGCAGCGCTTCGGCGAAATGGAAGTATGGGCGCTGGAAGCTTACGGTGCCGCTTACTGCCTGCAAGAACTCCTCACCATCAAGTCAGACGACGTGTTGGGTCGAGTACGGGTGTACGAAGCCATCGTTAAGGGAGAAAACATCCCGACACCAGGCATCCCCGAGAGCTTCAAAGTTCTTATTAAAGAAATGCAATCACTCTGCCTCGATGTTGAGGTACTTGATGAGGCCGGCCATGAGGTCGAAATGCGTGAACTAGACGATGATGTCTACCGCGCTACCGAAGACCTCGGCATTGACCTGTCCCGCCCTGAACGGGGCTCCGACGAAGAAGATGAACGCCGCAGCGCCGGCGTTCTCCGATAGAGACGTAGGAAAAAAAAGTGCTCGACGTCAACGACTTTGATCAAATTCGCATTGGATTGGCTACCGCGGATGGTATTCGCATGTGGTCAAACGGTGAGGTTAAAAAACCTGAAACCATCAATTACCGCACCCTGAAACCAGAAAAGGACGGCCTTTTCTGCGAAAAAATCTTTGGTCCCACCAAAGACTGGGAGTGCTACTGCGGCAAGTACAAACGAGTGCGCTTTAAGGGCATTATTTGTGAACGCTGCGGTGTTGAAGTAACCCGCTCAAAGGTGCGCCGTGAACGCATGGGCCACATTGAGTTAGCGGCCCCCGCAGTACACATTTGGTACCTCCGCGGCACCCGTTCATGGTTGGCTTACCTGCTTATGGGCACCGAGCCTCGCGAAGAACTCAAAGCCAAACAGCTTGAAAAAGTCATTTACTTCGCCGCCAACATGGTGGTGTGGGTAGATGAAGACAAACGCCACGACGATTTAACCACCTTGGAAGCCGAGTTGGTTGAAGAACGCCTCGCTATCGAAGAAGAGCGCGACGCCGAACTGAACCGCCGTCAAGAGTCTTTAGAAGCCGAGCTCGCGGAGATGGAAAGCGAAGGCGCCAAAGACGCCGATTTGCGAGCCCGTCAAAAGTCCGCCGAAAAAGACCTTTCGTTTGTACGCGACCAGTACGAAGAAGAAATCGACGTACTCAACCGTGCCTGGGACGAGTTCACCGGCTTGTTCTCTCGCCAAATCATTGAAGACGAACCCCTCTGGCGTGAACTCGTTGACCGCTGGGGCGACTACTTCGAAGGTGGCATGGGTGCCGACGCTTTAGCGCAACTCATTGGCCGCATCGACTTTGACGAAGAAGAAGTCAAATTGCGGGTCATGATTGACCCGCCAGAAGGTCAAAAGCCTTTGTCGGCACAACGTAAACAAAAAGCTATTAAACGCCTCAAGATTGTTGCTGCGCTGAACCGCCGCGACAAGCACGGCCGCCGGGTTAACGAACCACGGGCCATGATCCTTGATGCCGTACCGGTGATCCCGCCAGAACTGCGCCCCATGGTGCAGCTCGATGGTGGCCGGTTTGCTACCTCCGACCTCAACGACCTTTACCGTCGAGTAATCAACCGCAACAACCGGTTGAAGCGACTACTTGACCTCGGTGCCCCAGGCATCATCATTAACAACGAAAAGCGCATGCTGCAAGAAGCAGTAGACGCCTTGTTCGATAACGGTCGACGTGGCCGCCCAGTTACTGGCCCCGGCAACCGTCCGTTGAAGTCACTCTCCGACATGCTCAAAGGTAAGCAAGGCCGTTTCCGCCAAAACTTGCTTGGAAAGCGCGTCGACTACTCCGGGCGTTCGGTCATCGTGGCCGGCCCCACCCTGAAATTCCACCAATGCGGCCTCCCCAAAATCATGGCCTTGGAACTTTTCAAGCCTTTCGTCATGAAAAAACTGGTAGACGATGAATTGGCTCCCAATATCAAATCAGCCAAACGCATGGTAGAACGCCGCAAGCCCCAGGTTTGGACCGTTCTTGGGTCAGTAATTGAAGAACACCCCGTGCTCTTGAACCGTGCCCCAACCTTGCACCGTCTTGGTATTCAAGCATTCGAACCCGTCTTGGTAGAAGGCAAAGCTATTCAGATCCACCCATTGGTCTGTACCGCTTTCAATGCCGACTTCGACGGCGACCAAATGGCCGTGCACCTTCCGCTTTCTGCAGAAGCACAAGCAGAAGCACGAGTGTTGATGCTGTCGGCCAACAACGTGTTGAGCCCCGCTCACGGCCGCCCCCTGGTAACCCCCACCCAAGACATGATCATCGGTGGGTACTACTTGACCATGGAGACCGAAAGTTCGGTAGGAGAAGGACGAGTATTCCGCCACGTACACGAATTAGAACACGCCATGGACGAAGGCGGCCTTGAACTGCATTCAACCATTCAGTATCGATCTGAAGACTACCCAGGGTTGAAGGCCACCGAGGCCAACGGCAGTGCCGCCACTTGGCACACCACCACCCCAGGCCGGGTACTTTTCAACGAAGTACTTCCCGTAGGGTTCACCTACGTCAACCATCGGGTTGATAAAAAAGCCATGACCGATCTGGTTGACGATTTAGCTCGTCACTTCACCAAAAAAGAAGTAGCGGAAAGCCTTGATGGCTTGAAAGACCTGTGTTTCAAATACGCCACCCGCTCCGGTTTGACGGTGTCTATTGACGATGTAAAAACCCCACCGGAAAAGCAAGCTATTTTGGACCGCCACGAAAAAGATGCCGCCAAGGTAGAAGGCCAGTTCCGTAAGGGCATTATTACAGACGGTGAACGTCGCCAAAAAGAAGTAGAAATTTGGAACGCCGCCACCCAAGAAGTAACCGAAAAAATGATTGTGGCTTTGCAAGCCGACGAGTTCAACCCCATCGACGTGATGGTGGACTCCGGTGCTCGCGGCAACATGATGCAGGTGCGTCAGATCGCCGGGATGCGTGGCCTGGTGGCCAACCCTCGTGGCGACCTTATTCCTCGCCCCATCAAGTCAAACTTCAAGGAAGGTTTGACCATGTTGGAGTACTTCATTGCTACTCCTGGTGCTCGTAAGGGCCTGGTCGATACCGCTTTGCGTACCGCCGACTCGGGTTACCTGACCCGCCGCTTGGTAGATGTTTCGCAAGAACTCATCATCAACGAATACAACCCCTTCGAAGGGGGCGGTGCAGTGTTTGGTATCTGGATCGACGACGTTGAACCAGACCAAGCAGACAAACGCACTTATCTCGACACTCGTTTGTTGAGCCGCACCTTGGCCGACGACGTAACCCTGGCCGACGGCACGGTGTACGAAGCCGGAATGATCGTGGGCGAAGACGAAATGAACATCTTGCGTGACGACACCATGGTGAACCGGGTGCGGGTACTTTCACCGCTCACCGATGACTCAGCAATCGGTGTTTCTGCCGCTTGCTACGGCATGTCGCTCGCTACCAGTAAACCTATTGAAGTAGGCGAAGCGGTAGGCGTTATCGCCGCACAGTCCATTGGTGAACCGGGCACCCAGCTCACCATGCGTACCTTCCACACCGGTGGTGTAGCGGGTAAGGACTTGGCCGGCGGTCTTCCTCGAGTAGTTGAACTCTTCGAAGCACGAACCCCCAAAGGCAAAGCCACCTTGGCTCGCATCTCTGGGGTAATCCGTATTGGCGAAGATGAAGGACGCGGTCGTGAAATAACCGTGGTGGCCGACGACGGGGAAGAAGAAACTTACTTGATCCCCGGCATGCCTCGCCTCGAAGTAGTCGACGGGCAAGAAGTTAAAGCCGGCGACCCCATTGTGGAAGGTCCCCGTGACCCCAAAGAACTCCTTGAAATCAAGGGCGTGCGCGAAACCCAGCAGTACCTGGTGGAAGAAGTGCAGAAAGTGTACCGAGACCAAGGTGTGTCGATCCACGATAAGCACATTGAGTTGATCGTGCGTCAAATGACCCGCCGAGTCAAGATTAACGACCCCGGTGAATCAGAATTCCTGCCCGGCGAACAAGTTGATCAACGACAATTCGCCGAAACAAACCGCAATTTGGTTGACGAAGGCAAGCGCCCCGCAGAGGGTCGCCCAGAACTCATGGGTATCACCAAAGCTTCTTTGGCCACCGAATCATGGTTGTCGGCTGCGTCTTTCCAAGAAACCACTCGGGTGCTTACCGAAGCCGCTATTGAATCTAAGAGCGACCGTCTTATCGGGCTCAAGGAAAACATTATTATCGGGAAACTGGTTCCGGCCGGTACCGGTATGGAGCAACACCGCAGCGTGGCGCCTCATGCCCCCGACTATAAACCCATGGACTTTTATAGTTCAGCAGACGAAGAACAAGATCTTGCCGCATGGTTGGCTGGTCAAGCTGACGCCGACGAGGACCCCACTGCTGGGGCCTACGAAGCTGATGTTATTGACTTAGCGGCCGATGCTACGGCTACCGATCCGACTGCTTAGTGCTGTGACATTCAACTTTCTCCCCTCGCGCGCTTGTGAGTAGAGAAATGTTGCCCGTAGACTCATCCGCTGGCCAACCTTTTAGTTTGGTCGGGTTATTCCTTCGAGTTTCTCGGCGGCCGGCCTTTGGGCCAACCGTCGAAACTCGACTATCAAAAGAATCTCAATAGAGGTAAATCAGTGCCCACCATTAACCAACTGGTCCGCAAGGGCCGTAAATCCAAACGAGCCAAGGAAACCACCCCTGCCCTTAAGGGTGCTCCTCAGCGTCGCGGGGTGTGCACACGTGTTTACACCACTACCCCAAAAAAGCCGAACTCGGCGCTACGCAAGGTAGCTCGTATCCGTTTAACCACCGGTATTGAGGTCACGGCCTACATCCCTGGTGAAGGACACAACCTGCAAGAGCACTCCATCGTGTTGGTTCGCGGCGGTCGTGTGAAAGACCTTCCCGGTGTGCGTTACAAAGTTATTCGAGGCACCCTTGATACCGCTGGGGTAAGCCAACGCCGTCAGGCCCGTAGCCGTTACGGCGCAAAGAAGGAGAGCTAACCATGCCTCGCAAAGGTCCCGCAGTTCGTCGTGAACTCACCCCTGATCCCGTTTACCGCTCCACCGTGGTAACCCAGTTAGTAAACAAAGTGTTGTTGAGCGGCAAACGCTCCACCGCAGAACGCATCGTTTACGAAGCGCTTTCTACCATCGAAGCAAAAACTGGTTCCGACCCGGTAACCGCTCTTAAAGATGCATTAGAAAACATAAAACCCCAACTTGAGGTAAAAAGTCGCCGTGTTGGTGGCGCTACCTACCAGGTACCTATCGAAGTACGCCCTCGCCGGGGAAGCACCTTGGCCGTCCGTTGGCTAGTTACTTACGCCCGAGCACGCCGCGAACACACTATGGCTGAGCGCTTGGCAAACGAAATTATGGATGCCTCTAACAGTCTTGGCGCCTCGGTAAAACGCCGCGAAGACGTACACAAAATGGCTGAAGCCAACAAAGCTTTCGCCCACTATCGCTGGTAAACCCACCACGATTCATTCCATTGTTTCCGCTTGATGTTTTAAGCGAAAACACAGAAAGCAAACGACGAGCAAACAAATGGCTAAGCGACACCCTCTGAAAAAAACCCGCAACATCGGCATTATGGCCCACATTGACGCGGGAAAAACCACCACCACCGAACGTATTTTGTATTACACCGGCGTGAACTACAAAATTGGTGAAGTCCATGACGGCGCAGCCACCATGGACTGGATGGAACAAGAACAAGAGCGCGGTATCACCATCACCTCAGCGGCCACCAGCTGTTTCTGGGACGATCACCGAATTAACATCATCGACACTCCAGGCCACGTGGACTTCACCGTTGAAGTAGAGCGTTCGCTTCGGGTACTCGATGGCGCCGTTGCGGTATTCGACGGGGTAGCCGGCGTAGAACCACAAACCGAAACGGTGTGGCGTCAAGCTGACCGTTACAACGTGCCTCGTATGTGTTTTGTAAACAAGATGGACCGCACCGGTGCAGACTTCTACTTCGTACTGGACACCATTCGTGAACGCCTGAACTGCAACGCTGCGGTGCTGCAACTCCCCATCGGTGCCGAAACCGAATTTGCCGGAATCATCGACATTGTGGCCATGAATGCTTTGATCTGGCAAGGTGAAGATTTAGGCGCATCATGGGACGTAGTAGACATTCCTGAAGACATGGTGGAGATCGCCGAACAATATCGCACCGAACTTATTGACGTACTGGCCGAATTCGACGAAAACATTTTAGAAAAATTCGTGGGTGAAGAAGAAATCACTATAGAAGACGTCAAGAGCGCTGTACGTTCCGGCACGCTTGCGGGCGACTGCGTGCCGATCTTGACAGGCAGCGCTTTTAAGAACAAAGGGGTACAACCCTTGCTTGACGCCGTGGTTGATTACCTCCCTTCACCGTTAGACCTTCCCCCAGTAGAGGGCGTACACCCTCGCAGCGGTGACGAAATTAGTCGTGAAGTAACCGACGACGCACCGTTCTCTGCTTTGGCCTTCAAAATCATGACCGACCCTCACGTAGGCAAGCTCATTTACTTCCGGGCCTACAGCGGGGTGCTTGAAAAGGGCGGATTCGTGTTAAACGCCCGCACCGGGTCAAAAGAACGCATCGGCCGCATTTTGGAAATGCACGCCAACAACCGTGAAGACCGTGACGAAGTACGCGTTGGCGACATCGTGGCCGGCATTGGCTTAAAAAACACCCGCACCGGAGACACCCTCTGCGACCCCAGCAACCCCATCGTGTTGGAACAACTCGAGTTCCCAGCCCCCGTTATCCACGTAGCTGTTGAACCCCGATCAAAAGCCGACCAAGACAAAATGGGTAAAGCCCTTTTCTCTCTGGCCGAAGAAGACCCTACCTTCACGGTAAAAAGCGACGATGAAACCGGCCAGACCATTATTGGCGGTATGGGCGAACTTCACCTCGAGGTCCTGGTGGACCGCATGTTGCGTGAATTCCGGGTAGACGCCAACGTTGGTCGTCCTCAGGTTGCTTACCGCGAAACCATTACCCGCGCCGTAGAGAGCCATCGCTACACCCACAAAAAACAAACCGGTGGGTCAGGGCAGTTTGCTGAAATCATCGCCACCGTTGAACCGTGGTCACCCGGCGAAGAAGACGAAGACAAAGAACAGACCTACTTGTTCGAAAATAAAGTCACCGGTGGACGCATACCCAAGGAATACATCCCTTCCGTGGACCACGGCATCAGCGCCTCGCTGAACAACGGCACCCTGGCTGGGTTCCCCCTGTTGGGCCTTAAAGTAACTTTGGAAGACGGAAAGTCTCACGACGTGGACTCTTCGGAAATGGCTTTCAAGATCGCTGCACAATCATGGTTCCGGGAAGTAATTCCTCGTGCCAAACCAGTGCTGCTGGAGCCCATTATGGCTGTTGAAGTAGTAACTCCAGAGAATTACATGGGCGACGTGGTAGGCGATTTGAACTCTCGCCGCGGCCGTGTCGGCCAGATGGAAGCCCGAGGCGGCAACCAAGTAGTGACGGCACGGGTGCCATTGTCGGAAATGTTCGGCTACGCTACTGATCTGCGGTCCCGTACTCAGGGCCGTGCGACCTACACCATGCAATTTGACTCGTACCAACAAACCCCCGGGTCGGTGCAGGAAGAAATCGTGAGCCGCATCCGCGGTGAATGAAATTAGAAGTTTTGAAGCAACCCAGAGAAATATTGAGGAAAAGCAATGGCTAAGGCCCAGTTTGAACGTAACAAGCCGCACGTAAATGTTGGCACCATGGGGCACATCGACCATGGTAAAACCACCCTTACAGCAGCTATCACCAAGGTCCTTGCGGACCGTAACCCGGAATCAACTTCGTTCACCGAATTTGAGAACATTGACAAGGCTCCCGAAGAACGCGAGCGCGGCATCACCATCAACGTGTCCCACGTTGAATACGAAACCGACGAGCGTCACTACGCTCACGTCGATATGCCTGGTCACGCTGACTACATCAAGAACATGATCACCGGTGCCGCTCAGGTAGACGGTGCCATCTTGGTGGTATCCGCAGCTGACGGCCCCATGCCACAGACCCGTGAACACGTGTTGCTGGCTCGCCAAGTTGGTGTGCCTCACATTGTGGTTGCCCTTAACAAGTGCGACATGGTTGATGACGATGAGCTCATCGAGTTGGTAGAGATGGAAGTTCGCGAACTTCTTGACGAATACGACTTCCCCGGTGACGACACCCCGATCTGTCAGGTATCTGCTTTGAAGGCTTTGGAAGGCGATGCCGATGCGGCAGAAGCCATCGTGGCTTTGATGGCAGAAGTTGATGCTTTCATTCCGACCCCGGAACGTGACGTTGACTTGCCTTTCTTGATGCCTATCGAAGATGTGTTCTCCATTACCGGCCGCGGCACCGTGGTGACCGGTCGTATTGAACAAGGTATTTTGAACACCGGTGACAAAATTGAAATCATCGGCCTCAAAGACACCACCGAAACCACCTGTACTGGTGTGGAAATGTTCCGCAAGATTCTTGACGAAGGCCAAGCTGGCGACAACATCGGCGCCTTGCTTCGTGGCGTGGAAAAAGAAGATGTACAACGTGGACAGGTTCTGGCTAAGCCAGGATCCATCACCCCGCACACCGATTTTGATGCTGAGGTGTACGTGTTGACCACTAAAGAAGGCGGCCGTCACAAGCCTTTCTTCTCTAACTACCGTCCACAGTTCTACTTCCGAACCACCGACGTAACCGGCACCATTGTTCTTCCTGAAGGAACTGAAATGTGTATGCCGGGCGACAACACCACCATGCACGTGGAGCTCATTGCTCCCATCGCTATGGATGAGGGTTTGCGTTTCGCTATTCGTGAAGGTGGCCGCACCGTTGGTGCCGGCGCCGTTACCAAGATCACTAAGTAGCGATAATGGCTGTAGGGCAAAAAATTCGGATCCGGTTGAAGGCTTACGATCACGAGGTTATTGATCAGTCAACCAAAAAGATTGTAGAAACGGTACGCCGTACCCAAGCTGATATCCGGGGACCTATCCCTTTGCCCACCGAGAAACACCGTTACACGGTTATCAAGGGCCCATTCAAGGACAAAGACTCTCGAGAACATTTCGAGATGCGCATTCATAAGCGCTTGCTTGACATCTTGGATCCCTCGGCAAAAACCGTGGACTCGTTACAGCGTTTGGACTTGCCTGCTGGCGTAGATATTGAGATTAAAATTCAGCAAGCCTGACCAAAACTAAAGATTTAACTCTGCATGAGCGCTCCTTCGGGGGCGCTCATGTTGTTTGTAGGAGTTAGTGCTCTTGCTGTCAGACGAACCTGACAGTACGGGCGAAGAAGAAAATCCAGAATCTGCGGGTAAAAAATCCAACAAACGATTGCCCCGAGCACTACCTCTCCCGCCACCACCAATAAGCGACGGCGTAGCTCCTCCAGGTGAGAAACAAGAGTCATTTGGCTGCTTCCTCCCCGATCACCTCCCTACGTTGAATACCCTCTATGAGTCGGTGGGTAGCAATTTTGATCTTTCCCTTGACGTCAAGGACCCGGCGGCCTTCACCGCCATTTCAAAAATCGCCGCTTCGTTTCAAGCCACCTCTCGTCTCTGGCTTTGTTTTCCCCATTGGGAAACCGCCGCCACATGGAGAGAACACAACCAA
>LWDU01040830.1_pt1 | contig 61837 bp, 46 predicted proteins | sample 727161 | NCBI WGS metagenome assembly LWDU01 (sample SAMN04566230, study PRJNA314399) | hydrothermal vent metagenome | isolation source: deep sea hydrothermal plume seawater | place: Mexico: Gulf of California, Guaymas Basin | collected 2004-07-11
AGGTGAACTGGTTCGTGAACGTGGTGCTCAGGTTAAGCATGATGGAACCGCCGGAGCAGTCACAGGTGCTGAGAGTCACGTCGCCTTGGTTATTGGGGTCGGTGTCACAGAACACAGTGTTACAGTCGCTGCCACAGCCGCTCGAGGCGTCCGTGAAGAACAACATGTAGAACTGACCAGCAGGGTTGTTGTGCGCAGCACCGCAACCGTTGTTGTTGACGTAACCGCCGAACCAGTAGCATCCAGGAGAAAGAGCTCCACCCGCGTCGATAGCGAAGAAGTCTTCCGTTCCAAGAGCACTCGAGGTGGTTCCACAGGACGTGAATGCAGGCTGATAAACAGTACCTTCACCCTCGGGGACCCACGTCAGGTCGTGGCCGTCTAGGAAAGGACCAGTGGTCCCGCCGTCAGTCGTGTTCCAGGTCGCGCCCCAGCCGAAGCCGTCGAGACCAAGTCCACCACCGTCATAACCAGAAGCACAGGGGCCGCCGTCGGCCTCAACGCAGATTTCGTAGCCTCCAAGGCTCAGGTCAAGAGTACCAACCCAGCAGAAACCGCCGGCCGGAAGGGCCACGGTCGGAAGGGCACCAGCCAAGTTGACGCAGTTTGAGGGCGCCGAGGGCAGGTCGCAGGGTACGTAGCTGTCATAAACGGTGAAGTCCCAGTTAACCATCGCGGCCGAAACCGAGCAGTAACCGAATTCGGCACCGTCAATGAGGTAGTCGTCACGAGGACCAGCCATGCCGGTCTGGTTCGGGTTACCGAGTCCGGGAAGAATCCCTTCGTCGATACCTTCCGAACCTTCCCAACCAGTACCGAAGTAGCCGGAGCTAACGTCGGAACGGAAGATGACGTCGGGGCCAAGGTTGGCCTTAGCGCCTGAACCACGGGTCCAGGTACCAGTTCCCACATGGAAAATTCCGGCGTCCTTGACGGGGCCGAGCATCTTGTGGGCAGAAAGTTGCTGCTGACCATTGGCGGTCGCGCAGCAGAGAATCACGGCACTTGCCGAAATAAGAGAAGAACGAAGCATTTACCAGTCTCCTGTGAGGATTGAGAAAGGAGAGAACATACCTAAGTATACGATCCCCACAGGTAGCCGTCGTCACCGAGCACCGCAGTGCCCAATGCCAGCAACCGACCAGCGGGGCAGGACCTTGGGACGCAGGGGCAAACACCCCTGTTCCGTCCAGTCCTGTACAAAAGGTAGCTTGTGGACGGGATTTGGGGGGCGGATTCCAAAAATCTAGGGATTCCTTCCCAGTCCCGTCATCTGTGCAGAAAGACCGCTTCCTTCAAAGGCCCCCCCCCACGACCAATCCGACAGTCTCTAGGCAGCCCCAGCGCACCCCTGGGGCCCACAGGAGGCCGCTGAGGGCCTTAACGCTTAGGGGGGGTGAGGCCGCTCCCAGCCTGGGACTCTGGCCCTCCCTTTGAATCCAGCCGAATCCCCTGCTCCCGGGCCAGGCGGCGTCCAATCTGGGCTTCAGCCTGGGCCTCGGACTGCCTCCCCAGGCTCTGCAGCACCTCGGCCAACTTCAGATGAGCGCGCATGAAGCCAGGCCGCATGAGGATCGACTCCCTGAGGCAGGTCTCACTCTGAACCAAGTTTCTCCGCAGGTCGTACTTCAGGGCCAGGTTGAAGTGCGACATGTAGCTCTCCTTGGGGCGCCCCGCGCCAATGCTCAGGGAGAGGCTGACGGTGGCCAGAACCAACAGCCGCCCCATCGCTCCGAGCTTGGGTGATTCTCCCCTGGCGCGCATGAGTCCGTCTGCGCCAATCCCAGCCAGCAGTAGGCATCCCGGAATCAGGACTAGGCGGAATCGATCGGTGACCAGGAAGGCCAGAAGCACGACGAGACCGATGCCATTGATCACATGGACCAGCCCCACCCCCCTTCGACGAGCTGCGGGCATGAAGCAGGCGCCAACAGCCAAGGAGAGGACAAGGGTCCACCCGACAGGAGTCCAACGCAAGATGGGCGACCAGCGCTGTGCTTGGTAGGCATTCCTGTCGCCGGGATACTCAAAAGAGCGAGCCAGTCCATAGGGTGACGCAGCATCCATGCGCGCGCCTTCGAGTAATAGTGGGATGAGAGACCCGCCGCCCCCATGGCCTTGCCCGTCTCTGCTTGGGCCTTGACCGCGAAGGTCGCCCGCATCTTTTCCGGCGTCAGAAGCCCCTCCACAGAGACGCCCGGAGGCGGGTGAATACGTCCATTGGCACCGGCGTGGTTGCCGAGGAAGAAGTTGATCCCTCCGGAGGAATTCACGAGCACCACGTCTCCACCAGCCCAACGGTTGTGAAGTGCGCTAGGAGCCAAGGCCAAGAGCAAGCCCAGGGCAAAGCCCATGGGCAGGGCACGCTTCCCCGACTGCTGGCGGACCATCCACCACAACCACAGGCCCAACAGAACACCGGAAGCCAGGAAATAGGCACGGGCCACGGCCGCCAGGCCCAACAGGCCGCCCGCACCGAACGCACTCGCAAGACGCCCCCCGGAGGCGGCCCGCTGCAACTGCAGGAGGCCGGCGCAAACAAGAAACAGGTGCAGCGTCTCCGAGAGCAGACACTCGGAGAAGAAGATCAGAGGGCCATAAAACGCCCCCAGGAGGCCCGTCAGCAGTCCTGCCCGTGAACCAAACAACCGCCCCCCCAGGGCCGCCAGTATGGGAATCGTCGCTGCCGAGAGAATGCACTGCAGCACCACGGCCAGGCCCATGGACGCACCGAACAGACGATAGAGCGCGCCCAGTGCGTAGGGATAGAGCGGCGAGAGGAAGAAGACCTCGCCGTCACTCCACTGCCCCCCCGCAATCCTGAGGGCCCACTCGTGATAGGCACGATCATCGACGTTCACCTGCGACCAAAAGGGACTGCCCGTTAAGGCAAACCAGGCACTCCCCCCGCGCAACGCGAGGGCCAGGGCGAAGAGCCCAAAGAGCCAGCCCCGCGAGGGCGGGAGCCCTGCAGCATCGGGTTCGGCGTTCAAGACAGGTCCTCCCCCAAGACCCGGGCCGCACTCACCCCAATCGGTAGCACCGTGACCTGACCCAGAAACGGATGCGCTTGGGACGAGCCGAACCCCGCTTTCTCTGCGACGAAGGTGAGGGTCTGGTCCGCCACGATCGTTGGCTTGGCGGGATGACCCTCGTCGCAATCAAGGCCCGAGGGCAGATCGATGGCCACCGTCGGCGTTCCACTCTCTGTTCGAGCTCCATTGACGGCCATTATCAGCCGCGCCAGGGGAGCACGCATGGGACCCTCAAAGCCGGTCCCCAAGAGAGCGTCCACAAACAACGCCGCATCAGGCCACCGGCCACGATGGCCCTCCGAGTCGTCCGAGAGGTCAACCTGATGCATGGGGATGCGCAGAGACTGCGCACACAGGTGATTGGCCCGCGCGTCTCCCCGCCCCTTATCTATCCCATGGGTGTACTCCAGCATGACGGGAATGTCGCGCGCTTGCAGTTGGCGGGCGATCACGAAGCCGTCGCCCCCGTTGTTCCCCCCGCCGCAGAACACGATCACGGGTGCCTGGGGCGCCGAGGCACATGCGTGGTAGAGACGCTCGATTTCAAGGGCCGCGAGGAGACCTGCGTTCTCCATCAATACGCAACCGGCCAGACCATGGGTCTCAAGGGCCACGCGGTCCATCTCACGAGCTAGGTGCCGGGTCAGGCGCAACATTCAGAAAGCAGCCGGGTCAGCGGCCTTCCAGGCCTCTTCGTAGGCCGGAGGGACAGGTTCCGAGAGCAGGGCACCGCGTTCAAGGAAAGGGTAGAGATCCATGTAGGAGCACACCTCATCAGGAGCGACCCGCTTTTGGATGTGATCGGGCAGCAGGTCCTCGGGGCCCGCCAGACCCGCAGCGCCCGCCAGCTCCAGCAGGCTCCGCACGGTGCCCCTTTGGAACTGCTCCACGCGTTGAGCCTTGTCCTCCACGTCCAACCCGGAAACCAGGCCTGCGTTCTGGGTCGCCACGCCCACCGGACAGGTGTTGGCGTTGCACTCGCGTGCCTGGATGCACCCCATGGCCATCATCATCGCTCGCGCAGAAAAGCAGGCATCTGCCCCCAGAGCCATTTTCTGGGCCATGTGGAAGCCAGTAGCGATCTTGCCCGAAGCGAAGACACGGACCTGCTCCCGCAGTCCAAAACCGACAAGGGTGTTGTGCACGAGCACAAGGGCCTCCACCAGAGGTGAACCCACGGCATTGGAGAACTCCAGAGGCGCGGCACCCGTTCCGCCCTCCCCCCCATCCACGGTGATGAAATCCGGCCATGCCCCCCCAGCAACCATGGCCTTGCAAAGCGACATGAACTCACTGGGGCGACCGATACAGAGCTTGATCCCCACGGGCTTACCCCCCGAGAGTTGGCGCAAGCGCCCCACGAAGGCGAGGAGAGAGTTCGGGTCGTTGAAGACCGAGTGCGACGGGGGTGAGAGCACGTCCCGACCGAGCGGGACCGATCGAATGCGGGCGATCTCTGGGGTGACCTTGACAGCGGGGAGAATCCCACCGTGGCCCGGCTTGGCCCCTTGAGACAGCTTGACTTCGATCATCTTCACCGCGGCCAGGCCCGAGGTTTGCGCAAAGGACTCCTCATCGAATTCTCCCTCCGGGGACCGACACCCAAAGTATCCGGTGCCGATCTGCCAGATCAGGTCGCCTCCCCCTTCCAGGTGGTAGGGGCTAACCCCTCCCTCTCCAGTATTCTGGGCAAATCCACCCGCCTTTGCCCCCATGTTCAGGGCCAAGATGGCCCTAGAGGAGAGTGACCCGAAACTCATGGCCGAAGCGTTCAGCATCGACAGGGAATAGGGCTTGGTGCACGCATCCCCTCCCACCAGCACACGGCTGGGTTCGGGCCTCGGGTGCCGAGCGTTCAGAGAATGGGTCAACCACTCGTAGCCCACGGCGTAGACGTCCGATTGGGTGCCAAACGGAACCGTGTCGCGCTCGCCCTTCGCCCGCTGATAGACCACCGAGCGAAGCTCCCGACTAAAGGGCTTGCCATCCGTGTTGGACTCGACGAAGTACTGGTTGACCTCTGGGCGAATGGCCTCCATCAGGTAACGCCCGTGCCCGATAACGGGGAAGTTGCGCAGGATGGCCCGCCGAGTCTGGGTGACGTCATGGAACGCCAGGATGCACAAGCCAAGCACCCCCCCCGCCAAGTATCCCCAGGCCGGGCTCAAGAAGCAGAGGCCAAGAGAGAGAATGAGTGCCCCCCCGAGGCTACGCAGGATGCGTTGGCGGACGGACATGGCTAGGGCAACTCCAAGAGGACCTGGAGGCGCAAGAAGTCCACGTCGCGCACCTGGACTTGTATCCCATACCCCTCCGTGAAAGACAGAGAGCGACGGCCTGCGCGCACGGTCAGGGTCGGGCCCGACAGCTTGGGGCGCTCGCCCAGGGAGCGCATGGGCAGGAACCCAGTAACGTTGAACTCGCTAAGCTCGACCTCCATCCCCCCCCGGGAGACTCGCAGCACCTTGGCGTCGAGACGCTTGCCGATCTGCGGCTCCATGTACTGGCAGACCTTGAGATCCTTGACGGCAATCTCGGCCATACCTGCCAGGTCCGCTTGCACCGAACAGTGGGCGGCCACGTCATTCAGGTCCTCCACCAAGGCCTCCGTTCGCAATTCCTCGGCAGCGGCCTCCCCCTCGCCCTCGATCCGGGCCAGCCAGCGGTGCACCAGCAAGTCAGGATAGCGGCGGATGGGGGACGTAAAATGAAGGTAGGCCTCACGCGCCAATCCAAAGTGCTTGGCCACGTCCTCGTGGTCCTTAACCTCGTACACAGCCCGCTCCACCAAGCCCATGATGCGCCCCAAGAGGGCCTCTGCGTTGGGCTTGCGCCGCGCGGCACGGATCAGTCGCCCGATATCCCGACCCGTCAGGCGCTCCTTCTCCGGCACCCGGATGCCGTGCTCCGCGAGCACCTTGACCACGCCCTCGAACTCTTCAGGGTCCTTCTCGGGGTGCACCCGGTAGATGGTGGGCAACCCCTTGCTGCGGAACAGATCACCAACGGCCTGATTGGCCGCCAGAGCCGTCTCTTCGATCAGGGTCTGGGAGAAGTAGCGCGGGGCATCGACGATGGTGCTCACTTCGTGGTCGTCGTCGAACAGGAAGACCTTCTCGGTGGACTGGATGCGTAGGGAACCGCGCGCATCCCGCAACACCTGCTGACGGCGCGTCCAGATCTCAAACAAGCGCAGCTCAGGTTCAAGGAAGGCGCAGGCACGCGCCTCTTCCGTGTTCGCACCGTCAAGCAGCTCTTGCACGCCCTTGTAGGTATTGCGGTGCACGCTCTTTATGACGCTCTTGGCCACGCGCGACTCGAGACGCTGGCCCGCCGCGTCAAATAGCATGAACACGGAGTAGGCCAACCGCGGCCGACCGGGAACCAGGGAGCAGAGTTCGTTGGAGAGGCCCTCCGGCAACATGGGGATGACCTGATCGGGCAGATACACGCTGGTCCCACGTGCCAGGGCCTCGCCGTCCAGGGCGGTGCCGGGGCACACATAGTGAGAGACGTCTGCTATGTGAACTCCCACCTCCACCCGACCCTCTCCCTTCTCTTGGATCGAGATGGCGTCGTCGAAGTCCCTGGCGCTCGCACCGTCGATGGTGAAGATGCGCTCCTCACGGAGGTCCATACGTCCCTGGAAGTCTCCCTCGCTCGGATCATTCGGCAGGCGGGCGACCTCGCCTTCGACATCGTCCGGGAAACACAGTCGAGCACGGAATGAGTGCAAGAGCTCTATCTCATCCGAATCCGGGTCGCGATAGCAGGGCGGGCCGGTCTGCATGACACCCGACGCATCAGGCCGTGCGTCAATGCGCTCGCGTGCCCCGTCCGCCGGGTCAGGTCCACCCTCCAACTCCTCCGCGCTGCTTGCCCCCTCCAATGTGTAGCCGCGGCCCGCTTGTGCACCACCCGAGGCCGCGTCCGCCTCCCCATCCTCTCCGCCTCCCCGGGCGCGCTTCAGGTCCTTAAAGCTGCTGAACTTGTCTCGATCCGACTTAGCCATGGGCCCATCCTTCCAGCCCAGGCCCCATCCCTCCACGGGCGATCCAGATAAAGATGCGCCGCGCTAGTGGCGGCGGAACACTTCTACGATTCCTGAGGAGGAGGATCCGGCCATAACCCCCCCACCGGCGACAAACAGTCGACTCTTATAGAGAACCGGATAAATACCGTGACGGGCCGTTGGCATGGGGGCCTCTAAACGCCAGGTATCCCCGATGGGGTCATAGGCCTGCACATCATCAAACACGGCGCTTGAGGACTCACCGCCCAGGACAAGGAACTCCCCCCTCTGGAACACGGCTCGGCCCGTGCCGCCCCGCCCCATGGGCATGGGAGCCAAGGGCGACCCAGGGTCATTGGAGGTCGTCCAAGTCTGGGTGGCCGGATCGAATCTCTGAACCACGTCGTAGCCAGGCTGGGGAGAGTTACCGCCGCCGCGGCCACCAAAGACCCACAGGGCCGATCCATCCGTCTGCGAGGCGGCGTGATTCACAGGCACAGGCATCGGGGGCAGGCTCACGCCCCCGGCATCCCACGAATTACTAACCGGATCGTAGACGCTGAGATTGCCCACCGTCGAGTTATTCACAATGCCACCACAAACATAGACAAGCCCGTCAATCAACGCCGTACTGCAAGAGCCGCCCGACCAGGGCATGTTCTTCCCAAGAGTCCATATGTCTGTGGATGGATCGTAGATCTGCACGCGGCCAGCCCCGCCAGTGCCAACCCCACCGAACAGCAAGACCTTGCCCTGCCAAACCTCGCATGCATGGTGGTCCCCTGTGAACGGGCGTGCCGAGCGGGGAGCCAACCACTTCTGGGCCACGAGATCGTAGACGAGTGTCTGGTCCAACCCCTCCCCCATGAGGAACATTTCGGTCCCGACGACAGCGCAAACAACCTCGGCGAGAGCCGTTCCCATCGAAGGAGCACCCCGCCAATAACCCAACATGTTGCCCGCATCATTCGGGAGCGAGAGGAAGGCATCGGCTATAACGCTGGTACTCACGCCATCCTTCACCACCACGTCATACAGCGCGTCGACATTGTTGACAGGCAGAGCCGGAATGAGTCCCGTAATCCGCTGCGAGGTGACTGAAGTGACAACCGCAGGCACGCCACCAATCGTCACGGTAGCCTGGCCTGAGACAAACCCCACACCACCTATCACAAACGGTGTCCCCCCTCCGGCTGGAGCGCGCCAAGGGCTGATGTCGTATGCGGTCAAGCCACCCACCGCAGCATCATTGGGTCGCAGGAAACGTAGGCGGTCATTGCTGAAATCCACGGCCACAATCGTGCCCCCGGGACCCACGGCGAGATTCAAACCGTCCGTTGCGGGGGAGATCCACTGAGTCGACTCGACGGACTGCCCCTCCTCGCCAAGCTCCACCAGTATCTGGCCAACGTCCCACTGTTGCACGACCAACCAGCCTCGTATTTGCCCACCAAAAGTGGTCGCGCGGTACTCCTCGACGCCGTCCACCGACGAAGCCAACTCAATGAGGTGTTGAGAGAAGTCACCACTTTCCGGCTCCAGGGTGTCCCGGTAGACGTACTGGCGCGGATCGAGGAAACCGCGACTACGATTGGGGTGCCCGTAGTAGGAACCCTCCTCAATCCACAACAGTTCGTCATCCGCATTCCCATGTGAACCCGTGTCACTATTGGGGCCTGTGGATTCGTACCCGAAACCATAGTTGGGCCCATTGTCGGTGGCATACAAAGACCCGGAGGTCGTGAGTGCAAGGTTAAATCCATTCCGTAGGCCGTGCGCAAAACTGAAGACGTCTACCCCAGGAGCCACATCCGTATTCTCAGCCAGAACTTGGTCGGTGACCGGGCTCCCGGTCACCCGATCCAGGTAGCTCACACTGCCATTGAAGTTGCTCCGAGAAGTAAGGGCCTTGAGGATCGCGCCAGACAGGGGGGACTCATCCAGGTCCCCGATAGCGGTGTGATTCACGCCGGCGTTCGTATTGCCCCCCATGCATATGAGCAGGTCCCCGTTGTGATCGAAAACGAGGCCGTTGACCCCGTGGTCGTGATTGGACGTGGGTAGGCCCTCGATCAGAGTCTGGGGGCTGTCGAAATTGGGGCCCACCAAGACCGACACCTGACCTGTAAATGGCGACGGGCCCGAGAAGGAACCTCCACCATTGAGCCAATGCTCACCGTGCCCTACGTACAACTTCACGGGACCGGTGGGATCGTCGTAGGGGTTGACGGTGATCCCGCATAGATCGAAATTGGTCAGAGAGCTAACGCCAAGATGCAGAACGATGCCCGGTCCCTGCAGGTACCAATTCTCGTCGAACGACAACTCCGCGATGCGGCCGTCCAACAGGCCCACGTAGAACTTGCCGTTGGGGTGGAACACGCCACAGGTTGGCTCGGTCAGAGGAACGTCACGATCGGTCAGAGCGTCAAACACGATGGGGACCGGCCCGCCCGGCTTGTACTCGAACTCCAGCGCACCGCTTAAACCAGCCGGAGTTTCAACGCTGACGAGTATCTTCCCCTGCCCCGGGGGCGAAAGGAGCTCCAGTTTGCCATCCTCCCAACTCAGCAGGTCTGTCAGGGCGAAGTCCATGATGCCGCCCCAGTGCACAACCACCTGATCGGGAGGGAAGAAACCAAAGCCCAAAAGGGTAATGAGGTTGCCGCCAATCTCGTTCCCAATGGGTGTCATGAGATGCAGAGTGGGAACTGTCCCGACCTCACTGTGAGTCAATCCACCGTCGAAGCCCACCGCCACTGAACCATCCACGGTTACTGTCAACCCTAGGGGCAACTGCGCGCCGTCTGCGACGGCCCAGCGAACCTCCAGGGAATGAGATCCCGCAGCCAGACTGTTGGAACCGCTCACGACAGCACCATCTACTCGCACTAGGGACCCATAGCCACCTAGCGTGTCAAACTGCACCTGTGCCGCAGCACCCAGGACGAAGTCCGACTGCGCGCGCACAAGCACTTCGCTCGTCAGACCACTTCCACCGACCGACCCCGATACAAGGTCCACCTGATGGTCCAGTCGTCGCTCCGCAAAACGCGCCGGTCCCAGGGAGGCACCCAGCAGGGCGGCGGCCCCCCCGCTCGTGCCATCGAAGTAGGAGGCCAGAATTCCGGGCACAGCCGAAAGGGCGTGCACATCCAGCGGCGCGCTGACACTCGCCTGATCGGGCGGAACTTTGTCGTCCCAGATGGTCAAGGTGACCAGGCTCTGGCCGACGGCCACGGATTGCACCGTGTCGGCATCGGTTGAGAAGACGTTTCCGTCGATTTGCCACTCAAATGCAGCCAAGGTCTGCCCCGGCTCATGCGTATGGGAGTTGGAGCCGATCAGCCCCACGGTCTCGAACCCGTCCCCGTCGAAGTCAATGTAGATCGTCCGGTCCATTTCCAGGTCCGGGTGGAGGTAACCCCAACTCGGTTCACCGCCGACACCCAGCAACTCGGCCTCGACCATTCCAAAATCACCAGCGAGCTCCAGATTCAGGAAGTGACTGTCGTGATAGGTGGGCTGAAAAAACACGGGAATCGCCACGCTCTGCCCGGCGGGCACATCCCAATCCACTGAATAGCCCGTAGAGACATCCCCACCCCAGTAGTTCACGTTGTCCACGCGGACAACAAAGTCCCGGCCCGACCCGTAGCCCGTGCCATCCAGGACAAAGTCCAGGTTCGTCACCTTGGCAGGTGCCAGACCGGAGTTGGTGAGGAGCAACGTCAGCTGGGCCACAGAGCCCACATCCACGGCCCCAAAATCCAGTTGGTCTGCGTCGTCATCAACGAGAGCCATGGAGCGGATTTCAACGGCGGCCACCAAGGCCTTGCCGACTGTGCCCACAAAATCCAACTTCAGGCTGCCACCGGCGACGACAACCCGCTTGACCGGGCTCCACCACGCAAATTCCTTGCCCACGAGATCCACCAGATCGATGCCCGACAACAAAGGTGAGCCGTCAATGATCACGTCGAAGACTCGCTGGCCGGGGCTTTCATGCACCAGCTCGGCCGCGTGAATGATCACGTCATAGGTTCCGTCAGGCAGAGGCAGTGAATACCCGAAGGCCGCGCCGCTCCGGGCTGTGCGGTACAGATCATCCTCCAGGGTGCCCGAGATCCCCGCCAAAGAAGACACCGGATTCGAGGTTCCAAGCAGCCCATAGTCCGCACACCAACGCTGGCCACCACCATCCAGATACGCCTGGTCAGCCGCGTTCAATAAGATGTCAGCGCCCGGGGGCCCCAGTGCAATACCACGTAGAACTGGACGAGCAAATTTTTGGCTACCCGGTTTCTGGCGGATACGGACATCGGCCTGAGTGAGGTCCTTAGCCAGTGGCAGGAACGCCACCTGCAAGGAAGTGCTCGCCCCTGGTGCCAGGGTGATAGGCAACGAATCCGAATAGGTGATCTGGAAGTCATCGCCGCTAGAGCCCTCCAAGGCCAGACCCCGGAACTCGATGGGATGGGACTGCGGGTTGACTACCTGGAAGGGCTGAACCTGTGCAGGATCCCCCACTCGTTGTGGAGTGAAATCATGGCCCCAGGGACTGATCTCGAGACCACCGGGCCACCTATCCCCGTGGGGTCCATCGTCGTCCAGCAAAGTGACCGTCTGCGTGTCATTCGGGCCCAAGGTTGCTCCGCTGGGCGCCAAGAGGGTCACCACGATGGTCTCGGGGGTCTCGACAAGCGCATCGTCAACCGGCAGCAAGAGCAGGTCGGCGAAGCGAGTGCCCGCGAGAATCACGACCGGATTCGGACCTGGGCTGAAGTCATCCGGATCTACGGCAGTGCCCGTGGCCACAAACGGCACAAGAACGTCACTGCCTTGAACGTCAGACAATTCGATTCGGAGCCTAATCGGCGTAACGTTCTCATGCGCAACACTGGAGGCCTGGGTGAACCCCACCGTCGGAACCTGCCCCCCAGCGCCAACCGCCCCGGCTTCTCGGGCAGAAGAGAAGGGTGACAGGCACAAAGCGAGCACGACTAATCGTGCGAAAAGGGGAACGGTGTGTGACATAAAGCGGGATTGCGGCGTAGGCATCTTGTGCCCTCCCGTCCAAACTCGCCACCTCAATCCCCACCCAAGCCCAATCCGCTCCTAGGGTGTCCCAATTCGACACTCACGCGGCACAGCGACCACCTCCCGCACGAGCGGCCTAGTTGAGGAAGCGCACGGCCCGGAACCGGGCCGGTGAGGCTCCGTGACTCATCTCAGCCGTCTGCATGGGATTGCCCTTTCCGCAATTGGGCACACCCCACAGATCCCAATGACTCTCATCGCAGACAGCATCGCAACTGCGCCAGAAATCCGGGCTGCGCCCCTGGTAGGTTGGGCGCCGCACCAATTTACCGAGCTTGCCATCCTGGATCTCCCAGCCGATCTCCGTGGTGAATTGAAAATTCAGGCGGCGTTGGTCGATGGACCAGGTGCGAACCGTATCGGCAAAGATAGCCCCATCCTCGGTGTCGGCCACCAGGTCGTCGAACGACCAGGTCCCGGGCTCCAGGGAGAGGTTGGTCATGCGGATGATAGGAGGGCTGTACCAGCCCTCAGCCCGTGCAGTCCCGCGCGAGCGCTCCTCGTCGATCGTGTGAGCCCACTCGCGACTGGTGTGATAGCCCACAAGAACGCCCTTATCGACCACCGGCCAGCGCCCAGAGCGGACGCATTCGTCGTCAAAGCCTCGCGTATCCAAGCCACCGGCCACGGTGGAGTCCGCCACAAGATTGACGAACTCTGAACCGTACTGATAGCTCCCCAACTTGTCTGTTGTGGCGAAGGATCGCCCAGCCAAATCGACCTCGTGGCCGTGAACGCGGTCCAGCTCGTTGGGGTGCCCCACGGACTCATGAATCTGAAGCATCAACTGACTGCCGCCCAATATCAGTGTGTGCTCGCCCTCGGGACACAGCGGGGCGTGACAGAGGGCCACGCTCTCATCCCGCAGGCGTTCCCCGTGGTCGCACAGGTTCAACCCTTCGACGAACTCCCAGCCAGCGCTGCGATAGTTGCCGCCAAAGGAAGAGGGATAACTACGACGCTCCACGGTCCCGTTGGCCGCTGATACGCAACTCATGCCAGCCCCCGAGCGAACGAGGACTTGGTGCAACGCAGCGCCCTCACTCGACGCCTGCCACTGCTCTTCCCGGCGCAGAGAGAGGCTGGCCGTGCGCGCCACGGTGTCATCGTGGCCGGCCATGGAGTCCGAGGCCGAGCGCAGCAAGTCCAGCTTAGTCTTCAGACCCACAGCGAACGGATCTTGCCCAACCGGCGTGGTGTACTCTCCAACGTGCCCGTCCTCGGCCGCCAATCGCAGGGGCTCCCTTCTCGTGGGCGCCACGTCCAACGCCACCTTGACCGCACGCCGCACGAGCTCTGGGTACGACCCAGCCACCTCGCTCGCCGCGCAGGGCGCCGCGGCAAAGCCCCAGGCGCCGTCCTTCATCACGCGCACCCCGATGCCGAAGTCCTCGGGCGCCTCCGCCTCCTCCAGTGAGCCATCGCGCACAACGTAACGCTCCTGACAGAGACGGTTGATGCGCACATCGGCGTAGTCGGCGCCGGCCTTGAGGGCCTCAGAAACGGCTTGGTGGGCTTGGTCGAGCATGGGCTAGAAGTCGGTAGTGGAGGTAAAACGGAAGTTGTCGATGCGCATGGCGGGGCAGATGACCTCCCCATCGAACAGAGCGCCAGCCACCTCAAGGGTGCTGCCCACGCCCGAGACGTTCTGTAATGCTTTCACCAGACTCATGGTGAAGCGCAAGTTCTTGACAGCCGGCCCGATCTGGCCACCCTCGATACGGAAGGTCCCGTTGCGCGTCATACCCGTCAGGGTGAGGTCTCGCGGTTCGATCATGTTGGTGTAGTGGAATTGGCTGACGAGCAGTCCGTTCTCCACCCCCCCGATGAGCTCCTCCAGTGAGGAGTGGCCCGGAGCCACGCACAAACTGGTCGTCGTTGGGCCATGCGCGCATGGCTGGGGCCGAGCGTGGCCCGTGTTGGGCAGGCCCAACTCCTTGGCCAGGCGCGAGTCCGTGACAGGATCGCAGAGCGCACCGCCAACCAAAAGGTCCTTGCGGACCTTGGGGGCACCCTCCCCGTCGAAGGGCAGCCCGGGGTACAGATCATTCAAAGGGTCATCGAAGACGCGCAGGGAATCAGGGAACAGGCGCTCACCCACCCGCCCGCACAAGAACGATGACTCCTCCTTGAACTCCCTGGCACCGAAGCCGTGGCTCTCGGCAAACAGGAGCAAGGAGCTCACGGCGGCAGGTTCCAGAACCACGGTGTAGGAGCCGGGATCCACGCCTTCAGGGGTGCGGTTCATACACGCCTTGGCCACGGCCCGCTCCACGGTACGAGCCGCATCAAGCTCCTCCACATTGGAGACGATCGTCTCGGCAAATCCAGATCCCCCTTCTCCACCCGGCGAAGAAGCCGTGAGTGAAAAGGCAGCCCGACTGCGTGCACCGTGCACGGCCCGGCCGGAAGAGTTCACCAAGGTGCGACTCTGGGCCGTTGTTTGCGCAAGCCCCGCGGCCTCCAGACCCTGGGCTTCACAAGAAGCCAAGGCCAGCTCGATCCAGGCGCACTTCTCCGCCATGGTGTGATCCATCGTCGGCCTCTGCGCCGCAGTCTCCGGCACTTTCACCTCACCTCCCATGGGCACCAGGGAGGCATTACTCTCGGCGACCTCCGCCAGATCGAGGGCGCGCTGCAATGTGCGTGCAACAGCATCGTCATCCAGGGTTCCACAGATGGCCCGCGCTTCACGCCAACCCCCGAATGCCCCGCGCTCCCCCCCGGCGCTCAGGCGCACTCGGATCGAGAGTTGGTGCCGCTCCCGGTCCGCGTTCTGGGTCGGCCCCGAACTGGCGTAGCGCACAAAGGAATCCTCGTCGGATTTCAGGGTGACCTCGGTCTGATCAGCGGGACTTCGGTCCACGATACCGCGCAGGAGGTCCAGCGCGTGGTCGGATTGCAAGAGGGCCATGGGACTGTCGAATGGGGTTGAGACTCGGACCGCAGTTGGCGGGCACCAAGGATAGGGTCTTGGAGCCCCCAATCAACGCACGACGAAATTCACCAGACGGCCGGGCACCACAATAGTCTTGAGGCGCTCCTTGCCGTCTAGGTGCTGGGACACGGCCCCCTCCGCCAGAGCCTCCAGTTCCTGCTTTCCAGATTCCTTGGAAGCCTGAGCCCGGCCACGGACCTTGCCGTTCACTTGCACGACGAGCTCGAAGCCGTCTACCTCCAGGTAGCGTGCGTCGGTGCTCGGCCAGGGGGCGCGAGTGATGCCTCCAGCATGGCCCAGGCGCTCCCACAGCTCCTCGGCCAGGTGCGGAGCGAATGGCGCTAGGGCGCAGGCGAGGCGCTCGGCCTGACTACGAGTGAACCCGACGGAGTTCTTGGTAGCCAGATTCACGAACTCCATGAAGGCCGCCACCGCCGTGTTGAAATTGAACTGCTTGAAGGAGTCTTCGACCCGCGCCAGGCAGCGGTGGAAGCCACGCTCGACCTCCAGAGCCGGGCCCTTGGGCTCGGCGCCCTCATCGTCCTTCTCGAGAAGCTGCGGACGAATGGCGTCCTGCCCCTCGGGGTCCACGTACAACCGCCACACACGATCCAGGAAGCGGCGGGCCCCGGGTACGTCGCGAGGGTTCCACGGCTTGGAATCCGCCAAGGGCCCCATGAACATCTCGTAGAGGCGGAAGGTGTCCACCCCATACTCGTCGCAGACCACATCTGGATTGACGACGTTCTTGAGGGACTTGGACATCTTGGCAACGACCTGCTCGAGAACCTCGCCGCTGGCCTTACTGCGGCCCTCGTCCCCATCCACCGTCACCTCGTCCGCGCTCACCAGACGGCCGGAAGCGTCCTTGTAGGCAAAGGCCTGGACCATGCCCTGGTTGAACAGTTGCTGGAAAGGCTCCTTTGTGGGAACAAGGCCTTCGTCGTAGAGCACCTTGTGCCAGAAGCGAGCATAGAGCAGGTGCAGGACCGCGTGCTCCGTCCCGCCGATGTAGAGGTCCACGTTGTTCCAGTATTCGAGCGCCTCGCGCGAGGCAAAGGCCTCGCTGTTGTTGGCGTCCATGAAGCGCAGGTAGTACCAGCACGAGCCCGCCCAGCCGGGCATGGTGTCCGTATCCCGCAGATAGGACTCTCCGGTCTGGGGATCCGTAACCTGCACCCAATCCGTCGCCTTGGACAAGGGTGGGGAGCCGTCGGGCGGAGGCGCGAAGTCATCCATGGCGGGCAACTCGACGGGCAGATCCTCATCCCTCACCCGTTGGTGGTTGCCATCCTCACCGTGCAGAACCGGAAAGGGCTCGCCCCAGTAGCGCTGCCGCGAGAACAACCAGTCGCGCAGGCGATAGTTGACCTTGGCCTCACCCAAGCCGCGCTCCTCAATCAACTCCGTCGCACGCAATTGCGCATCAGGTGTGGTCAAACCATCCCAGAGGGGCGAATTCACGCTGATTCCGTGGCCCAGATAGCAACCGCTCTCGGGCGCGGCCCCTCCATCTGCAGGGCGAACGACCTCCCTCACAGGCAGCCCGAATGCCGTGGCGAATTCGAAGTCACGATCGTCGTGACCCGGAACGCACATGATGGCCCCGGAGCCGTAGCCCATCAGCACGTAGTCCGCCACCCAGATCGGCAGACGGGCACCGGGGTCGGTCGGATCCATGAGGGGGTTCAGGGCCCAAGCACCGGTGAAGACGCCAGTCTTCTCCTTGCTGACCTCCATCCGTTGAAGCTCGGACTTGGAGCTTGCCGCCTGGACATAGCCTTCCACCTCGGCGCGTTGCTCTGCACTGGTTACGTTCCCCACCAACGGATGCTCGGGGGCCAGGACCATGAACGTCACTCCGTACAGTGTGTCTGGCCGGGTAGTGAAGACCTCCAAGCTCTCCTCCGTGCCCTGCACCGCAAATCGGATCTCGGCTCCCTCCGAGCGACCGATCCACTCACGCTGCATGGTCTTCACGGAAGCGGGCCAGTCCACCTCGTCCAAGTCCTCGATCAGACGGTCGGCATAGGCTGTGATTTTCAGCATCCACTGACGCAGGGGACGCCGCTCACAGGGGTGGTCCCCCCGCTCACTGCGACCATCAATGACCTCTTCGTTGGAGAGCACGGTCTTAAGCTCTTCGCACCACCACACGGGCACCTCGGCCTGATACGCCAGGCCCCGGTCGTACAGGCGCGTGAAGATCCACTGGGTCCAGCGGTAGTAGTCCGGGGTGCTGGTGGAGAATGATCGTGACCAGTCATAGGACAGGCCGATCATCTTCAACTGCCTCTCATAGTTGGCGATGTTCTCGGCCGTGGTCTGGGCCGGGTGCATGCCCGTTTGGATCGCGTACTGCTCCGCCGGCAATCCGAATGCGTCAAAGCCCATGGGGTGCAACACGTTGAACCCCTGCATGCGCTTCTTGCGCGCCACGATATCACTGCCGATGTAGCCCATCGGGTGGCCAACATGCAGGCCCGCCCCGGAGGGATAGGGGAACATGTCCAGGACGTAGTACTTCTCCTGATCCGGCTGGAAACCCTCTTCACCTGGTGAGAGCGCCCGAAAGGGGCAGCTCGTCTCCCAGTAGGCCTGCCACTTGGATTCAATGGACGCGGGATCGTAGGACTGGGGCAAGAAGGGGCTCCCGGAGGGAAGGCGGTAGGTGGAGACGACCGTGTGCAGACGCCCTGATAGGGAAGGAGGCCCGCAGGGGGCCCTCAGGGGCCGCAGAGTCTACAAGGAAATAGCCGAGCGGGTCGTTGACGCAAAGGCCCCTGGGGGCCATCTTGTCCGGCCCGATCGGCCGTCAGGAGGGCTCAGGCAACCTGACCGCACGCACAACGGGGGATTAGCTCAGTTGGTAGAGCGCTTGAATGGCATTCAAGAGGTCAGGGGTTCAACTCCCCTATCCTCCACCACCCTCCGGCCGGCGCGGATTTCCGCTCCGGCCGGTTTCTTGCCCCGCCTCCTTTTGTCCCGCCCAACGGGTCGACCCGTTTCTGGTGGCGGGCCCCCGCAACCGTTAGCCTCAGGCGGCGCCGCACGCTCATGACCGACCTCTCTCATCCCGACCGCCTGGCCAAGGTCGCCGCCTTACGCGAGCTGGGCATTGACCCCTACCCCACGCGCGGGGTGGAAGCCACCCACGTCGCCACGGTTCGCGAAGGGGCGGGGTCCCCGGAAGAGCATGGTCCCCTGGTGGGCGAGACCGTCACTGTGGCCGGGCGCCTCATGGGCATGCGCGACTTCGGCAAGCTCATCTTCGCGCCGGTCCTGGACCGTACGGGTCGCTTGCAAGTGGGCCTGCAGAAGCAACGCCTGAGCGAGTGGTGGCCTCTGCGTAAGAACCTCGATGGCGGTGACCTTGTGGCTATCCGAGGTGAGCTCGGCTTCACCCAGAAAGGCGAGCCCACGATCTGGGCCGAGGAAGTGACAATCCTGGCGAAGGCCGTCGCACCACCGCCCGAGAAGTGGCACGGCCTGACGGACAAGGAGGCACGCTATCGCCGGCGCTATGTGGACCTCTGGGCTTCTGAAGGAGTCCAGGATGTCTTCATCAAGCGCAGCAAGACACTCTCCGCCATGCGTGCCTACCTGGAAGAGGAAGGCTACCTGGAGGTCGAGACCCCCACCCTGCATCCCATCTCCGGTGGAGCTGCAGCGCGCCCGTTCGTCACGCACCACAACGAGCTCGACTCGGACCTCTACCTGCGCATCGCCCCCGAGCTCTACCTCAAGCGCCTGATTGTGGGCGGCATGGAGCGCGTCTTCGAGTTCGCGCGCAACTTCCGCAACGAGGGTGTCAGCTACCGCCACAACCCCGAGTTCACCATGCTCGAGCTCTACGAAGCGCAGGCCGACTACCTGCGCATGATGGAGGTCACCGAGCAGCTGATCGAGCGTGCAGCCCTGGCCGTCAATGGCACCACCAAGATCGAGTTCCGCGATGAGAGCTACGACCTGAAGGCGCCCTTTGAGCGCGTGCGCTACACCGAGCTCTTCTCGGAGCACGTGGGAGCCGAGTTTGACGACGAGGAGGCCGTGCGTGGCGTCGCCAAGGAGCTGGGCATCGACGACCACGGTGACTACTGGAAGCTCATGAACGACGTGTTCGAAGCGCGCTGCGAGCCCCACCTCGTGGGACCGGTGTTCTGCACGGACTACCCGGTGGCCATCTGCCCTCTGGCCAAGGCGTCCGCCGAAGACCCGCGCCTGGCGGAGCGTTTCGAGGTCTTCATTGCCGGCATGGAGCTGGGCAATGCCTTCACCGAGCTCAACGATCCCGCTGAGCAGGAGCGCCGCTTCAGTGAGCAGGTGGCCTCCAAGGACCCCGAGACTCCAGGAGAGGTCGACTACGACTACGTCCAGGCGCTGGAGTACGGAATGCCCCCCACGGGCGGCTTGGGCATCGGCATCGATCGGGTGGTCATGCTACTCACGGGCTGTGACTCCATCCGCGACGTCCTGCTGTTCCCCGCCATGCGCAAGCTGGCCGAAGGAGAAGCGGACGCTTCCATTCAGGACCCGGCGGAGTCCGACGCCTAGGATGTACCGCTGGTTCTTGAGCCTGCGCTACCTGCGCGCCCGCAGAACGAACTGGATCGGTGCGGCGGGCATCACGGTCGCCGTGGCGGCCCTGATCCTGATCCTCTCGATCATGTCGGGTTTCCTGGAAGAGAGCCGCAACCACCTGCGCGGCAACCTGGGGGACCTGATCATCATGCCCAATCAGGACTCTCCCCTGAGCGGCAACAATACGGTCCTGCCCAAGACCGATGAGGCGGCCATGATGGAGATCGTGCGGGCCAACCCACACGTCAGCGGCGCCTCTCTACAGATGGCCTGGTACGGCATGTTGGTCCCCGACTCGAAGAGCGCGCTCTTGAAGCACCCCGTCTTCGGAGACCTCTCGCTCATTCACCTGGTGGGCATTGACGTGCCTGATGAGTACGGGGCCAGCGACCTGAAGGCGAACATGCAAGCCTCCGATGACTCCGGCACCTTCAAGGTGACTCCGGTGGCGGACCTTCAGCGCCCCTTCGACCCGCCGCCCTTTTATTACTCCGATGGGGCACCCAAGGCGGGCATAGTGCTCGGGGCCCAGCTCGCTGCCGCATGGAACCTGCACCCGGGCGATGAGGTGGAGCTGTTCAGCTTGGGCGTGGACCCCATCACACGCAGCGTGGAAGACCAGGGCTGCAACCGCACCTTCGTGGTCACCGGGACATTCCGCAGCGGCGAGAATGAGATGGACATGGAGCGCGTGTATGTGGACCGGCGCACACTCGCGGACATGCTGGGACGCACCACGGCCTGGAGTCAGATTCTTGTCAAACTGCACGACTACGAAGCCAATAAGGTCGCGGCTGTGGCCAGCTTGCGCTCAAGTCTGGCCGAGGGCGGGTTCGTGCACAGGCCCTCTGGCGACGACGCGAGCGACTACTACCGAACGGAGGTGCGCACGTGGGAAGACCTGCGCGGCAATCTCCTCGGAGCCATCGAAAACGAGAAATCCCTGATGGGCATCATGCTCTCCCTAGTGATGGTGGTGGCCGGCTTCACGGTCTTCGCCATCCTCTCCATGATGGTCTCGGAGAAACGCCGGGACATCGGCATCTTGACAGCCCTCGGCGCCCACCCCTCCGGAGTGATGAGCTTGTTCCTCATGATCGGCTGCTGGCAGGCATTCCTGGGCGCCAGCCTCGGAGCCGTCCTGGGTGTACTGGGTGCCCTCAACATCGACGCCATCGAGACCAAGCTCTCAGAACTATTCGGCATCCAGATCTTCGACCGCAGCATCTACCTCTTCGACCACATCCCCAGCGTGATCGAGGTCACGGGGGTGGCCATGATTGTCCTGGGAGCCGTCACCTGCACCCTGGTCTTTGCTGCGGTTCCCGCCTGGCGCGCCGCGCGCCTGAATCCCATCGACGCCCTGCGCTTTGAGTGAGATGACCGACCCAAGCAACGCTCCCACTACCGATGACGCGCCGGCCGCAGACATCATTCTGTCGGGCCGTGGCATCCGACGCGCCTTCCCCGTGGGCGAACGAAGCCTGGAGATACTGCACGGCGTAGACCTTGAGTTGGGACGTGGCCAACGCATCTCGTTGATGGGTGCCTCAGGAGCGGGAAAGACGACGCTGCTCAACATCCTGGGCCTGCTCGACCGCCCGACCGAAGGAGAAGTATGGCTGGACGGTCTATCCGCGTGGACGCTGACCACACCCGAGCGCGCCCAACTTCGCAACACGTCTATTGGCTTCGTATTTCAGTTCTACCACCTGCTTGCTGAGCTGAACGCCCTGGAGAACGCCCTGCTGCCGGCCATGATCGCCCTACCCCATGTGGCGTATCGCCATAAGCGAGAAGAGTATGAAGGCAAGGCGGTCGCGATGCTTGAGCGCTTTGGGCTTGGCGATCGCCTCAAGCACCGGCCCGGGCAACTCTCCGGCGGGGAACAGCAGCGGGTCGCGATTGCCCGCGCCCTACTACTGGACCCGCCCCTGATCATCGCCGATGAACCCACGGGAAACCTGGACAGCAGCACGGGTGAGCGGGTCCTCGAATTGCTCTTCGATGAGCAGGAGACACGGAACACGGCCCTCCTGCTCGTCACCCACGACAGGCGTCTTGCCCAGCGCTGCGAGCGCATGGTGCACATGGAAGACGGCCTCATCCAGGCCGACTCGACGCTCACGATTCCGACCTAGTTGCCCTGCCTGTCGGAGTCGGCACCCGGGGAGAACCCGGGTTCCGCACCAAAGAAACTGCCTCGCCACCCAAGACGCTCCCGCAGCCGACGCCATGGGGTGGCTCCAGCTGGCGCCAACAACGGGTAGCTATTGCGATGGCGCCGAATGGTCAGCCGCGCGCCCTCCTGCAATGACGCCAAGGGGTGGCCGTCGACCACCAGACTCACCGGGCCGGCCGCCTCCGACACACACACCGAGGCCTCCAACAGGGGGTCCAGCACGAGGGGCCGGTTGGACAGGGAATGGGCGGCGATGGGCGTGACGACAACACCGTTCATGGAAGGGTCAAGAACCGGACCGCCCGCTGCGAGAGAGTACGCCGTGGAACCCGACGGGGTGGCGAAGATCAGGCCATCGGCGCGGTAGTCCGTGACGACCTCCTTGCCCACTTCGAGCCGCAAGGTGAGCAGACCGTGGGTAGCACCCCGGCTCAGGACCAGATCATTGAGCGCCACGGCTGAGAGATCCCCATCCCCTTGAGCCTCGAGCATCATGCGATCCTCCCACTCGGCTCGTCCGGCGAGCACGTCCCCCAGTCCCTCGCGCCAGGTTCGCGCCTCTACGTGCGCCAGGAATCCCAACTGGCCGAACTTGATGCCGACCACCGGTACGGGCTCCTCCGCGAACACACGTGCGGCCGAGAGCACGCTACCATCGCCGCCAAGGACCACGATCAGGTCCGGCCGTGGGCCGCTGAAGCCCTTGCCGGGCCCTGCAAACTCCTGGCTGAAGGCGCGCACGTTCTCCTCAAGCTGAACGGAGAGGCCGTGGCCTTGAAGCCAGGTGTGCACCTCTCCCGCCTCCGCTAGCACCTCGCTCTTCTGGGTGTCCGCCAGGACGAGCACCTGACGCAAGGAAGCGGCAAACTCTTCTCGGGTGGCGTGTGACATGTTGATCTGCGGCCCTGAACAGGCTCACTTCACCGCCTGGGCGGAAAACAAACCCCGCACCGAGCGACACACACCCTCAGCGTCCAGTCCCAGGACAGCCAACTGCTCCTCGCGAGTCGTTCTGTGCTCCACATAACAGTCGGGGATCCCGAGCACCTTGATGTGCAGTGGCGGCAGACCATCGCGCGCAGGGCGCATACGGTTGCAACTCTCCAACACAGCCGATCCAAAGCCGGCAGCCCGCTGGTGATCTTCCAGGGTCACGATGTACTTCATGCTGCGCGCGTGTTCAGCGAGCAACTCTTCGTCGAGAGGCTTCACCCAACGCGCATCCACAACGGTGATGGACATTCCCTGTGCCTCCAGGAGCTGCGCGGCAGCCAGGGCCTCCTCGACCATTGATCCCAAAGCCCACAGAGCCACCTGCCCGCCACTGCGCAGCACCTCGGCCTTGCCGGGCGTCATCTCGCGGCGCTCCTGCTCGTGGAAGACCTCCTGCACAGGACAGGTTCCCCGCGGGAACCGCAGGGCCACCGGGCCGTCTTGAGCCAGGCACGCGGCCAGCATGCGACGCATGTCGGTCTCGTCGCGGGGCGCGCCAAGCGTCATGTTGGGCAGCACGCGCAGGTAGGCCAGGTCGAACACCCCGTTGTGGGTGGGACCGTCCTGCCCCACGGGACCGGCGCGATCCAGGGCCAGAATGACCGGCAGGCCCTGCAGGGCGATCTCCTGGAAGACCTGGTCGTAGCCGCGCTGGAGGAAGGTGGAGTAGATCGCCGCCACGGGGCGCAGGCCCGAGCGAGCCATACCCGCAGACATGGCCAAGAGGTGTTGTTCCGTGATCCCCGTGTCGTGAAAACGGCCGGGAAAACGCTCGCTGAAGACGTCCAACCCCGTGCCCGAAGGCATGCCGGCCGTCAGGGCACGGATGCGCATGTCACCCTCCGCTAGGGAGCACAGGGCTTTGGCAAACGCCTTGGTGTAGGGCAGCGGCTTGGGTCCGGCGGGCGGCGCCTCCTCCCCGGCAGAAGCCTCGGTCTTGTCCGCTTTGGGGGCCGCGGAAGGCCCCACCGCGTGGACCCTCTCGGGGTGATCCGGCGCTTTGGGATGTCCTTTCCCCTTCTCCGTCAAGCAGTGCAACACAACCACCCCCTCAAGTTGACGCACGCGCTCCAGGGAGCGCACGAGCCCATCGACGTCGTGGCCATCAATAGGCCCCACGTAGGTCACCCCTAGCTCCTCGAACACGTGCCCAGGCACGACCGTGTGGCGCATGACCTCGCCGATATCGTCGATGGCCTTGTCCAAGCGAGGGCCCACAACGGGAATGGCGTGGATCAGGTTCTTGGTCTCCTGGCCCGCGCGCTGCACCAGTCGGGTGGAGCGGATTCGGGAGAGGTAGCGCGCCAAGGAGCCGACTGATTTGGAGATGGACCACTCGTTGTCATTGAGCACCACCAGCATGCGACTGCCCGTAGCGCCCGCGTAGTTCAACCCCTCGAAAGCCACGCCTGCCCCCAGGCTGGCGTCTCCGATAACGGACACGACGTGGGGCGGATCCTCTTCGAGGGCTGCCGCTGCCGCCATGCCCAGCCCCAATGAAATGGAAGTGCCCGCGTGCCCCGTGTGGAACAGGTCGTACTCCGACTCGGCAGGATTCGTGAATCCACATACGCCACCCGTGCGCCGCAGCTGTGCGAAACCCTCTCGGCGACCCGTCAGGATCTTGTGTGGGTAGCACTGATGGCTCACATCCCAGACCAGACGATCACGCCTAAAATCGAACACCCGGTGCAGAGCCACGGTCAACTCGACGACCCCCAGGTTGGACCCCAGATGGCCACCCGTACCCTGCACGCTCTGCAGGAGGAAGGCCCGCAGCTGGTCGCACAGATCGGGCAACTGCTCAGGCTCCAGAGCCCGCAACGCTACGGGTGAGTGGACCTGATCCAGAAGCGGATAGGTGCCGTCGGGGAGCTCGGGGGAAGAAGAGGACATGGCCGAATGGGCACCCATCATACCCCGTCCGCCCTTGACCTTCTGCCCGTCTGGCTGTGAACGCAGCGCCCTAACGCGTGCGAGCGAGCAGATGATCCACCAAGGCGAGGGCCAATCCCCCTTCGGGACAGCCCACGTCCTGAGCCGCTTCACGGGTCTCCTGAGCCAGGGACCGGGCCTCTTCCCGAGCCCCTTCCAGCCCCAGGGTAGCCACCAGGGTCGCTTTCTGGTCGGCCTCGTCCTTGCCGGGAGTCTTGCCGAGCGTGCCCGCATCCCCGGTGACGTCGAGCAGGTCGTCCACAGCCTGGAAGCACAGGCCCAGACCCCGGCCGTAGCGTGCCAGGCCGACTCGCTGGTCCGTGCTGGCGCCACCCGCCACGGCCCCCAACTCGACCGCAGCTCCTATCAGCGCCGCGGTCTTGGAGGCATGGATGCGGCGCACTGTATCCGCATCAATGGCGTCGCCTCGCCCGGTCGCGGCGAGGTCTAGTGATTGCCCGCCGACCATCCCTGCGGGGCCTGCGGCACGGGCCAGTATCGTTACCTGCTCGGTGGATCCGGTGACACGCGCCAGCCACTCGAAGGCCAGGCTCTGCAGTCCGTCCCCCACCAGCACGGCTTCGGCTTCCCCGTACACCTTGTGCACCGTTGGCCGACTACGACGCAGGTCGTCGTCGTCCATGCAGGGCAGGTCATCGTGGACGAGGCTGTAGGTGTGCAGCATCTCGATGGCCACGGCTGCGGGCGCAGCATCCGCGTCCTGGCCTCCCACCTGATTGCAGATCAGGCGCACCAGTGCCGGGCGGAGCCGCTTACCCGGACCCATCAACGCATAGCGCAGGGCCTCGCCGTGAAGCGCAGGACCCAGATCCAGATTGGACAGGGCCTCCTCCAACTGGGCATCCGCCCAGCTGCGCGTCTGTGCCAGCCACTCCACCAGGGACGGCTCTTCCACAGGAGAGCTCATGCCCCTTCGGTTGTGTCTCCACCCACGTCAGGATCTCCGGCGTAGGGTGTCAACTCGCCCTCCACCTGCTGGCCGAGCTCCTCGACCTGACGGCGGTAACCCTCGAGCAGCTCACGGCAGCCGCCGAGCAACTCAACGCCTTCCCGATAGCGCTCGATTGACGATTCCAGACCGAGGCCACCTTCCTCCAGGGCCCCGACGATCTCCTCGAGACGCTGCAGGCGTTCGTCGAAGCTCAAGGCGTCGGACTCGGTCTTGCTGGACTTCTTGGGAGTCATGGTCAGCAGTGTAACGCACCACGGGGCCGAGGTCGCGCTATGCTCAGCCTGTGCCACAGAGCCCGCTGATTCGACTGCTGCTGCTGACCTGTCTGGTGTGGAGTGGTGGGCTCTTGCGCGGGGGCTTTGCCCTGGACGACCTGGAAGTCCTGCGGGGCAACCCGGTGGTGCAGGGGGACGTCCCGTGGCAGGTGGCCTTCCAGCAGGACTACTGGGCTCACCAACCGGCTGGTAGCGCAGGCCACTTCAGGCCCCTGGCAACACTCAGCCTCCGCTGGGACCACCGACTCTGGGGCCTCGAGCCCTGGGGCTACCACGTCACGAACCTCCTCCTTCACCTGTGTGTGGTCGCTCTGGCCGGATCCATTCTCGCGGGTTTGGAGCGCGGCGGCGGGGCGGCCGCATGGCTGGGCCTTGGGGTGTTCGCCCTCCACCCAGCCCTGTGTGATTCTGTCGTGTGGATCTCGGGGCGGACCTCCATGCTCTCAGCCCTTCCCGGCCTCCTCGGTGCGTACTGGCTCTTGCGCCCGGGCCCTTCCTGGCGGACCGCCTGCCTAGCAGGTCTGGCCCTGGCGGGTTCGATGCTGGGCAAGGAGGACGGGGTTCTCTTCGCCCTGATCCTGCCCCTGGTCGCTGCCCGCACGGGGGGGCGGCGGGGCGCGGGTGCCGCCGGCCTGGGTGTGTTGGTGGCGCTGGCCTGCTGTGCCTGGCTCCGCTACCTGGCCTTGGGCCAGTGGATGCCTGCGGCAACCCACGCGCCGCTGGCAGGAGTCCCCCTTCTCGAACGGCTACACCTGGGTGGCGGTGTGCTGTGGCGCCTACTCACGACGTTCCTCACCCCCTTCAGCCAAGCGGCACCGCAAGCCGGCGTCGAAGCCATCGCAGCCACTCCCGGCTGGTTGACCCGCGTCATGCTCGTGGCCCTGGCTGGGGTCGTTATTGCGGGCCTGCGAGCCCTGCTGCGCGGTCGTGATCCCGCCCTTGGAGCCTCACTTTTGCTGTCCTCCCTAGCCCTTCTGGTACACGCCCAACTCATCCCCAGCGGAGAACTGTTCGGCCCCCGCTTCCTGTATCTACCTCTACTCCTGGGCGTGCTCCCCTTGGATCGGTCGCTGCGCGGCATCCATGCGCGGTGTGCACCCCATGCACCCTGGCCCTGGATTCTGGCCCTGGCCGCCGTGCCCTTGGTCTGGTTCCAGGCCGAGACCTACGGCAGTCGGCGACTCTACTGGGAGGCCGTGCTGGAAGACCAACCCGGCTCACCCCAAGCCTGGAACGCCTTGGGCAACGCAGCCATGGAAGATGGGCAAGCCTGGAAGGCGCGCCGGGCCTGGGAGCGGGCCACCGAATTGGCCCCCGACTACTCGCGACCCTGGACCAACCTCGGTGGCCAGGCCCTAAAGGAAGGTCAATTGGTGGAAGCACTCGAGTATCTGCAGCGGGCCACGCAGGTGGGCGCCGACAACCCTGTGGCCTGGGCCAATCTGGGCAACGCCCTGCTACGACAGGGCGATCCGGCGGCGGCCATTGTGGCTTATGACCGAGCCACCACCCTTGCACCATCGGTTGCGGCACTTTGGCGCGGCATGGCCCGGGCCCAAGAGGCTGGTGGTCATCGGGAGGCCGCGCAGGTAGCCATCGAGAAGGCCCTCGCTCTGAACCCCCAGGACGTCCTGGTCCGTGACCTGGCACAACGCCTGAAAGGGAAGTAGCCCGCCGTCTAGGTTCCCCACTCGAACGACACGTCCATCTGCACGTTACCCCCCAGAGTCGCGTGCACTGGACATCCCATCGCGGCCCTCTCCAAGGCCGCCCGCACCTTATCGTCGAGTTGTAGAGGCACCCGGATCTGCACGTCCAGCCGTTCGATGCGGCGCGGCCCCTCGCTCGCCATCCCCTTCACTACCCGAGCGCTCGCCCCTTGCAGGTCGACGTCGCGCTTCTCTGCCGCAATACCCATCAGGGTCAGGATGCAGCTCGCCAGAGCCGTGGCCACCAGATCCGTTGGAGAGAAGCTCTCCCCTTTACCCTGATTGTCCACCGGTGCATCGGTGATCAGGGTCTGACCCGAGGGACCGTGGGTTGCTTGTGTGCGCAGTGCACCCTGGTAGACGACGTCGATTTGGACCATGGTTGAGAATCGTGGTTGGAGAGTTGGCGGACGAGGCTAGCACAGGCCGTTGGGGCATGCGTACTGTGACCCCATGAAGCTCACAAACAACCCCCTGGCCCTGGTGACGGGAGCGTCCGCCGGCATCGGCGCGGCGAGCGCCCGCGCCCTGCACGCCGCGGGCGCCCAGGTTCTCCTTGCCGCTCGGCGAACCGATCGACTCCAAGCTCTCGCCGAGGAGCTGCCGGGCTCAGAGACCGTGCAGTTGGACGTACGCGATTTCAGCGCCGTGCAAGCGGCCCTCCAAGATCGCGCCATCGACATCGCCGTCTTGAACGCCGGCCTGGCGCGCGGCGCAGGAGCGCTCCAAGAAGGCGACCCCGCGGACTGGGATGAGATGCTCGACACCAACGTCAAAGGGGTGCTGCACTGCGCCCGTGCCGTCCTGCCGGGCATGCTCGAGCGCGGGGTCGGTGACATGGTGCTCCTGGGTTCGGTCGCCGGCCGGCAGGTCTACCCCGGTGGCAACGTCTACAACGCCAGCAAGTTCGCCGTGCACGCGCTCTATCAGGCTCTGCGCCTGGATGCGGGTGGGCGCGGGGTGCGCTTCACCACATTGGATCCGGGCATGGTGGAGACCGAGTTCGCCAAAGTGCGCTACCGGGGTGACGAGGCCCAGGCCGAGGCGGTGTACGCGGGCATGCAGCCCCTGACCCCTGAGGACGTGGCGGATGCCCTGGTATACGCGGTCACACGCCCAGCCCACGTAAATGTGGGCGAGATCGTCCTCTGGCCCACCTGCCAGAGCAGCACACGGGACGTCGCTCGCACCTAGCGCCCCGGGGCCCGAGCGCGGATAATTCCCGGCCCATGAGTGCCCCCCAAGAAGACCCTCTGGATAAGGAGATCGCAGCGGCCCTGGACGGCGTGGACCTGCAGGGTCTGGGCTCGGAATCAGACTCCGCCCCCACCACGGGCCGTGGCAGCGACAAGCTCTGGCCTGGAGTGGTCACGGGAATCAGCGGCGACGACGTCATCGTTGAGCTGGGCCCCCGCATGCAAGGCGTCTGTTCGCTGCGCGAGTTCGAGGAGGCCCCCGAGGTGGGTGCCAACCTGCGGTTCGCCATGCGCGGCCGCGAAGACGACCTGTGGGTACTCTCCATTCAGGCCGCCAAGGAGGTCGCCGCCTGGGAGAGCCTGGAGCTCGGCTCCCACGTGAAGGCGCGCGTTAGCGGGCAAAACCAAGGCGGCCTCGAGCTGCGCATCGGCAAGAACGAAGCATTCATGCCCGCCAGTCAGGTCTCCCTGGACCGCGACCTGGACGCCTCGACACTGATGGGTCAGACGCTCATCTGCGAAGTGATTGACCTCGATCGCGGTCGCAAGCGCTGCGTCCTCTCCCGGCGTCGCGTGGAAGAGGGCGAGCGCAGCCATGCTCTCCAAGAGAGCATCGGCAAGCTCCACACAAACATGGTCCTCAAGGGCAAGATCACGCGCATCGAATCCTTCGGGGCCTTCGTGGATCTGGGCAACGGGCTCGAAGGGCTGATGCACGTCTCGAACATCTCGCGCAAGCGCGTGGAGAACCCCGCCGATGTCCTCGCCCAGGGCCAGGAGGTCGAGGTGAAGGTGCTGGAGATCAAAGACGGCGGCAAGCGCATCGGGCTGGGGATGAAGCAGCTTGAGCCCGACCCATGGGATCAGGTGCCCAGCCGCTACCCCGCCGACCGGCAGGTCACCGGCAAGGTCACGCGCACGATGGACTTCGGTGCGTTCGTTGAGCTGGAGCCTGGGCTTGAAGGCCTGCTCCACGTCTCCCAGATCGGCACCGAGAGAATCCGAAGGGCCAGTGACGCCCTTCAGGATGGCGAGGAGGTCACGGTGCGCATCGTCAGCGTGGACCCCGGCGCCCGCCGCATCGCCCTCTCCCGCCTGGATTCCAGAGGGGCCATCATCGGGTCGGAGGACGCCGTCGATGCGGACGTCATAGAAGAGGCGCTGGCCAAGCCTGATGCGGGCAACCTGGGGACGAACCTGGGCTCCCTATTCAAGAAAGCCATTCAACCGGATGGCGAAGGACCGGCTAGCGCTCAGTAGCTCTCGTCATCGGTGGGGAACTCGCCCGAGCGCACGTCACCAAGATAGTGCTCAAACGCCTCCACCATGTCGTCCGCCATTGAGGCGTAACGGCGTACGAATCTGGGACTGAAGCGCGTGCAGATGCCCAGCATGTCGTGGGTGACGAGTATCTGGCCATCGCAGCCCTCCCCAGCACCGATACCTATCACGGGAACGGAGACCGACTCGGAGACCTCACGCGCCAGATCGCTAGGCACCTTCTCCAGCACGATGGAGAAAGCACCGGCCTCTTCGAGACGCTTGGCGTCCTTACGCAGCTCCTGTGCTTCATTCTCTCCCCGCGCACGCACTTGATAAGTGCCGTACTTGTGGATGGACTGAGGCATCAGGCCCAGGTGGCCCATGACCGGAATCCCGGCGGCCACAATGCGCTGCACGGTCTCGCACACGCTCTCACCGCCCTCCAACTTGACGGCTTCCACGCCAGCCTCCTTGACCATGCGACCGGCGTTGCGCAGAGCATCTTCGGAGTTCACCTGGTAGGACATGAAGGGCAGATCCCCCACGACTAGGGCCCGCTGGACACCGCGCCGCACAAGGGAAGCGTGGTAGACCATGTGCTCCATGGTGACGGTGACTGTCGTATCGAGACCCTGCACCACGGTCGACACCGAGTCGCCCACGAGAATCAAGTCGATCCCGGCTTGATCCAAGAGGCGCGCCATGACCTGGTCGTAGGCGGTCAGGCACGCGATGCGCTGGCCGCGCTCCTTCATGAGGCCCAGCCGCCGGGTGGTGACCTTGTTACGGGTCAGGTCCTGAGACTCGTCGCCATCGAGGGGTTCGTCGGGGGTTTGACTCATGGTGGTACTCTCGTGCCGCACGCAGTCTAACGCGAACCGGTCGCCACCGCGCCCCGCAGCCAGGTCTGTGCGCTCAGGGCCCCGTCGAGAGCGGCGCTCATGATGCCCCCCGCGTAGCCAGCCCCCTCCCCGAGGGGAAAGAGGTCTTCCCAGCCAACCGCGGCACGGCTCCCAGCTTCACGTGGGCAGCGCACCGGGCCCGAACTGCGGGATTCGATCCCCACCAGGATGCCGTCCGACCCACCAAAACCGGGCAGCATCTGGTCGAAGCGCTCTAGCCCACGACGCAGGGCATCGCGACTGCCGGGAGGCAGCAGTTCGTCGACCCGGCCCGCCACCGCACCGAAGGTGTAGCTCGTCTTCAGTTCTCCGGACGAGGCGCGGCCAGCCAGGAAGTCCGGAACGCGCTGAGCGGGGGCCGCATAGGCGCCGCCCCCCGCCTCGAAGAAACGCTCCTCAAAATGGCGCTGGTAGTCCACCCCTGCGAAGGGGCCGGTTCCATGGGCTGCGAAATCTTCGGGCAACACCGTTGTCACCAAGGCGGCGTTGGCGAAGGGTGAGGAGTGTGTGGAGTTGCTCATGCCGTTGGTGCACAGGTACCCCGGCTCATTCACGCTGGCCACGATCTTGCCCCCCGGACACATGCAGAATGAGTGCACGCCCGGAAGCCCCTCTCCGGCACGGCACTGCAGCGCGTAGCTAGCGGGCCCCAGCAGGTTCGTTGGATCCCCTTCGCCGTAGCGCCCTCGGGTGACGAGTTCTTGGGGATGCTCCACGCGCACGCCAAACTGGAAGGGTTTTTGTTCGAAGGCCAGGCCCTGATCGTGCAGAGCCTGCCACGTGTCCCGGGCACTGTGGCCGAGGGCTAAGAACAGGCCATCACAGGGAAGCTCCCCGGCCTGAGTCTGCACGGCACGCACTCTCCGTGGTGGGCCAGGCTCCACCACCAAGGACTCGAGCCGCACCCCATAGTGAAAGCGCACGCCTGCATCCTGCATGCGCGCTCGCAGACGCGGCAGCACGGTGTGCAGCCGGTCGGTACCTATGTGCGCACGGGAGTCGTAGAGGATGTCCGCCTGCGCGCCGCAAGCCACCAGCTCTTCGAGAATGGGAACCTCCAGGGAGCTGTTCACCCGGGTGTAGAGCTTGCCGTCGGAGTAGGTGCCGGCTCCACCTTCTCCGAAGAGCAGGTTGCTATCCGCATCAAGCTCGCCACGGCGATGAAAGGCCGCCAGGGATTTGGAGCGTTCCTCTACACTCTGGCCGCGGTCAAGCAGATCCACCTGCACGCCGTTACGCGCCAGCACTAAGGCGGCCAGGAGCCCGGCGGGGCCTGCCCCCACGACCACCGCACGCGCACCCCGCCGTCGCTCGTCCACGGAGGCCAGCTCCAAGGACCCGGGAGCGGGAGTCTCGCGCACGGTGCCCTTCTTCAGGAGTCGCGTCAGGCGCGGGCGCTCTGAACCCTGATCCACCACCACGTCCACCTGGCACACAAAGCGCAGGTCTGCGCGACGGCGTCGGGCGTCCACCGAGCGCTTGGCGATCCGGAACCCACGCAGCTCCCCCGGCTCAAATCCCAGGCGCTGGGCAGCTCTCTCCCGCAGGGAAGACTCGGGCTCATCGAGAGCCTGTACCAGGTCGGTGAGCCGCCAGGTGTCGGTGCCTGTGCGGGCGCTTGCGGCGCCCTGGTCGGGTTGAAGGGAGTCCGTCATGATTCGCGGCCATTGTATTTCCCAGCCACTGCCACGGGAACGGCTCCTGCCCTACCCTCTGGCCCATGGCCACCGAATTCCAAGGACCCCAGCGTGAGCTGCTCGACGCGCCCGACCGGGATAACTGCCCCGGCGCGCGTCCCGTGCTCGCCTACAGGGACGGGGACGATCCCGAGTATCTCGCGGGACTCGACGCACGCGCCAGGCAGAGGGTTCGGCTTCAACGGCGGGGAGCCTGGCACGGGGAGTGGGTTGAACTTCGGCCAGATCAAGCCCCGGGACTCACTCGCCCGCGGGCGGCAATGCTCGATGAGCGCTGGCACCGGGCTCGCCCGATTCTCCTGCCAGGCCTTCTGGAACACGACACGGCCTGGCCCGCCCAGGCCCAGGAGCGCGTGGCGCTATTCAAAGCCCTGCAACGCCCCGAGGGACTGGCCGAGTTCGTTGCCAACCGGCCCACGGACGCTCCTCCTCACTGGCGACCCACGGGCCAACGCCCCCTCTACGATCCCTCCAGGGACATCGCCTGCCTCGGCCTGGAGAGCCAGCCGAGCAAGGGGGTGTGGGTCAAGAGCGGGCACCTGTCCACCTATGATGAAGACCAGTCACTACGGGTGCGCTTCTCCGCGGGTCCCGAGGGCAAGAATGACGCCAGCCGCGATCTCGAAGCCCACCGCCGAGTTCAGTCCCTGGCCCAGCAACTCTTGCCCGAGACGCGCACCATCGAGTCCACCCCAGCACTGCTTGAGCCCCTTGAGGACTGGATAGATGGCCCGGTTTTTTTCACCCAGCACATCGGCTACTGGAACGCACCGGGCGGTGGAGCACTCATGCACCACGACGCATTCCGCGAACCCCTTGAGGGAGGACAGCGCGGGGTGGTCTACGTGCAACTCGCTGGCCGCACAGCCTGGATGGCCCTCTCCATCGAGGATCTCAGCCGGCGGGTGATCGAATTCGTGGAGTACATGCAGGAGGGTGAATTGGCGTGGGTGCGTGAGGACCTGTTCCCCGATCGGGAGACGTTCGAGTGGCTGGAGCGCATGGTTGGCCGCTTCGGGCGGGTACGCAAGGAGCTGGGCAAGCCGGGCTGTGGGCGGCTGGGGCCCCTCGTGGGTCGCGGGCCGGAGTTCACATCCCTCCTCGCCGACGCGGGCCACGCGTTCATTTTGGAGCCCGGCGATGGAATCGTGCTGCCCAACCAGGGTCTTGAGTGCACCTGCATGCACTCGGTGTTCTGCGCTTCAGAGGAGCCCACCTATGGGGTATCCATGGCCGTACGCGAAGCCCAGCCGACGGCCCCCGCCCGGGAGGAGCGCCCCTCCAAGCCCCAGCGGGGGCGCAGCGGCCGACGCCGACGGCGGAGTTAATTGCAGAACCCGGTCCGAGCCTCGGGCCATCCCAAGCGGTACGCTTCCGACCGATGAGTACGATCGACCTCCCCGCCATCCCTGGCCCAGCAGAGCTAGCCCCGGCCCTGGCCGACCTGGGCCTGGATGGCAGCAGCCTCTCCCGGCTGGGAGACGGCACCATCGGAGACAAGCTAGCCGGTGCCCACGGAGACCCGCCACCGGGAGCCGGTAAGCGACAGCAGGTTGGCGCAGAGCTCGGGCCAGGCGCCACGCTCCTGCTCTTCCTGCCCGGCCCGCCCCCCTTGACGACTCTTGCGGCCTGGCGCAATGCCCTGTGGCCTCTACTGCACGTACCCGCCTGGTACCGCTTCGATGGCCAGGCTGTGCAGCGCATGGAGTACGAGCGCCAAACTCAAGTGGGCCAGTCCGCACTCTCCGGAGCGTTGATTGTCGCCCGGCGCCGCACGGACCTGATGTCCCCCGACGCCACCGTCACCAAGTTTGACGCGAACGCAGCGGGCTGGGACGGCGAGCCCGGCGGACCGGGCTACCCGCACTTCCGTTGGATGCGGCGCTACGTGGGCTGCTTCGCAGGCAAGAAGAACCCCAAGAGCATCCTCGACTTTGGCTGTGGCGCGGGTTGGTGCGGCATCGAAGCGGCCCTGGCGGCCAGTCAGCCGACCCTGTGCGCCTTCGACCCCAGTCCGAACATGGTGCAGCAGGCGGCGCACAATGCCCACGCTGCGGGTATCGGCCCCTTCGAAGGGCGCACCGGATTCGGCGAGGCGCCCCCTTTCCCCACCCAAGGCCAGGAGCCCTTCGATCTGGTGATCAGCTCTGGAGTCATCAGCTTCTCTCCTGATCCGGAGACCTGGATGGATGGGATCGCAAAAACCGTTGCGGCGGCAGGCGACTTGGTTATCGGTGACATCCACCGTGAGTCGAGAGGATTCCGGGCCAGGCGTCACAGACGCCCCGTGCTGCCCGCACGCGAGCTATCAGCCCTAACGGCCGCCGAAGTCGAAAGTGGCATGGCGTCCCGCGGCTTCGAAGCTGTCCGCAGGGCGAACTATCAGATCACTTGGCCCGTGCCCCAGTTGATGCACCTGAACGAGACCCGCCTGAAGGGTGCCCTGACCTACCCGCTCCTGTGGGCCAATCAACTATCAGCGGCATCGAACCGGGTCACCGGGTTTCCACCGACGAGCGGCTTCGACTCCTGGGTACTGCACCTGCGGCGCCGATAGGCGCACGGCCAAACTCGTCAGGCCTGCTCCGGGCGGGGGATAGCATCCCCGGACTCCGCCTCAGGTGCGGAGGGAGGTGTCTGCTCCGCCTCACCTAACTCCGCATCCGCATCCGGCGTCCCCTCGCTGCTGTCCTCGTCCGACGCCTCATCGCTCCCCAACTCTTCCCCCGTGGAATCTGGTGCAGGCGCTGAGGGCCTGCCGGCGACACCGAAATCAATCAACTTGGCCAACATCCCCACCAGATCCTCACGCGCGATGATGGAGTCCACCTGTCCCCTCTCCAGCAGGAACTCCGCACGCTGAAAGCCCGGAGGCAGCTCCTGCTTGATGGTGGTCTTGATGACCCGCGGGCCGGCGAACCCGATCAACGCCCCGGGCTCGGCCAAGGTCAGGTCACACACCGACGCGAAAGAAGCCGTCACTCCGCCGGTGGTTGGATTGGTCTGCACACAGATCGAGAATCCACCGGCGCTATTGAACTCCGCTAGAGCCGAGCAGGTCTTAGCCATCTGCATGAGGGAAAGCATGCCCTCGTGCATGCGGGCGCCGCCGGAGCTGGTGAACAGAATCAGCGGCAAATTGCGGACCCGCGCCACGTCCGTAGCCAGCGAGACCTTCTCCCCCACGACCTCTCCCATTGAACCGCCCAGGAACTTGAAGTCCAAGACCGCCAAAACGACGGGGCGGCCGAGGATATCTCCCGTGCCGCAGAGCAGGCCTTCCTTCTCGCCGCTCTTCTCCACAGTGCGAGCAATCTTCTCGGAGTAGGAAATGGCATCGGTGAATCCCAACCGATCCGAAGCTTCGAGGTCCGCAAACATCTCATTCCATGTACCGGGATCCAGGGTCATGGCCACCCGCTCCCGGCCAGGAACGGTGAAGTGAAAGCTGCAACTGGGACAGGTGTGCCCCTTGGCCTCCAACTCCTTGCGGTAGATCGTCGTGTCGCACGAGGGGCACTTGAGCCACAACCCTCCCGGAATGTCCTTCTTCTTGAAGCGCAGGCCCGACAGACGACCGCGCGGCTTCTTCTTCGGCTCGCCCATGCCTAGGCTTCGCTTCCTGCGGGCAGGACGGCCTCGGCGGCCGCGCGTAATTCGCTGATCGTGGCGGCCATGTCAGGGGGTCCAAAGATGGCTGAACCGGCCACCAAAGCGTTGGCCCCGGCTTCAGCACACAGGGGCAGGGTGGTTGGGTCGAGTCCGCCGTCCATCTCCACGTGGCCCTCAAAGCCCGCACGCCGCAACCAACGGGTCTTGTCGAGGACGTCCGCGATGAAGCTCTGCCCACCGAAGCCTGGAAAGACACTCATAACAAGCACCAGGTCCACGCTCCCCAAGAGCGGCTCGAGACCCTCAATGGGTGTGTCCGGATTCACGGCCACACCGACCTGGGGTACACCCTGCTCCCGAAAGGCGGCGATAACCTCGAGCGAGGCCTGCTCGCTCGGCGCCACCTCCCAGTGGTACGTCAGGACTTCCGCCCCAGCCTTCGCATAGGGCCCCGCGAATTCCGCAGGGTTAGTGATCATCAGGTGCACGTCAAGGGGGACACTTGCAACGGCGTGAATGGCCTTCACCAGGGGCGGTCCGATGGTCAGGTTGGGCACGAAGTGGCCATCCATGACGTCCACGTGCAACCAGTCCGCGCCGGCGGCCTCGGTCCGCTTGACCTCCGAAGCGATTTGCCCGAAATCACAGGACAAGAGCGAAGGCGCGATCTGGATCGGTGGGGTGTGCATGAGGTGTGCGTTCGGAAGGCTCAGCCGGGAATGGTGTGAAGGCTAGTCTAGGGCCAGGACGCGCAAGCCTCCAGTCTGAGGCCCTCACCAATGCCCAGGCCTCGAACCTGCTAGCCCAGGGCCTCGATTCCAGGTAGCACCTTGCCTTCGAGCAGTTCCAAGGAGGCGCCCCCCCCCGTTGAGATGTGCGACATTTGAGAAGCCAGGCCCAGGCCTCCCACCGCGGCCACGGAGTCCCCCCCGCCCACCACGGTGTACCCCTCACAGTCCGCAAGGGCCTGGCCCACGGCCTCGGTCCCGGCGCTGAAGGCCTCCATTTCGAAGACGCCCATGGGCCCGTTCCAAACCACCGTCCGGGCCTCTGCCACGGCAGCCACGTAGAGCTCGATGGTGCGCGGACCGATATCCAACCCCATCCAGCCCACGGGGATGCCGGGCCCACAAACCTGGGTGTCCGCATCGGCCGCGAAACGATCCGCCGCCACATGGTCGAGGGGCAGGAGCAACTTCACGCCCCGTTCGGCCGCCTTCGCCTCGGCCGACCGGCACAACTCGAGCTGCTCAGGTTCCACCAGGGAATCCCCGACCTCGATCCCTTGGGACTGAAGGAAGGTGTAGGCCATGCCGCCGCCGACCAGGATGACGTCCACCTGTTCAAGGAGGTGGTCGATCACCGTCAGCTTGTCCGAGACCTTGGCTCCCCCGAGGATCGCCACCAGGGGACGCTCGGGATTGTCCAGCACGCGCGCAAAGGCGTCCATTTCCTTCTCCAGCAGGCGACCCGCCGCTGAGGGCAGGAACCTCGGGATTCCAGAGACGGAGGCGTGGTCCCTGTGGCAGGCACCGAAGGCCTCTCCCACGAAACAATCTCCCAAGGCGGCGTAGGCCCTTGCCAACTCCTCGTCGCCCCTGGTTTCTCCCGCGTGAAAACGCACGTTCTCCAGGAGCACGGTGGTCCCAGACTCAGCCCCTTCGATGGCTTGCACGACGGCGGCGCCTGTGGATTCACCCAACTTCAGGACCGGGGATCCGAGCAATTCCTGTAGCCGGGTCGCGATGGGATCCACACGCAACGCCTCCACCACCTCGCCTTGGGGACGACCGAAGTGACACAGGCAGATGGGATGCCCGCCCTGCTCCAAGATGTGGTTCAAGGTGGGCAGGACAGCCCGGATACGAGTGTCATCGCGGATGGCTCCCTGCTCGTTCAGGGGAACGTTGAAATCCACCCGAACGAGCACGCGCTGGCCCTCCAGCGACAAGCTCTCCAGTCGAGGTGCCTTGAGTGTGCTCATGGGCGAATCGCTGCCCTCGGAAACCTCAGCGCTTGCGCTTGACGGGCTTTTTCTTGGCAGATTTGCGCGGGGCCTTGGCCTTGAGACTGTGGGCCTTCTGCATCAACTGCACGACGCGGTTGGAATAGCCGCACTCGTTGTCGTACCAGGAGAGCACCTTAACCGTGTTGCCCCCGATCGCCATCGTGGCGCCAGCATCAATGATGGAACTGTGGGGATCCCCAACGATGTCCGAAGAGACGATCGGATCCTCGGTGTAGGCCAAAATCCCCTTCAAGGGGCCGCGCTTGGCCGCTGCGGCCAGAGCCTTGTTTACGTCGGCGACCGAGGCGTTCTTCTTCAGCGTAACCACAAGGTCCACGGCCGAACCCGCCGGGATCGGCACACGCAGCGAGCAACCATCCAGCTTGCCCTCGAGGTGCGGTAGGATCTTGCCCACGGCCCGTGCAGCGCCCGTACTCGTGGGGATGATGTTGACGGCTGCGGCGCGCGAACGGCGCAGATCTCCGTGGGGAAGGTCCAGCACGCGCTGGTCGTTGGTGTAGGCGTGCACCGTGGTCATCAGACCGTGCTTGATGCCAAACGCGTCGTCCAGAACCTTGGCCAGGGGGGCCAGACAGTTGGTGGTACAAGAAGCGTTGGAGATAATACGGTCACTGGCCTTGAGGTCCTTGTCGTTGACACCCATCACGATCATGGCGTCGATGGCGTCCTTGGGCGGAACCGTCAGGAGGACCTTCTTGGCTCCGGCGTCCAAGTGCTTTGAGCACGCCTCGCGAGTAGAGAGCACCCCCGTGGCCTCCACAACGAAGTCCACCCGGTTGGCCTTGTGGGGCAACTTGGAGGGATCGCGCTCCGCCGTGATGGGAATCCGCTTGCCGTCCACCGAGATGGCACCCTTCATGGTCTTGACCTTGCCGGGGTAACGACCCAGGACGGAGTCGTACTTCAGCAGGTGGGCCAGGGTGGCCGGGTCGGTGAGGTCGTTGATATGGACAACCTCGCAGCGAGGGGTGTTCTGGAGGATCCGGAAGACGTTCCGGCCAATGCGGCCGAAGCCGTTGATCGCGATGCGCATGTGAGAAAGTAAGGTTGCTGTGGTGGAATCACGTCCGGTTGCCCCAGAATTGGCAGCTTCACCCTCATTGCAGGTGACTGAGGCAAGGATGTTGGAATTGGCAGAATGTCAGGGCCGGAGATAACGGGTTCTGGCCCAGGTTTCCGAGGGAAACGGGGCACGAGGATACCCCCGGGAACCGATGGAAACAACTGGCCTTAGGCCCAGTAGCTCCCCCCCACTCCGCGTATTCTCGATCGACCGTCGGTCAACCCAAAGCCCTGGAAGCAGGATTCTGGCTCCGCCCGGGCTCTCATCTTGAGAGTTCGTGCGCCAACCCATCCCGCTCAGGCCGGTAGGGATCCTCCTGGGATGACAGCCAAAGGTTGGTGTCCGACACCGGGACCAACTTTCCGCGGCACCCCAACCCCCTCATCCACCTTGCCCTCACACCAAGCTCCCTCTCCCAGCCAACCTGACGACGCAGCCCTCTGGCGAGAGGCCTGGGCCGCTCGCTGGCATTCCCTCGCCAAGACCGTTGGGCTGAACCCACGAGAGCCCTTGGTGCTTGCCCTCTCCGGGGGTGCCGACTCCGTCTACCTGCTGCACCTTGTGGCCGCCGCACGCATGCAAAGCTCGGTGGACGGCGACGGTCCCCATCCAAAGGTGTTGGCCGTGCACGTGGACCACATGCTTAGGGGAGAAGAATCCTGCGAGGATTCAGCCTTCTGTGCCCGGATGTGCGCACGCCTGTCCGTGCCCTTCGCCCGCCGCCGCGCGGACCTGGGCGATGAGGTAGCAAACCTCGAGGCCCGCGCGCGCAAGCTCCGCTATGGGCTTCTGGCGGAAGAAGCCCTTGGAGCGGGCAGCCATGTCATCCTCACAGGCCACCACGAAGACGATGCCCTAGAGACCCTGCTCCTGCGCTGGATGCGAGGATCCTCCCTGCCGGGACTGGCTGGCCTGAAGGCCGAGAACATCATCCGCCCGGCCTCCGCGACATCTCAACCCATGCGTGTGGTTCGCCCGCTGCTCAACTTGCGACGGGAAGAGGTGCGCCACCTCCTGCGTGAAGCAGGTGTCGATTGGCGCGAAGATTCGAGCAATGGTAGCCCAGCCCACACCCGTAACCGGGTTCGGAACCAGCTCCTGCCACGCATCGAGTCCACCTGCGGCCCCACCGGTGTTGAGAATCTGCGCGCCTTCGCCAGCGCGGTAGAAGGACTAGAAGATGAGTTGGCCACCCGCACGGCGAATCTGAACTGGGACTCGGACGGTCCGACAGGCCGCCAGATTCCCCGTGATAGCCTCGACATGGCTCACACCCTGCAACGACGGGCTCTGTGGCGCCTATTGTCCGAAGGCACCGGCCGGCCCCCTTCGCACACGCTCTTGTCCATTCTTCAAGAGGATCTTGAGAACGAGGTGCAGACGCGCCACACCCTGCCTGGCGGTTGGCACCTGGACCTGGCAGAGGACACCTTGGTCCTGACTGCACCGGGCGCCCAGGCCTAGAGAGCAGAGCACCGCTCTCTCTGCTGCCCACGGGGCTGGAAGTCCAGCACATCACACCCGCAGCGCGGGTCTGGCGGAGTGGCTCATAGCCCCCGCACCCCGGCTCTTGCCCCATCCGGGTGACTTCGCCGACCCGGGCCTATACTCTCTGCCTGAAATCGGGTTTCACCGGCTTGCGACCTGCCCCCCCCCTGCCTGTCCACGCTCCATGGCTTGTGCCCACCCTCTCGCCCCTCCCTTCTCCCTTGCTCAGTTCTCTACAAACCAACCGCCAGGCGGTGCACCTGCGCATTGAGCGCGCCGCAAGGGCTGCGGACAGAGACCCTGCGGACATCCAGTTGCTGCCGGTGACGAAGGCTGTGGATCAGGCCACGACCCGAGCCCTGTACGACTTGGGCGAGCGGGAGCTGGCAGAGAATCGTGCCCAGGCCCTGGAGGACAAGGCCAGCGCGCTCGATGACACCGAAGTACGCTGGCATTTCATCGGACACCTGCAACGCAACAAGGCCCGCCGCGTCCTGAAGTGGGCCGAGGTCATGCACTCAGTAGATTCCATGGCCTTGACAGCAGCGCTCGTGCGCATCTGCGCCGATGAGAACTGGCAGCGCCAGATCTACCTACAGCTCAATCTGACGGGTGAGGATGCCAAGCACGGGATGCAGGCCACCGAGTGCCGCGAGGCCTTGGCTTTGGCCGTTGAATCCGATCATCTTCAGGTCCTTGGCCTGATGGGCATGGCACCCCTGCACCCCACTGACGGGTGCAGCACGGACTCTGTCTTCCGCTCCCTGGGCGTTCTCGCCGGGCAACTCGAATCCGAGGGCGCAAGCCGGTTCGCCACAGGCCATTGCGGCCTCTCCATGGGGATGAGCTCGGACCTGGAAGCCGCCGTCAGTGCCGGAAGCACCTGCCTGAGAATAGGAAGTGACCTGTACGCCGCATCCGAGGGGGGCGAGCTGTGACCTCCCCCAGCCTGATCATTGAAGTCACCGGCGAGGGCCGCGAGGTGACCCTGCCCCCCAGCGGCCAACTCGTCATCGGGTCCGATCCCGAGCGCACCGACCTGACTCTGGACGACCAAGGCATCGCGCCCGTGCACTGCACCGTCGGGCGGATTCGAGGTGGCGGTTGGGCCCTCAAGGATTTGGGGTCGGACTACGGATCCCTGGTCAACGGTCGTCCGGCTACCACCGTACGCCTCATGCACGGCGACGTCATCGTCATCGGCTCCAAGCACCTACGCATCAAGGACCCCAGCCTGCCCGCAGAACCGGAGCCGAGCGAACCTAAGCCCCAGACCAGCCCCACGCCCAGCGAGCCCAGCGAGCCCAGAGAACTCAGCGAGCCCAGCACGCCGGCACCCGGTACAACCCCATCCCCACCCAGCTCGATAGTCCCCGAGCTTCCCGGCTATCGCTTGGAGAAGCTGCTGGGACGCGGGGGCATGGGCCAGGTCTGGCTCGCAACGCAGGTAAGCCTGGCCCGGCGCGTGGCTATCAAGGTGCTCTCTGCCGGCCTCGAAGCCGATGGGGCGTTCGTGGACCAATTCCAGGCCGAGGCCCGCGCCGCAGCGGCCCTAGCCCACCCCAACGTGGTGACTGTTCACGACGTCGGTGAGGCCGGCGGACGCCACTTCCTGACCATGGAGTACATGGGCGGAGGTTGCCTAGAGTCACGCCTCGCCGAGCTTGGCCCCGTGCCCTGGCAGGAGGCCTTGACCATCTTGCGTGATGCCGCCCGGGGCCTGGAGTACGCCGAGTCCAAGGGTATCGTGCACCGCGACATCAAACCCGCCAACCTGATGTGCACCGAGACGGGACTGGTCAAGATCGCGGATCTCGGCCTGGCAGGCAGTGTGGAACAGGAGGAGATCATCGGGGGAGGCAAGATCTTCGGCACGCCCCACTTCATTGCCCCCGAAGTGGTGCGCGGCAACCGTGCCGACGCGCGCAGCGATCTCTACTCGCTCGGGGCCACGGCCTACCGCATCCTCTCTGGGCACACCCCCTTCGAAGGCGAGAGTAGCAAGGAGATCCTGCGACAGGTGCTGCACGAGGACGCACCCGACCTGCGCGAGTTCGATCCTGATATTCCCGGTGGGGTCAACAACCTGATCACACGCCTGCTGGCTAAGGACCCCGAAGACCGCCCGCCCTCCGCCGCCATCCTGCTACCCGAGATCGAGCGCCTTCTGAGCCAGCACGGAAGGGTCTCTGCACCGCGTCAAGCTGTGCGCCCAGCCAAGAAGACTCCCGTCGGTCTGATCGTGGTGGGCATAGCAGGCCTTGCGCTGGGCGCCCGCCTCCTACTGCCCGGGGATGATCCAGTTCCGGATCCAGCCCCAGGCCCAATCGAACCCCGTGATGACCAAGCAGGTCCTGCCCTCCTCGAAGAGCCGGAAGATCCGGGAGGCGTGGACCAGGTGATTGCCGCGCCGGAGGATCCCGAGGAGCGAGGTGATAAGAGCGAGCAGATGGTGGAGCTTGAAGCCGAAAACGCTCTGCTCAAGTTGAGCGATCGCAGTCTCACCTCCGAGAATCGCATTATCGAGCTGCGTGCCATGGCCAAGCGCTACCTGGGAACAGATGCCGGGCGGCGCGCGGAAAAGGAGGTGTTCCTTCTCGAGGCCAAGATTGCGGCAGAGGTTGAAGCCGCCACCGTTCGGAACAAGGGCCGACAGGGCCTTCTGGATGCCATGCAGCAGGCCGCGACCCCATTTGCTTCGAAGCCCGACTCCCGACCCACACCAGGCTCTGCTCTACGCGCCCTCGCCGCAATCCCCGGCCAGCAGGATTGGACTGACGACGAGATCTTCCTGGATGCTCGCGGAGACCTGCAGCTTGCGATCCTCAAGGACGCCCTGGATTGGACCTCGGTGCGCTGGCGCGAGGCCTTTGAGCTTAAGGAGGCCGGCAATTTCAAGAGATTGGATGAGGTCCTGACCAGCATTCTACCGCCAGTCGATTTGCCTCCCCTACTGGCAGGTGCACCGCAGGCCGCGAGCGACTGTGCCAACGAGCTCCGCAAGCTGGGCCGCGAGGCGAGCAGCATGCACGATGTAGTCGACATCCTCGAATCCACGCATCGGGCTGAACGCTCCCAAGCGGATTTCGAGGCGATCGCCAAGGGCATAGGGCCCTCGAGCGGGGTGCGCACACTCGTGCGCGATCTCAACTGGGCAGCGCTCGCCGAGCACCTGGCTGAACTGCGGCAGGGGATCACCAGTCCCTCAGCCCGCAGCATCCTCGGCACTCTCAGTGAGCGGGTCGAAGCTGGAGACCGGGCTCTGCTCAGCCTGGTAGACGCATGGGACCAAGGCCGTTGGAAGCGCCACTCAATCCTGGACCCCAGCGGTGGTCGCAGTTCCCTCCAGGCTGCCGGTGCGGACGCGTCGGGCCTGCGCCTCATGATCGACGGCAGCTCACAGCACTCGCCATGGTCTGCATGGAAAGACAACCCGCGCGCCTTCGAGAACCTATTCACCGGCCGACGGGACCAGCCCTGGACGGGCGCCGAACTTGAGGACATCGCCTCCGCCCTCCTTCTGGCTTCCATCAGCCAAGCCCTGGGTCAATTGCAGGGCCTTGTTGAGGGCGAGAACTCCTTCAAGACTCCCCCACCCAGGGCCGCAGCAGAGGACATCGAACGCAGCTTCGCCACGGCCCTGGAGTGGGCCGAGCGAGCGACTAGCGAAGGCGGAGCCGGGACGGTTCGAGCAGAAATCGGTCGAGAGGCCGCCGCATCCAAGCTCCTCATCGCCGGATGGCTGGCAGGCAAGAATAACCAGTGGGCGGAGGCCGCTTCGGCCTTCGAATTCGCCTTGAAAGAGCACCCCGGGTCTTTCCTGATCCTGCTCCTGTCCGATGGGACTGACATCGCAGCGGCCCTGCCTGCCGCCCCCTCCAGAGCGAAAGAAGAGGCACCTGACGACACCGGGGACCTCGACGGCGAGGACTCCGATACAGAGTCCGATACAGACTCCGACACAGAGTCCGATAAAGAGTCCGACTAGAGCTCGTGCTCGGGGCTCGATCTGTGAGCCCATTTCTGCTGGAGTAGGCACATGGATCCAATGCGCCTCGACGAATGCGTGGCCACCGCCGCGAGCCAACTAGAAGATGAAGGCGTGGCCCCGCCGCAGATCCTGTTCCTCTTGGGCACGGGAACCGGGACCCTCACCAGCGCACTTCTCGGGGCGCGGCAGACGCACCTGGCTCAGGTGGAGGGCGCGCCCATCATCTGGAGTGAGCAAACATTGCACAGCGGCCGCATGGGTGGCCTGTCCGTCTGGCTCTTGGAAGATGCCCCGGGCGACCTGGAGTTCGGTGAGAGCGGCGGCCCGGCCCAGCCCCCATGGGAGCGCGCCTTTCCCGTCTGGCTGGCAGCCGAGATGGGTGCGCGCCTGTGCCTGCTCACGTCGGCTGGCGGTTCGCTCGTGCAGGACCTGCGCCCCGGCCAACTGGCGGTTCTCCGCGACCACGTCAACCTGTCCGGCACGACGCCCCTCCTTGGTATGGGACAGACGCGCCTGGGCCCCCTCTTTCCAGATCAATCCGAGTTGCACAACGAGGCGCTGCGCGCATTGGCCTTGGAACGCGCCACAGAGCGCGGCATCTCCCTGAGCCCGCGCATCGCCGCATGCGTCCAGGGACCCGCACTGAGCACACCGGCCGAGCGGGCCTGGTTCGCGTCCACGGGTGCCGAGCTCTTCGCACAGGGAATGGCCGGGCCTCTCCTGGCTTGTGCCCATGCGGGACTGACAGCCCTGACGCTGGTGGCCATCACCGACGGGCCTGCCCCGTCTGGCGCAACTCCTGAGGGTCTGAACATGGCCGAGTTGGTGGCCTCCGCGGAGAAGGCGGCGCCTGCCATGGAGGATCTGATCCAAAGCCTGCTGGCGGATCTGGGCCGGGTCGCCAGCGAGCGAGAGGCGGAGTACTCATGAGCCACTCCATCGCCGTCTTCGTCTCCGGCACCGGCCGTCATCTGGAGAACTTCGTGCGCCTCGCCTTAGCTGGCGAACTGGATGCACACGTGAGTCTCGTGCTGTGCGACCGTGCCGGAGCGGGAGCCATTGAGCGCTCACAAAAGTACGGATTGCAGCCCGTGACCCTCCTACCCGCGGACTTTGAGGATGGTGAGGCCTTCAGTCGAGCTGCCTTCGACGCCGCTCGGGAGGCGGGCGCCGAGACCGTCCTACTGGCCGGGTTCCTGCGACTCCTGCACATCCCCTCGGACTGGACCGGGCGGGTGCTGAACATTCACCCTTCCCTGCTCCCAGCCTTCGGGGGCAAGGGATACTACGGACATCGGGTACATGAGGCCGTGCTCGAACGTGGCTGCACAGTCTCCGGCTGCACGGTGCACTACGTGGATCAGGAGTACGACCACGGCCGTATTCTGGTCCAGCGCACGGTGCCTGTACTACCAGAGGACTCGCCAGATGAGCTGGCCTCGCGCGTCTTCAACGAAGAATTGGTCGCCTTCCCCGAAGCCCTCCGGCTCCACCTGCAGGCGCTCCCAGCCCGACAAGAGGCTGAGGATGCAACGGGGTGAACGATCTCCTGCTCGCTCTGGCCGCAGCCTTCGCGGGCCTCTTGTATCTAGCTCATGAGCAGAGCCGGATTGCCGTAGCCCGACGCGGGTTCAGAGAACAACTCCAACATCAGGTAGCCCTGCTCAAGCGACGCGCCGCGGTGGTAACCGAATACCTCGAGTGGGCGCGACGTTCGGGATCCACCCCCGCCACCGATTTGGATCGCCTCAGCGACCACCAGACCCAGGCCGAACACTCCTGCAACAACCTGGGCCGCAACCCGGGGGACCGTCAGGCTCTGGAGGCCTTCAAAGCCAGCGGGATCCAGATGCTGGGCTCTCGCGAGGCACTCCGCGTTGCCCCCGGGGACAAAGGTGCCGCACCCAAGGGGGCGCGAGGTCCCATCCTCCTACTAGAGCTCGAACGGTTGGATCAACTGCTTGCGAACCAGACGCGAACCACGTCGACCCTGGCTGAGTTGTTGGATCAAACACGCAGGCGCCCCGCCGCGCGTCTCTCGAGCCTTGTGGCCCACTTCGGAATCCTCCCCGGCGCCTCCTGGGGATTCCGCTCCTAGCGCGTGGCGCTAGGCGGGCGGTGGGATGATCTTCAGTTCTCCGTCGACAGGACGAATAGCCAGCCATCCAGCGTGCTCGGACCCGTCCTTCATTATGAGGGTAAAGCTCACCATCCATGAGATCAGGTTCCTGTACGTGAAATCACCGTATTGGAGCGTCTCAATGGCAAATCTCGGCGCATCGTGAAGTTCCTGTCCACACTCGGGGCAGTGGCCCACATCCAACTTGATGACCCCCTCACAGTCCTTGGCGATGCACTCAAAGGCCCCGGGGCCCGCAGCAACGGCACCGGGTCCTCGGCTACCCCGGTTCTTCACAACAACCTCTTCGATCTCATCCCAATCCACGCTCGGAATTCTCGTACGCGAGATCTTTCGGAGCTCCGGGGGACAGTTCGGCACGGCCGAATCCCCGAGAGCGCCCCTGTTTTCAATCAACTCTTGAAGCATCCCCTTCGCGACAATCTCGAGTGACGGAGCATCGGCGCAACCAGAGATACAGGCGAGTATTGCAACGGTCATGAGGACTCTGGACATTGGGCCTTTCCTCGGCGAGGGGTTGGACGTATGGCCTGGAAACCCAGGCACGAACTACTGTACATGTTCCGTGCTCTGCTGCTGACGGCGAGCAACCTCCTCTCTCGCGGCAGCAGCCTTGAGCGTCAGTCGTTCCAGTCGATGCTCCAGATCTCCAGGAGTCGGGACGCCGCTCGCACGCGGAGTCAAACCGACACGCAAGGCGATGGCCTCACGCGTCCACTCAGCCGCCCCGTCCGGGTCGCCCAGCGCATGCTCATGCAGCTTCGCCAAGGCCTCATGGGCCAGCAGGGCGAGACCATCCCGGGCCGCCTTCCCTCGGGTCAAGGCGGCCAACGCGGCTCGGGCCGCATCGACCCGTCCTTCCAAGCGCAGGCTCTCAGCGAGGAGCCACTGCCAATCCCGGCACTCTTCTCCGCCCTCACCGAGCCTGTCCAGGCCGCGCCCCATCCATTCGAGGGCCTCGGCTCGTTGGCCCGAAGTCCACAGTGCGCGCCCCACGGCCCAGGCCCGCCGCGCCGGGCAGCCGGCCAGAGCCTCGCCGCCCTTGCCCGCCCCGGGCCTCTGCTCGGCGAGGGTGAATCCCAGATGCGCCGTCAGGGTAACCAGGGACAACACGTCCAGCAGATTGTGGTGGAAGACCCCCTCCAGCCGGTGCGGACGCTCGGCGAGGTAGTCGAACCAGGCTTCAGGCGCCATGGACCCGGGCAGATCCTGCTCCCGTTCCAAACCCAACAGGCCACGCTCCAGGGTCTGCAGTCGGTCATTCTCAAACTGGCCACCGTTCACGCGCCGCATGGGATGGTAGAGATCCAGATGCGGGAGGCCTTCGAAGGGCGAGTCCACCCCGACGATGCGCATCTTGTCCTCCAGGCGGTGCCGGTCGAAGGACTTGCCGAAGAACGACACCACGGCCTGTGCGTCGGCGATACGCCGGGCCACCTCCGCCAGGAGCGCGGCCTCCTGCTCTGGTCCGCCGAGGAACCCCTGCCAGACCTTGAACGCGCCGCCTTCGAACCAACCCAGGCCCACCATGAACACCCAGGTGCCCGCCCCACCGGAGAGACCCGTGGTCTCCGTATCCAGGTACACGGCGCGCTCGGGGTCCAGGTCTGCCAGGCTCGCGTCCCCACACAGGAGAGCGAAGGCCCCCGGGTCTAGCCCGTCCACCTCCCCGAGACGCCAGGATCCGTGCAGGGTGTCCCGCTCAAATTCCGTACAGCGTGCCAGGTAGTCCCCCGCCGGACCGACGCTTTCCTCTAGGTCGACAGGATCGCCACTGGTGTGAGTGCCCGGCTGGGATTCGGTGGCTGGTATGGACTGCGCGCGCGGCCCCGAGTCGGTCTTCGCCCGCGCGGCCCCGCGGCCCAAGAGCCGCGCAATACGTTCACGCGAAACCCCCGGATCACCTGGACTGCCGGCGGAACTCACGGTGCCTCCGTCTCTCCCACCATGGCGCTGGTCTCTTCGGGGGCCTCGCACTCATGGGGCCCGGGGCCGGTGGCCAGGTGCTCCAACAGTCGGGCGGCGGTCTCTTTCCCCAAGGGGCCCACCTCGGCCAGGGGGCCCACGCAAGCCGGGCATCCCTGGGCACAGTCACAGCGCACCAGCACCTGCCGCGCGGCAAGCAACAGGGAGCGATGCTCGCGGAAGACCAATTCCCCCAGCCCCACCCCGCCCTGGACCCGATCATAGAGGTACAGCGTCGGCCTTTGGAAATGGGGTGAGCGCACCTGGGTGGAGATCCCCAGGTCGCTGGGAGAGCAGCGCACGTACAGAGGCGCGACACGTCTGAGCAGATTGCCCATCCCCCGCCAAGCCGCACCACGATCCCCCCCCGCGAGCCCAAGATCTGCCGCCGTGGATTCGGACAGCGTCAGCACGAAGGCCTCGGTGGTCAACTCTTCGGGCGGCAGGTGGATCTCGCCTGCGCCCACGTTCTCGCGACTGTAGAAGCGCACTTTCTTGTACTGCGTGGCGAGAGTCGTCACGTGCACCTCCCCGCGCCACACGGAGTAGTCCTCGCCGTTGGAAGGCGCCTCCCCCGCCGGTGAGCCCGGTAACGCCTGCACGCTGCCGGAGGTCCCAGCGGCTCCAGCGGCCACGACCTCGGCCGGAACGGGATGCTCGTCCCGTTCGCGCTGGGAGTGGGCCTCCAGGCGCAGGACCCGGACCTCGGTGTTGGTCTCCGCATCGGTGAAGTAGTCCGAGTCCACCTTGCGCGCGTAGGCGCGACGGTTCGTGTGGTCGAAGCGCTCAATACGCCAGGTCACTCCCTGAACCTGATAGATGGCGCCCTCGTGCACCTGGGTGATGGAGCTCTCCCTGTCCACCTCGCCAATGGCGTCCCCCGTGTCCATGTCGAGCACCAGCACGTTGTCCGCTTCGCCGCCATTCAGGGACACGTCTTGGGCGGGGTAGGCGTCCGCCATCCAGTACCAGGTCGCGCCGCGGCGGTGCAGGAAGTGGGACTCCTCACAGAGGTAATCCAGGATGGGTGCCGCCGGAGCCCCATGGTATTCGGGCTCTTCCTTGAGTGCCCCGGTCTCTGGGTCCTCATGGAAGGGCAGCTCGAAGGCCGCGCACTTGAGCTGCTCGGAGAGGATCACCAGATTGTCGGGGTCGATCGCCAGCTCCTCCTTGGGTGCGGCAAAGAGCCAGTCGGGGTGATGCACCAGGAACTGATCGACGGGCTCGGAGCGCGCGATCTGGATCACAAGGCTGGGTTTCCCACGCCGGCCCACGCGCCCGGCGCGCTGCCAGAAGGAGGCCTGGCTGCCCGGATACCCCACCAGGACGGCCACGTCCAGGGCACCGATGTCGATGCCCAGCTCCAGGGCGTTGGTGGACACCACCACCTTGACCTTCCCGTCCTTGAGCCCGCTCTCGATCTCGCGCCGCATGTCGGGCAGGTAGCCTCCCCGATACCCGCGCACCTGATCCGGATCGAGGCCCATGCGGGAGGCCCCCTCCTTGAGGTAGCGGGTCAGAACCTCAACGGCCGTGCGCCGACCGCAGAAGAAGATGACCTGCCGGTTGGGGGCGCAGACCTCGCGCGCCAGGTCCCGTGCCTCCTCCAGCGCATTGGCGCGCAAGCCCGCCACGGGATTGACGATGGGCGGATTCAGGACGCCGAAGGTGCGCGCGCCCGAGGGGCTCGCATCCTCGTCGATCACTTCCAACTCCCGGCCGAAGAGCCGCCGCGCGTGAGCACCCGGATTCTTGAGGGTGGCGGAGGACGCGATAAAGGTGGGCTCAGCCCCGTAGTGCCGGGCGATACGCAGAAGGCGCCGCAGGACGTTGGCCACGCTCGATCCGAAGACACCCGTAAGGGTGTGCACTTCATCGACAACCACGTACTTCAGATCCCGGAACAACTCCGACCACTTGGCATGGTTGGGCAGGATCCCCTGATGGAGCATGTGCGGGTTGGTGAGGATCATATGTCCGCGATCCCGCAGACTGCGGCGCACCGATGGGGGCGTGTCCCCGTCGTAGGTGAAGGCGTGCCAGGGCTGGTCGAGAGCCTCGACCAGGGCCGTCAGCCCAACGGTCTGGTCCTGTGAGAGCGCCTTGGTCGGAAAGAGGAAGAGCGCCCGCGCGGACCCGTTGCTCTCCAGCAAGGAGTGCAACACAGGCGCCGTGTAGCACAGCGTCTTGCCCGAGGCCGTAGGCGTGGAGATGAGCACGTCCCGCCCATCCAGTGCGGCCTCGATCGCGCGAGCCTGATGTGCGTAGAGCGAGTCCAGCCCCTGACTGCGCAACACCTCCTGCAGGTACGGATTCAGGCGGGCCGGAAAGGGAGCGCTCTTGCCGACTCGGGGCTCGACCCCGTGCCAGTGAACGAGCCGTGCGCGCCAGTGCGGATCCGATCGCAGGTGAGCGATCAGGTCGGGCAGCTCCCGATTCAGGCGGGACTGACGCTGGGCGGCTGGGGAGGGGTGCATTCTGGCGGCGGAACCGGTGTTCGGGTTTTGTGAGGGTAACCCGGACGGAAGGGCAGATCAAGAGTGTTCAACACCGTCCCGGGCCCCTCAGCGCAGCAGTGCGAGCAGTTCGCCGTGCAGCTGCGCCCGGGTCAGCACCGATTGGCCGCCCTCGTAGTCCGCGCGCACCTCGCCACTCTGCGTCAGGCCGATCCGCACCTCGGTCCCCTCCCCACCGCCGCCCAGGAGCTTCACCTCTACGACGTGGGTGAGCTCGACGCGCTCGGCCACGTGCCGCTCCGCCCGCAGGTGGGTCAGGTGGTCGAGTAGGGAACGCAACTCCCGCGCCTCGACCTGCACGCGTACGTCCTCGTTCGGATAGACCCAGGTCCCCTGCACACTGCGCAGGTAAAGACGCTCCTCCCCGCCCGTGCTCACCACCAGCCGCTTGAGGCTGATCTCATCCACCGTGTACACAAAGCGCGACAACAGCTCCAGGGGATCCAAATCCAACAACTCGCGCAGTGCGCTCCCCACAAGGCCCACGGCCGATTCCCGCTCACGCAGATAGGCGAACTGCCTGGTCCCCGTTTCCGAGGGCACCGCCGGTCCGATCCACCCCCCCTGCCGCTGACCGCCCGCCTCGACAAAGATCCCGAGACGCTGGGCGACGTCATCGTCGAAGTAATCGCTGACGGATTTCTCCCACAGGTAGTCGTGCACCTTCTCCTGCTCAATTATGGACAGGATCCCCGCCACGGCAACGGACTCGGCGGGCCGCTCTGGCCCCCACTCCCCCTCCGCGTTCAGATAGGCCAGGCTCCAGGACTTGCCGCCAGGTGAACGCGAGAGACGCAAGGCACCCTTCGGCCTGAAGAGCAGCACGTTCTCGATCTCACGGCGAAAAATGCGCGTCAGAGCCTCATCGTAGAGCTTAGGGGCGTCAAAGAAGACGGCCTCCAGATCGCGCCCCTCGATCGTCCAGACGTTCGGGAGGCCGACGCGCCTACAGAAGTACGTCCCCGAGCGAGCGGCGAACTCCACCGTCTGAGCCTCGCCCCGCTGATCGGTCAGGGTCAGGCTAAACCAGGGCTCGTGCAATCCAAATTTTTCCAGTGGCGGCGGGTCGAGGTCTGAGACGAATTGATCGACCCCCAGGCGCGCCAGGACCTGGGCCCAGGTAGCCACGGCCGCAGGGTCGCCGTGTAGGCGCACGGGACGATCCATGAACCAGTTGGTCTGCTGGCGTTGAATCTCCAGATCCAGGGGCACCTGCCTGTCCCCGGGATAATCAAATCCCCTGCGCGAGATGGTGACCACGCTCTTGCCATCGATCTCGAAGATGCGCCGGCTACGCCACTCGAGGATGTCGTTTTCCAGGGCCACCTCGAGGTTGCGCATGGTGCGCAGGATGCGGCCGTCCACTTCGGCGAACACGCGCATCTGGTCCAGGTCCACGGCCCCCATGCTCACCCGGTGCAGACGCTCGCTACCATCCTCGAGAACTTCATGTAGCTCCAACACAGCCCGCGGAGGAGACAGACTCGACCGGGCCAGCTCCCGCTCTTCCGTTGGCACGAGCTGGGCCGTGTTCCGCACGACGCGCAGGAGCGCAACCACGAGCTCCTGGCGAGCGGGGTAGGCAATGGGGTCGACGATGTTCCAAATCCCACGCCCATCGCGGGCGAGCCCTAGGTGCAGGGAGCGCTCCACGTTCTCCACCCGGATGCGATCCACCCGGGACGGATCCAGCCCTTCAAAGAGGGCGAACTCCCTGCGGCCGAAGTCCGGGTCTTCGCTCTGCCCCTGATACCAGGCTGCCCAACCCAGACCCACAACCAGTAACGCCAGGAACGCCGTGGTGAAGCGACTCATCCAGTCGCCCCCGCGCGCGCTCGCAGACTGGCCACGAGTATCCCCAGAAGCAGGCAGAGACCAGGCAGGTAGCCCCAGGCCAGACGGCTCAGGAGCGGCAGCGCTGCCTCGCGCTTGTCGACGGGGATTAGCCGAACGTCCGGATTGCGGGCCGAAATAGACAGGCGATATTCGCGGTCCAGGACCCAGTTGAAGACGTTGCGCAGCAGGTCCTGGTTGTAACGGAAGGCACCGTTGGTGAAGGCCATGGACGAGCCAAAAACGACCACCCGCGCCTGGGGCTTCTCCTCCATGGCGGGCTGAGGCGCCGCGTCCGCAGGCGGAAACGCCGAGGCCAAAGCCAGCTCGAAACGCCGCCCCGTGGCCTCAAGCGCCGGATCCGGTCGGAAGTCCAGGGTAGGGCCCGTTCTCCCGGGCTGGAAGCCATCCACCCAGGACTCGGCCGAGGAGAAGAACAAGGGCGAGGTCACGCCACCAGCGGGCTGGGCCGTGCGCCGCATGGGGTGTGTGCCAGACACGACGAAGCTGCGCTCCGCCCGCTTGATCGGCAGCATCAGCGGATGCCCCGCCATGTTGTTCGGGCTCACGGCGAACGACGAGACCTTGGGATCGCCGACAGACAGGCGTCCGGTCTGCGGATCGACCACCGGCTGACAGACGATGCCCTCCTGAATCTCGATGCCAAAGCGCGCACTGAGCTCACCCACCCGACTGGTGGCGAGGACGGCGTCCTCGGGATGGGGAACGAGAACCAGGCGGCCGCCGGCTCGCACCCAGGCCTCGATACTGCCCAAGAGCTCGTCGCTCAGGGCATCGGTCGCGCCGATCAGCGCGAGGCACGCGCAGTCGGCGGGGATGGGTCCGTCCGTGAGCGGATTCCAGCGGCTGACCCCCAGGCCATCCTGAGCCAGCTGTCGGTCGAGTTCGCTCAGCCCGCTCGAGGTGGTGTCGTCCACCTCCCGCTCGCCGTGCCCCACGATGAAGTAAACCTCGCGCGCGGCGCCGCGGGTCACCTTCAGCATGGCGGAGATGAGGGCGCGCTCCGCAGCGAACTCCACGATCCGTGCCGGACGCGATGCCGGGGGCGGAGCACCCGGATCAAAAACGGCCAGGGCCCCGTTGAGTGACACGACCTCCCTCTGGTCGCCGAAGGAGACCACGACGCAGTTTTCGAAGCCCCGGAGATGGAGCTCAGATAGGCGCCGCTCGATGGCCTCGACATCGCGAATGTCATTCTCCCGCAGGTCCACACGATCGAAGCTGGCGTCGCGCAGGGTTCGCAGCAGCCGCCGCGTACGCTCCTGGGCGATGTAGGCGACCTGGGTCAGGGGCGGCTCCTCGGGGCGGAAGAACACATCCAAGGTAACGGTCCCGGGTAGGCGCTCGAGCACGCTCGCGCTCGCTTCGCCCACCGTGTTCTGACCGGTGGCCGTCCAGTCCATGCGCACGCGCAGGTCCGGCCGGGCCGCGAGCCAATTGATCAGTAGCACGGCCACCAAGGCCAGCCCCACCGTCAGCCCCACGCGACCGGCGATCTGCAGGCGCTCCGCCCAACCCTGACGCTGAGCGCTCATCCACGCCACCTCCTGGATTCCAGGCTGCGAGTGGTTAGGAACAGAAACAGGCTTATCCAGGTCAAGAAGAAGATCACCTCGGCACTGTCGAGAACGCCCTGGAAGTAGGAGTTGCCAAAGTGCCGGCGCACGTCCATGCGCTCCAGAGCGCCTCCGATCCAGGCTTCCGCCACCTCAAAACTCCCGAACAGATCCGCGAACAGAACGCGCATCTGAACGAGCAGCATCCCACCCAGTGCGGGCATCATCACCCACAACAGGCACGACATGAAAGCCAGGAAGGCAGCCAGTAGTGGTATGTCCGTTATGGAGCAGGCCACCAGACCGATGGCTACGAAGAGCGCCGAGGAGAGCACCGCCCCCATGTAAATGGTGATCACCTGACCCCAGTCCGGTGCCACACCCCACAGGGACAGAGCCCCCGCGTAGATCAGCAAGGACGACCAGAGGGTCGCCATGAATGCCGTGCCTGCCAGGAACTTGCCGGTCACGACGGCCGCATCGCTGACCGGCGCCGTGCGGAGATATTCAAGGGTCCCGTTGGCAGCCTCCTCAGTCAGCAGACGCATGGCCAGCAGCGGTGAGAGCACCAGCATCAGCGCCCAGAAGAAGAAGTTCCCGCCGAAGACGAACTCGAGGGAGGCCGTCACGTCCCCCATTGTCTGGCTGAGAACCAGCGAAAACAGATAGCCGTTCAGGAGCAAGGACACGAAGAGCAGGATCCAGGCCAGAGGCGCCGCGAAGAGCCCCGCCAGCTCGCGACGGAAGATGATGAAGGTGCCCCTCACGCCTCGTCCTCCTCATCCTCGCAGCCCTCGTCCGGCGACTCGCTGGAGCTGACGGGCTTGGACAGGTCTCGGCTGCCGCCGCCGTCGAAGGGATTGAGGCTGTAGAAGTTGTCCTTCTGGCCGGGAGTTCCGAGGGACGGAGTGTCAGCGGCGGGCGTCTCGGGCATGAGATCCAGCCCGGAACCAGAAGCGCCATCAAGAGCGATGGGCTCCACGAAGGCCGGAGCGGCCTGGGGGGTCGCCGCCGGGCTCATCGAAGCCTCACCCACCACCAGGCTCGCGAAGAGGGACTCCAGGGTGGGTCGCACCTCGGAGAGCTCGCGCAGAGCCCAGCCCTTCTGTGCCGCCAGGGCGCCCACGTCTTCCCGCAGGTCGCCGCTCCCCGTCAGAGTGAAGCCGTCGTGGATACCCACGCGTTCGGTAATTTGAACGTCCTCGACACCGGGCAAGGTGGCAAGCAGACTGCGCGCGGCCTCCGCGTCCCCCACCATGGCCTCGAGGCGTACGTGCCCCGCACCTCCGAGGGTAGCAATCAACTCCTCACGGGCACCGTCCGCCACCACGCGTCCCTCACGCAGGATGATCACGCGGTCGCTCATGCTCTCCACCTCGGCCAGGATGTGGGAGGAGAGGAGCACCGTGTGCTCACCGGCCAGCTCGCGGATCAGGGTTCGGACCTCCGCCCGTTGCAGAGGATCGAGACCGCTGGTGGGCTCATCGAGAATCAACACCTCGGGATTGGGGAGCAGAGCCACCGCCAATCCCACCCGCTGGCGCAGGCCACGGGACAGATGCCCCACAAGTTGACGCCGGCGCCCCAAGACCCCCACCCGCTCAAGTACCTCTGGAACGCGCCCGGCCAAGTCCTTGCGGCGCATGCCGTGCAGCCGACCCTGGAAAGCCATCATCTCCTCAACGCGCATCTCCTTGTAGAGGGGCACGGATTCGGGGAGGTAGCCGATGTGCTTGCGCACCTGCAGGGAGTCTCGCAGCACGTCATAGCCGGCCACCTTGAGGACCTCGGCCGAAGTAGCCGCAAGGTAGCCTGTCAGGATCCGCATGCTGGTGGTCTTGCCGGCGCCGTTGGGACCCAGGAAACCCACAACCTCCCCGGACTCGAGGGAGAAGCTCACATCATCCACGGCTACCAGGGAGCCGAAGCGACGGGTCAGGTGGGAGACTTCGATCATGGGGCGCAGGAGGGTACCCCCAGCCGGGGCGAGCCTCAACGGAGGTCTACGAACCAACGCTGGATGGAGACTCCAGTTCAAACCCCGTGCCATAAGAAATCTACGGTGAAGGGGCACCTGGGGACGCCCAGGGCCGGTCTAGGGGGGGGAACTCGTGCAAGATCGCCCGGGCCATGTGCGCTGGACGCCCACGCGCCGGAACCGCCCAGGCGCCCCTCTCCATCCCAGAAAGGCCCCCAGCGGCTAACACCCTGACGCTATGCTGCTCGGCTCCTTCCCCCCCCCTCATTACATACCCCATGCAACGACGCGATCTCCTCCAAGGTGCCGCCCTCCTGGGCGCGGGTGCATCCCTGACTCCCCTCGCCGCAGCCGGACACGCCAGCGATTCCTCGGCGAGACCGGGCGCCCCCTTCAAGCTGCCCTATGCCCCGCACTTCGGCATGTTCAAGAACCATGCCGGTGGCGACTTCGTCGACCAGCTGAACTTCATGGCCGACGAGGGCTTCACAGCCTTGGAAGACAACGGGATGATGCGCAAGTCGGTGGAGGACCAGAACCGGATTGCACAGAACATGCAGCGTCTGGGCATGCGCATGGGCGTCTTCGTCTGCAACTTCGGCACGGCCTTCGGCAAGAAGTCGTTCGTCTCCGGCAAGAAGGAGTTTGAGGACAACTTCAAGAGCGACCTCATGAAGGCCGTCGAGACGGCCAAGCGCGTGAACGCCAAATGGATGACCGTCGTTCTAGGCGATCGCCACCCGGGCATGCGTCAAGGGTTCCAGGACGCGCGCGCCATCGAGATGCTGCGCCGCGGAGCCGAGCTGCTCGAGCCCCATGACTTGGTGATGGTGATGGAACCCCTGAACTTCCGCGACCACGCGGGCATGTACCTCGAGCGCAGCGACCATGCTTACATGCTGGCCAAGGCTGCAGATTCACCCGCGGTCAAGATCCTGTTCGACATCTACCACCAGGCCATCTCCGAGGGCAACCTCATCCCCAACATCGATCTGTGCTGGGATGAGATCGGGTATTTCCAGATCGGGGACAACCCCGGCCGCAAGGAACCCACCACCGGCGACGTGAACTACAAGAACATCTTCAAGCACATCCACAAGAGGGGCTGGAAGGGGATCCTGGGCATGGAGCACGGCAACGCGGGCGGCGGGAAGGAAGGCGAGCGCGCCGTGATCGACGCCTACCGGGAAGTGGACGGCTTCTAATGGGGCGCACCACCCACGCGATATTCCTGTCCTTGGCCGCTGGCTACCTACTGGCTTGCGGCAACCTGGCTGTGGTGGATTCGCAGCCCGAGCACAGCGCCGAACCCGCTGCCGAGCGGGAGCGCCCCAACATCCTGTTCGTCTTCACCGATGACCACGCGCCGCATGCCATCTCGGCCTACGGTTCGGTCCTCAACGAGACCCCTAACATTGATCGTTTGGCGAACGAGGGCATGCTCTTCACGCGCACCTTCTGCGGCAACTCCATCTGCGCCCCCAGTCGGGCCACGATCCTCACTGGCAAACACAGCCATGCCAACGGCCACATCGACAACGGGTCCGAGTTCGACGGATCCCAGGAGACCTTCCCCAAGCTCCTGCGCGCGGCGGGCTACCAGACGGCCATCGTGGGCAAGTGGCACCTTCGAAGTGCGCCCACCGGGTTCGATCACTGGGAAGTCTTGAAAGGCCAGGGCCCCTACTACAACCCGCCCATCCGCTCTGCGGAGGGCACCGAGGTCATCGAGGGCTACACCACCGAGGTGCTGACGGATATGGGTCTGGATTGGTTGCAGAACCAACGCGACCCCGACAAGCCGTTCATGCTGATGCTCCAGCACAAGGCACCCCACCGTCGCTGGCAGCCGGGGCCCCGGGAGCTCGGGATGTACGACGACGTCCAGTTCCTGGAACCCGCCACGCTGTTCGACGACTACGAGGGCCGCAGTAGCGCGGCGGGCATGCAGGAGATGACTCTGCGCGACCACATGAGCACCGACCTGGATCTCAAGCTGAAGGATCCGGGCGGCATGAACCCCGAACAGCTCGCGGCCTGGAAGAAGATCTACGATCCCAAGCGCGAGGCCTTCGAGGCGGATCCCCCGACCGGGGATGACCTCGTGCGCTGGAAGTATCAACGCTACATGCAGGACTACCTGGCCTGCATCGAGGGCGTCGACCATCAGCTGGGGCGCGTGCTGGACTACCTCGACGAGTCGGGCCTGGCCGACAACACCGTGGTGATCTACTCCTCCGATCAGGGCTTCTACCTGGGAGATCACGGCTGGTACGACAAGCGCTGGATGTATGAGGAGAGCCTGCGCATGCCCTTCATCGTGCGCTGGCCCGGCCAGACCCCGGCGGGCTCGAACTGCGACGCCCTGTGCCAGAACATCGACTTCGGCCCGACCTTCCTGGACCTTGCCGGGGCCGAGGTGCCGGATGCCATGCAGGGCGTGAGCCTGACGCCCCTCATGCAAGGCGAGAGTCCCGAGGACTGGCGAAGCTCCATCTACTACCACTACTACGAGTACCCCGCCGTGCACATGGTCAACCGCCATTACGGCGTGCGCACGGAGCGCCACAAGCTGATCCACTACTACCAATTGGACGAGTGGGAGCTGTTCGATCTGGAACTCGACCCCGATGAGCTCACGAATCGCGCGGACGATCCCGCCTATTCCGCGGTGCGGGCGGAGCTGAAAACGGAGCTCACGCGACTACAAGAGCTTTACGGTGAGACCGACCCCGAGGGCACGGTGGACCGCATCTATCCACCCAAGAAGGACGCCTGACCCGAGCTGAGGGTTGGGAAGCCCCTCCCGAGGCTCGCCGACCCAAGATCTTCGTGGACAGTTCCGGTCCGTGAGGAGACACTGCTCAGGTCCGATCTAGCCCCTGAATCCCTACCCCCGTTGGAGCCCTTCATGGTTCTCTGCTCATCGCTGCTCTTCACCGTTTCCCTGGCGACCGCCCCGCCTCCGATGGAACCCACCGCCCCGTGCCCGGCACCCGCTTGCGTACAGGCCGATGATGATCCCGCCGACCTGCTCGAGGACATCCTGGACGAGTACCAGGAGGCGAGCACCGAGCTGGGTCAGAGGTTCCGCAGCGCCGACGAAGCCGCGCGCAAGCAGATCCTCGAAGTGGAACTGCCCAAGCTCAGTGAGTCCTACGCGCAACGCGTGCTGAAGTTGACGAGCGACCACCCGGGCACGGATGTGGCCTGGGATGGTCTGTCCTGGATCGTCAGCAGGGCCCGAGGCGCCGCCTGTCAGGGCGATGCCCTCCTGCAGATGTTCAAGGATTTCGGTAAGGACGAGCGCATCGGCGATATCTGCCTGACCGTGGCGCGCGGCCCCTTCACGAAGGACACCGTCAAGGCGCTGACCCAGCTGGTCAAGGACAGCCCCCATAAAGACGTGCGTGGACGGGCAACCTTCGCCCTCGCCATGCAGTACAAGGGTCTTGAGGACCAGAAGGGCTTCATCAAGCAGATGTCTCTGGTTCAGAAGAAATATGCGGACGTGCCGTACACCCGCGGCACCCTCGGCCCCGTTGCCGAAGGCGCCATGTTCGAAGTGGAGCGACTCCAGATCGGAATGGTCGCACCGGACATCGCGGGTGCTGACCTACAAGGCGTGGACTTCAAGCTCTCCGACTACCGCGGCAAGGTGGTGGTGATCGACTTCTGGGGCAACTGGTGAGGCCCCTGCGTGGCCATGTACCCCCACGAGCGGTCGCTCGTGAAACGCCTGTGAACAGTGACAAGGATCTCGAAAAGCTCCAGGACGTTCTTGTTGAAGAGAACATCACCTGGCGCTCGTTCTGGAACGGTCCCGAAGGAACGGGCGGCCCCATCTCCACCCAGTGGAACGTGCGCGGCTGGCCGACGATCTACATCCTCGACCACGAGGGCAAGATCCGCTTCAAGGGCCCGCGAGGCGAGGCCATGGACGAAGCCGTGGACGGACTCCTCGCCGAGATGAGAGGTTGAGACTCCGTTCAACCCTGAGCATCGGCGTCACGCTCTCGCTCCTGCTGCCGGCCGCCCCGTGTGCGGCTGGCAGTGGGTCTGCGGGATTCTCGTCATCCATCGCCCCCGCGGTCGAAGCTTCCGACGACGGCGATGAGCAAATGGAAGACCTCATCGACGAGTTCGATGAACGCATGGCGAAGTTCATGGAGGCCTACAGAGCCGAGGAGGATGAGGCCAAGCGCCAGGAGCTCTTCACCGGACTGTACCCCAGGCCGGCCGACTTCGCCCCGCGCTTCCGTGCCTTGGCCAACGAGTTCAAGGGCACCCAGGCGGGCGCCAAGGCCTTGGTCTGGATCGCCACCAATGTCTACGGGGACACCCAGGAGGCTACGGTCGATGAGCTCCTCCGTGACTACCCGGACAGCCCACTACTTGAAGAGGTTGTGCCCCTTCTGGCCAATCGCTCCGACGAGGGATCCAGGGCCAGCCTACGCTCGCTTCTGTCGGAGAGTCCGCATCGCAACGTACGGGGCCACGCCTGCCGTGCCCTAGCTCTCAACCTGCGTGGGTTGTCGGCGGACACCGAGGACACAGATCAAAGCAAGAGCCTGATGGCGGAGTCCCGCGCGTTACTCATGCGAGTGCAAGAGGAGTTCGACGACGTGCCCTATTACGGCGGAACCCTGGGCGCTGCGGCCCGCGGAGAGCTGTTTGAATCCGATCGCCTCCAGATCGGCATGATCGCCCCGGACATCGCCGGCGCCGACCTTCAGGGCGTGGACTTCAAGCTCTCGGACTATCGCGGCAAGGTGGTGGTGATCGACTTCTGGGGCAACTGGTGAGGCCCCTGCGTGGCCATGTACCCCCACGAGCGGTCGCTCGTGAAACGCC
>LWDU01041661.1_pt1 | contig 61823 bp, 49 predicted proteins | sample 727161 | NCBI WGS metagenome assembly LWDU01 (sample SAMN04566230, study PRJNA314399) | hydrothermal vent metagenome | isolation source: deep sea hydrothermal plume seawater | place: Mexico: Gulf of California, Guaymas Basin | collected 2004-07-11
CACCCCAAAGGCAAGAAAAAGCGGCCTAGCCACCCACCCAACCCACAAACCACCCACCATGCCAGCCAACACCTCAAAGGCAAGAAAAAGTGGCGAGCCACCTACCACCGGCATCGTTCTCGGGGGTGGCCTCTCGACCCGATTCGCCCAGTCAAGCCAAACGAATCAATCCAAACTCCTCATCCATCTGGGCGGAAAACTCGTCCTCTCCCGCGTAGCCGACACCCTGAAAATGGTCTGCTCCGAACTCGTACTCGTAGTCCGACCCGATCAAGCAGACGACGTCCCCGACCTCGGCATCGCCCTCAACATGCACGTCGTCGCCGACACCGCCCCCTATGAAGGCCCGCTCGCCGGTATCCACGCCGGACTCGCTGCCTCAACCACCCCGCTAAGCTTCGTCATAGCAGGCGACCACCCGTTCGTTTCGAGAAGATTAGTCAGCGCTATGGCAGCCGCAGCCGCAGTCGACGGACCCGACTCGCTATCAGCAGTCGTCCCCCGCTCCGGGGGCACACTCAACCCGCTCCACGCCATCTACCCACGGGAACACTGGCTTCCATACTTCGCACACGCAATGTCCGAAGGCGACAAATCACCCCGCTACGTGATCGAACAGGCAATAGCTGCCGACTACCCCCCGGTAACCGTCTTCACCGACGACGACATCGAGAAAGTCGACCCCCGCAAACTAAGCCTTATGAACATCAACACCCAGGCAAACCTCAACGAAGCCCGTAAAGTGCTCGACTCCCGCCGCTTCACCCCCCGCCACCACTCACTCGGCTAGCGTGCACTGCGCCAATTCTGTCATTGCGAGGAGCTCGCCCTGGAGCGACGTGGCAATGACACCAGACCCATCAACCACTTGCACCTGAGCCAACACCGTATAGGCAAGATAAAGTGCCACTGGCACCTAGCCGCCGCCACAACTCACGCGCCACGAACCATCCAGCGGAAGACCTATCGCCGAATCCTCAATCCCACCAACATCCTCACGCCAATCCTCGATCGAACCAGCCGAGAAATAGCAGATCACATACCGCCCATCCGGCTGAAGCTCCGCAATAACATCGCCAGAGGTCTCGAACAAATCCACATCCCAAACCGCAACATCCACCGACATATCAAGCTCACCAGTAAGCTGCCAGTTCCAATCCGAATCAGGCGGCCCAACCTCACCAGACGATGACACCGATGAAGAAGTCGCTGAAGTCACTGAAACCGTTGAAGTAGGCGATAACGATGTAGGCGAGGGCACCGAATCAGATGTCGCAGTCGATCCAACCAAAACGTCCTGATCCTGATCGTCCGGTCCCGATTCTCCGCAACCCACAAGGGCGACCAACATCACTGAAAGCACAGCGAATATTTTCAGATCAGCCATCGACGATCCCGTCCTCGCCAACTCAATGTCGTCCGTTTCTCCCCAGCAAGCAACCACCATGGCAAGCACTGTCATCTTGATGAAAATCAGGATCCATACCAACCCACCAACAACCTCAAGAATAAGCCACCACTCAAGAGGCAAGAAAAAGTGGCCTAGCCACCCACCTAGTACCTAAGCGCCTCCGAAGGCTTAATCTTCGAAGCCTGTCGCGCCGGAATAAACGTCGTAATCAACGAAAACACCACCGCAATAACCACGATAAGTGTCACGTTCAGCCAAGGAATCGAATACGTCAATCCATCGGCCTCAGCACTGATCGACAAGAAGATATTCCAACCGATCAAAGCACCCAAACCAATTCCGATCACCGAACCGAATACCGCAACAATTCCCGACTCCATCAAGAACTGAATCTGAATCATCCTGCCCTTGTAGCCCAGCGCCCGCATCATGCCGATCGACTGCCTACGCTCGACAACTGCCCTGAACGAAACAACGCCAAGTGACGCTACACCAACCAGCAAGCCCAAACCCATGAAGCCCTGGAACAGCTGATTAAACGCCTCGTTTTGAGACTGGTTTTCCGCAATCTCCGCCACAATAGCCGTCGCGGTCATTCCGTGCTCAATAAACACCGTCTCCAGCACCCGAGTAATCTCCTCGGCACGTGAAGCATCTGCAAGCCTGAACTTGTAGTCGACAAACGGAACCGGTTTATTCGAAATCTCATCAAGAATCTCAGGACTCATGTAAATGTCGGTCGATCCGAACTCAAACGAATCAGCGAACTGATGCAAAACACCAATCACCTTGATATTCACCGAATCACCAACACTCTGCCCAACCGGTGGTCGAATCGTAATATCGATGCCCGTAAATTCACCCGGTTCGTTCGCCTTAATACCCTTGAGCCCCAGCGACGGACCCGAGCCCGGATCACCATCGCCACCGAACCCACCAGTCTCGATCATCCCACCGTTAACGACAGCAAACGACGGATGAGTCGCAACATACGCCCAAATATCCGCCGAAGTTGAACCATAAGCCGGATCCCAGTGAGTCAGTTCGAACACATTGGTGGTCAACCACGTCGCGTCTGAAGCACGAACCCGAGCGCCCTTGAACGCCAGATCCTCTGCCCCATCCTGACGTGCCTCGACTCGCAAACTCGCCTGTCGAGTAATCACATCGAAGTCAGAAGCCAAAAGCTTCCCACCGCTAGCCGCTATAACCGCATCCACATCATCAATAGGCAGCTCAGCGTCAATCCGCGCACGAATATCGAACCCACCCGAAACCAAATCAGGCTCATCCTCAATCGCATTACCCAGATTCGTCAGAATCGCAAAAATCATCATCGTGAAGATCACCAGCGAGAACATCGCCAGAGTCAGACCCGTGCGGAACCGAGCCGCCATCGGATACGCAATCGCCATCTTCACAACCGGACGCAAACTACCGAACCGACCGATCATCTTCGACACAACCCAAACAATCACGTCGGCGTTGTACATCACAATCCAAACGGCGGCAGCAACCAGAGAAACTCCAGAAAGTAAGAACATTTCAGGCCCACCACTAAGCCTCCCGGTAAGACCGTCTAAGGCATCAAACGGCAGTCCCCAGAAGATCAGCATGGCGACACCGATCGAAGTCATCGAAACCCGTTTCTGGTACTCCTCACGGTAATCGCGTCGCTCCAATAATCCACGCAAAACTAGGCCCGCTCCAATAATGATCAAAGTGGTTCCACTTGTGAACAGAGCAGCATTCCCAACACCGAAATTTTGAATTCCGTGCTCGGAGTCAAATCCCAATAACGCCACAAGTGCACCAATCGGCAACAACGGCCAACCCGAAGCCAGCCACGGCTGAACAAACTTGAACATCTTCCACAGGAAAATCATGAAACATATAAGGGGTAATAGACTTATCGCCGAACTCGAATCCTCAGCACCGTCGGCTGCGATCACGACGATCGCAACGACGGAACCTATAACCAACGCTGTCCACATCGAAAGAACCCAAAATCGAATTAAAATCTTCGGAGTTCGCTCTGGCTTCCAGATCCTGAACACGACGAAAATCAAAAACCCAAACGGCGTGAAAAACAACACAGGAAACATCCAACGTCGGTGTCCAGCCGGTATTTCACGCCATGTATCAACCGCAAACGTCAGCGGGCCTCCCAACCAACGCAACGCCGTCTTCAACCGCCTGCCCGTACTCGGGACCTCGTCCTGAACGAACTCCTGCCCAAGACCCCGAATCGCAACAACAATATTCAACTTGCTCACTCGGTAAGACGAAATGGCCACCGTAATTGCAGTCAAAACCAACCCGAGCGAGAACGCCACGACAATCGACTGCAAAGTCACGTTATAACTGAAGCTAAAGTTGTCATCTTCGGCCACCAATCCCGACATGATCCCCACAAGTGCAACCGAAGCCACAAGTCCCAAAATCGTGCCTAGCAGAGCCGCACCTATCGAGTAAACAATCCCCTCGTATGCAAACATCTGCACCAAGTGCCGACGTTTCGTGCCAACTGCCCTAATAATGCCCATTTCCGTAGTGCGAGCAGCAGCCAGCATAACGAACACCAGAAAGATCAGCAGTAGTCCAACGATGATCGAGAACGATCCGAAAATACTGAACAACGCAACGATAAATCCGCCGACCAACTCGGCAATCACCAGACCCTGGTTCTTGATCGCATCTACCTGTAGCTCGACCAACTGCGACGCCGGGATCAACAACGACTGAGCCAACTCAGGATCGCCAATCTCCTCGATCACGCCACCGATAATCGCCAAAGTGATCGTATTCGTAATCGCCACTCTAAATTCATCCGTCGGAGCGTCATTTTCAAGCTCAACGACCAGATCAGCCAGAGTGTCGCTCGCAAACGGACCGTTCACTGAACCACCGGCATCCAACTTCGCCTGAAGAGCTTCAATAATCACCGTCGATTTCAGAGCGTTGAACAACGTGTTCGCTGCTTCGTCATTGATAAACACCAATTGAAGATCTTCTGCAAGATCGTCCGAATCATCTTCGTCGACTCTCAGACCACCGGTGACCGACACCTCGATCATGTTGTACTGGCCTTCGCGACCAAGCACACCCTGCAACGTCTCTACCGAAAATAGCGCAGCCGATCGAATCTCTTCGTCACCACCAGCAAGCCCTTTGTCTTCGACAATATCGATTACACGATACACACCACGCCCTGAAGGCGCGACTAACGTAATGTCATCACCGATCTCTGCTTCGAGCTTCTTAGCCAACGTCCGGTTAATCACCGTCTTTCCGGCAGTTAATCCGCGCAAATCAGCATGATCACCATCAACACTCTTCAGACCATCGAACCCAGCAAGCGAAGCAAGATCAATACCAACAACCGAAGTTCCAGCAAAAGTCTTGTCAGTCAACTCGTTCAACACAGGCAGGCTCTCTCGTATCAGCGGCATAACACCATCGACACGCTCGTCACCCACAACCGCTTCTCGGACACGATCCACAAGCGACGCATCCAAATAGTCGTCACCAAACCGTGAGCCAACCGGCGAAACCAAACGAACATCGGTCTCACCAACAGCATCAAGCACAGCAGATCGAATCGAACTCGATACCGAATCACCAATCGCCAAAGCCGACATGATGATCGTCGTGCTCAGCATCAGGCCAACCACAATCAAAATCGATTGCGCCTTGCGGCGCGGAATATTCCTCAACGCCAGCTTCAGTAAAACCTTATTGCGAAGAGCAAGTAAAAATATTGCAAGAAGAACAACAATCGTCCCGCCAGCCAAAATGACAGCAAGAACGTTCATCTCTACACCAAAGAGCTTTTCCAATGAACCAGCCCCTTAGGAATTCGACGAATTAGATCTAGCAGTAGCCGCGTCACTCGTCGACACCACAACTCCGTCCCTCATTCTTACGATTCGGTGGACCATACCGCCGACATCCTCCGAGTGAGTTACAAGCACGAACGTCTGTCCCCGCTCATTGTTCAGCCGCACCAACAAATCCATAATCTCAGAGGCATTCGTCGAATCAAGGTTTCCAGTAGGCTCGTCCGCCCATACTATCGCCGGATCATTCGCCAGCGCCCGCGCAATCGCAACACGCTGTTGCTGACCACCGGAAAGCTCTGCAGGAAGGTGATCTGTGCGATCACCCAACCCGACAAGTTCCAGTTTCTCAGCCGCACGCTCACGCGCCTCTCTTTGAGAAGCACCCGCAAGCACCAGCGGAAGCTCCACATTCTCCTGAGCACTCAGCACGGGTAGCAAGTTGTACGCCTGAAACACAAAACCCATCGAACTGGCCCGATAGTCGCTCAGCTCATCGTCCGACATCGTTCGAAGCAACTGCCCTGCGATAGCCACATCACCACCGTCAATCGAATCCAGCCCCGACATGCAGTTCAATAGCGTCGTCTTGCCCGATCCGCTGGGTCCCATAACGGCAACCATCTCGCCCGGCTGGACCTCGAACGAAACATCGTTCAGCGCCTCGACCACGACATCCCGCGATCGGTAAGTCTTCATCACGCCCGTAGCTGAAATAATCGGTCCGGTGTCCACCAAAGAATCTCCATCAATAAACAATTCCTGTGAAAAGCGAGGAATGCCAAGGGAATAATGTGAATTAAACTACGCACTTGTGAGCGATTTCGAAAATAACGATACAACTATGCGTCACCGCAAGTTGGACAACGTACCTCAATCTTACGAAATGAATGTGGAGGATGTTTGTAGATCGGAATGAATCTGTATCCCTATTCAGCGTAAGTGAATGAGAATTACCGAAGGATGATTGTTTATGTAGGCTTGTTATTCATTGAGCAACTGGACTCAAATTGGCTAGCAATCTCAGAAACACAAACGGACCTCATATGACCCGATTGATCCTCATCCGACACGGCGAAACAAACTGGAATGTCGATCGACGTAAACAGGGCCGCAACGATCAGCCGCTCAACGAAAAAGGCGCAGCACAGGCAAAACTAGCAGCCGAATATGTAAAAGCAAACTACGACGTAAAAAAGGTCTGGACCTCCCCACTCCAGCGCTGCTCCAACACCGCCGCTCTGTTCAATATGCCAGTCGCAAAGTCAGACCACCTCCTCGAAATCGACTACGGCGAATGGGAAGGAATGCTCACAGCAGACATAGAAGAAAAGTACGCCCATATGCTTAACGGCTCCCCCGACTTCACGGATCCACCCGGCGGTGAAATGCGGTCCAACCTCCCCGTGCGAGCACGATACTGGGCAGCTGAATCTCAAATAGCCGACGAAGGCGGCGATGTAGTGCTCGTCGGACACGGTGGCTCTATGAAAGGACTCATCGTCGCCCTCCTCGAACTCCCCGACACCGCAATGGACACCCTCGTACTCGACAACTGCTCCGTAACAGTCCTCAACCTCAATCCAAACCCCAAAACAACAAACCAACTAGTAGCCCTAAACCACACCGCCCACCTAACCTGAATTTCCTTCCCCCTCTCCCTAGGGAGAGGGTTGGGGTGAGGGAGAAGGCCTCCATCCAGCAAACAACCCGTCACTCCCCACCAACTGTCATCCTGATGAAAATCAGGATCTACGTCAACCAACCACCCAATCCAACCACTACCTCAAAGGCAAGGAAAAGTGGCAATGCCACCTAGCCACATCATGGTGCAGGGCACCAGCTCCTCAATCGGCAAAAGCGTCATCGCCCCAGCCCTCTGCCGCATCCTCGCCCAGAACGGCGTCAAAGTAGCGCCATTCAAAGCGCAAAACATGTCCAACAACTCGTACGTCACCGCCGACGGCGGAGAAATGGGCCGCGCCCAAGTCGTTCAGGCACAGGCATCCGGAATCGAACCACACACCGACATGAACCCCGTGCTGCTGAAACCAGAAGCCGACTCCCGATCTCAAGTAGTCGTAAACGGCAAGCCAATCGGCAGCTTCGAAGCACAAAAATACTGGGGCGATCAAACAGAAAACTGGAAAGCAGTCACCGAAGACTACGACCGACTCGCCAGCAAACACGACGTCATAATCCTCGAAGGAGCAGGCTCCCCAGCCGAAGTAAACCTGCGCGACCGCGACATCGTAAATATGAAAATGGCGGCCTACGCAAAAGCCTCCGTAATCCTCGTCGGCGACATCGACCGTGGAGGCGCGTCTTCGGCTCGCTGCTCGGCACCATGGAACTGCTACTCCCCGAAGAACGAGCACTCGTAAAAGCCACCCTAATCAACCGATTCCGTGGCGATATCGCACTCCTCGGCCCGCTCACCCAACTAATCGCCGAACGCACCCGCGTACCCGTCCTCGGCGTAGTCCCGTTCCTCCACGACCTCCAGATAAAAGACGAAGACGGAGTAATCTTCGGCGACTATGACCCACCTCTCGCAGCCCCAAACACCCATTCCCTGAGCGGAGTCATCGGAGTCGAAGGGCCTGGGGAGGGGACGCGCGAAACCGATCAAAAGCGGAAAACTTCCCACCAACCCTCCACCCCCATAAACATCGCCGTCATCGCCCTACCCCGAGTCTCAAACCACGACGACCTCGACCCCTTCCGACGCTCCGGCTGCCGCATAAGAATCGTCACCAATCCCCACGAACTCGCAACCGCCCACATAATCATCATCCCAGGCTCGAAATCCACCATCGCCGACCTCGCTGGATGAAATCATGTGGACTCGATCAAGCAGTCATCGAAGCCGCCACCAAACGTGTCGTCACAGTAGTAGGAATCTGCGGTGGCCACCAAAACCTCGGAAAACAACTCGACGATCCCCAGGCAACCGAATCCCCAACACCCCAATCGGAACCCGGAAATGAAAACCGGCCCCCTCAAAGGCAAGCCAGCCACCGGAACCGGCTACGAAATCCAAACAGGCATCACCACAGGCGGCGGAAAAATCCTCTCGTCACTAACCGATGCCGATACCCATGTCCCGAGCGAAGCCATCGAAACCAAGGACACAAATCCAAAAGAAATCGGGGAACCTGGTGCGGGGACGCACCTGACCGGTCCTCCCTCCCAGAGTGGGAGTGAGGTAGAGCCGCGTCACAGACATGCGAGCCCAAGTACGGCCTCGGTACGCCCGGCTCCAACGAGAATGCGACGCGCGACCAAGCACGAATGTGCGCCCGGAGCTATAACGCCCCCCGGGCCAGCTCAAACAAAAGCGTCGACTCCGGAATCTCGCCCACCCGCTCAATCATCTGCCGACGCAACCTCGACGCCATCCCATCCGTATAGTCGCCAACCACGTCATCACCAATCCCACCACCAGCACCCGGCGGCTCAATCACCAACAAATTCGAAGAAACCAAAGCCGCCTCAACGTTGCGAACGTTATTCATCCCAACCGCCATCGGCAAAAGCACCACATGGTCAGCTGCCTCAACCAGCTTCAAGTGCGACTCATGCTGATCATCAGTAACACTCGAAAACGGCGGCGCACCAACATACTCAATGCCCAACCGCTCAGCCGCCTCACGATCCGAATCGCCAATACCAAGCACACCTGCCGTCACCGTGTACCCGGCCACCCGTAACTGATGCATCAACGCCCGACCACTACCCGCCCCGCAAATCAAATGAACAGTCCGCCCCGCCCCAACCAGATCCTCTCGACCCGAATTCTCAGTACCCAGAAGCAACACATGCGGCTTGCCCGTAACCGGATCCGGCTCTACCAAACCCTCCACGCCGAACGCCACACGCAAATTCTCAGGCGTCAACACCTTCCACGGCGTGCCATCAGCGATCTTGCGACCCTCAAGCAACAGCACTAAACGATCGCAGAACCTCGCAGCAAGCGACAAATCGTGAAGAATCACAACAGCCCCCACGTTCCGCTCCGAAGCCTCTTCCCGCACCAAATCCATCGTTAAAATCTGATGCCGCAAGTCCAGCGAAGCCGTCGGCTCGTCCATCAACAACAACTCCGCCGCCTGAACCAACACCCTCGCCATCACAACCCGCTGCCGCTCACCACCCGACAACGTATCCAGCTTACGATCCGCAAACTCCACGACCGAAGTCCGCTCCATCGCCCGCCACGCCATCTCCCGATCAGCAGACCCTTCAAGTTCGAAACGGCCTAAGTGTGGGTACCGACCCATCAACACCGTCTCCAAAGTCGTAAACGGATGACTCTCAGCAAGCTGCGGCATATACGCCATCTTCCGTGCTCGCTCACTATTTGAAATCTCGACTTTTGCAGAAGACGACCGTGACTGAGCAGCCAGCAACCCGTCGATCCTCACCTCGCCCGACTCAGCCGTCAACAACCCCGCAACAGTGCGCAGCAACGTCGTCTTGCCACTGCCATTCGCACCCACCATCCCAACAACCTCGCCCCGCCTAACATCAAGCGAAACCGAATTGACAACAGTCACCCCATCGAACCCAATCGACAAGTCCTCAACCCGCAACACAGGTCGATCCACCGGCATGCCCTCAGCAGCCGACATCTCACTATTAACCAAATCCGAAACACTCAATTTCACTCACCATCCGTAGCTTAAAAAAGCAGCAACCAACCAGCCAATCACACACTCTCATTCCGATCCCTCAAAACTGTCATCCTGATGAAAATCAGGATCTGTGCACACCCATCAATCCATCAACCGTAAACACCTCAGCCAACAGCTCAGGGGCTAGAAATCGTGCCACTGGCACCACTCCAGTTCGTAAAGTCCTCAAACGTCACGCCCGAAAAAGCCGAAGGAAACAGCAACGTCGCCAACCGCTCGATACCCCGCACATTCCAGTGCGAAAGCGTCGTGTGGTATTTGGGCGCAACGTAGAAAATCTGACCATTCTTCACCGCCGGAACCTCAACAAGAGCCGGACTCGACGTCAACTCCTCAATGAAAGTATTCGCACCATCCAAAGGCTGAGGAACGATAATCACATCAGGGTTAATCGCAGCAATCGACTCAATACTCACCTGCTGATGGCCCTCGATACCCGAATCAGCCGCAGCGTTAATCCCACCCGCCTGCTCGATAATCCCGCCCTCGGTAGTACCCGAACCCGCGGCAAACGCACTCGTCCACTTCGAAACCGAAAGCACCCGCGGTTTGTCACTATCGGCAGGCAGCACATTAGTGATGAACGACATCCTGGCTTCAATCTCATCGGCCAAAGCAATCGCCTCAGCCTCAGCGCCAATCATGTACCCAATCAGCAAAATGTTCGGAACATTCCCTAACGCCGAATTCTCCAAGCTCGTTCGTGCAACCGGAATCCCAGCATCACCCATCAGCGCAATCGTATCGGCGTTCGTGTAGCGAGAAGCAATGATCATCTCCGGCTCCAGCGCAACCACCTCTTCAGGCGCAAACCCAATCATCGTGTGATCGGCCGAAAGCTCCGCGATATTCGACTGCTCGTCATCAACGAAGAAGCTGTAAACCGCACTCAAACGATCAAAATCCATCAACGCTGCAAGAATCTCGGAATGACCTAGCGACACCGAGTGAAGTTTCTTCGGCGGCGCGTCAATCACAATCACACCCTCAGATGTCTCCACGCTTCTTGGCCAATCGAAATTCGTAGGATCAACAATGCCTTCGATATCAACAAATCGCGATTTATCAAACGCCTCAACCTCTGGCTCAACAGGCACAGGCGCCCTCGTCGCAACAACCACAGCAGTAGCAGTAGGTTCTTCAACCCCCGCGGCTTCAGCCACAATCGTCGCACTCGGCTCCGCAGTCGCTGCAGGAGCAGCAGCCAGAACCGCAGTCGACTCAACCTGCTCACCATCACTACCCCCGCAAGCACCCAAAAACATCACCGCAAACACAGCAAGCACCAACACAACAACACTCACCCGACCATTAAGCCTAAAAATCATCACCAATCCCAATTTCCCGTTCACTAAAACTAATCTCGAACCAACAACTAGAAATTAAACGAACCACCTAGCCACCCACCTGTCATCCTGATGAAAATCAGGATCTGTGTCCTCCCAATAAATCCACAAGCTCACCTCTCAGTCAACACCCCCAACACCCAGAAAATGTCGGCTCGCGACCTAAAGACCGATCATCCTCGCCCGAGTCTTTATCAACAGATAAATAAAGAACGGCGCACCAATCAACGCCGTCAAAATCCCAACCCGCAACTCAGCAGGAGAAAGCACCACCCGCGCAGCCGTATCGGCAACAAGCAAAAACAACCCACCACCCAAAGCGCTCAACGGCAACAACACCCGGTGATCAGCCCCCACAACAAGCCGCACAACATGGGGAACCACCAAACCCACAAAAGCAATAATTCCCGAAAACGCCACCGCAGTCCCCGTAATCAACGAAGCCGAAACCAGCAACGTATTGCGAACCAGGGCAACCCGAACACCCAGCGACCTCGCCTCATCCTCGCTCACCAGCATCAAGTTCATATCTCGAGCCACAAACACCGAAATCAAAGCTCCAATCACGATAATCGGCACCGCAATCCGCACATCCTCCCCGCGAGTCGTATCGAACCCGCCCGCAATCCAGAAAATAATCTCGCGTTGAACATTCAAGTCGTCCGTCAAAATAATCACCGCAGTCGTAATTGCCCCAAGAAACGAACTAACAGCAATCCCGCCAAGCAGCAAAGTCGTCATAGAAAAGCGACCACCAACCGAAGCAATCAGGAACACCGTGGCCATCGAAAGCGCTGAACCAATGAACGCGAAAAACGGCAGGAAATAGGCCGAAACCGTACTCAACCCCGTAGCAATAGCAACCACCGCTCCGACAGCCCCTCCGCTCGAAACGCCAATAATCCCGGGGTCGGCCATCGAATTACGGAACAAGCCCTGCATAATCCCGCCAGAAATACCAAGAGCGGCACCAACAAAAAACGACAGGAAAATGCGCGGCAACCGAATACTCTCGATAATCGCCTGCTCGGCAGGTCTCGCAGTCGATTCACCAATGCCAACCAAACTCAGCAAAGTCGTCATCGTGTGAGAAAACGGAATAGCGAACGGGCCAACCGAAGCAGCCACAATCGCCATCAACACCGTCAAACCGCCGAGCACCAGAGCGCCAACGTACAACCGCCTCAATACAGAAACGCTTTTCGTCACCCGCTCCACGCTATGTTCGCCCGCGATATTCGCAGCCAATAAAAAACCCCTGACTGCTTCGTCAAGGGTTCACAAGTGACTTTGGGTTCCTGGTTAGAACATCAGGGCTGTCACCGTGAGGCCAGTCCCTAGGCGGGGAGCAGTCACTCAGATGTTCCCCGGCAGGTCTCCTGGCTCCCGGACTATCGACCCGAAGAAATCTAATCTCCTCAGTTCGGCGACTAACCCACGCCTTCCCATCGTAAATCGACAGTGGCTAAATGTGAATCGTCTTCCCGGTTACAGTGGCGCTACCGCAGCGGAATCTCACCGCTTTCCCTATTGGTTCCCGCGCTCAAAAGTCATATCCACAACTTCGAACACACAGAACACCGAGGAACCACACATATTTAATTGATCACCCAAAACTAGCTGCCAAGCACCCCACTGTCAATCTTCACAAACTCTCTAGAACCAAGTGAATACACACATTCGTTCGCCTGAGGAGACATCTCGACATGGTGCTCGATCTTGTCGCCAAGCAAGCTCTTGATCATCGAACGGTCAACCGTACAAATCACATCATCTATCGAAGCTCTTCGGTACGGGCAGTTTGTAACCGGAATCTTAAGACCCTCTTCATTGGTCGTAATAACCGGATCGTAACCACCGTTCTCAAACGCAGCCTGAACCGCCTCGACCGGCTTTCGTCCCTCGCTGTACTTGGCAGCACGACTCTCACCGATTCGCGCCAACGACTCTTTGAGCAAATCGTCACCACTACGACCCCCAAGTGCCTCCGAAGACATGCCCTTGATATCGCTAACAAGCTCATTCAAAAGCCGGCTATAGTCCTTCGGTACCGAATCGTGGCCTTTCTCGGTCAGGTGGAACGAATACTGAGGCCGCCCCGTAGGCTTACGAACCTCCGAATGATCCACCAACCCGTCCCGTTCGAGGATGTCGAGATGACGCCGCACAGTTGCGGGTGCAAGCTGCATCTCCCTCGCCAGACCATCAACGTTTACACCGTTGTTTTGGCGGATTATCGTCAGAATATTGTCTCGTGACACCGACATATTTTTCACTCCAGAACCGCATGCTCAAGTTCATGCAGAATTTACTTACCTAATCAAACGCTAATGCCACTAAATGACGTTTCGACATCACAACCACACCGCCCAACCAGCGTCGATTACTCGCAAATCTAACCATTACCAACAAAAAGTTAAACGGTCAAAAATGCAATTATTCATTCATATTAGGCAAAAACATTATTCCACTCGAACCACCCTAACCGTTATCCAATTCCGCAATGTTTGCCAAGATGAGTTAAAATTGTGAGGATTTCGGTTAACTCCTCATGTCTGGCACGTCGCCATTCTCGGCAAAACCGATCTCGCGGAGTCAATACATATATGAGTCCAGCCTCATCATCGAAGAAAAATGTAGTAGATGCCGAAGAAACCACCGCAGACGTTTCCGATAACGGTTGTGTTCACCACTGGGTGATCGACCCGCCAAACGGAGCTGTCAGCGAAGGACGCTGCAAGTCTTGCGGTGAAAAGAAAGAATTCAGAAACTCTTTCGAATACTCATCCTGGTACGGCAACAAGTCCCCATCACCTAAAGCAGGCGCAAAAGGCGCAGCCTCAGCTAAAGGCGCAGCCACGCCAGCCGATCCAAAAGCTTCAGCTGCCCCAGCGAAGGGCGCAGCCACGCCAAAAGGCGCAGCCAGGCCCCCCAAGCCCGAAACCAAGTAACAGAACTACCTGAATAAGTCTCGATTTGCTGGACGGAGCAATCGATCACTGGGGAAGTCACCCGGATCCCAACTCACGCCGCGAACTATCGCGGCGGGGATCCGGCCACTTTCACCCATAACCAACTGCGCAGTCGATGCCACCTCATCGGCTAACGAAACCATACTCGTAACCATCTCACGATCAAAGTCGTCGATAGTCCCGCGCAAGTCACGCAACGGATCGAACCCCGCAACACCAATAGCAACGTTCGTAGAACCCTCGCGCCACGGCCGGTTAAACGTGTCCGAAACCAACACGCCAACACTCAAGCCCAACAACTCGACTAACGTCTTGCGAATCCCACGAGCCGAACGATACGAATCCTCAGGCAACGTCGTAACAACATCATCCGCCTCGATATTCGACTGATCCACCCCGGCGTTCGCACAAATAAAACCGTGAATCGTCTCCACTATCAACACACCCGGAACAGCACGCACCACACGAGCCGACTGATCCAGCACGATCTGAACCATCCGCGGGTCCTTGCCAATCTCCTCCGCCAGCTGCAATGCTTCGGCGGTAGGAGCCTGCTCTGAAATGAGCTGAATAGCCCCCTCAGCCTTCGAAACAATCTTCTGAGCCACAACCACCAGGTCACCATCCGTCAGCGGCGTACCGTTCACCCGGCACTGATCGGCAATCAAACGGCCAACATCGTCACCCAGTACAAACTCAGGAAGTCCCGTAACCGGGATAGCACTTACCGGCGAAAGCAACGACATCACTCAAACCTCAATCTAATACTCAATCCTGAACAAATCGCCATCTTCAACAATTAGAAACTGATCGTAATAGGAACGATCCGTATCAGTCGCATAAACCGGCACCACACCCAGATTGTGTCCCACCACAGCACCCACTCGATCATTAAACGAATCAGGCATCTCCAAAGGCATCCGATCACCGTAAAACTTCACCAGCGAATCCCAGTACCACTCAAACTGAAGCATCCCCGGACCAACCACCATCACATCCAGCTCCGGGTTCGCCACCTGCGACTGATAAACCAGAGAAAACAGCTCAGGCTCCTCAACCAGTAAAACCCCACCCGCAACCTCCGCAATCGTTCGCTCAGCATAATCAGCCGGCTCGCTATGACCCGATATATCGATCTCACTCCAACCGTTCACAACCGACCAAACCGGTATCACCAGGATCACCAGCACAAACACCCCAACCTGAACCCGATGCTGATGCGAAGCAAACCGCCTGAACCGAACCGAATATCGACTCACCTCAGTCCCCAGCAACGCAATACCAACACCCAGCCACAGCGAAAACACCATGAAAGCCGAAATCAGGTAAATAAAACTATCGGGAGTCGCATACGAAACCGAATAAATCGTGATCGCAAAGATCGACGCAAGCGAGGCATACACAAACTCACGACTGTACGACCATATCGTCGTAAGCCCCGCAATCCCGATCACCGTTCCCACAATCGTGTACTGCGTAAACAGCAACTCGGCGACTTTTGAAATCCTACCCGCCAGAGCCTCGCTCTCGATAGCGAATGCGTACGGCTGGTAAAGCGACGCCGAAGCCATCCACCTGAACCCTTCAAACGTGTTCGAAGCCCCCCAGTTCACCAGCGGATCGGCAGAAGCCGCTATCGGCGCATACGCATACACAGAAAGCCCAACCAACAACCCAACCGCAGGCCGCCAATCAAACACGCCACGCCACCCATACCACTGCCACACAACCCACAGAATCCAAATCCCAAACGGAGTCGCAGCCAAACCCAAAGTCGTGTGATTCCCTAAACCAACCCCAAGCAACAACGCCAGCAACACCCGGTTGCGAATCGCCAAACCACCAGCACGCAAATCCTGAACAACACCAAGCGCCATCACCAGCAAAACAGCACCAAACAAGGCATTAAGCGAATAAACCTCGGTAATCGTGTTTTCCATCCAAAACAATTGTGAAGTCGCGAATGCAAGCGCTGCTACTACAGCTGAAACGGTCGTAGAGCGATTCCCGCCTACTTCAGAGGCCGGAATACTCCTAATCAGCCGTGAAGCCGCTACATACACAAACGGCACAGTCAACGCACCCGTAAACGCAGAAAACAAATTCGCCCGAAACGCATGGCTTCCAACAGCAACCACATCACCAAACGCCCGCAACAACAACGAGTACGTCGGATACCCCGTCGGATGCGGAACACCCCACGAACGAGCAGCACTAATGAAGTCGCCGCCATCCTGACCAGTATTCAGCCAGGTGATTCCCCGCGACATCGTCGCCGTGTACAGAGCAAGCGAAAATAAAAACAAACCGCCAACTATCAGCAGTTGCCTGCGATTCTGAACATATGTCGCTCGATCAACCAACTTCGAAACCAAGATCACAGCCGCTCCCAACCAACTCGAAAATTTGAACCTAAAGAGTAGACCAGAAACTCAAACCATATTGAACCAACAAAACTCTGCAAAAACAAACCAAACTCGCCTCACGCGCCCCTACCCACACCACCCACACCGTCATCCTGAACTTGATTCAAGATCCATACCAACCCCCAAACAACTCAACACCCAAGCCAACGCTCCATAAGGCAAGAAAAAGTGGCACCACCACACACCTGTCATCCTGAATTCATTTTCAGGATCTACCCCACAAACTCGGCCACCTCACACGTCAGCCAACACCAGGTCCTCCCTCCCAGAGTGAGAGGGAACTAGAGCCGCGTCGCAGACATCCGAGCCCAAGTGCGGCCTCCGCACGCCCGGCTCTATCGAGCCTGCGACGCGCGACCAAGTCACCCGATGACGCCCGGCACTATAACGCCCGCGCCCGGAGCTAACGCAAAAAAAAGAGACCCGCTGAAGCGGGTCTCTTTCCAAATTTACGTTTTGAAACGTTTGAGCGAACTCTAAGAATTCTCTCGAACTCGTCGTGCACGTCGAGCGGTGAACAATCCACCACCGACCAGTGCGAATCCAGCCATCAAGGCAAGAATCAAGCCACTCACACCAGGAGTGTAATCACCAGTTGCCGGCAATCCAGTCGGAGCACTTGGCGCCTCAGAAGATGGAGCTACGTCCAAACCAAGAACGAATGGCGAGAAGCTCGAAGTGTACGCACAAGCCCTGTTCGGGTTCGTGAACACGGTTGTGTTCAATGCCACCCACGCTGTGCCGTTCCAGTGCTGGATTTTCAATCCTTCCGGTCCACGGTACGCGCCATCAAGGTCAGCCTGCGTATAAGTCATACAAACCTGAGCAGGCTTGTTCAACGATACCTTATCTTCATCCCCATCGATGTCCGAACCGTTGAAGAAACTAATCGATATAGCAGAACTACCAAACTTGAAGGCCCCCGACGTCGCCCCGGATTCCAGCAGCAACGGTGGGGCCGCAAGGTCAGCTACTGAGATTGTCTGGATGCTAACTACTTTTGAATCACCAGAATCCAAACTACCAGCAGAAATCGAAATGCTACTACCCTCACCAGCTTCTATCAGTGCAGATTTGCTCGGAACTATGTTTCCAGCCCCATAATCAGTGCTTTGATCGCTGAGGACTTGGAGATCAGCGTCGGAAATCAACAATGCTCCATCAACTACAGGAGCAGCCGCTGTTGGTGTTGGTGGTGGCGAGTTAACAGTGACGTTCTGAGTCCAGACCACTGCGGCGGGAACGTTGTTGGGCTGGTCAACCGTTAGCGTTATGACCCCGCTACAGCCAGAACCGATGAAATTTATATTTGTATTAGAACTGGTGGAGCTACTAAACGTCGCACAATGATTTGATGCCGACCAAGCGTACGTCAATGCTGGCGCCGTGCTCGTAATGTCTGCACCACCAGCGTTCAGTACTTGCACGGTTCCAGAGAGTTCAGAAGATGGGGCATACGTGGCTGAACCACCGTTTGGACCCAAGTTGACACTCAGACTATCAAGGGTCAAGCCCGCGACAGTCGTCGTACCTGCCGAGGCAGAGCCCGACCACATAGCCCCGTGCGAGGCCATGAATAGGGAAACCAAGCCCACCAAAGCGAGAGAGACAACCCACCGCTTTGAGATAGCGGAGCCTAGCATCGGCATCCTCCTGAAAGTTTCTTTTTGCAAGATACTTCTTATTACCTGCTCGCAAACGCAAATTCGCGAGTTCAATTTCTATTTATATATGCCCGACCGCGCGGACACCCGCTCAGGCCTGAAACCCAAGCTCACCGAAGCCCCAAAACATACGTTTCATATAGGCACGGCTGAATCTGACCGTTAATTCTCGAAACGGCACCCGGTCAAGATACACCACGGTTAAAACGCCAGTCAAGATGATTTCAGTACATCAAACCGCAGTTTGAGGCACGTTTAGTGCAATCTCGAATAGATTTTTGGGTGGTGCAACGCAATAATCAATCTACCAAGACCCCGTTACCTGTGCATTACGAATAATCTGGTAACGGATAAGTAAACTGCACATCTGTAAAATCGCTGCACTAGGAATAAACAGCGCTAAAGCACAAAAACACTCTCACGGAGCAACCACTCAACATGGATCTAGGTATTAAGGGCAAAGTTGCCCTAATCACAGGTGGAAGCCGCGGCTTGGGCCGACAATCGGCACTCGCACTCGCAGCAGAAGGCGTCTCAGTAGCAATCTGCGCGCGAGGCGAAGAAACACTGAAACAAACCGCAGCCGAACTCAAAACAACTGGGGTAAAGGTTGGGGCATACGTCGCCGATCTCGGAGACGAGACCGGTGCCAGCGATCTAGTGGCAAAAGTAGAATCCGAACTCGGGCTCATCGAGATCCTCGTAAACAACGTCGGAGGAAGTCTCGGAACGTCCGATCTCATAAACTCATCCCTCGAAGACTTCCACATGGTCATGAACGCCAACCTCTGGTCGGCAGTCGCCCTAATGAAACTCGTACTCCCCGGAATGCAGCAACGCCGATGGGGCCGAATCATCAACATCTCTTCCATATTCGGACGCGAATACGGAGGAACAGCACCCTACATGTCAGCAAAAGCAGCAATGATCGCCGCTTCAAAGCACACCGGCATGGCCGTCGCCAAAGACGGCGTTACAGTCAACTCAGTAGCACCCGGCTCAATTCTTCACGCCGGAGGCACCTGGGAGAAGTTCGTCGAAAACAACTCAGAAGAAGCCGTAGCCGAATTCATCGACCGAAACCTCCCAATGGGCAAATTCGGATGGCCAGAACCAATCGGAGCAACCGTAGCCTTCTTAGCCTCACAACAAGCCGACCTCATAACCGGAGCCTGCCTCAACGTAGACGGCGGCCAATCCCACAACCTCTTCTAATCGCGAGCGACGTTTTCATTAATATCGAAAACGTCAGGTCAAATTCTAACTAAAAGGGGGAGAGCAACCGCTCTCCCCCTTTTAGTTAACGGACCAACCACCCAACACACCAACACCCGCCGTCTCAGCCAACACTCTTGACACCCAGAAGAAGTGGCAATGCCACTGCCACACAAAAGGCCCCGAGCATAAATGCCCGGGGCCTTTTCATATTCAAACCAATCACCGGCTCGGCCGCAACAACTCAGTCATCACACACCCTGCCGGAGAAAACGTCGCTAGCGACTAGCTCACTTCAACTGAAGCGCCAGCCTCTTCCAGCTTGCCCTTGGCAGCCTCTGCGTCGTCCTTCGATACACCCTCAAGAACCGCCTTCGGGGCAGCCTCAACCAAATCCTTGGCTTCCTTCAAACCCAGCGGAGTCAGTTCGCGAACAGCCTTAATGACTGCAATCTTCTTGTCACCAATCCCCTTGAGGACAACGTCAAATTCGTCCTTCTCCTCGGCAGCTTCTTCTCCGCCACCACCAGCACCAGGCGCTGCTGCTACCGCAACCGGAGCTGCCGCGCTTACACCGAATTCTTCCTCGAGCGCCTTAACAACATCTGCGAGGTCGAGTACCGACATTCCTTTGATCTCTTCGATCAGATCTTCTTTGCTCAGGGCCATTTCTGGTCTCTCCAATTTTCGCCGGCTAACCGGGATTTCATTACTAACTAAATATTTCGAATAGCGTCAGCCTACTTACTAAGCGGCCGAACCCTCTTCTTGTTGCTGGTTGTCCACGTGCCTCTTAAGCACAGTAGCCAAAGCCCGAACCGGGCCACTCATAACCATCACCAATCCCGTAATAGGACTGTTCATCGAACCAAGCATCTTTGCAATCAGCTCATCCTTAGAAGGAAGCTTCGCAAGTGCATTCACCCGACTAACGTCCAAAACGTCCGCATCGAGCATCCCGCCAAGAATGTTGATCGAAAGATCGTTACTCTTGGCGTAATTCACAAAAGCCTTAGCGGCAGCAGCCGGGTCGCCATCGGTAACAACAAACCCAATCGGGCCAGTCATCACGTCTTTAAGCTCCGACCTACCAGCCTCGTCAGCAGCCAAACGCGCAAAAGTGTTCTTCACAATCTTGAAACGCGCACCGTTGCTCCGCAGCTCCTGACGCAACCCGGTCATCCCGGCAACATCAACACCGCTGTAATCAGCAGCAATCACTAACGGCGATGACTCGAAGATGTCCTTCATCTCCGCTACCGCCGCCCTACCTTTATCAGTTGGCATTCGACCTCCTGTCTGCACCCACCAAACAAAAAGTCACCGGCCAAACGACTTCGAAAAGTCACGAAAAAGCCAATAAAAAACCCCGGAACCATCGTCCGGGGCAAAAATGCAATCGCCGCTAACGACGATGAATGCACGAATCTAACCTCGGATGGCGCTTAGAGCATTACCCCGATCGCGTTCGTAAGAACTGGCGGGACCAACTGTCTGCGGTCGCAGTATTCAACTGTGTACATTTATTCTAACCCGCAATCACCCGGAATTGCTAACAAATTTCGCCATGCAAGCTCATCCGTCATCCCAAAGTGCCTCCAACACCGCCCCCCCTTGAGCACCCAACACTGTCATCCCGATGAAAATCAAGACCCACGCCAACACACCAACAACCAAACCACTCAGCCAACACCTACGACACCCAGAAAAAGTGCCACTGGCACGCAAAAAAACCTCAGGCAATCGCCCGGGGCTTCCTTCATATTCAACCATCCACCGGCTCAACGGCACCAATCAAGGCACAACTGAACCTGCCGGAGAAAAAGTGCCCTCGGCACCTAGTTGGCCTGCGTCAGCTTCTCCAGCTCACCCTGATCCAGCAAAAAGCTCGGACCCATCGTCGTGCAAAGAGTCACCTTCTTAACAAGCGGACCCTTCACACCATCAGGCTTCGCACGAAGAATCGTGGAATACACACTAGAAAGATTATCCAGAATCTGGTTTTCATCGAAACCAACAGTGCCGATACGAACATGAATGTTCGCACCACGATCCAACCGAATCTCGGCCCGACCCTTCTTCGCACTCTCAACAGCAGCAGCAACACGCTCAGGCTGAACAACAGTTCCAGTACGCGGGTTAGGCATCAAACCCTTACGACCCAAATACCTACCCAGCCGCCCAATCTTGCCCATCTGGTCAGGAGTAGCAATAGCAACATCGAAATCGCTCCAGCCACCCTCGATCTTCTTCACCAACTCATCGTCCGAAACAAACTCAGCGCCAGCATCGGTAGCAGCACGAGCCGCATCGCCCTGAGCGAATACAAATACTCGAACATTTTTACCCGTACCGTGCGGAAGCTCAGCAATCTCTCGAATCTGCTGATCCGAATGTCGCGGGTCAGCGCTCGTCGATACGTGAAGCTCAATCGCCTCGTTGAACTTCACCTTGGAAAACTCCTTGGCAAGAGCAACCGCTGAATCCGGAGAATGACTCTCCTCGCCAGCAGCCTCAGCCGCAGCATTATATCGTTTTCCGTGTTTCGCCATTTCACTAATCTCCAGCCGGTTATCCTGGCTCCCCCTCGCAAAAAAAAAGCGGGGTCCGAGCGCCCGGGCCGACAAATAAAAAACTACATCCACTAACCCAAAAACAAAGGGCTAGCCTTCAACTTCCACACCCATACTTCGGGCGCTACCTTCAATAATTTTCATCGCAGCATCAACATCATTCGTGTTGAGGTCAGGCATCTTCGTCTCAGCAATCTCTCGAATCTTCGCCCGAGAAATCGTCCCAGCCGTCTCAATACCAACCTGACCCGAACCACCAGCAATACCAGCAGCCTTCTTGATCATGTCCGAAGCAGGCGGAGTCTTCAGCTCGATCGAAAACGATCGGTCTGCGTAAACCGTCAACTCAACAGGAACAATGTTTCCAGCGAGTGCAGCAGAACGCTCGTTGTATTCCTTAACGAACTGCATGATGTTCACACCATGCTGACCAAGCGCCGGACCCACCGGAGGTGCCGGAGTGGCCCCACCCGCTGGTAACTGCAACTTGATTACTGTAGTGACTTTCTTAGCCAACTGAACGTTCCTTCGTTACTAATGTCTGGTGTCTGGCTCTGGCAACAAACCAAAACCGATTATCTAAATATCTAAGACTTCTCTATCTGTAAGAAGTCCAACTCAACAGGCGTCTCACGCCCGAAGAACGAAACATGCACACGAACCTTCCCACGATCCTCCAGCACCTCATCAACAGTGCCCATGAAATCAGCGAAAGGACCATCCTTGATTCGAACCGGCTCGCCAGTCTCATACCCAACACGAACACGTGGGGTATCCGACTTCATACGACTCATAATTCGATCCACTTCCGCATCTTCTAACGGAATCGGCTTCGGGCGCTTCTCGCGCTCGTCTTCAGCAGAAATAAAACCGGTAACACCAGGAGTGTTCCGAACCACGTACCAGCTCTCCTCGTCCATAACCATCTGAACAATCAAGTAACCGGCGTACATCTTCTTCTGAACAGTCTTGCGCTCACCCTCTTTGATCTCCACCTCTTCTTCGGTGGGAACCACAACGTTCAAGATCTTGTCCTTAACGTCCATCGTGTTAATCCGCTGCTCCAGATTCTTCTGAACGCGGTCTTCCTGACCCGAGTACGTGTGAACGATGTACCAGCGAGCTGATGTGCTCCCGGCGATGTCCCTGTAAGAAGTCATGGCTAAGTTCCTGAAATTACCGAAAGCAATCGAGCAAACAGCATGTCAATCAAACCCAAAAACACGCCGATCGTTGCCGAAAGCATTATCACCATCACAGTAAGACGCGTCGCCTCCTGTCTTGAAGGCCAGGAAACTTTCCGCAACTCACCGAAAACTTCTTTAAAGAACCTGAAAATTGAAAAACCTGCAGGTCCCGAAACTCCCGGGCCGGATGTACTTCGTGCTGGTGTTCGTGCCAACTCGGATCCTTACCTTTTCTCTCGAAATAGCGTTACTTTGCGATCCACCGGGCAGAACTTCTTCAGCTCAATACGATCAGGCGTGTTCCGCCTGTTCTTCTCGGTGTTGTAGGTATACGCCTTGCACTCAGTGCAATCCATATCAACTATCGTGCGTACCGCACTCTTCTTAGCCATAGTTACGCTTCTCAAATCCTATCGGTTGCATCGCCCTCGTAAAACAAGAACCACCCAACCAGCAAATGAGCAAAAAGCCCATATCACTCTGGAATTTCACGACCCCAGAAAGTCGCGTGAACGCCCGCTAGAAAACTAACGGGCGTTTACAACCAAGTTTCAGGAACTAGTCCAGAACCTCAATGATCACACCCGAGCCCACGGTTCGACCACCCTCACGGATAGCGAATCGAAGGTTCTCTTCAAGAGCAACCGGGTAACCAAGTTCAATTTCCATGACCGTGTTGTCACCAGGCATGACCATCTCAACACCAGCGTCCAGGGTAATTGAACCCGTAACGTCCGTTGTTCGAATGTAGAACTGAGGCTTGTAACCAGGGAAGAACGGCGTGTGTCGTCCACCCTCATCAGCAGTCAAAACGTAAACCTGAGCCTTGGCCTTGGTCGAAGGTGAAATCGATCCCGGCTTCGCCAGAACCGCACCACGAGAAACATCTTCTCGCTCAATACCTCGAATCAAGCAACCAACAGCGTCACCAGGAAGACCCTCTTCAAGAGTCTTGTGGAACATCTCAACACCGGTAACCGTGGTCGTAACAGTCTTGCCAAATCCAACAATCTCGATCTGGTCACCAGTCTTCACGATTCCTCGCTCAACTCGACCAGTCACAACAGTACCTCGACCCTTAATGCCAAATACGTCTTCGACAGGCATGAGGAACGGGCGCTCAGTGTCTCGATCCGGTACATCAATGTAATCGTCAACGGCCTGCATCAGCTCGCCAATCGACTGTACCCACTTGTTGTCAGCATCTTCAGCGTTCTCAAGTGCCTCAAGTGCAGAAACCTGAATAACCGGAAGGTCATCACCGGGGAAGCCGTTCTTCGTCAGAAGCTCACGTACCTCAAGCTCAACAAGCTCAAGCAACTCTTCATCGTCAACAAGGTCGGCCTTGTTCAAGGCAACAACCAGCTTCGGAACGTTTACCTGACGTGCGAGCAGGATGTGTTCATATGTCTGCGGCATAGGACCGTCAGCGGCCGATACCACCAGAATAGCGCCGTCCATCTGGGCAGCACCCGTAATCATGTTCTTAATGTAGTCAGCGTGACCCGGGCAGTCCACGTGAGCATAGTGACGGGAATCCGTCTCGTACTCTGTGTGAGTCGTCGCGATTGTCACACCACGCTCTCGCTCTTCAGGAGCGTTGTCAATTTCGTCGAAAGCCTTCGCAACAACGTTAGCCTGGGTCTGTGCCAGCACGTTGGTGATGGCACTAGTAAGCGTTGTCTTACCGTGGTCAACGTGTCCGATCGTACCCACGTTTACGTGAGGCTTACTTCGGTCAAATACTTGCTTTGCCATTATTCTCTCTTGCTCCGTATCCGGAGCCTCTCCTGCGCATTCGCGCCTTTATGTGGCGCACTTCTTCTTGCGCTGTTATTGATTGGTGCTTAGCTTGGAGCCCACACCGAGGATTGAACTCGGGACCTCATTCTTACCAAGAATGCGCTCTACCACTGAGCTATGTGGGCCCGAGATTCCCCTAAATGAGGCACACCCGAAAACTAACCCAAACCGTAATCTGGTGCAGGGAGCAGGATTCGAACCTGCGAAGCCGTCAAGCGGCAGATTTACAGTCTGCTGGGTTTAACCACTCCCCAATCCCTGCCCAAACAAAAACTTTACCACAGCAAAACCGAATTTCACTACGAACGCCGACGATATTCGTAAGTGATTTTGTAAGGCCAAAAACCGAGAAGAAGTTACGAGCCGTTTAAATTGGAGCCCTTGGAGGGATTTGAACCCACGACCTACTGATTACAAATCAGTTGCGCTAGCCACTGCGCCACAAGGGCTCCGACAGTTGTAAAACAACCACTATTAACAGTAGCTACCACCACGAACAAAGGTCAATACACATAAATTAACGATTAACACCAACAAACACACCCAACACGAAGGCCTAATCCCCCTCTCCCAGCGGGAGCCGCGTCGCAGGCTGGACCCTAGTGCGAATGCACGCCCGGTCCTAAAGAAGGGCTGGGGTGAGGGAGAAGCAACCATCCCAGCCAACAACCAACCAAATCCTATACTGTCATCCCAATCTCGCCTGCCCCGAAATAATCGTCGCTAGGTGTCCATACACACCATTGTGACTGAGGGTTTTTGCATAGGCTTCTGCTTCGTACCAATCCATCGCTTTGTCAACTAGCTCGTAGCAGTGCTGGTTAGCGGACACCACTATCACAGGACACGCCATCGCCAGCCACGTGGTCCGCCGAAGCAATGCCGTCGCTAAACGTAGCGACCATCCCCATCGCCATAACAGCGACCGTCAATACTTTGTAATAACTAAAAATTTCTTCATTCTTACTGACCGGTCCTCAATCTCTTCCGTGCGTCGTTTCTGCTTGATCCATCGAAACCCAGGTGACCTTCGGCCGCATAGGCGATACATGATTCGCAAGCGCCAGCAGCCTAAACATTCCCGAACCGCGGCAACCACTAAATTAGGTATCCATACCGGTCACGAAAGTGTGCGTACGGTGGGCCAAAGTAAAGACCTAACACCGCCTCTCAGATAGACGTCGTTCTCGAACCAAATCTCAACAACAAAAGATGAATTTCAGCGGAACAACGAGCACAACTGAAACCGTTATCTTGAAGTAAATCTCAAGTGAAACGAACGGCTCGGCTCGATCTCCCACCAACCATCACTCGGGAGAGAGCTGAGAAAAAACTAATGGAACCCGCGGCATATCTGCGTCGGCAACGCCCAAGCCTGCAACGCTACCCGGCAAGGTCGAAACCAACCCAGCCAAGAATCTAGCCAGCATCCCTGCCAGCACCACCCGCACTCTGAAAAAGTCACCTCGTGACCTGTCATCCTGAATTCATTTTCAGGATCTAGCTACCAGCAAGACCAACCCCACCACCGCAGCCAACACCACCCACGCTGAAACAAAGTGGCCTAGCCACCCCAGGGAGAACCTCGCATCGTTGCCTCGTTCACCACAATCCGCATCACCTCAGCAATCGGCAACCCCGTCTCGCGCGCAATCTCCCTGCATGCCTCGTACTCCGGAGCCGCCTGCGCAATCGTGTCCCCAATTCTCTTCAACTTCACCGGCACCTTACCCAGCGAAGTATCCACAGTCACAACCTCACGCTCAGCCTCGTATCGACGCACCGGACGACGCCGCACCCCAAGCGTCGAAGTCTCCTTAAGAATCAACTCCGCAGCAGCATCCACCAAATCCCGTTTCACCAAAACCGAAAGCATCGTCGCCGGACGATTCTTCTTCATCTGAATCGGCGTAAACCAAACATCCAGCGCCCCCAACTCCATCAACTGCTCGTGAACGTAACCCAAAACCTCGCCAGTCGAATCATCAATATTCGTCTCAAGCTCCATCACCTCAGGACGCCCCCTGCGACCACGGCCGGATCCTCCACGACCCCACTGAGACCGACCCTCACCAATCCACAACCCAACAACATTCGCGTGCCCCTCCGGATTCCGCTGCCCAGCGCCATACCCAATCCGATCAGCGTTAAATTCGACCGGAAAAAACTCAGCAAGTGAAGCAACAATCGCAGCGCCCGTCGGAGTAACCGCCTCGCCAATCGGCTGCTTCCCCCCCGCACGCACGGGCGCACCCGCAGCCTTGTAAATAGCAGCGGTAGCGATAGATGTAGCCCCCATCGAACCGTGACTACTCGACGACGATCCCATACCAACCGGAAACGCCGAAGCGTGAATCTTCTCCACGCCCAGCAATCGCATGCCAATAACGGTAGAAGAAACATCAACTAAAGTGTCGACCGTCCCAAGCTCGTGAAGATGCGTCGATCCCGCCTCACCACCATGCGCAGAAGCCTCAGCCTCGGCAAGCGCATCGAAAATCTTCTTGATAGAACGCTTGTCCGAATCCTCTAACGTCGATCCAGCTATCGAAGAATAAAAGTCGTCCCACGTCCGCTTGCGAGAACCCTCATCGTCCAACACCACATCAACAAGTATCGCCTCAAGCCCGCCCCGGTTCACCAGCGAACTTTCCAGCCGATACCCACGGTCTGGAAACTTGTCCAACTCAGCCTGAAGCTCATCCAAATCAAGCCCAACAGCCACCATAGCGCCCAGCAGCATGTCGCCACTAACGCCACCAATCATGTCGATAAAAGCAGTCGTATCAGTCAGAGGAATACTCCATGTCGTGCGAAACAGCACCGACGATTAAGGGTTGCGACATCAGGGTAAACAGACTCACACCCACTGTCATCCCAATCTCGAATCGGGATCTACGCAGTACGAAGTACCTGCACACCCACGCTCCACCCAACACACCAACAACCACCCGACTCAGACAACAACATCAGCACCCAGAAAACGTGCCACTGGCACCTACTTCGTGCGCGTCCCCAGCTCACCCAAAACCGCATTAAGCCCACCCGACTTAAACCCCTTAGGCTCCAGCTCCATCGACTCATACCCCGCACCCAAAACAACCGCATAAGCCCCATCACGCACAGACTCAAACCGCTCAAAATCATCCAGAGGAATCTCAATCCGCCCCACATCACCGTAATGACGCACGCGAACCACCGGGAATCCAAGCTCCCGCAAACCCTTCTCCGCCTTACCAATCCGACCCAGCGCCTCAACCGAAACCATCGTCCCGTAAGGAATACGAGAACTCAAACACGGCTGCGCAGGCTTATCCCACGTCGGCAAATCCATCCGCTTCGACAAATCACGAATGTCCTGCTTCGTCATCCCAACTTCCACAAGCGGCGAAACAACCTCGAAATTCTTAGCAGCCTCCATACCCGGACGATAATCACCCAAATCATCAGTATTCGCGCCGTTGGCTACCTTGGTAATCCCCTCGTCGCCAGCCACCTTGTCTAGGTGGGTGTACAGCTCGGTCTTGCAGAAGAAACAACGCCGACCGTCATTCGCCAGATACCGAGGATCGTTCATCTCGTCGGTATCCACAATCAAATGCCGCCAACCACGCTCAACCGCCAACGCCGAAGCAGCCTCAAGCTCCTCAGGCGCAACACTCGGCGAACGAGAAGTTACAGCAAGAGCGTTCGTGTGACCAAGAACCTCGTGCGCAACCCCGGCTAAAAACGTCGAATCAACCCCGCCCGAATACGCCACGATCAGCGATCCATAACTCTCGATCAACGACCTCAGCCTCTTGTCCTTCTCAGGCAGCGACAACTCGGCCACAGGCGTCGCCTTAGGCTGGTTGATCGCAAATATCTTGGGGTTGGTCAAGTAGATCGAATTTCCGCTGCTGATTCAGAAGCAGCCAAATCTGATGACGACTGCAATGCGAATCTTACAGCCTCAGCGATGCTCGTAGGTCGAACAACACCAACCGAACCCAACTCAACCAAACCAACTGTCATCCTGATGAAAATCAGGATCTGTGCACACTCGCCATCTCATCTCTCACCGGCATCCTCAACTCAGCCTGCCCCGAAGCAATCGGGGATTCAGGACCTCGAAGCAGTACGAAGTATCTGCCCCCGTACTGTCCCCCTCCCCCAGCGGGAGAGGGTTGGGGTGAGGGTGGAGCGCACATCCTAGCCATCAACAGATCGTGCGCCAACTACCGCTTCGCCTCCGCCACAGAACCCGAAGCAATCACCCCATCCGACGGCGCCAAAGCAAACCTCACAGCCTCAGCGATACTCGTAGGTCGAACAACCTTCACCGAACCCAACTTCCCAACATCACCCGCAGCATCCGGAATCATGCAAGTCGCAAACCCAAGCCGACCCGCCTCCAAAGCCCGACGATCCGCCCCCGGAATCGAGCGCAACTCGCCAGAAAGTCCAATCTCCCCCGCAACAGCAACCGTATCGTCCACCGGCCTGTCCATCATCGAACTCGTAATCGCCAGCGCAATCGCCAAGTCAGCCGCCGGCTCCTTAATATCAAGGCCGCCCGTAACGCTAATAACCAAATCATGATTCGAAACCGGCAGCCGCACGTGCTTCGCCAGAACCGCCGTAATCAAATGAACACGCGACATCTCAACACCGTTCGCAACCCGTCTCGGCGAAGCCAACGAAGAAGGAGTAGCCAACGCCTGCACCTCAACCGCCAACGACCGAGTCCCCTCAACAATCAACGCAACCGCCGATCCCGACACAGCCTTGGCGCGCTGCTGAATAAATACGTGCGAAGGATCCGAAATCCCAGCCAGCCCCTCTTCACGCATCTCAAACACACCAATCTCGTCGGTAGGACCGAACCGGTTCTTCACCCCGTGCAACATCCGCAGCATCCCACCCTTATCGCCGGTCATCTGCAAAACAGCATCAACCTGGTGCTCCAACACCCGAGGACCCGCAATACTCCCGTCCTTAGTAACGTGCCCGCTCAAAATCAGCGCCGTGTGACTACCCCGAGCTACCGCCGACAAATACGCCGCAGACTCACGAATCTGCGAAACAGTCCCAGCAGGAGAATCAAGATCAGGATGAGTCGCCGTCTGAATCGAATCAACAATCACAACCGCAGGATTCAACTGCGCAATATGATCCGCAATATCCAGAGCGTCCCCAGTCCCAACCATGAACACCCGTTCGCCCTTCACACCCAAACGAATAGCCCGAATCCGAATCTGCTCCAGCGCCTCTTCACCCGTCGCGTAAAGCACCGTCCGACCCGACTCCGCGATCGCGCCCGCGGCCTGTAAAAGAAGGGTCGACTTCCCAATCCCCGGATCGCCAGCCAGCAAAACCGTCGCCCCAGCAACAAATCCACCACCCAAAACCCGATCCAACTCCTCAATTCCCGTAGCCATATGAGCAGTCCCATCAACAGGAATCTCAGTCAACTCAATAGGGGCTTCAACCACCGCGCTCCCGCCAATAGCCCGAACACCAACACCACTACGATCCATGCGAGTCTTCGAACGCGCAGAAGAACCAACCCGCGCCACCCGCTCCTCAACCGTATTCCACTCACCACACTCCAAACACTTACCAACCCACTTGGCAGTCGTGCGCCCACACGAACTACACTCAAATTGCGTCTTTGTTGAATTCTTTGCCATGCCTACTACGAATCCTCCCTTCCTTTATGGAATGGACTGAGGGCCAAGTCACACACATGCGGTTCCAAGTCATCCGATGACGCCCGGAGCTAAACGCAGTATGCCGTTTCACACCCCAATCGCCAAGAGCCAACGACACACCCCAAACACTGCCATCCTGATGAAAATCAGGATCCGTGCCAACCCACCAACAACCACTCAATCTAACCACCACTCCAAAGGCAAGAAAAAGTGCCAATGGCACCCCAACTCAGCTACCATCCCGTCACAACCCTCAACTAACCCAAAAGCATCGCGGGGATTTCCTGTTCCACTTACGTCGGGCCAAAAGCCGAAGGCAATGGTCCAAGTTGTGAAGAGAGCCCAAGTGCGGCCTCAGCACGCTCGGCTCAACGCAAAATTGCGACGTGCGACCAAGTCCGCCTCGGACGCCCGGAGCTAAACGAATGCCAACCAAACTCGCAACCCTCGCCAACTCCATCGCCACCCTCCTCAAACAACGAGGCGAAACCGTAGCAGTAGCCGAATCATCCACCGGCGGACTCATCTCCGCAGCCCTACTCGCAGTACCCGGAGCCTCCGCCTACTTCATGGGCGGATCAGTCGTCTACACAAAAACAGCGCGCGACCAATACTTAGGAATCGACTTCGACAACCACCCCGGAATGCGATCCGCAAGCGAACCCTACGCAGCCCTACTCGCCAAAACCAGCCGGGAACTGCTCAACACAACCTGGGGCATATCCGAAACCGGAGCATCAGGCCCCACAGGAAACGCATACGGCGACTCAGCTGGCCACACCTGTCTTGCAGTCTCAAGCACCACAATCGAAACCGCAGCAACCCTCAAAACAGGCCTAGCCAACCGCGAACAAAACATGCAACTCTTCGCAGAACAGGCCCTGACCCTATTTGAGCAGGTGCTTAAAAAGTCGCTGTAACAAATGCACCACCGCCGAATAATCCGCGAATAAAAGAAGGGGAGAGCTTTCGCTCTCCCCTCCAAATCAATCTATTCACGTGGCCTAGCCACGCTAAGACGTAGTCACTGGCTCTTTTCAGTCGACGCCGAAACAGCCTTAGCCTTCCGAGCCTTCCGCTTCTTCTTCTGAATCTGAACCACAATCGCACCATTCTCTACATCGAGCTCAATGGTTTGACCCGCACCAAACTCACCTCGAAGCAACTTCTCTGAAAGCTGATCCTCAATCTCGTCCTGAATCAACCTGCGCAACGGCCTCGCACCCATCTTCGGGTCGAAACCACGCTCCGCAAGGTAATCACGAGCCGCATCCGTAACGTTCATCACCAAACCATGCTCAAGAACACGACCCTCGACTTCTTTCATCATGATGTCCACGATCTCAAGAATGTGCGACCTCTCAAGAGGCCTAAACACAACCGTCGAATCGATACGGTTCAGGAACTCAGGCTTGAATCCATTACGCGGATCCTTCACCGCTTCCAGAACACGATCCTTCACACGCTCGTAATCCAGAACGTCAGTGTTCTTATTACCGCCAAGGTTGAAACCAAGACCACCACTGCTCTGAATCAAACTCGAACCAAGGTTCGAAGTCATCACAATCACAGTGTTCTTGAAATCCACCCTCCGGCCCTTAGAGTCCGTCAGGTGACCATCTTCAAATACCTGCAACAAAATGTTGAACACATCCGGGTGCGCCTTCTCGATCTCATCGAGCAAAATCACCGAATATGAACGACGGCGAACAGCCTCAGTCAGCTGACCGCCCTCATCAAAACCAACATACCCAGGAGGTGCGCCAACCAAACGAGCAACACTGTGCTTCTCCATGAACTCACTCATATCGAGTCTGATCATGGCATCCTCTTCACCGAAGAGGTACTCAGCAAGCTTCTTCACACTGTGCGTCTTACCAACACCCGTAGGTCCTAAGAACAAGAAAGCACCAATCGGGCGCTTCGGATCCTTCAAACCAGCACGAGAACGGCGAACAGCCTTCGAAATCACGGCCAGAGCCTCATCCTGACCAACAACGTTCAGACGCAGCGCGTCCTCCATCTTGATCAAACGCTCTTTCTCTTCAACATCCAAACGAGTAACCGGAATACGAGTCCACATCGCAACAATTTCTGCAATGTCGTCCGGACCCACCTTCGCCTCACCGGCGCCAGGGTTCTCCTTCTTCCACTCAGCATCCAGCTGCTCGATCTTCGTCACCAGCTTCAACTCACGGTCACGCAACTCAGCAGCAGTTTCGTACCTCTGAGCCGAAATAACCTCGTCCTTTTCACGACGAACCGACTCGAGTTCCTTCTGAGCATCACGAAGCTCCTTCGGAACCGTCGAATGCTTAATACGAACCCGTGAAGCAGCCTCGTCAATAAGATCAATAGCCTTATCCGGCAACTGCCTATCAGCGATATACCGATCCGCAAGCGTCGCAGCCATCTCCAACGCCTCGTCAGTAATCTCCAAATCGTGGTGCTGCTCGTACATGTGCTTCACGCCACGCAGAATCTCCACCGTCGTAATAGCGTCAGGAGCATCAACCACAACCGGCTGGAAACGACGTTCCAGAGCAGGGTCACGCTCAACATACTTGCGGTAATCATCCTGCGTAGTCGCACCAACAACCTGCAACTCACCACGAGCCAAACTGGGCTTCAAAATGTTTGCAGCATCAACCGCACCCTCAGCCGCACCGGCACCAACCATCGTGTGCATCTCATCGATGAACAACACGCAGTTACCAGCCGACTTCAACTCGGAAATCACCTTCTTAAGGCGCTCTTCAAATTCACCACGGTACTTCGTACCAGCAACCAGCGCACCCATATCCAGCGTCACAACACGCTTACCACGTAACGTCTCAGGCACATCGCCCTCAACAACCATGTGAGCAAGCTTCTCAACAATCGCAGTCTTACCAACACCAGGCTCACCGATAAGAACGGGGTTGTTCTTCGTACGGCGACTCAGAATCTGTATAACACGCTGAATCTCAGTCTCACGACCCACAACCGGATCGAGATCGCCATCAGCAGCACGCTTCGTCAAATCAACACCCAACTCATCAAGAGTAGGTGTGCGACTCGTACGCGAGGCCTGCGCAGAAGAACTACCGCCACCAGAACCAGAACTCTGGTTAGCAATAATCTTGTTCGTCTCCTCGCGAACCTTCTCAAGGCTCACACCAAGACTCTCCAGAACACCAGCAGCAACACCCTCGCCCTCACGCATCAAACCAATTAACAGGTGCTCCGTGCCAATGTAGCTCTGGTTCAGCCGACGAGCCTCGTCAACCGCCAGCTCAATAACCTTCTTAGCACGCGGGGTAAGACCAATCTCACCCGGCGTTGGGCGTTCGCCACGGCCGATAATAAATTCGACCGCGGAACGAACCTTTACAAGCTCGACATTCAGATTCGATAAGACAAGCGCGGCAACGCCCTCGGTTTCTCTTACGAGACCCAGCAACATGTGCTCGGTACCGATGTAATTGTGGTTAAAGCGTTGTGCTTCTTCCTGCGCAAGGGAAAGAACCCGACGGGCCCTCTCCGAAAACTTTTCAAATCTGCTCGGCATATAGCTTCCCTCCTCAGGCAACTACAAAATTGCAGTCCTGAGCGCTAATTTTGATCTTCGAATATATCTCCGAAGTCACCAATGTCCTCAGAAGACTCTTCCTCCGGCTCTGCAGCCACAGGAACCTCCTCCGAACCTTCAACAGTCTGCTTCAAACTCAAACCCAAACGACGACGTTCCGGTTCAATCCTGATGATCTTCAACTCTAGCTCGTCGCCTTCGTTGACCACATCCCTCGGATGCTTAATCACCTGATGTGCAAGTTCACTTATATGTATGAGTCCTTCTATACCGCGATCGATGCGAGCAAACGCACCAAAGTTAGCTAGTTTCGTCACAGTTCCCGTTACCGTCTGACCAACCGAGAACTTAGTCTCGATCTCATCCCACGGCTCAGGCTGCAAACGTCGCAAGCTCAACGCAATCTTCAGGTTTTCCCGGTCCACACGCAGAACGAATACATCGATCTCCGCACCAACAGTCACGATCTCGTCCGGGCTCTTCACTGGCTCCCACGACAACTCGCTAATGTGGATCAGACCATCGGCTCCACCAAGGTCTACGAACGCACCAAAGTTCGAGATTCCGGCAACACGCCCCTTGCGAATCTCGCCCTCCGTGAGTTCCTGAACCAATCGCATCTTCTGGATCTGCTTCCACGCCTGAAGCGCAGCTCGCTCACTGAAGATAGCCCGGTTTCGGCGTCGGTTAAGTTCAATAATCTTGAACTCGACCTCCATACCTATAAAGCCTTCCTTTGGCGGTTCCCCGCCAGGCACATAAAGCTCTCGAGCCGGTCCAACCAGCTGCGAAAGCGGCACGAAGCCCTGAACACCCTCCGACTCAACAACAGCACCACCACGGTTTGAACCCGTGATAATTCCCTTGCAAGACTCGTTGTTCTCCATGGCCTTCTCAAGCACACGCCATCCCTGCTCACCACGAGCACGGTCGATAGACAGAATCGACGAACCTTCAGAACCCTCAGGGTTCACCACATAAGCAATAATCTCATCGCCAATGCTCAGCTCTTCAACGCCTTCACCAGTAAGAGAACGCATCTCTTTGGTCGGAACGAAACCCTCGGACTTATATCCGATATCAACCAGCATGCCCACAGGCTTGCGGCTCATCACCTTGCCGTCGATGATCTCACCTCGGCGGATAATCTTCGAAGGAAGGTACTCCTCAAGAAGATCTTCCATCGTCAGTTCGCTCTCGGGCTTCTCAGCCACTGCAACTGCAGTATCAGCATCTGCATCAGCAGGTGCCTCCTCAGTTGCGGCCTCAGCCTCAGGTGCTGCCTCAACAACTTCTGCAGTTGCCTCGGCTGATACTTCTGTAGCTGATTCTTCAGATGCTGCAGGTGCTTCCGGTGCCACGTCCTCAGTCACGGTCTCTTCAACTGCTGACACTGCTTCTACAACTTCAGGAGTTGCATCTGCCGCCGGAGTTGAATCCGCTACTGCTTCGAGTGCCGAAGTCGACTCTGCTGCTGCTGCCTCTGGAACTGCCGCCGCGGTCGCCTCGGTTGCGTCACTATTCTGTTCAACAGGCGCGTCCACTTTTGTGGTCTCTGCCTGACTATCTGGGGTGTCTGCTGTCGCCAATACGAAATCCTCGTTCAAATGTTCTTCCGACTTCGTCTGAAAACTACGCAACGCAGCCGCAAAGCCAATTTCAATACAAATTTCTGATCGCGAAGATTGCATTTACACGGTTTCCGAGCACATCACGCAATTAACTTACTAAGACGACCCAAAAACCTCACGTGGGGCTGTCACGTAAGAATCGTGTGTGCACCGGGGCAAACTGGTTTGCCTGGCGTGTGTTTGGCGTCCTGACATCCCTCCTTCGGGAGGGAGTGAGGGAGGGGAGGGTGCAGCTGCGACAAAGTCGTCTGACGGCGCCCGGAGCCTAACGAGAAAAGGGCGGGTTGCGAAGCCTCACTCACTCGACTCCTCAACCAAACACACCGCATCACCTAATCTTCCTCCCTCATTGCAGCGAGTCCGACCTCGACAAAACGTCAAACGCGACCCCAACTAGCGGAATCACCCCGCCACCACCATAATTAACCTTTTCCCTAGTCATTATCGACACCACCGAAACCCATGCCCACCCAAAAGGTCTACATCGACGGTTCTGCTGGCACCACCGGACTCCGCATCCAGCACCAGTTATCCCCACGCGAAGACATCGAACTCAACGTCCTCGCTTACGAAGACCGCCGCGACCCAGAGAAACGCCGCGCCGCCACCGCCAAAGCCGACCTCACGATCCTCTGCCTCCCAGATGACGCAGCACTCGAAGCATCCGCATGGGCACATGAAGAAAACACCAAGGTCGTCGACGCCTCAACGGCTCATCGCGTAAACGACGAATGGACATTCGGCCTCCCCGAAATGACCCCCGACCAGCGTCAAAAGATCTCAAACGCCCAGAACGTGTCCAATCCCGGTTGCTACCCGACCGGATTGATCCTGAGCATCCGCCCACTCATAGAAAACGGACTCCTCAGCAAAAACGCGCCAATTACCATCCACGCCTTATCTGGCTACACAGGTGGCGGCAAAAAACTAATTAAAAAATGGGAGGCCGAACGTCCCGACCTCGCAAACCTGCCGTTCGAATCGCCCTACGCTTTGCACACCCAGCACAAGCACGTTCCTGAAATGAAGAAATACGCCGGACTGAGTTACGAACCGCAGTTCATGCCCTCGGTCGGACCGTTCCCAACCGGAATGCGCCTCGAAATCCCGCTACACAAATCTGTGCTGCCCGAAAACGTCTCCGCTAACGACATCTGGGAAGTACTCGACAGCCGCTACGCCGATGAGCAGTTCGTCAAGATCAACCCGGTCGAAGAGTCTCTCGCCTACGCCGACCCTGCATTCGATCCGCGTGCCGCCAACGACACAAATCGCATCGATTTATCGATCATCCCCAATCCGCTCGGGCACATCCTTATCGTCGCCCAACTCGACAACCTAGGCAAAGGCGCATCAGGTGCCGCCGTCCAAAACATGAACCTGATGTTGGGATTGCCTGAGAACGCCGGACTATCGGTGTGACCAGCACTTTTCAAATTACGTTCGATGTTGGCGACCCACCGCGACTGCCAGAGTTCTGGGCAACAACTCTCGACTACGTGGTAGAACCGCCTCCAACGCCACACGAGTCTTGGGAGGATTTCCTCAAAAGTCAGGAAATTCCCGAGAGTGAATGGGGGCGCTTCTCCGCAATCGTCGATCCAGCCGAAAGAATACCGCTCCCACCACCCGCAGTCGACGTTCCCGCACCCCAAATCTCCCCCACTCCTCAGCTAAACTACCCGCATGAAATCCCAGTTTCGAATCCTCGACATTCTCGGAGTCGTCGCCATAATCGTCATGACGGCCGGATTCGTCAGAACCCTTTACTCCCTCTGGAAATATACCGACAACCCGTCGCCACGGGCGTCGCAGTCTTCGCAATTGGCTACGTCCTAGTCGGCATTAAATTCGCCCGCGACCAACAATCTGACCAAGCCACCAATAAAACAACCGAATCCGATAGCGGAGACAGCTAACCCAGAGCGATTTGTCTTCCTGAATTCATTTTCAGGATCTCTCCCCCCTTCGCCGCGAATCCTCCTGTCAACGCATCGACAACCCAGCCCCCTCCTTGACACCCCAACTCCTCGCCGGCCTCGCCATCGCCTTCGTACTCGGAGCCATGAGTCCCGGACCATCACTGGCGACCGTCCTCAGAAACAGCGTCAGCGGCGGACGACAACACGGGATCCTAACCGGAATTGGTCACGGTCTCGGCTTCGGAATCTACGCATTCCTTGCAGCAACCGGCATGGCCGCCGCCATATCCACCAGCGATACAACCGTTGAGGTACTTCGATGGGGCGGGATCGCAATGCTCCTGTTCCTCACCTACACGTTCGGCAAACAGGCGCTATCCAGTTCCGTAGGACATCTCGACGCACACAAATCATCCAACCGTGCCGGCTTTGCTCAGGGATTCCTAATAGCCATCTTCAACCCGAAAATCCTTGCATGGATGCTCGCCATCTACGCGCCGTTCATCAAAGCCGATCTCGGAATCTTCACCTTGCTTGGAATGGCCGCAATGGGCATGATCATCGACGCCACGTGGTACGTAACCGTGGCAACATTCCTGACCTCCAGCAACCGAGCCGACAAACTCCGCGCCGTCTCCAACAAACTCGACGCCACAATGGCAGCCCTAATGCTCACCTTCGCATCCCTCCTCCTCCTCGACGTGCTCTAGCCGGCACCCACAGAGTTCGAGACCAACGAAAACACTATCACCCTGAGCTCCGTCGAAGGGTCCTGTCTAGGATCTCTCTCAACGCAGCTAACCGGCCCACCTATCGAGCCTGCCACCACCATCATCGTCGAAGCCCCACCCACCACATCGCAACCTCATATAACATCCCACCACCATGACCAACCCAACCCACGGCCAGAAAATCACACACTCCAACCGGCTCGAAGGTAGCGTCGTCGCCATCACAGGCGCAGGCAGCGGCAACGGCAAAGCAGCCGCACTACGCACCGGTCGTGAAGGCGCATCCCTCTACGTCAGCGACATCAACGCCGAACTACTCGAAGAAACAATTGCCGACCTCAAATCAGAAGGAATCAACGCACAGGGCGGAATCTTCGACGCCGCCAACATCGATGATGCACCTCGCTTCGTCGCAGCTGTAAAAGAAGCCCACGGTCACATCGACGTCCTCGTCAACAATGCCGGCGCGGTAAAAGTCGAACCGTTCCCGAACGTCTCCGAAGAAAACTGGGACTGGACGATGAATCTAAACCTCAAAGGCGCATTCTTCCTCATGCAAGAAGCCGCCAAGCCCATGATCGACCAGCAGTCCGGCAACATCGTCAATATCGCCTCGATCGCCGGAACGTTTGGCGGCCCTACCTCATCACCAAGTTACGCCGCCGCAAAAGCTGGACTAGTGAACCTGACCACAGTCGCAGCCGCAGTCCTCGCCCAGTACACGATCCGGGTCAACGCCATCGCTCCTGGCATCATCAACACGCCGTTTCACGCACCCGTCGATCTGGCGATCGGGCAACAACAACTCGGACTCGCGCCCGGCGAACACATCAATACAAGGGTTGGACTCATCCCCCTAGGCCGACTCGGCGAACCCGAAGACGTCGCCGCCACCGTCGCATTTTTAGCATCCGAAGACGCCGCACACATCTCCGGCGAAACCATCACAGTAGCCGGCGCAATGCGAAGCCTCTAGTGCAGAGCCTCCACAGTCCACACCCCTCACCATCATCCCGAGTCCCGTCGAAGGGTCATTCTCAGGATCTGATAGCCGCCCAGCGCATCAACAAGCGCAATGCACGACTCCACCGATAACTCGCAAAGCATCACAGTGTTCCCAACGACAGCGAACGCCTTGTACTTAGTAGTCGCCGAACCACCCGCAGCATTGAGCGCCACCTTCGAAAGCGCATCCAAATCAATCACCTCAGCTGCGCTCTCGAAACCCAAGGTTTTAGCGATATCGTGCGACTCGTAAAACCGAACCTCAATATCCTTACCGCTGTAGAAGCCGTACCAGATATCGGTAGCCTCAGGAACCGTTTCAGTATCGTACTGCTTCGACTTCTTCCACCCAGCCGCTACGTAGTCTTCGAACGTAAACAACAACTCCGAAGCAAAAATCCCAGAAACAACCGCCAACTCCTCATCAACAACCGAAACCGGCGCAGTAGCCGTCGAATCTTCACCATCCGACCCCGAACCACATGCCACCAGAACTGAAAATGCCGTCAGAAGCACAGCGAAAAATATCAACCGCCGAACCAGAATCGAGTCGCGATTACGTGCGAAAAAGGTCAATCGAAACACTCCTGAGTGAAAACTAGCCAACTGCCACCAAATAGCGTACGCACGAACGCGGCTGCAGCCCGATGAAAAGATCAGTCCATCAGATCACTGATCACCACTTCTCGACCCGTCCGATGCGACTCCTCAGTAGCCTCAAGCACTTTCAGAACCTTTCGACCGTGCGTCATCGGCGTCGGCGAATCGGAATCACCACGAATCACCGCCTGTACAAAATCGTTGAACTGCACTTCCTGCGAATTAATATCATCGAAAGGCACGTTCTTCCAATCGTTGTCCTTCTCGACCCAGACACCCGTCGTACCGACGCGACCGTAAGCCCGACGGTGCTTCGCCTGACCCTTCGTGAAGTAGTAGTCAGCACCATATTCGGTAATTCCGTGCACCCATCCCATGCGCGTAATCGACGCCGTAATTCCCGACTCCCAGCGGATGAAATGATGCCCCGCATCGTCGGCACTCAGGTGCGGATGAGTGAAGTTGCTAGTCGTCCCGCTGACCGATCGAATATCGTCACCCAGCAACCAGATCAGCCGATCGATAAGATGAGTTCCGTCCATCTGGGCCCATGCCCCCGGCCCTTGTCCTGCTCCAACATCCACGGAGGCCGCAAATGCGTATCGAGCGGCTTCACCCACATGGCGTTAACCATCACCACATTCCCGAGCTCACCTGAATCTATGATCTCTTTCATCTTGATGTTCTCGCCAAAGTAACGCTGGGTGTGGGCAGTCATCAGCAGGCGATTAGCGGCCTTGGCAGCCGTCATCATTTCGTCGCCTTCAACGGTGCTCAGCGCCATAGGTTTTTCCAGAAAAACATGCTTCCCAGCCTCGAGACAATCGATCGCAGCTCGGTGGTGCAACCAGTGCGGAAGCGTGCCCACGACGATGTCGATATCGTCTCGCCCAAGAATGTCTCGATAATCGGCTACAAACTCAATATCCGGATTCGCAGTCTTCAGATCGGAAACCTGCTCCTCTCTAGACTCCGCAACCACAACAGTCTCCGCCCCATCGCTCGCATTGATGGACTTGATGTAATTCCCACCAAGCCGCCCCGTTCCAAGTATCGCAACACCAAGCGTCATAGTGATCTCCAAGCCACTGACAGGCACGGGCCGAACGCTACTCGCACACGTCCCGAATTCGAAGTTCTGGAAGCTTATGCCTGCAACAATCGCCACACAAGCCCCACGTTACTGTCATGCAGAACTCGATTCAATACCTCCACAGTACGAAGTACCCACACACCCCGTACTCGCCATGCCCTCCAGCACTACCCACCAACTCCGCTAAACTACCCGCATGAGATACCTGTGAAGGAAAAGAAGTACACGAAAAGTAACCGAACAGAAGAATCCAAAAAGTAACCCATGAACACCTACGATCTGCGCCGCCACGAAAAGGCGAAACGCCATTGCGGGATTAAAGCCCCTTACCAACACTGGTTGATGCCACCCGAACAGTCGTGGCAGGAGATGTACGACGATGCCAAAGCGGACGGCAATTTACGCGAGGGTTTCGACGAGGGACAAAGGGCAGAACCCGGAGACTCAGCTAGTAGCCTTGCGGGATCGGGCAGACCGACAGAACGTAGAAGTTACCGGGTATGTCGACCAGGCCAGTGGAAAAAATATGAACCGGCTTGAATGGAAACGTCTCACCGATAATTGGTGAGCTGGTCGAATCGACACTATCGCCGTGTTACGCCTAGACCGGGCCTTCCGATCCGTTGTCGATATGCACAACTGTTTATCCGAGTGGGAAGGCCGTGGAATCAGATTCGCCAGCATCACACAGCCGGTAGATACCGCCACACCCGCCGGGAGAAGCTGCTTACAACGATGTTAGCGCTGTCGCAGAATTTGAGCGGGACCCTATAAGGGATCGATTAAGGAAGGGCTTGCCAGAGCGAAGCGTGAAGGCAAGAAGTTAGGTCGCCCGAGGGTGAAACTCTCGCGGGATCGAACGCAACTATTTCTCGACGCTCATGGTGGAGAGTTTAATGCCACCGCCGAAACTTTAGGCATCAGCGCATCAACCCTTTGAAGGCGTGTCAAAAAGGTAGGTGATTTTCACTCTCACCGGTCTAAGTTCAAAACCGAATTTTCAATAACAGGTGTTTTGGGAAATCCCTTAAACGAAAAGACTCACACTTCTGTGAGTCTTTTCGTTTAAATTAATCTCCTGGCGGTGACCTATTTTCCCACACCCTTGCAGGTGCAGTATCGTAAGCGCTATGACGTTTCACTTCCGTGTTCGGGATGGGAACGGGTGGGTCCACCATGCTCTTACCACCAAGAGAAAGATATTTTTTAGTCGCTTTGGCGCTTGGTAGCGGGGGTAGGATTCGAACCTACGACCTTTGGGTTATGAGCCCAACGAGCTGCCACTGCTCCACCCCGCACCGAAAATGCGCGTATAGGCGACTTTGAACAGTTGTCATGGCCTGTTTGTGGCCATGGATTCCGCGATTCTCCGAGAACAGGTAAACGTTCCTTAAGGTGAGTCAAGCCCTCGACCAATTAGTACCACTTAGCTGAACGCATTACTGCGCTTACACACGTGGCCTATCTAACCGGTGGTCTACCGGAGGTCTTACTCTTTTAACAAGATGAGATATCTTATCTTGGGGTGGGCTTCACACTTAGATGCTTTCAGCGTTTATCCCTTCCGAATGTAGCTACCCGGCAATGCGACTGGCGTCACAACCGGCACACCAGGGATTCGTCCATTTCGGTCCTCTCGTACTAGAAACAGATCCCCTCAAATATCTTTCGCGCACAGCGGATAGAGACCGAGCTGTCTCACGACGCTCTGAACCCAGCTCGCGTGCCGCTTTAACGGGCGGACAGCCCGACCCTTGGGACCTTCTTCAGCCCCAGGATGCGACGAGCCGACATCGAGGTGCCAAACCTCGCCGTCGATACGGACTCTTGGGCGAGATAAGCCTGTTATCCCCGGGGTAGCTTTTATCCGTTAAGCCACGGCCCTTCCACACGGTACCGTGGGATCACTTTGACCGACTTTCGTCCCTGCTCGACTTGTATGTCTCGCAGTCAAGCCACCTTATACCAATACGCTCTTAAGCTGATTTCCATCCAGCTTGAGGTGACCTTTGTGCGCCTCCGTTACTCTTTGGGAGGCGACCGCCCCAGTCAAACTGCCCACCAGACACTGTTCTCGTAAAAGTTAGATTCAAACTGTAATTAGGGCGGTATTTCAAGGGCGACTCCACAAGTGCTGGCGCACCCGCTTCGAAGTCTCCCGCCTATCCTACACAAATTAAAACTCGAACCAATGTCAAGCTGCAGTAAAGCTCCACGGGGTCTTTTTGTCCTGCTGCGCGTAACCCGCATCTTTACGGGTCCTGCAATTTCACCGAGTCCATCGTTGAGACAGTGTTCAAGTCATTACGCCATTCGTGCGGGTCGGAACTTACCCGACAAGGGACTTCGCTACCTTAGGACCGTTATAGTTACGGCCGCCGTTCACCGGGGCTTCAGTCGTCAGCTCTCACCGACTTCCTTAACCTACCGGCACTGGGCAGGCGTCAGCCCGTATACATCACCTTACGGTTTAGCACGGACCTGTGTTTTTGATAAACAGTTGCTCGAACCTATTCTCTGCGGCCTTTAATGCTTTTCGGAGCAAGTCCTAATACATCAAAGGCCCCCCTTCTTCCGAAGTTACGGGGTTAATTTGCCGAGTTCCTTAACGATGGTTGTCTCGAACGCCTTGGTACATTTATACCTGTCTACCAGTGTCGGTTTACGGTACGGACGTCTTAGTCACTAACTAAGGAGGCTTTTCTAGGCGGCATAGAATCGGTAACGTTCCGTGAGGCTAACCTCATGGTTCGCACGTCCCTCGGCTCAAACATAGAAGGCTTTTTAACTCCCTCTACTCACTTACAGAAATGCACACACCATATCCAATAGGCATGCGTTACTTATCAGTCCGCGTCCCCTCCAAAGGTCAAACATGTCTAAGACGGGGCAGGAATTTTGACCTGCTGTCCATCGGCTTCGCCATTCGGCTACACCTTAGGCCCGCCTAACCCTACGTCGATCAGCGTTGCGTAGGAAACCTTAGACTTTCGGCGTGTCGGATTCTCACCGACATTGTCGCTACTTATGCCAACATACTCACTTCTCAGCGCTCCACCAGACCTTACGATCTGACTTCGGCGCACTAAGAACGCTCCCCTACCACCCACTCCAATAAATTGGAATAGATTCGCAGCTTCGGTGGTGTGCTTAAGCCCCGTTTATTTTCCGTGCAGAAACCCTTGACCAGTGATCTGTTACGAACTCTTTAAAGGATGGCTGCTTCTAAGCCAACCTCCTGGCTGTCTGGGCGTTCCCACTTCGTTTCACACTTAGCACACACTTCGGGACCTTAGATTGCGATCTGGGCTGTTTCCCTTTCGACAATGGAGCTTATCCTTCACTGTCTCACTGCCAGGATACTCTTTACGGTATTCGGATTTTGGTTGGGGTTGGTAAGCTCACGCCCCCTAGCCCATCCAGTGATCTACCTCCGCAAAGTATTACCTGACGCTGCACCTAAATGCATTTCGGGGAGAACCAGCTATCTCCGTGTTCGATTGGCATTTTACCCCTACCCTCAGCTCATCGCAGCAATTTGTAACTTACAAGCGTTCGGTCCTCCACGAAAATTTACTTTCGCTTCAACCTGGCCAAGGGTAGCTCACACGGTTTCGGGTCTACGCCACGCGACTGAATTGCCCTATTCAGACTCGCTTTCGCTTCGGCTCCGGCACATCATGCCTTAACCTGCCACGTAACGTAACTCGTTGGCTCATTCTTCAATAGGCACGCTGTCACCCCGATAAATCGGAGCTCCAACGGTTTGTAGGCACATGGTTTCAGTTCTATTTCACTCCCCTCACGGGGTGCTTTTCACCTTTCCCTCACGGTACTTGTTCACTATCGGTCGCCAGAAGTACTTAGCCTTGGAGGGTGGTCCCCCCAGATTCCGACAAGATTTCACGTGTCCCGTCGTACTCAGGAATCAAACCAAGAGACGCATCATCTTTCATCTACGGGACTTTCACCCACTACGGTTAGCCGTTCCAGGACTATTCGATTAGACGTACGTTTTGTAACTCTTGGAGAAATCTGGAGAATTCTCATGTTTGACCCTACAACACCACTAAGGCATAGGACTCCAGTCCGTTAGGCTCTAATGGTTTGGGCTGATCCCCGTTCGCTCGCCGCTACTAGGGGAGTCTCTGTTGATTTACTTTCCTCAGGGTACTTAGATGTTTCAGTTCCCCTGCTTACCGCCAAAGTCTTACGACTAAGGCAACTACCGAAGTAGATGGGTTCCCCCATTCGGAGATCCACGACTGAGCTCGCTAGGCAGCTAATCGTGGCTTATCGCAGTCTTGCTACGTCCTTCTTCGGCTTCTGGCGCCAAGGCATCCCCCATGTGCCCTTAGTAGCTTGACTCACATTAAGGAATCATCTACCTGGTCTCGGAGAATGCGGAATCCACTGTTCGGTTGTAAATGTACGCGCTACGACCGTTTTGAAACGGTCGGGATTCGCCCCACAAGCGTGGCTTGCGTTTGGGCGTAGGAACAACTCTACAACGTCAAATTCCAGAGAGTCAACCAAATAATGACTGAATTTCAATCCTATTTTTACAAGCTAATACTCGATGCCATTATCACCGCACAATTATTACGGCTCTGGCACCCACACATCGGACGATTTGGCAATAGACAGACCTGTCTATTTTCAGACGAATTTCAACGCCGCTGAATATCATTTTTCAGAACCACCATCCAGGTCCTCTCCACCATGCCAACAGTTGTTTCAAGACGATCCCAGAGTGTCCCTGAATATTTCACGGAACGCACACCCAAGCGTTCCCGCGCTCGCGAGGCTTCAACCTACAACCCTGATATACTTCATCGGCAACAACCTGTTGCATAAATTCGCCGGTCCGTCAGCCAACAAAATTTGGCCTAGAAACGGGCCGGTAGCGCGTAACAAGGGAGTTACCAGATGCCGGCATACGCCGTCATTGGCGCCCAGTGGGGCGACGAAGGCAAAGGGAAGATTATTGATTTCCTTGCCGAAAACGCTGCGATCATCGCACGCTACTCCGGTGGAAACAACGCCGGGCACACCGTCATAAACGACGCAGGTACTTTTAAGCTTCACCTCGTGCCATCAGGAATTTGTTGGCCGCACACGATGAACGTCATTGGTAACGGCGTTGTTGTCGATCCCGATATCTTGCTTAAAGAGATCAACGAGAACAATCTCGATCCTTCTCGACTGGCCGTCAGCGATCGCGCTCACTTGATAATGCCGTACCACATCACCCTCGATAACCTCGAAGAGGAACGACGCGGTGATGCCAAACTTGGTACCACCGGCCGTGGAGTCGGCCCGGCTTACGTGGACAAGGTTTCACGCCAGGGCTTACGCGTTGGCGAACTGCTGGATCCCGAAGATCTGGCTCTTCGGCTTCCCGACATCATCGCCTTCAAAAATGAGATCATCACGAAGATCTACGGTGGCAAACCGATTGAGCTCGAAGAAGTGTTCGAAAAGACCAAATTGTGGGCCACCGAGTTGGCTCCATATATTCAACCCGTAGAAAATCAGATCGCTGAAGCACTTGAAAACGACGGCAAGGTCATTGTCGAAGGTGCACAGGGTGCACTGCTAGATCTGGATCACGGTACATACCCGTTCGTCACGAGCTCTAACCCGACAGTTGGTGGAACCCTCACCGGCCTCGGCATGGGTCCGCGTTCGTATGGGGGAGTGGGCGGAGTCTTCAAGGCGTACTGCACCCGGGTTGGCGCGGGTCCGTTCCCTACCGAAATTCATGGTGCGGAAGGTGATGCCATTCGCGAGCAAGCGGGTGAGTTCGGTGTAACCACCGGGCGCGCTCGTCGCATCGGTTGGTTCGATGCGGTCGCCGGTCGTTACTCTGCAAGGGTGAACGGCTTCGATGCCATGATCATCACCAAGCTCGACATCCTCGATGGTTGGGACGAGATCAAAGTCTGTGTTGCGTACGAGATAGACGGTGTGCGCACCGAACAGTTCCCCGTAGACGCGGCGATGCTCGATCGTGCCAAACCTATCTACGAGATTCACCCAGGCTGGACCGAGTCGACACGCTCGATTACGGAAGAATCCCAGTTGAACGATGGCGCTCGCGCGTACATCCGTCGGCTCGAGGAGCTGGTTGGAGTTAATACGAAGATACTTTCGACTGGGCCCAGGCGCGAAGAAACTCTCGTTCTCGAAGACTTTCTCGCGTAGTAAATTCTTCGAATCACAAACGCTGGGTGCCAGACTAATTGAACCCTGTGCCCAGCGGATTCGTTGGCGGCTGTTCGATGGCAGCCAGAACGATACCGGCCAACCTCTCAGAGTTGTGCCTCACCGTTAACCCATCGACGTACGCCAGATCGCTGACCATTATTCGATGAGCAAAATTCTTCGCAGCACCATTGTCCAGCTTAACTGGTGCTGCATCTTCAGCGGCATAAACGTTGAGCACTTCCGGTGAATACTTCGTGTTGTCGACTAGCAGGTGGTCTAGCTTCCGGCCACCAATGTAGCGTATGACTTCGGACGCGAACGTCGACACTCCGTAACCGGCCGTTTCTCCCAACTTCGTCATCAGGTTACAGGCGTAGATAACTGGCGATTTCGTATCGTTAATAGCGTCGCTAACCTCTTTAACCAGCAGGTTGGGAAGCACGCTGGTGTACAGATCACCGGGACCGAGAAGAATTGCGTCGGCCTTTTCTATGGCCTCGAGCGCTCGAGGATTCGCCTTCACTTCGGCATCGAGAAAAATCTCGCTGATGCCAGGTCCGTTATTACCCCGAAGATCGATTGCCGATTCCGTGCGAATTACTTCGCCGTCTATCAATCGAGCGCACAGGTGTGCTTCGTCCAGGGTTACGGGAACTACCTGACCTTGCAGCTGCATCATCCGAGACAGTTCGTCGACAGCACCCTGAACTCCGTGATAAACAGTCGTGAGGGCGGCAAGGACCAAATTGCCCACACTGTGCCCTTTCAGACTGGATCGAGAATCAAATCTAAAATCGAGTGCACTGTTGAGAGCTTTAACTTGTTCGTTGCCGCACGGGCTCAAGGCGACCAGGCACTGGCGTATATCGCCGAGTGGTGGGTAACCGAATTCCTCACGGAGGATCCCGGTGCTTCCACCGCTATCGAACATGGTGACAACTACGGTCAGATCCACGTTGTGCGTTTTAAGACCACGCAATGCAACGGAGGAACCACTTCCTCCGCCAATTATCACGATGCTTTTGCGATCATCAACCAAGCAGACAAACCTTCTTTAGCCAAACAAGTAACTACATCCGCGTCAGATTGCCATAATCCAGCAATGGACGCTTAGGAAATTACGTGAGGAATCTGTGCATTTCGCTCACGAACAAGATGCCCTGATGGCATGCGTGAAACAATGAAGCGGGGAGCCGCTAAGCCAGATCAATGGAATATTGATCCATGATCGGGTCGAATTTTTGGCTAAACGCTGACAGTTCACCTGCATCGGGGATCATTGGCAGCCGTGCAGGGCCAACGTCGAAGCCTGACCTGTTCATAGCGTGGCGAACCGGGATGGGGTTGGTGACGAAGAACAATGCGTTGAAAATCGGTAGCAACCGTAGATGCTCGGCCGCTGCAGCCTCGACATCGCCTTCAAGTAGCAGTCCGATCATTTTTTGAATCTGCCCGCTGATGATGTTCCCGGCAACACTCACAATCCCATAGCCACCAGTAGCCATCGTCGCGAATATCTCGTTGTCGTTCCCACTCCACACTTTGAAGTCTTCTGGAGAATCCTTGATCACGTACGCAATCTGGTCAGGGTCGCTTGAGGCTTCCTTTACACCAACAATGTTGGGCACTTCGGCAAGTCGCAAAGTCGTTGCAGCATCCATGTTCAGTGCGGTACGTGATGGAACGTTGTAGAGAATTCCGGGGATCGAAACCGCATCGGCAATTGCCGTGAAGTGTTGGTACAACCCGCCCATGGTGGGCTTGTTGTAGGCCGGAACGGTCAACAACAGAGCGTCGACGCCAACTTTTTCGGCTTCGCGGGACAACGCTATCGAGCTACGAGTGTTGTTGTTGGTTGCACCAGCAACCACCGCACCATCATCGCCAATAGCTTGCTTCACTTCCGAAAATAGCTGAACAAGCTCTTCGTCGCTCATTGATGGAGCTTCGCCGGTGGTACCGCCGATGACGAGTCCGTCGGACCCCGACTTCAGAAGCGCTACAGCGAGCTCTCGTGCCCGTGCGTAATCGACTTCACCATCTTCGGTGAAGGGAGTGACCATTGCTGTTAGGAGTCGCCCAAGTTCTGCCATAAGTGACCGACCTCTCGTCGGTAGTGCGTAATTGTTGTCTGTTCAGTTGTTTATCGTTGTGCTGCAGGTTTGAATGCATCGCGTCGTAGTGCTTCATCCATTATTTGAAGCGCGTTTAGCGCGGCGCCTTTTCTAAGATTGTCGCAAGCCAGCCACAATACAAGACCATTTTCGTGCGCAATGTCTTTGCGAATACGGCCAACCAGCACTTCGTCCCTACCGGTTGCACTGAGTGGCATAGGGTATTCATTCCTGCTGGGATCGTCTACAACGATCACCCCGTCATATTCGTCAAGAACACGTTTCGCGTCGGCAACGCTTACGCTCGACTCGAACTCGATCTGCACCGACTCGCTATGCGAGACCTCCACTGGAACCCGCACGCAGGTGGCCGAGACTAGCAAGTTCTCATCGTGCAGTATCTTGCGCGATTCGTTGAGCATTTTCTGTTCTTCCTTGGTGTAGCCATCTTCAAGAAAGTCATCGACGTGGGGAAGTACATTGAACGCTATTTCGTGCGGGTAGACATTGGGTTCAGCTTTTCCGCCAGCCAGAACCGTACGAAATTGCTCGATCAGCTCTTCCTTTGCAGCAACACCTGTACCTGTCACCGATTGGTAAGTGGCGACTGTGACAGCTGTAATTGCCGAGAGTTTTCGAAGGGCATCTAGCACCATGACAAACGGAGTGCTGGTGCAGTTTGGGGTCGACACTATGCCTGGGTGCCAATCGATATCGTCACCATTGACCTCGGGCACTACGAGCGGAATTGTTGGGTCCATTCGGAAGATAGAGCCTTTGTCGATCACGAACACGCCACGTTCGACCGCTTTGTGGGCCAGACGCCTGCTGACCATGCCACCGGCGGCGAACAGAGCAACGTCAATTCCATCGAACGCTTCCTCTTTCGCGTGGATGACAGTCAGCTCGACATCACCGTACTGAAGCTTGCGACCGGCTGATCGTTCCGAAGCCATCAGGGTGATTTTATCGGCAGGATGATTGCGTTCTAACAGGAGCGCGAGCGCCGTTCCGCCGGCTGCTCCTGTGGCTCCGACGATGGCGATATTTACTTCGTTACTGTTCATTTCTTTGTCTCGACATACTGCAGGATCGAGGCGTTTTGTTCTGGCGCGCCGAACGACCCTACGTAATTAAACACTTATTAGAGAATGTTTGGGAGAAGCCAACGTTCCGCAACCCGTGATTCAGGTGGCACGTTGGCTACGGCTTCGACTTACCGAGTCCGAGCACGCTCGCAAGGCCAACTACGAGTTCCTGTTGGCCAACGACGTGTTTCACGCCAAGCATTACACCGGGCATGAAGCTATCTCGGTTGATCGAATCGTGGATCAAGGTCAGTGTTTGGCCCAGCGCGCCGAATACAACTTCGTGTCGTGCCACCCGGCCGGGCATTCTTGCGCTATGAACGTTGATGCCCTGAAAGCTGCCACCGCGGGTCCCTTCGAGCGTCTGCAAATCTGCAACGTTCTGGTCGAAATCCGAACCTCGCCCCTCGATCATCGCCTCTGCGATTGAAAGCGCGGTACCCGAAGGCGCGTCGACTTTCATTTCATGGTGGCTCTCGAGAATGTCGGCATAGTCGAAGTATTTTGAAGCGATGCCTACGAGGTGCATCAGAACGACTCCGCCCAGAGCAAAGTTGGAGGCCGAAAGGACTCCGACACTTTTCTCGGCTGCGAGTCCCCGTATTTCTTCAAGATCTTCTGGCGATAGTCCGGTGGAGCCAGATACGACTCGTACACCAGCGTTGATGCAGGTAATGATTGCCTGCTTTGCAGCTTCGCCGTTCGTGAAGTCGACAACGACGTCGGGTTTCACAGTTTGGAAAAGCTCGGTGAGGCCAGAGGCCAGAGGAACCGACACCGATGTACCGGAAATGGTTACAGAGTCTGACGATGCGGCAATATCCGCACCGCCGACAGGCGTTACGCCTTCTTCAGCGGCGGCAGCCGAGAGAACGGTTGAACCCATTCTCCCAAGCGCGCCATTTACTGCGACCGTTATTTCTGGAATTTCCGCTGACATCCTGTCGTTTGTTTTCTTTGATTGACGTTACTTAGAAAGTTTAGCGACGACGGGGCGGACCCTGTCGTCGGCTACCACCATCATAACCACCGGCTGGACGCCGGGGGCCACGATCTCGGCTGCCTTCATCGTCTCCGCCAGATCGTTCTGAACGCTCTGGGCGATCTGAGCGCGGTCCTCGATTTTCATCATCGAAGTCGCGCCGTTCACGCCTTGGGCCACGATCGCCGCCGCGGTCATCTCGATCTCGACCACCACGATCTCCTCCGCGTCCGCCGCGATCTCCGCCTCGATCACCACCGCGGCCACGCGGGCCCCGGTCGTCGCCACGGTCACGGGACTCCCGTCGTTCGCCGCCATCAGATCCGGAGTCGCCACCGCCACCCTCATTGCTCTCTTCGAGCAGTGCACGGTGTGACAGATCGATTCGACCCATACCATCGATGTTGATAACCATTACTTCGAGCTGGTCGCCAATGCTGACAACCGACTCGACATCTGGGACTCGGTGCTGGGCAAGTTCGGAAATGTGAACCATTCCATCTTTGCCTGGCAGAATCTGTACGAATGCTCCGAAAGGCATGATTCGAACAACTCGGCCGGTGTACTTGTCACCAACTTCAACATCCTTAGTAAGGGCGTTGATTGCTGCTTCGGCTTTCTCGGCGTTCTCACGGTCGGGCGAACCAACGACGACTGTACCATCGTCCTGAACGTCGATCGTGACACCGAATTCGTCGATCATTCCACGAATTACCGATCCACCAGGACCGATGATTGCGCCGATCTTGTCGGTTGGAACCTTGAGAGAGAGCATTCGAGGTGCGTACTCGCTGAGATCATCTCGGGTTGCCGAGATAGTTGCTTCCATATTGTCGAGAATCTGCAGTCGAGCGATCCGAGCCTGCTCAAGAGCCTCCGCCATGATCTCGAACGTGATTCCCTTTACCTTAATGTCCATCTGCAGTGCGGTAACACCTTCTCGTGTCCCTGCAACCTTGAAGTCCATGTCACCCGAGTGGTCTTCCGCACCCTGGATATCGGTAAGAACTGCGTACTTGGATTTGTCGTTCTCGTCTGTGATGAGTCCCATTGCGATACCGGCGACGGGTGCAGAAATCGGCACACCACCGTCCATCATTGCGAGGGATCCGGCACATACGCTGGCCATCGAAGTTGAACCGTTCGAAGCGAGTGCCTCGGATACGAGTCGGATGGTGTAAGGGAAGTCGGCCTGGCTCGGTACTACGGGTGCCAGTGCGCGTTCTGCCAGTGCACCGTGACCGATTTCACGACGACCGGTGAAACCGAATCGCCCAGCTTCACCAACTGAGTAAGGAGGGAAGTTGTAGTGGTGGATGAAGTGCTTCTCGGTTTCGAGTGCGTAAGTATCGAGACGCTGGCGTTCACCAGCCGATGCGAGCGTTAGTACGCCCATGATCTGGGTTTCGCCGCGAGTGAATATTCCTGAACCGTGAACACGGGGCAGGTAGCCGACTTCAGAGTCTAGCGGCCGAAGTTCGTCGAGCTTTCGTCCATCGGGTCGCGAGCCGTCTTCGAGAATCGTGCTTCGTACGGCCTCGGTTTCGAGTGCGTAGAGGCTCGTCTTTACGTGCAACGGGTCGTGATCGGCAGATAGCTTTTCGATCGTACCGTCCATCACATCGTCCATGCGAGCCTGTCGCGTTGCCTTGTCGCCAGGTGACTTGAGAACTTTGAGGAACTCTTCGCCAACTTCGGTGCGGGTGGCTTTATCGGCAGCGAGTTCTTCTTTGGAGACAGCAGGTGCTTCCCACTTCTCTTTCCCGACTTTCGCCACGATCTCGTCGATTTGCTCGACGATTGCGCCGTTTACCTCTTGAGCGAGCTCAAGAGCATCGAGGAGAATCGCCTCAGAAACAAAGTTTCCGCCGGATTCGACCATCATCGTGGCAGAACCTGTACCGGCAACCAGTAGTTCGAGATCGCTTGTCTGCAGCTCTTCGTAAGTGGGGTTCACTACGAGTTCGCCTTTGATAAGACCAATTACGCAGGCTCCAATCGGGTCATTGAAGGCAATGTCCGAAATGGCGAGTGCGATAGATGCACCGATGATGCCCATGGCCGGGTAGGGGTTGACCCTATCGGTCGAGAGGATCGTAATGATGATCTGGATTTCGTTGTGAATGGTTTTTGAGAATAACGGCCGAATTGGTCGGTCGATCATTCGGGCAGCCAGAATCGCCTCTGTGGCGGGGCGGCCTTCCCTTTTAAAGAAGCCACCCGGTAGCTTGCCGGCGGCGTATGCCTTTTCGGCTACATCGACGGTCATGGGGAGGAAGTCAGCTCCTGGGCGAGGCTTTTTCGAAGCGGTCGCTGTTGCCAGGAGCATGGTGTCGCCGTACTGGACTGTAATTGCCCCACCGGCCTGTGCGGCTACTTTGCCATGCTCGAAAGCAAGGATTCGGCCACCGATTTCCATCTCAAATTTGTTAATCATATTTTGTTCTTTTTCTTTTCTAACGCACGAATCTCACAGGGGCTGATGCCCGGTGCCAACTGTTGCGAGTGGATTCTGGCACCTGTGCGCTTGCGCGGGAATGCGGGTACTTAACTTTCCGAATTACGCCGGATTATTCGATAACTCGGCGATGCCCAGGCAAACGGAACGCCCCCCAATAAATGTTCTGGGAGGCGTTTACTTACTTACGGAGGCCGAGCTTGCTGATGATCTCACGGTATCGGTTTACGTCTTCACTATTTAAGTAGTTAAGGAGACGTCGGCGCTGGCCAACCATTTTCAGCAATCCGCGTCGGCTGCTGTGGTCGTGCTTGTGCTCGCGCAGGTGTTCCGTTAGCTCGGCAATCCGAGCTGTCAGTAGCGCAATCTGGACTTCTGACGAACCACTGTCGCCTTCGTGTGTCCGGTATTCCTCAATAACCGCGCTTCGTTCTGACTGATCCAAGTTGAGTGCTCTCCGAGTTGCAAATACCCGGCAATTAGCCGGTGATCCAAGTAATGGGATTCTGTGATTTGTGCTTTTTCGTTTACTTAGTTTTTTGTTCTTGTGCTCTCGCAACCTAGGAAGGTTATCACGGCAGGGCTCATATCAACACACGTATTTCATCGGCTACTAAGAAGGTAAAGAAAGTAACTTTTGATGGGTGGTAATTCACCTACCCGGTACCGGTTATGAACGGCTTAACAAATGTGTCTATCGAACAAAACGCCTCATAAGCTCAGTCTCAATTGCTTGACAGTGGAGAAATTTCCCGAATAACATTGCCTCTGGCACGCCACTTGTCGCGGCAGTAATTCGCGCGTAACACGTACGAGTTACGCTCACTACGTGAAAATTCGTAATGAGTTAGCCGCTGCACTCGGCACGGTATTCAAAATATTAAGACTGGAGGACGGGGCCCAATGACAGGACTGCTCCGCGGAAAGCTAAAGGCTTTCCTATTGATTGGTACGATGTTCGCCCTCATGGCTGCAATTGCATGTCAGGGTGAGCGCGGTCCGGTAGGTGCTACAGGCGCCCCTGGTGAACCCGGTAACCCAGGTAACTCTGGTGCTCCTGGTACTCCTGGTGAGTCCGGTACTTCTGGTGACGATGGTGACGCTGGTGCTCCAGGTGACCCAGGTAGCCCAGGTAGCCCTGGTAACTCAGGTGACCCAGGTAGCCCAGGTAGCCCAGGTAGCCCAGGTAACCCTGGCGCTACTGGCGCAGCCGGTAAAGATGGCGCTGACGGTAACGACGGCGCTGACGGTAGTGACGGCACGACTTTGATCGCCGGAATTGTTGTCTTCGATGCTAGCGGTCCTTCGACCGGCGCAGCTGAGATTACAGCCGGTGCAGCATCTATCACCGTAATTGGTGGTGGCTACGCTGCTGGTGAACTCATCTCAGTTTCGGCCAAGCCAGGTAAGTTCGACTTCCTGCTCGGTGACGCTGTTGCGAATGACCATGGTGCGTTCAGCGTCACTGTGGACATTGAAATTCAGGGTGAAGATGGCGGTTCGGGCTTCCCAGCAGGCGAAGTCTTCACCGTTACGGCAGCTGGTGATCAGGGCAATCGTGGTGCTTCGGCATTCATGCTTGTCGACAAGATTGATGGCTAACGCCATCTGACCCTTTCGATTCATTAGACGCCCCGGTTTTGCCGGGGCGTCTTTATTTAACCCTGTGTGCGTACCACCGGGCTACATCACCTGCTAGATTCACAAATGCGATGCCTGAAGAATCACCGACTATCCGAATAGCTACCCCTGACGACTACGAATCTGTCGCCCAGCTGATCTTTCGAAGCCACACCATTTCGTTCGCTCCGTTTGCGTCGGAGGAGTGGGTGAGTACGCGCGATCTTGAGGCATACCGTTCTCGCTGGCAGGAAACGCTTGCAAACGCGGGGGCTGACGATACGACGTACGTGGCGCTTATCGATGGCGAAATCGTTGGGTCAGTGCGAGTGGCGCCGGGGGGTTCTACGGAGTTTGACGCTCAACTCACCGGCATGCATGTTGAGCCAGATCTCACAGGCCACGGCGTCGGGGGCTTACTGATGGCGCGGGCACTCGAGTTCATCAGTGAACGAGGATTCGAGGGGGGCGAGCTCGGTGTGATAGCCGGTAATACCGGCGCAAGGCGCTTCTACGAGGCGCACGGCTGGACATTAGTGCGTGAGATGCCTAACGGCATCGAAGGCGTCCCTGTGGTGAACTACAAGCTTGGGTAAGGGAGAACAACAACTATTGTCATTGCGAGGCGTCCGATGCCGTATCAATCACGATCATTCGCAAGCTATGGTTGATTCAGAGTTCTGCACAACCGAGGGAACAATCGCATCTGGTTAGCTGAGCTTTGGACGAACCTGAATCGACGGCTCATTCCAGCTCGACTACTGATTGCCACGTCGCTCGGGGCAGCTCCTCGCAATGACAGAGAGTCACCGCTAAACCCGAGTATCTATACCTAGTCGACGTCGGAAGTTTCTAACTCGACGCGTTCTATCTTCACTCGGCGAATTCGTCGTCCGATAACCGTTTGAACTGTAATCAGTACACCTTCAACGGAAACTTTGTCGCCGGGTGAGGGCATTTTTCCCAGTTCACGAAATACCAGTCCGCCGATGGTGTCGAAGCCATCTGGGACGATCGATGTACCGAGCGTTTGATTCATCACGTCGATAGAGGCGCCGGCGTCGGCAAACATTTCGTTTGATCCAACTACTTCGATTTCCGGGCCATCAACATCGAACTCATCGATGAGCTCGCCCACAATCTCTTCAATCAGGTCAGTAACGGTCACCAGTCCTGCAACACCACCGTACTCGTCGACAACTATTCCCAGACCAGTGCGATGTTCCTGAAGCTGCCTGAGCAGCCGTTCCAGGCTTTGCGATTCCGGCACACGTAGTGCAGGACGTGCAAGGTCGTGTACAGGTTCATCGGGGTCTTTCCCGTTGTCGAGAGCGGTGAGCACATCACGAGCGAATACGACACCTACGATCGAGTCGACTGAATCTCCATACACGGGGATCTTGCTGTGACCACCGACCGACATGAGATCGGCAAGTGCGCCGATACTCGCTTTGGCAGGGGCCGTGTTCATATCGACCCGCGGCACCATGATTTCGCGAACCTTCACGGTGTCCATTCGTAGGATCCCACGAATCATCCTGAGTTCGTTTTGGTCGGCAGGAATCACCGATTCTTGCAGAAAGTCGAGACTCTCCTGTAGCGCTGCTGAAACGTCTTCACCCAGAGCATCGTCACCCCGACCCCTTGATAGGGAGAAGTCGACGATGTGCGAGATACCCGGTGTCTTGCTTGTCCAATGGAGCAGTGTTCCTGTTGGGCGGCTTATGGTTCGAGCCCAGTTTCGCTGGTATCCGGATAGTCCAGATGCAATTAGTTGAACTACGATCGCACCCGCCGCGGTAATTACACCGCTGAGTGCCACTTCATAACCTGATCCAGCGAGGCCTTCTTTGGCTTCGAATATGGCAAATACGGCAAGTGCAGCTGCCATTAGCGCGGCTGCCTGCAGGCTTCTACCTATGAGGCTCGATTCGGCGCTGAGTCGGCCAGAGAAGCCGTGGTCGTGATCGTGGTCTCCGTTGTTCCCGTTACCGTTTGATTGTGCAGTGCGAGCAACTGAGGGAACCGGATTCACACGCGTTCCGAGGGACGAGATCGCAAGAGCGGTCAGGAAGAAGACACTGCCAGAAATAATTAGTGCAAGCAGCGAAAGCAGTCCGGGTGACATCAAGAGATCACCTCGAACAGAGCTGTTGTGTGCCGGGCAGAGCTAACGTGTTCGATCAAGTGCGTTTGAGCACCTGACGAGAACTGCTCCTGCCGGTTCGTATCCGGAGGTTGCCCCGTACTATCGGGGTCTTCTGTATTTTTAGTCATTCCCTATGATTTCTGTCTGCACGAATTACGCGAGACATAGTGCAATCACTTTGATTTTATAGATTTTGCGGGCACACCGGCTACTGTGTCACCTGCCACGACATCGATTCTCACTACAGAACCGGCTCCGGTTCGGGCAGCTTTTCCGATTGTTACGGGGGCTATCAACATGGTGCTTGAACCGATTAGTGCGTCGTCTTCAATAACTGTTGGATGCTTGTCTTTTCCATCGTAGTTACAGGTAATAGTTCCGGCGCCGATATTTACGTTTTTGCCGACTGTCGCATCGCCGACGTAACTGAAGTGGGAGACTTTTGATCCTTCGCCAATTTTCGAGTTTTTTATCTCGGCGAGATTTCCCACTTTTGATCCGGTCATCAATTCGGCACCACCGCGGACGAGCGCGTTGGTGCCCACCTCGGCTCCTTCGCCCACTACGGAATCGATGATGCGTGCACCGTCGATAATCGCGTTGTCGGCGATTTTGCTCGAAATGATTTGAGTGTTTGGTCCGATGGTTACCTGCGATCCGATTGTCGATCGCGTTCCGATGTGAGTCCCGGCTCCGATAGAGGTGTCGGGTCCAACCTCAACATCTATATCGATGTAGGTTGTGGCGGGGTCCTGGATCGTCACACCGTTGCCCATGTGGGCTTCGTTGGTGCGTTGGCGCATGATTCGCTCGACATTTGAAAGCTGAATGCGGTCGTTAATGCCAAGGCCGGTTTCGGGATCGCCAGAAATAACGACTCGTGAGCGACCTGTGGCGGCGGCACTTTCGATCGTTCTTGGCAGATACACCTCGCCAGTGTCGGCTGGCTGGATAGCATCGAGTTCGTCCCAGATCCACTTGTTGTCGAAGCAGTACCAGGCCGTGTTGATTAGCTTGCTTTTTAGCAGTTCTCTATCGGCTTCGTGCTCTTCGAGAATCGATGTCGGGTTTCTTGATGAATCGAGGTTGATCCTGCCGAGCCCGGATGCGTCTTCAACGTTGACACCGAGCACGGTTGCAAGGGCGTTGGACGAGTTGTGAGTTTCGATTATCTCGCAAACGGTTTCACCAGATACGAGGATCATGTCTACTGGTGCAACAACAATCGAATCGGCTCGGGCTACTGCCTGTCGTGCAGCGTTTAGTGCGTCGGCAGTGCCGCGTTGCTCGGCCTGGATAGAAATGCTTACTCTCGGGAGCAGTGCCGATTTGAGATCGGCGTTATCGGCCATTTCAGGTGAAACGACGACGCTGATGTCTTCGATTCCGGCTATTCGCATAATGCGAACCACGTGGCCGACAAGCGCGACGCCAGCAACTTTATGGAGTTGCTTGGGCGTGTTCGACTTCATTCGCGTGCCTTTACCGGCAGCGAGGATTATTCCTGCGGTGGTCATTTACCGACCGCCGCTGAGAGGGTTGATGAAGTGTCGGGGGGCAAAATAATCCGTTTCCTGTGAGTTAGTTTCACGGGATTCGGCGTTACGTTTTGTGAGTATGTACGAATAGGAATTGATATTGGTCGACAGTAGATTCAATCGTAGGGTTTCGAATTCTTCCAAGTCAATATATCCACATACGCGTAGTTGAGATTACGTAACAATATTCGCAGGATTCCCGAGAAAAAGAGCCACCGAAACGAGTGGTTCGATTGTTATAGTTGATGAGTTCGGAGAGATGGCTGAGTGGCTGAAGGCGCCGGTCTCGAAAACCGGTATACGCATCCGCGTATCGCGGGTTCGAATCCCGCTCTCTCCGCCATATAACTATCGGGGTTGGTTCGCCGCCTTCTAATACCGATAAAGCGCAACACCGGTTTCGACCGGGCGTGAACGCTGCCGTGGAGAGGTGCCAGAGCGGTTTAATGGGCACGCCTGGAAAGCGTGTGTGGGTGCAAGCTCACCGCAGGTTCGAATCCTGTCCTCTCCGCCATTTTTGTTTTGCGTTTTAGTGACGGGCGCGGGCGTTTAGCTCCGGGCGTCCGAGGCGGACTTGGTCGCGCGCCGCAGTCTTGTTTGAGCCGGGCGTGCCGAAGCCGCATCTGGGCTCGCATGTCGGTGACGCGGCTCTAACTCCCCCACTCTGGGAGGGAGGACCCGAGCAACGTAAAGTGCCATTCCGACTTGCCTTAATGCATCAAGATGAGCCATTATTCGCAGCGTGAATGACTTGAAGTATTGGGCGGCGTTCCATCAAGTGTCTGGTTTGGGTCCCGCCACGTTTGCAAAAATGGAAGCGCGTTTCGGCGATTTAGAAACTGCGTGGCATGCATCTCTTTCGGATCTTGTTGCAGCTGGCGTACCTCGAAAAGTTGCGGGTGCTACCGAGTAGTTCCGAGATCAGAACGAGCCCGATGAAGTGATGGGCAAGTTAGACCAACTTGGCATTACGGCGTTTCACTTGCGTCATCCCGAGTACCCGTCACAGTTAACCGAAACGCCGGCTGCGCCAAGTGTTATTTATGTAAAAGGCGAAATGCTTGCCGCCGACGAAAAGGTGATAGCTGTGGTCGGATCACGCGAAGCAACGCCGTGGGCTGGAGATGACCCGTCGGATTTCGACCTTGCGAGAGCTGGTGTCACCGTCGTTTCAGGACTGGCAAGGGGTATAGATTCGGCTGCACACAGAGCGGCACTCGAAGCCGGTAGTCGCACCATGGCGATTCTCGGTTCGGGGTTTGACCGCGTGTATCCGCAGCGAAATATTACGCTCGCCGAAAAAATAGTCGAAAACGGCGCACTGCTCACCGAATATCCGCCCGGAGTTAGCGCCTTGCCTCAGCACTTTCCTCGTCGAAATCGGGTGATCAGCGGCCTCTGTCACGGCGTCCTTGTGGTCGAAGCGGCATTCAAGAGTGGTGCGATGCTCACCGTAAACTGGGCGCTCGAACAAGATCGAGACGTGTTCGCCGTGCCCGGAAGTGCCCTTAGCGAGAAGAGCAAAGGCACAAACTGGCTCATCCAACAGGGTGCGAAGTTGACTACGGTCGCTGACGATATTCTTGAAGAATTAAACATTGCGAGAATGCCTGATATTGAACTCGAAAGCCCAAAGGGTTCACGTGAGAATGGTTCAGAGGGTGGCGAATTCGCGCTTGACAACCTCGCGCGTGAGAACAATGTATTAAGTGTCGAACGTCGTGTCATCGATCTTCTCGAAAGAGCGGAAGGACCGTTGCACGTCGACGACATTACGAGGACGCTGGGCGAGGCTGCTGCTGCGGTCAGCTCCGTTTTAGTAATGTTGGAACTGCAGGGCTCGGCCCGGCAGGTTGGTTCGATGCAATTCATTGCGGATAGAGAACGTCCGGTGGTCTCAAAATGAGATTCGGACGAGAGGTAATAAACAGTTGGCGAAAACGGCAAAACGTGACCTGGTAATCGTCGAGTCACCGGCAAAGGCTCGAACCGTAGGTCGGTTTTTGGGCGATAAATACGTTGTCAAAGCTTCGATGGGGCACGTTCGTGATCTGCCAGAGCGCACTCTTGGCGTAGATGTTGAGAATCTCACTTTTGAACCCAGCTACGTGAACGTCAAAGGGCGCGCAACGCTGATTGGTGAGATCAAAAAAGCGGCGAAACAGGCCGATACCGTATACCTCGCAACTGACCCAGACCGCGAAGGCGAAGCTATTGCGTGGCATCTTGTTGAAGCCGCCGATCTCGGGAAAGCCAACAACCTGAAGCGGGTCGTATTTCACGAA